>Ga0163144_10026585_pt1 | contig 11243 bp, 7 predicted proteins | sample OliLak19BULKMAT1_FD_123175 | JGI IMG/M metagenome (GOLD analysis project Ga0163144, IMG submission 123175) | Freshwater microbial mat bacterial communities from Lake Vanda, McMurdo Dry Valleys, Antarctica - Oligotrophic Lake LV.19.BULKMAT1 | ecosystem: Environmental > Aquatic > Freshwater > Lake... | reverse complement strand
GAATCCTGACAATCTTCAATACACGGAACTAATGTATCATAATCACATGCCGTTTGATGATTGTAATAATCGTAAGGAAGGCGATTGATGTCAAAAGGATCCGTTAAAAAAATGTCTTTTCCGCCCAACGTTTTTACACCACAAAATTCGCCATAATTATTGTCGCCGCAATTATCATCGCCAGATGAAGAAAGAAACGTACAGCCCGTAAAATTTGAACCGACAGGAACCATTAAATAATCTGCAGGACTGCCAACTAAATCGTCATGATCAAAACTCCCCGCCAAAACAGGATGATCAATTCCATTCATTACAATAGCCGAACAATAATCATCTTCATTACTTCCAAATTGACGTGCCCATAAAAATTCGCCGTCGTTTTTATACTTGATGTAATGCACATCGCGATAACCAACCGATAAAAAAGTTGAGTTACCATAAATTTCATTCATCTGTGTAAAATCACATTTAAATAATCCGGCTAAATAAATATCGTTGTTACTATCTAAAACTAATTGCTTTGAAGTTATTTCATTTTCAGAAAAATTACTGGAGAACCAAGATAAAATTCCATCCTCATTTGATTTGCATACCATTACATTGTATTGGCCTCCGCTCAAAAAATTATGATTTCCGTTCGCGTCAGAAACTTGCATGTTTCCTTTAAAATCTCCAGTTAAATAAATATTATCATTTTGCCATTTTACATCGTATAAAATAACCTGAGCTGCGCGATATTTATCAAACCAAATTTCATTTCCAAGTTCATCGTACTTAATTAAAAATCCGGCATTCATTGCTTGATTGTTGTGTACATTCTGAAAAACAATCGTGTCAGAAAATTGCCCCGCAACATAAATATTATTTTGATCATCGATTGTTAAACTTAAACCACGGTCGTCGTATTCTGCTTGCGCAACTCTTGTCCAAATAAAATTTCCTGAAGCATCTAATTTCGACAAGAAAAAATCGTACGAATTGGCTCCAGTATTTGGATCAACCATGCTCACAAAATTAGCTGGACCAAAAACTCCGTTTCCGCGATATTGACCAGTGATATAAACATTTTCATTTTGATCTACTTCAATTCCATAACCTGTATCACCAAATTGGCCACCACAATTCTGCACCCATAAAAAATTTCCGTTTGCATCTATTTTTGCTGCAAACACATCTCTGTCTTGACCCGTTGCAGTTAGTATTCCAAACGTTGCTGAATTATAAAAATAGCCAGTGATGTAAGCGTTTCCATTGTCATCAACTGATACTGAATAAGCTCTATCAGCTCCAGTTCCTCCAGCCTTAACTGCCCAAATAACTGTTCCAGTACTTGTGGTTTTCATCACAAGAATATCTGAATTTCCGTAAGTTGTAAGATTTGTTGTTCCGATAGTTGTTGGTCCTGAAAAATAGCCGACTGAAATTATATCTCCATTTTGATCAGTTACCGCATCCAAAATTTCTTCATTTACCAAATTACCATAACGCTTTAACCAGTTGGTTTGCGCGTTTACAAAAAGGGTTGCAAAAACAAAAAGAGTTAATAGAATTTTCTTTTTCATGTAATTAGGTTACAGCACTATACACGTATGTTAATCTATTATGGTTGGGAAATTGAGATTCGTTGTTTGTGGAAATTGTCATTTTTATATATGTCAATGTTTTTACAAATAAATAATTTCTGCGGTTGTGGTGTTTTATGTGATAGGGGGAGCCAGTCCCCTACATACGTTTATCGTTTCCGTTTTTCCTTTATCTTTATCGCGTGAAAAAATGGATTGAAAAAATAATACGTTTTGTGCGCATTTTACATGTTACGGTTGTACGTAAAACAATTCACTTAACACGTAAAGTAATTTTACCAGGTTTTGAAGGCCTTTCACTTTGGGAAGTTTTGTTCTTTTTTGTATGGTCCATTCGCAAAGGTTTAATTACAACAAGAGCTGCATCACTTTCATTTCACTTCTTTTTAGCCATGATTCCGTTTGGATTATTGCTGGTTATTCTCAGCGCCTATCTTCCTTTTTATGATATTGAAAAAGACATTGTCCCCATTTTAGCCAATTTTATTCCGGAACAACTCGTGACAAATTTTCTTCAAAGCATGCATGAGTTTGAGCACTCAAGTGTAAGTTCGCTTATTTCTTTTGGATTTGTTTTGTCATTGTATTTTTCTGCAAATGGATTTGCTGTGATGATTGAAACGTTTAATCACTCTCGTCACAAATTCGACAAAAGAGGTTATTGGTCCGTACAAATTGCATCTGTAGTTTTTGTAATTGTCTTCCTAATAGGATTACTCATTAGCTTTTTTATTTTGTTGACAGAAAAAAGACTGTTGAACAATTGGGCAGAGACAAGCAATTTTGTTGAAAGTCATTATTATATTTTTTTTGTGATTTTGAACGGTTTATTCTTCGCGCTTATACTTTACTTTGCAATTGCGTTGATTTATTATTTCGGTCCATCAAAACGCCATGGCTTCCGTTTTTTCTCTGCGGGTGCAACACTTACCACTACTTTAATCATCGTTATCTCAATTGTTTATGTTTATTACATCAATGAGTTTTCGAAATACAACGAATTGTATGGCTCTATTGGCACAATCATGATTTTATTGTTGTGGATTTATTTTGTTTCGGTTACGCTCTTAATTGGTTTTGAATTGAATGCCAGTACTCATAGTGTTTTGATGAAAAAACGATTGAACCAATTAGAGTCTATCAAAAAAAATCAAGAGAAAAATTATTAGGCACGGTTAAGTCGCTCGCTTTTCGTTAATTTTACATTTCTAAAACCAAACTAAAAAAAATGAAAACTATATCTTTTTCCCTTGCCATAATTGCATTCTCATTTGCATCATGCGGAGGTGAAGAAGTAGAAATAACAGCGCCAACTGATAGTGTAGAAGTATGCAATTATTCTTATGATTCTTCTTCAACAATTCTTACTTGGACCGCTTTTAAACTAACCGAAAAAATTGGTGTAAACGGAACATTTGACGAAATAAATGTAGTTGCGAAAGAGAATGCCACCGATATGTTTGGTGTATTAACAGGTGCTACTTTTGAAATTCCTGTTGCAACGTTAAACTCTCAAGATCCAGTTCGTGACCCAACAGTTAAACGCGCGTTTTTTGGCAACATGGTTGAAACAGCTTCTATTACAGGAAGTGTAATTTCATTAAACGCAACTGAAGCAAACATGTCTATCACAATGAATGGTGTTACAAAAGAATATACTGGTGTTGTAAAAGTAGATGGTGAAAAAATCAAGGTCACAACAACGATTGACATTGTCGATTTTGAAGCACAAGTTTCGCTTGATTCTTTAGGTGTTGCTTGCAAAGAAAAACATACAGGACCAGATGGCATAAATAAATTTTGGACGACAGTGGACGTCGCTGTTCAGACTACACTAATTAAAACTTGCAAATAAGTTAAATGTCACAACAAATAATAGTAACAGGCGGCGCAGGCTACATTGGTTCACACACAGTGGTTGAACTAATTGGTGCTGGCTACGAACCTATTGTGATCGATGATTTTCGAAATTCAAAAAATTGGATTTTAGATGCCATCGAAGAAATCACCGGTAAAAAAGTACTTTGTTATGCCATTGATTGCAGTGATGAAAAAGCTGTGTTAGACGTTTTTAAAAAACATGCCGATGCGATAGGAGTCATTCATTTTGCGGCTTACAAGGCGGTGGGTGAATCAGTTCAAAAGCCAACCATGTATTTTCAAAACAATGTTGGATCCATGGCAGCAGTTTTAAATGCGATGGAAAAAACATCTATGCAGCGCCTTGTTTTTTCATCATCTTGTACAGTCTATGGTCAGCCTCAACTAGCCGAAGTTACGGAAGAAACACCTATTCAAAATGCAACGTCTCCTTACGGCGATACAAAAATAACGTGCGAAAAAATGATTCGATTTGTTTACGAATCACAAACACCAATCAAAGCAACTTTGCTACGTTACTTTAATCCGATAGGTGCTCACGAATCTGGAAAAATTGGCGAATTACCAAATGGAGTTCCAAATAATTTAGTTCCTTATATTACACAAACTGCGATTGGAATTCGTGAACAATTAGTTGTAAACGGAAAAGATTATTCTACACCAGATGGCACAAATATTCGCGATTACATTCACGTAGTTGATCTAGCAAAAGCACATGTAAAGGCTATTGAATGGCTCATCAAACAAAACAAATCTTGTTGCGAACCGATTAATTTAGGAACAGGAAAAGGTCATTCGGTCTTAGAAATTATCGATACTTTTGAAACAGTAAATGGGTTGTTGTTGAATTATAAAATTGGTCCTCGTCGCGCTGGTGATGTGGAACAAATTTTTGCAAACGCCGACAAAGCAAAAAAAATATTGAAGTGGAAATGCAAGTATACCCTTGCGGATGCTTTAAAACATTCATGGAATTGGCAACAAAAAAATAAATAGATTGTGAATCGGCTGATTTTTATAGCGCTCGTTTTAATTACAGTTCCTTTATTTGGACAGCCAAACTATGAACACCCTTTCTCGAAAAGACGACCGGGCATTATGCGTTTGTACACGGGCCTTTCTGCACCTGGTGATAATTCTCCCGAAAAATTTGACAGACTCAACACTGATTTTTATTGGAATTCTTTTTTAGGCGAAACAAATGGTACAGAAACTTTTTTTTATGCCTTAGGCCACAATATAAATTTGATGTTTGATATTCCATTTTCAAAAAAATCAAGAATGGGCATTGGAATTGGTTTTGGTTACAGTCATTTTTGTGTAAGACATACTGGTGAATTTTTATTTACGGATGACTTGTCTGGAACAGGAAAATTTTCGACACTACAACCATACTTAGGTCCAAATCGTTGGATAAATCGTTCTGTTTTTAATTTTTTGGAAGTACCATTTGAATTGCGCTTCCGAGCACAACGTGAACGTGGAAAATTTAAATTTTATCCTGGATTCAAACTTGGATTTATGGTTGAGAATTATCACAAATGGCGACTTGGAAGTCAAGAATACAAAGAATTTAATTTTCCCGATTTGAATCGTCTACATTATGGACCAACGTTAAGAATCGGCGTAGACAATTTGATGCTTTTTGGTTATTATGATATGACCTATCTCTTTACAAATGCCAATAGTAGCAAGCTTCAGCTGTTTTCTCTTGGTATTAGTATTGGTTGGTTTTAGTTGGCATACTAATCATAACAAACCCACTCCAGTTTTTCTGCGTATCTTTGATAGAGACATTGTAATATGCGCCTTTTAGGATTTCTTCTGTTTCTTTTTAGTTTACACACCGCAAAAAGTGTTGTAATATTAGATACACTTTATATTAATAGAGGAAGTGTTACCATTGTTGATTACACAATTCTAACATGTGTCTTTAACGACTCTGCTAATTTTCACAAACAGAATAAAATTTTTGAATTGAACAGTGGCGATCAACTATTGCTTCATGTCATCAACAACGATGTTTTAGAACACACATTTACTATTGATGGAATGATTGAGACAGGCAACGTGATTGCCGGTGGAGGTAGTGATGATTTTTTTGTAAGTCCCACCACAGATGGTGTTATTCGCTTTTATTCTGATCGGCCTTATGGAAAACTTTTAGGTGCATCAAGTATTATTTTGGTTGGCCATGAAAATCATGCACGTTATTATTGGAATTTATTTGATCAAGAGGATACACTGACTGATAAAATAGATGCTGGTACAATTACATCAATTCCACTTAATTATACGCCAGATATTTTTACCATCAACATGAAAGTTAGCGCTGATTTAATGACAGACACATTGTCCTATATTCTGCAAGACGTTGGTGACACAATTGTTATTGCCATTATTAACTCAGGCAACATGCATCATAATTTACATTTTCACGGATTCCATGTAACAATAATAAGCGCATCAGAAAGTTCGCACATGACAGGATGGATTAAAGATAGTTTTCCCGTAGTAGTTGGTGAAGTGATGTTAGTACTGTTAGTGCCTGATCAAGACGGGATGTACATGGCACACAATCACAACATGATAACTGTTACAACGAATGGCGTTTATCCGGGTGGTATGATGCAAATGATGATGATAATGCCATGAAAAAATTTCTCTTCTATATCGTCTTGTTAGTTGGCACCAATTTAGTTGCGCAAGTAAAAATTGTTTACATCGCTGCAGAAATGGATGAAGTGCATTATTTGGATGATTTTACTTCAGTACAAATTTGGGGATATGGAATTATTAAACCTAATGGTTCATATAGCGCCACTTTGCCCGGGCCCGTTTTAGTATTTAATTTAGGAGACACAGTTGAAATACATTTTCACAATAAGTCTCCCGAAGATCATACCATTCATTTGCACGGATTAGATGTAAGCATGATGGAAGATGGTGTTCCTACCACATCTATGGCTATTGATCCCAACGACTCAATTGTCTACAATTTTGTTGCAAAAAACACCGGCACTTTTTTATATCATTGTCATGTATTAACTACGTTGCATCTTACAATGGGTATGTACGGCGTTATTGTTGTAAATAATTTTCCCGAACAAAATTTAATTTATTCAGGAGGACCATCTTTTCAAAAAGAATACAACTTTTTTGCAACTGATTTAGACCAATCATTGAACTTAAATCCATTATCTCCCGGACCATTCAATTTATTAGTAATGGATTATTTTATGATTAATGGTTTATCGGGAAATCAATTATTAACAAATGAAGAGAGTCAAGTTACAGCGTATCCTGGAGACTCAGTTTTATTGCGCTTAAGCTCACTTGGTTATTCAAAAACACGATTTATTTTTCCGTCAGAACTAAATGCTATTTCCTATATCAGTGATGGTCGTGTTTTACCAGCGCCTTACGAATGTGACACCTTAACCATTTTTCCGGGAGAGCGTTATGAAGTGCTTTTAACTCCAACAGCCATCACAGATGTAGATATTCAAGTCGAATATTATGAGTCGCGCAACGATCAACTTACTCACATAAATTACATTGAATTGAATGCCGATTTAGGAGTCTCAGAAAAATCATCAACCACTTTTAACGTCTATCCAAATCCGGCAACAAGTTCTATTCAATTTGAAACTGAAAAGACAGGTGATTTTTTGATAATTACTGACCTAACAGGGAAAATAGTTTTCCAAGAAATTATCAGTTCGCCTTCTACACTCATTAATTTTACAGACTTTGGAAACGGTGTCTATATTTTACGTTATGGAAATTCTTCCAAAAAAATTCTAAAGTATTAGAAAATTCTCTGCGCCCTTTTGAGGAAACAACCATTTTAATTTTTCACGCAAAGAACGCAATGTAGCCAAATATTGGGTAAACGCAAAGCGAAATTTCTTAGTCTTAAAAAAATGCTCTCAACTCCATTCCACCTGAGTGTATCGCATTGTTCAATTCAGATTTTCTTCCATTATAAGTAAAATTGAGTTGAAGATTTGAAGCAATTTTTCGTTGGTAAGAGATTCCCCAAGTAAAATTATTTCCGGCTTTTAATCCTTCTAACATTTCAAACGCAATTGATGAATTTGTAGAAGCATTATAGTCAATCACAATAAAATTAAATTGAGTCGCAAAGCTCCCTTTTTGACTTTGATTAATACGCAAATCAACACCTATATTTCGGATCACAGCTTTTTCATTTAATTCAGATTCGTTTATCTTTTCTGTGTATTTTCCTGTTAAGCCAATTCTAAAATTACTGCTTGGTTGATACGAAAACGTTGGCTCTACTTCCATGTATTCAATAAAATAATCTCTGCCAGTTGTGTAATCGCTCGAACTTCTTTTTCTTCCCAACAAACCATTTACACGTAGATTATAAAATTTACTCAAGTTCCAACGAATTCGTAAATCATGAAACGTATGCAAGCGCGAATCAAATCCATTTGACAAAAGAATTTTTGATGCATTTTCTTGATACGAATAGGTTGTTCCAAAAACAGAATTAGTTTTATTAAAATAAAGTGTATTTCTAAAAGAGCTTGTCATGGATACTAAACTGGTGTCTGAGATTGAATAGACAAAAGGGTTTAATGCCTCCAAATTATCTGCGTAGCTTGTTTTGCGATTTATTTTATAAATAACTTGATTGCTAAAACGAGAAACAAATTTTTTCATTCCTTTTTCAGAATTCCAAATTCGTTCGGGACTTAAAATTAAACTTGTGGAAAATTGATTTGAATAAGTTCTGATGTAAGTATTTGTAGGAATAAAAACACGAATGTAATTTCCCTGATCGGCAAAAACCGCAATCTCAAATTCGCCCAAATCCTTTACACCGTCATTGCTATAATCTATCCAGGTATAGGTTCCTTGGCCAGGATTTACTTCAATGTAAACATATTCTTTTTTTAATTCAAGACCCGAACCAACTTCGTAAAAAGTAGTAGCAAGTACAGTTCCTTTCCACAATCGTAACATGTGTTCTACTCTATTCAAAAGTGTATTTTCAGGTTTAGCGCCGAACAAAGTAGAATCTAAAACATCTAATCTTCGATAATTTAAATTTAAACGCAATGTAGAATTTTGATTTTTTAAAAAGTTTGATTCTAAGCCCACATTCCTTGCTCTTGTTGCTTGTTGAAGTCGAGTTGAATCGCTAAACCAATCATACCGCTCGCGATAGTATACTGAGAATTTATTCGTCGTTGAATCTGATGTTGAAACAAATGCTTTCCAATCATAAAAGCGATATGAATTGAGTTGTAAAAAATCAGCACCATCAATGTATTTTTCATTTGATTCATGAATGTCTTCCAATCCAAATTTAATAAAGCGCGTGTTTTGTGAAACAGACATGTTGTGTCGAAGAAATGAAGTTTTTTCAAGTCCATCAGAAAGCAACCAAGATGCATTTGCTGAATAGGCGAATCCACTTTTTTTCAAATTGACTTCGAGATTGTTTTTGTATCCAACGTAATCTGTTCCCCATACAAAATTTTCAAAATCGTAACCTATTCCACCGCTTCCTTTTCCAACAAATTTTAAGCCTACGTTTGATAAATATTGATGTCCAGTAAAGGGTAAATTACGTACGTTCCAATCTCTATCAAACTCAACAGACCGAAACCATTGTATAGGTTGAAAATTATTTCCTTGCAATTCAAAATTCGCATTGGTTTTCATGTGCCAGTTTTCGCCCACTTTTGTGTCTGATTTCCATTTCCATTTTACACCTATGCCATTGTCATCATCACTATGTAATCCCGAAAAAGTATTCTTATCATAATCAGACATAGCAAGCTCTACACTTGAAATAATGTTTGCTTTAAATTTAATTTCTGTTCCTACAACATACATTTGTTTTTTCTGCGGTGGAATTAACAATTGTATTGGAGCGTAATCACCTTGCGGAATTCCTGCAACAGGCATTATCCATTTATATACCTTTCCATTCGCAGTAAAACGGTCAAAAATATAATCACCTTTTGATGGTCCAACATATAAAAATGAAGCTTGGTAAAAAGCAGAATCTGGATGAACACTAAAAACTAACACCGAATCGTACCCCAAAGTATCAATCAAGGAATACAAAACCCTGCTGTCAAAAAAACCGACACTGTCAACACTGTTTGAAAAAGCATCACTCAAGCTATCACCAATTCCTGCAAGAATTATTTTTTTTTCATCCGTGAGATTTTGCTGTATGGTTTGATTTTTGGCATCTTGTTCCGAATAAATGTTTATCCACGAATGAAATTTTTCACCAACTATTTCAGTATTATAAGCTGTTAACGAGCGTGCATAATTTAAATCAGAATATTGAAATTCAACAACGATTCGTTTGTCTTTAGTGATAAGTTGATTCGCTGTAAACGTAATCTCTGCGGTGTTATAATCCACGATGTAATCAAACTCCTGACCGCGCGTCATTAATTTTCCATCCACAAAAACTTTTTCTGTTCCAGCCAAAACAATAATAAATGTTTCGTTTTCTGCGCCCTTCAATCTATATGGCCCTTGATTACCTTCAACACCTTCTATAATATTTCGTGAAAATTTTCCTTTTGAAAAAGCACCGCTAATTTTATGGGTCATTTGTCCTTCAATTGGTCCTATCGCTATTGGATGATATGCTTCTACCGAAACTCCTTGTGTACGTTTTGTATAATTCAAAAAATAACCCGTTGGTTTATACAACCAAAAATCACCCCCAATTACAGCAAAATCATCATTGTAAACTTTCATATAGACCTGATCAAAATCCTGTAATTTCTGCGTGTTACCTTCTGGTTGAAACGGAATATTGTCATCAGAGATGGATCCTTTCATAAATAAATTAGGTCCAATTTGTCCATCTAACTGCAGATTTAATGTTGATTGCAACGAAAGATTTTGTGCATTACCAACCGTTACACCTCTTGAAATACTTCCTTGCTTATTCAGTTTTGACGAACCAAATAAATCATCTTTTGGATTAGATGAAGAAACAGAATAAACGAAAGGTTCAAAATTTTGCAGTGTATCTGAAACAATTAATTCGGATGATTTATGACTAAAATTCTGGGCAAAATTAATTGGCATTCGATAATAATTCACGGTCATCACATCTCCCGGAACACCCTTTAGTAGAAAGAGTTTACCATTGATAGGGTCCAGAAAATATTCCGTCGACAATAATTTTTCATCATTCAAAACAACCGAAAATCCATTGCGATAAATGGCAACAGTATCGACCAAAAGTGTGTCGTTTTCCCAAGTAAAAGTTTTGGTAAAAACCTGTTGCGAGAAGCTTGAAAAACTTCCCAAAAAAAAGAGGACAACAAAAATATACCGTAACTGAATAATCACGCCTGGTGCTTGAATACATAAAGATAAACGGAAAAATTGAATGGAAATTATCGAGAGGCGTATTCAAAAAATTCGGTAGCGCAGTTCTTTGCTATCAGATCACAACAAAGAAACTACGTACCAAACCTTCTCATGCTTCTGCCGAATCCTCATTCAAGCAGAAAACCCTTCCTCTTCAATGCTATAACGAATTGTTGAAATTGGTTACAGAAAAATAATATTGACCAACTAAAAAAAATCAAATTTGATATTTAAAATATGCCACAAAGACACTAAGGCACTAAGAAAATAGCTTCGTGTCTTTGTGGCAAAAATCCTCTTAATAAATAAAAAAAATTCATCTAAAATTCAATCAACCATTTATATCCTATCTTTAAATCAGCAAAATTATTTTACGGATCTATGTTTTCAATG
>Ga0163144_10026584_pt1 | contig 11243 bp, 10 predicted proteins | sample OliLak19BULKMAT1_FD_123175 | JGI IMG/M metagenome (GOLD analysis project Ga0163144, IMG submission 123175) | Freshwater microbial mat bacterial communities from Lake Vanda, McMurdo Dry Valleys, Antarctica - Oligotrophic Lake LV.19.BULKMAT1 | ecosystem: Environmental > Aquatic > Freshwater >... | reverse complement strand
TGTGTACCTAATCAACTAAAGCACCATGAATATAGATTGGATTATAAATATTTTCATCTTCATTCCGATAGTTGGCTTTGTGTTAAGCCTGTTGGTGAATGAAAAAAAAGAGTTGCTTTTATCACGCATTGCATTCAGCACTGCTGGGCTGCAACTCATTACTTTTTCAGTGTTTGCGGTGTATTGGCTGTTGCATGGTCATCCCACTTTAAACCTAAAAGAAATACTGCTATATCAAACCAAAGGATATGAATTTCTGGTAGATTTTTATTTCGACAAAATCTCTGCTGTTTATCTTTTTGTTGGTGCATTACTTACGTTTCTGATTACCATTTATAGCCGCTATTATTTGCATCGCGAAAGCGGCTACAAGCGTTTTTTCAATACTATTTTATTCTTTTTTATTGGCTACAACCTCACTGTTCTTTCAGGCAATTTTGAAACACTGTTTATCGGCTGGGAGGTGTTGGGCATTTCATCGTTTTTACTCATTGCCTTTTATCGCGATCGCTACATGCCAGTGCGCAATGCAGTGAAAGTTTTTTCTGTTTACAGAATTGGCGATGTGGGCATTTTGCTGGCGATGTGGGCGAGTCATCATTTGTGGCATGAGAATATAACTTTCATGAAACTGAATAACTATGAATTGGTACATGATTTTCTAATACAACATAGTTCTATTGGCATTTTCATCTCTTTGATGATATTAATTGCTGCAGCCGCAAAATCAGCGCAGTTGCCGTTTTCATCGTGGTTGCCACGTGCTATGGAAGGACCCACACCGTCCAGTGCAATTTTCTACGGTTCGCTTTCGGTTCATTTCGGTGTGTTTTTACTGTTGCGCACTTATCCGTTTTGGGAACATCAATTTGCAGTGCGCGTTTTGATTGCCTTGGTAGGTATTTCGAGTGCTATTGTAGCATCGTTAATAGCTCGGGTTCAAAGTTCTATTAAAAGCCAAATTGCTTATGCCTCTATCGCACAAATAGGTTTGATTTTTGTAGAAGTTGCTGCTGGGCTTGAAACCCTTGCTTTGATTCACTTTGCAGGCAATGCTTTCTTGCGCACTTATCAATTATTGGTATCGCCATCGGTGGTGAGTTACTTGATTCGAGAGCAATTTTATCATTTCAAACCAAGTAAGCCGAGTGTTGAAGATTCGCTTCCAAAGCGCATAGAAAACACCTTCTATCTACTAGCTTTAAAAGAATGGAACCTCGATAAGTTTATGAATCACATCGTGTTTTCGCCATTGAAAAAATTGGGGCAAAAGCTAGATTTTCTTTCAATGAGAAATGTGCTGTACTATTTCGTTCCAGTATATGTTGTTGGAATTGCGCTGAAATTTTTTGAAGTGCAATTATTGAGTGAAACTGTGGAACATTACATGGCAACAGCCTTTTCATTTATTGGTTTATTGATGGTTTTGCGCAGTTTTGGTGAGCGCAAATCGCCCATGCTGGCTTGGTTGTTGATGGTGCTAAATCACTTCTCGGTGGTGTTAGCAGTGTCGTTCAACGAGCATTTTGATTTTAGTCATGTGTTGCTCTACATGAGTGGCGTATTGCCTGCGGCAATTGTCGGCTTTCTATGTTTGCAACGCTTACAAAAATCAGAGGCTGCGCACTTTGATTTAAATCAATATTTCGGGCATGTGTATGAGCATCCAAAATTGGGTTTGGTATTTCTGTTAGCCTGTTTGGGTTTGATGGGCTTTCCCATTTCACCTTCGTTTATTGGCGAAGATTTGCTTTTCACGCACATACACGAAAATCAGTTTCTACTCGCATTTTTTGAATCGCTTGCATACATCATGGGTGGTATTGCAGTAATCAGAATTTACGCACGATTATTCCTCGGACCTCATGTAAAAACATATCACGAGACACCCTATAAGACTTCATAATTCACCTAAATTTTTTCAAATCAAAAAACAACATAATCATGTCAAACAATAGCAAATCAGATACTCCCTACTTCGGTTTTATTGGACTCAAGGAGAATTTAAAGTCAGATATAATTTCGGGCTTCTTAGTTTTTTTAATTGCCCTGCCATTGTGCTTGGGTATTTCTATGGCAAGTGGTTTTCCGCCAATCGGTGGAATTTTTACAGCAATTATTGGTGGAATTTTAGTGCCTTTTATTGCAGGTAAAAACGCACAGCTTACTATTAAAGGACCCGCTGCAGGTTTGATTGCCATTGCGATAGCTGCTGTAACAGACCTTGGTGATGGCGACCCGATGGTAGGTTACAAATTAGCGTTAGCAGTGGTAGTTGCCACTGGCTTAGTGCAAGTTATTTTTGGACTGCTGAAAGTGGGCAACCTCAGTGATTTTTTTCCGCTTAGTGTGGTGCATGGAATGCTGGCAGCTATAGGCTTAATAATTATTGCAAAACAGATTCATGTAATGTTTGGCGTAAAGCCTGAAGGCAAAGAAATTCTTGAACTGATTGGGCAAATTCCACACAGTTTTATGAATATGAATTATGAAATTGCCTTAATAGGATTTGTCAGTTTAGCGATACTTTTTTTGCTGCCGTTAATTCAAAACAAATACGTAAAAATGATACCTGCGCCCATGTTGGTGATATTGGTTTCCATTCCATTGGGTTTGTATTTTGATTTAGAACACGCACATGTTTATCGCTTCAATGGTAGTGAATATCACGTGGGTCCCAACTTTTTAGTAACGCTTCCCAGCAATATGTTTTCGGCAATAACGCTGCCTGATTTCTCCCAAATATTTTCTGGCACATCTATTAAATACATCATCATGTTTGCATTGGTTGGCAGCCTTGAAACCTTGCTAAGTGCCAAAGCGATAGATATGATTGACCCATGGAAACGCAAAACAAATTTCAATCGCGATTTAACTGCAGTGGGGATTGGTAATACCCTTGCGGGATTAGTAGGCGGCTTGCCCATGATTTCTGAAATTGTTCGTAGCTCGGCTAATAAAAACAATGGCGCGCGCACTAGTTGGAGCAACGTATTTCACGGGCTGTTCTTGTTGGTGTTCGTTGCCTTTTTTCCTTTTGTGCTGCACGAAATTCCTCTTGCGGCACTTGCGGCTATGTTGGTATATACCGGCACACGATTGGCTTCGCCAAAAGAGTTTTCGCACACCTATCAAATTGGTAAAGAGCAATTATTTATTTTTATGATAACTATTGTCTTCACTCTTTGGATTGATCTGTTGGTAGGCATTTTTGCAGGTATAATTGCGAAATTTATAACTGAGATATTTTTTGGTGTGCCATTGAGAAACATTTTCAAATCGGATGTGCAAAAAGAAATAATTGATGAAACACACATTCGATTAAAAGTAAATGGCGGTGCGGTTTTCAGTAATTACTTGGGCATTAAAAAACATTTGATGTTATTACCCAAAGCGCAGCATGTAGAAATAGATTTAAGCAACTGCAAATTCGTAGATCATACAGTGATGGATAATTTGCATTTGTTTGAAAAAGACTATCGCGAAACAGGCGGAAGCTGCCATGTAATTGGTTTGGATGCACACAAGCCATTATCCAAACATCCACTTGCTGCAAGAAAATTGCAAGTGCGCTAATTTTTTAATTGTATGAAAATCATTTATGAAAAAAGTAATCATAGCCTTATGGCTCGGTATATTATGCGCAACAGTTTTTGCGCAAGATGATTTACAAGAAAAAAACAAACCGTGGGATATTCCCAACTTGCAATGGAATTTTGGGAAAGATAAAAAGCAGTTTATCCGCTTCAATGCAACTGCACAAATTTGGAATAGATGGAACGAAAGCAACCCTGGCACAATTTTAGAGAACACACCAAAGCCTAACACTTTTGATATTGGCATTCGTAGATTGCGCTTGCAAGTGGTGGCACAACCCTTGCCGTGGATGTTGCTGTATGTGCATTTTGGCGTGAATAATTTCAACTCGCTTTCGCCCCGCAAAACGGGAGATTTCTTTCATGATGCGCTGGTTGAATTTACGCCTGTAAAAAAGTATTTATCACTAGGCACAGGCTTAACAGGATGGACGGGTACCGCGCGATTTTCATCGCCTTCAATTGGTAGTATTATGATGTATGATGCGCCATTGTATGAACAAAGCACCAATGATATTACCGACCAGTTTTTGCGCAAGTTGAGTGTGTATGCTAAAGGCAAAATTCAAAAGTTAGATTATCGTGTGGTTTTGAGCGACCCGCTTTCTATCACCACTTCTCCATTATATGATACTACTTATAGCAAGATTTCTAAGTATTCAAAAATTACGCCTAAGGGAAAATCGCTGCAAACAAGTGGTTACTTTATGTATCAAATTTTTGATGAAGAAAGTAATCTGTTGCCATACACCCAAGGTACTTATTTAGGAGCAAAAAAAGTGTTGAATGTGGGTGCGGGATTTTTAGCGCAACCCAAAGCGGTTTGGCATTTACAAAACACCGATACGGTATTTAACCCGATGTGGGAAGTGAGTGCCGATATATACACTGACATGCCTTTAAACAAACGCAAAGATGATTGCTTTTCGGCTTATGCAGTTTACAGCTATTACAACTTTGGTCAGGGTTTTATCCGCAACTTAGGTGTGATGAATCCAGCAACAAAGTTGGATGCCACCAAAGCAAGTTTTAATGGTGCAGGAAATGCTTTTCCGATTGTAGGCACAGGGCACAGCGTATTTGTGCAAGCAGGCTACAAGTTACCCGCGCACTTTTTCGGCACCAAAGGTTTTTCTATTATGCCTTACAGTGGTTTTCAAATGAGCAAGTGGGATAGGCTTAATTCATGGATGGGCATAGTAGATGCTGGAGTGAACTTTTTATTGGTGGGGAACAAAGCAAAAATTACGCTCAACTATCAAAACCGACCGGTGTTTGATAACAGTACTTTGAAACAAACTTCGCGCGCTAGTGCCGTGATTGTGCAATGGCAGATTGCCTTGTGATTTTAAATTTACGCACAAAATTATTGGCAACATTTTTCATTAACCACCGTCAGCGTTTTCAACGACTGACAGGGTATTCTACCAAGGAAAGTTACCCCGACAATGGTTGCAGACCTTGTAGGTGGTTTAGTGTGGGGTGAACTTAAACTTATGATAGGCTTTGGGTTTCAATCAAAAAGCTTTTCAATTTTAGTCGCCATTTCAATATCCTTTGCCGTAATGCCACCAGCATCATGTGTTTGCAGTTTTATTTGAACCTTGTTATAAACGCCCGACCAGTTTGGGTGGTGGTTCAACTTTTCAGATAAAACTGCAACCCTTGCAATAAATCCAAAAGCTTCCAAAAAATCTTTGAACTCAAAATCTTTTTGAATGAAATTGTTGAGGAACTTCCAATCAGTCAACTCCTTCAAATGCAATTTAGTTTCGCTAATGCTTAGTTTTTTGTTTTTCATACTTTGCTAAGTAACGCTCTTTTAATTTCAATCGCTCTTTTTCATTATTCATTTTACTATCGGAAGTAAAAAAGAGGCTTGGCATACCCCTTTATGCCGTCTGATACGCCCCATAATTTTGTAGCAAAAAGAAAAATCAACCGTAACCTTTTATTAACGCTACAAGCCTCAATTTCTACAACTTGCAAAAACAGTTCGTGTTTAAACAAACAAAGAGTTCATTTTTACAGCTTATTCATTTATGATGAACTATAAATTTTCTCTACTCTCATTGTTGCTCTCTTTTTTATCGTTTACAAACGCACAACAATCTTTTACACTGCAACAGTCTATTGATTATGCTTTGCAAAACGCGCCAAATTTTCAGAACTATAAAATTGACAGGCAAATTGCCAACGCCCGAAACTTTGAAAGCATCACAAAGTATCTGCCCAAAGTGACTGGTGCGGCAGAATACCGCAACAATTTGAACCTTGCTGTAAACCAACTTCCTGCAGAATTTTTTGGCGGGCAGCCTGGCGAATTTCGCGAAATACGTTTTGGTATAAAATATAATTCCACTGCTGGTTTAGATTTCAATCAATCTATTTTAGATGCTGCTGCCATTGGCGATATACTCTATTCTAAACAGGGGAAAATTTTGAGTGAATATCAAATTCAACAAGCAACTATAGAGCTAAAAGTGAATGTTACCAAAGCCTATTACACCGCGCAACTCAACAGCCAAAAATTAGATAAAGCCGCAAAGGCAGTGGAGCGAAACAAAAAAGTGCATGATGACACTAGAGTGAAACTGGATAATCAAAACGCTACCAAAACTGATTTGAATCGCGCTTACTTGAATTGGCAGCAATCCTTGTATCAGGCTCAATTGGCAAACGATGCACTGCGCCAATCAAAACTTTTACTGATGCAAAATATCGGAATGCCCTTCAGCGAGCAGTTGGGTGTGGCTGAAAAATTACCCATGAATTTTAATACCGATACAGTGGTGCAATTAGCCGAAGCCCAAACAATTTTTGCATCGCGCATCGAATACAAAGCCGAGCAGCAGCAAACACTTTTGAACAAATGGCAATTGCGCAAAACCAATTTGCAATACGCGCCAAACGTTTCGTTTTTCGGTTATGTAGGCGGGCAGGGTTTTTCAAATAATGCCAATGTGTTTAAAGAAAAATGGAATCAAGTTTCGTACATCGGTGTGCGCCTAAACATGCCCATTTTTGATGGCTTGCAAAAAGCTGCTTTGGCTCAGCAACAAAAGTTGAATTTGAAAAAGAATGAAAACAATCTGCGCAACATAGAACAAGTGGTGAATTATCAATTGCAATCATCGGCATTAAGTTTTGCAAATGCTGCTCGCAATGTAAAAGTGCAGCAACAAAATATTGCATTGGCAGAAGAAATTTTGAGTGATGTAAAAGTGCGTTACGAAAATGCTTTTGCTACTTATCAGGAAGTGATAGATGCTGAAAATGTTTTGAAAGATGCTGAAGTGCTTTATTTCACTGCGCTTTACGACTATCTAGTTACCGAAGTGGACTGGAAAAAGGCAAACGGAAAAATATAATTGACTCGCTGAAAACTGTACAACTCACGAACATTTTTTACTTTTTAGACAACCGTAAAACTTTATCACTCGTCTAGGGTTATTATTTCAAGTCAATTCCTATTTTTACCAAAATTTAATCAACAAATTAATCAACATGAAAGTAAAACTTTACGCTTTTGCAGCTATCGCTGTTTTTCTAATTGCCTTAACCACCACAACCAATGTTTATACAAATTCTTCCTTAGCCCCTCCGGGAAAAGCAGGAGACCCTACCAATAATACTACTTGTGCAAGCGGTTCGAATTGTCATGGCACAAGCACTTTAGATGGTACAAATGTTATTAGTTTGAAAATTGGCGCTACGGCAGGTGCGCAATCGGAAGCAACTTCAGCTTTTGTTCCCACAGCCAACACAACTTATTTTATGACTATTGATTTAACAGGAACAAGCCCAAAATTTGGCTTCTCAGTAACAGCTTTGAACGCTGGCACCAACATACCTGCCGATTCTTTTACTATTACAAATACTAATGGAACTTTCTTACACGCAAACTTTAATGGTGTAAATTACGTTGCACAAAAAAGCGCATCTTCAACTAAAAGTTGGATTTACAAATGGACTGCTCCTGCAACCATTTCGGGTCCAATCAACTTTTATGTTACAGCAAACATTTCTAATGGCAATGGCAATGAAACAGGCGATGCTATTTACAAAAAGGTAGTTAGCATCAATGGTTCTACCAGTGTGGATGAAATTAGCTCTTTTGGAAGTGTTACCATGTTCCCAAATCCGGCTAGCGAAAATGTAACCATCAATTACAGTTTATTGAACAGCGAATTTGTTACAGGACAAATCATTAACGAAGAAGGCAAGGTGGTAAAATCTCTTTTTGGTGAAAATCAAAATGTAGGTGTGCTTCAAAGCAGCTACAACATTAGCGATCTTGCAGCAGGAAAATACTTCATGCACATCAGCGCATCGGGCAAATCAGTAGTTAAACCATTCGTGAAATATTAACTCTATGAAATATATTAGAAAGGAGGTTGAAAGCAACCTCCTTTCTTTTTTAAATAAATTACATGTATAAAATTTCTGTTCTCTTTTTCATAATCGTTATAGTTGCTTTATCGGCTACGCAATCTTGTTCAAAAGATAAGACATTAATACCCAAAAGTTCTGTTTGCGACAGTACCAAAACCTATACTTACACAATAGACGTAAAACCCATTTTTGACGTTAACTGCGCTTCCATTTCTTGCCACAGCAGCATTGTACAAGCTTCGGGAATTAATCTTGCTGATTACACCAACTCTAAACAATATACCGAAAACGGCAAGGTGATTTGCGTAATGAAACACACCTGCACACCTGTAATGCCACAAGGCGCCCCAAAGCTTTCCGACTCATTAATTCAAGTAGTGGAATGTTGGGCTGCTAATGGGTTTAAAAATTAAAATTAAGCCATGCGTATATTATTTTGTTTGATGCTGTTTGCATTTGCAACCAATGCACAAGAAAAAAATTATGACAATACTTTTGCCACCACTTCCGGGAAGGTTCATTTTTTTTCAAAATCTCCTTTAGAAGATATTGAAGCCGTGACTCAAAAAGCCATTGGAGTTTTTGACACTAAAACAAAAAAGGTTCAGGCAAAACTTCCTATCTCAAGTTTTGAATTCAAACAAAAACTGATGCAGGAACACTTCAACGAAAATTATTTAGAGAGTGATAAGTATCCTTATGCCATTTTGGATGGCGTGATTGTAGAAGATATTGACTACACAAAAGATGGGGTGAGAGAAGTAACCTTGAAAGGAGATTTAACCGTTCACGGAGTTAAAAAACCGCGCGATATAAAAGTGAAGATAACCGTTAAGAGTGGCGTTCCTGTTAATGTTGTAAGTGAATTCAGCATTCAGTTGGTTGACCATAAAATAAAAATTCCTAAAGCAGTGTTACTCAATATTGCTGAAGTAATTAAAGTGGATTTAAATTTTGATATGGCGAAATACGAAAAGAAATAAATTGACAGTTCAATAATATAATCGGATGAAAAATTTCTACTCAAATTTTACTTATTCTACACTTTGCTTCACTCTTTTTTCCTTTTTCTTTTTTCCTTTTTCGTCATTTGTTTCTGCTCAAGACTTAATTGACGAGTTGGGTAAGGAGGAATCAAAAAAAACACGCGAATATGTTTTTGCTACCTTCAAATCAACGCATTTAATTCATGGGCAAACCATTGAGATGACAAAAAAGAATGCGCTTGATTTTCGCATTGCTCATCGCTTCGGCAACATTGCTTCATCCAACAACGAACACATACACAACATGTTTGGCTTTGATCAAGCTGCCGATATTTTGTTCTCTGTTGACTATGGTATTTTAAACAACCTGAGCGTGGGAGCCGGCAGAGCAAAAGGCAATGGACCGGTAAACGAATTGTGGTTTGGCAATGTAAAATATCGTGTGCTAGAGCAAACAAAAGATTTCAAAATTCCTGTTTCTATTTCCTTGTTGGCGCAAACTTCAATAAGCAGCAAACGCAGAACGCTAGATGCACCGGAGTCTATCACCAGCTTTCCAAAATGGTATCACCGCTTTTCATATAATGTGCAGGCAATGATTGCCATCAAAGCAACACCGTGGCTAAGTGTGCAACTCACACCAAGCTTTATTTGGCGCAATTTGGTTGCTGAAAATGACAAAAACGGTTTGTTCGTTATGGGTTTTTCTGCCCGTGCAAAGGTGAACAAGCGCTCGGCAATAGTGTTTGAATATTTTTTACCCATTACAAAAAACAACGCCACTTTCAGGCAATACTTTCCGATGGTTCGAGGCATAAAAAATGCAGGTTACTATCCGCCTCTAAACATTGGTTATGAAATTGAAACAGGTGGGCACGTTTTTCAAATCAACTTAACTAACACCGCGGGCTTGCTCGAAAATGATTTTCTTGCCTACAATCCGCACAACTGGGCGCAGGGGCAATTCCGTTTGGGCTTCACCATTGCCCGAACCTTTCAATTTGGCAAAGACATTAATCCATTGACACACCGCCACACCAAAAAGAAATTGCTACGCGACTTAAAAGCTAAGGCTGAGAAAGAGTAATTTAGATAATTTCAAAATACCTTTTCATTTCCCAGTCGGTAACCACCTTGCTGAATTGTTTCCACTCCCACTCGCGGCTTGCGGCAAAATGTTCTACAAATTCTTTACCAAACAACTCTGCTGCCACAGGGCTTTCTTTCATCGCCTGGGTGGCTTCCCACAAGTTGCGCGGTAAGGTGCCATTGCTCAAATCGCGGTAGCCGTTGCCCACAGAAGCAGGCTGTTTTAGTTTCATTTTTTTGCGCACGCCATACAAACCCGCAGCAAGGCAAGCCGCCATTGCTAAGTAAGGATTAGAGTCGCTGCCCACCACGCGCGTTTCTAAACGCGTAGCTTTGCTGCCACCCGGCAAAGCGCGCAACGCCACAGTTCTATTATCCACACTCCACGTCAAAGTAGTTGGTGCCCAAGCACCTTCCACCAGTCGTTTATAGGAATTGATTGTAGGTGCAAGCATCGGCAACATAAAAGGCAAACAATGCAGTTGCCCCGCAATGTAACTCTTCATGGTTTCGCTCATTTTCAGCTTATCTTTTTCATCATAAAAAAGATTTTTCTTCGATGCCTTATCCCACAAACTTTGGTGCACATGTCCGCTGCAGCCAGGCAGGTTTTCATTCCATTTTGCCATAAAGCTCGCCATAATGCCATGCTTGTAAGCAATCTCTTTTACGGCAGATTTAAACAACACCGCACGGTCGGCAGATGGTATCAGCAAACCGTATTGAATAGCCGCTTCGTAAGTGCCTGGACCCGTTTCGGTATGCAAGCCCTCTATAGGCACATCAAACTTTCGGAGCAACTCAAAAAGGTCGGTAAAAAATTCATTCTTCAAACTGCTGCGCAATACCGAATAGCCAAACATTCCGGGTGTAAGTGGCGTGGGGTCTTTATAACCTTTTGCATGAAAACTTTCGGGTGTTTCCGAAAAATTAAACCACTCAAACTCCTGACTGAAATATGGTGTAAAGCCTTCCTTTTCGGCTGCAGCTTTTACCTTGTTCAAAAGCTGACGCGGACAAATAGGATTCGGTTCATTCTTTGCATTCACAAATTCACCCAGAAAAAAGGGTACATCCATTTCCCACGGTATTTTGCGAAATGTATTCAAATCAACACGCACCAAAGCATCGGGATAACCCGTGTGCCAGCCTGTAAACTTTGAATTGTCATAAGCCA
>Ga0163144_10026581_pt1 | contig 11244 bp, 16 predicted proteins | sample OliLak19BULKMAT1_FD_123175 | JGI IMG/M metagenome (GOLD analysis project Ga0163144, IMG submission 123175) | Freshwater microbial mat bacterial communities from Lake Vanda, McMurdo Dry Valleys, Antarctica - Oligotrophic Lake LV.19.BULKMAT1 | ecosystem: Environmental > Aquatic > Freshwater >... | reverse complement strand
TTAGGACACCAGATTAAAATCTTTTTACCATCATCAAACAAAGATGGCATAGCATTAATTATACCTGCAGCTGCAATAGTCTTACCTAAGCCTGGCTCCCAGTTAAAATAAGCTCCACCGTGAGTTTTAAACCCAGAGATAGCCATAGATATACCATCTTTCTGATAATCTTTATAGTACTGGCTTTCACCTTTAATATTAACTATATCTGGTTGTGGTATAGATTTATTCTTGTAACTGTATCTTGAAATATCAGGTAAATATTGTTTAAGTGAAGGTATATCTTTGATTAGATCATAGAATGGTCTAATTTTTTGACTAAAACGTAGATCATTTTTGTTTAACTCATAATTTTTGGTGAGGTCGTTTTTCTTCCACTTGTTTATGTAAAAAAATGCTGAGTTTTTAGAATAATCTTCAATATCCTTGAATTTAACAACGTATTTATCTAATTCTTCTATTAATATCATTTATTGTTGGTTTTAAGTTGTATGTAAATATTATCAGTAGTCTTAGTTATAATAGACAAATTAATTAGCGTATTTTCCACTAAAGGACTTTCGTTGTATTTCTCCTTTAGTTTTACATAATTAAAAGAATAAACTATACTGCCTTCAGTTTCAATTTTGTAAAGTTTCCTGTTTGACTTCTTGGATTCCTTTTTTTCTATAGCACATTTTATATGTTCTTCTGAAGGATATAAATTTTCCTGGAAAAGAAAACCACTATATGTTTTCTTGTCTTTTTTAATAGTAAAATCAGATAATTTGATTTTGTTAGAGATAGGAACTATAGTTACATTTAGGTATCTACCCATTAGTTCTTTTTCGTTGAAACTAATAACTACAGGCTGCAAATTGTTAGTCGGATTTAAAGTAGAGTAATAAAGGCTCTTCTTATTTTTGCTTGCTATTTTTTTAGAAATTTTTTCTTCGAGGTAGCCCTTTATTGTATTTTTTAGTTTTTCGTAGTAATTTATTTCCGAAATTTTCTCACTATATTCTGAGCAATACACAACTAACTTATTCCATAGTTCTTCTTGTGGTGACGGGTTACAATCTAAATTTAGAGATAATCTGTTTAGTTCTTCTTCAGATTTATTGTCCAAATCTTCTTGGATTAACTCTTTTATAATTTCCGTAGAGTTTAACATGTTAGCTCCGTTTTTTAATAATCTTAGTTTTAATATAGAAAACTTTTTATTTTCTATGACATCTGGGAATTTTTTACTCATTTGTTTATTATTGTTTTTAATGTTAGACCCTAAATATACAAAATTTTATTCGCATTTCCAAATAAATTGTCTATTAATTTCATGAAAACTTACTGAATTATTTTCTGAAATCGTTAAATATATTAAAAAAATGCACTATATCTATATGAATAGTAAATAGTATAAAAACAAAAAAAGAAAAAGATGAGTAACAAACTACAAGAACTAATTTCTGCTGAATCACATGCAAGTAAAGACGCTATTGAAAACATAAATAATGGTAAATCAACATTCAAAAAAATGGTTCATTTTGATGGTTTATTTAAGTTCTTTGATTTTACCGATCCTGATAGGGAAAATGAAATAGATACTGATACTTCTTTAAAGTACTCAGTAGGAGAAAACGTTTCACACGCTATGAGATCTGTAACCAGATACATTGATTTAGTTATATCAAAAGAAGAAACCAATGCATCTGGCAACGCCAACACAGAGTTAAGATTCAACTACAATGGTGAAGAAATTAACTTCGGTAAAGTATCTGCTACTGCTTTGTTAGCCTTACTAAAAGGTGTAGAGTCAATTAGGGATTACTTAGAATCTGTACCAACTCTAGACCCATCAAAAGATTGGATAGAAGATACAGACAAACCTAAAGGATTTTGGAAGACAGATAAAAGCTGGAAGTACAGAAAATCCAAAGAAAATGTTGTTACTGTATTATATCCTGCGACTGATAATCACCCTGCACAGGTTAAAGAATCTGCTACAGACGTGGTTGTGGGTAAAACTCACACAACTTACTTTTCTTCTAGAGCTACAGTAAGAGAAAAGGCTGAAACAATGTCTAGACTTCATGAGATTATACTTCAATTAAAGAAAGCTCTATCTAGAGCTAATAATGTTGATGTAGTTCACTCTAAACTCGGTACGAAAATTTTTGACTGGATCACAAGTCCAATCATTTAAAGATAAAGCCTAGCAACAGTAAAAGCAAAAGTATTAATAAGATTAGAAGAAATGATTGGAGGTTCGAATCCTTCCTTGGGGACAATTTTAAAACACACCTCTCCGAGTATGCTAACGGCAAAGCAGTTTTTATAATCGATAGTAATAGTTGTTTGAGCTTTGCAGCATCACCCAGAAAAATAAATTACATCTAAGCTCTGAAATTAAACACTTTAGATTGAAGGTTCGAATCCTTTCCCGACATCTACGCTAAAAGCGTTTTTTACACATATTGTCGGGTGGCTCAATGGTAGAGCGAAAGTTTAGTATAACAGTTTCAGTTGATTTTAGCTATAAATTTAAGGGAACTATATAATTATAGTAAAAAACACAAGGTCAGGAGATTAAGGGTATATCTTCTGACCTTTCTTTATTAAACACAACATAACATAAATATAGCATGACAAAGGAAAGAAAAAGAAAATATAATTTTGACTTCAAGCTAGAAAAATTAGATGAAGACCATATAAAAATACATTACTGGAACTCTAGACTAAATGTGGAATTAAAACCAGACGATGTGCATGAGTCTACCAGAAAAGGATTTTCTTTACATAATTTCATGAACACTCCGAGTAATTCTGATATAATTGAGCATTTATATTTGTTGGATTACAAACAAATAGCGAATGCTTTACCTAACCTAATATACCATGATTTTAGTGTTATAGACGCAGAAGGTGATTTATATCATGATATAATTCTGGTTTTTGATAGCGAATTATACGAAATATCTGATAACATTAAAGAAGCCAAAGAATATGTGCTTAATTTTCATAAATCTTTAAAGAATTTTGGAGATGATCTAGCTAATATTATCATAAGAAGTAGGCGTATTAATATGATGAAATAAGTTCATAAAGCATAAAGCATAATAAAAAATTAAAAAAATTGAAAAAATTAAACAATAAGTTTGGATTTTTCAATTTTTTTTTGTATTTTTGTTTTATGAATGATAAAACCCTACTAAAAGATAATAGTATTTCGGACCTCAGCCACGAATGTAAATTCATAAGCTGTGGTTCTGTACACGCCCAATGCACTAAGTGTGGTAGGGCTAGGAATTTTAGACAAACCCTAAAACATCCTGGAGGAGATTGGTGTTATGCCATAACCTTTAATAAAAGACTAAGGGTAATTAGTTTAGCCATGTCTATAGCCAAACATGTTGGAGGAAACTACCTTAAAAATAGTTGCCCAGACTCACATATTTCGATTAACGGTAAAGGTGGTTATTGTGTAGAATCAATTTTTAACTTTTCCTGCTTCTTGATAGAATATCTTATATACCTCAAAGGACACCCACCAATTATCATGGTAAAAGGTAAACCTAAGGTTAATTATGAGAAGTTAGTGGAGGTGTACATCAAAAACAAGTACAGAACCTTGTTACCCTTAATTTATAAGAGAGTTAATTACAAGGTAGATATAAAAAAGTTAGAGGAGAATTTTGGTATTAATATTATTAATTTCTCAAACTTAGATGATTTATTAGGGAAAATTTACGATAAAACAATATTAAAAAAATGAAACTATTAGTTATAGGGGATTTACATGGTAATCGTAATTGGAAAAACTTAGTGAAAGAATACAAACACGACTTCGTGGTATTTGTCGGGGATTATACTGATAGCTACAAAACTACCATAAAAGAAGATATGGACAACCTCATGGAAATCATCGAATATAAAAAAGCCAACAAAGGTAGTGTAGTACTCCTTTTAGGAAACCATGATCTCCAGTACGTAACCAAGTACAATAGTTATCATATCTGCACAAGAGAACTTGACAGGGCGTTTCCTAATTTGTATCCTATATACAAAGAAAACATACATTTGTTTCAACTAGCGTGGCAAGTTGGTAACACCTTATTCACCCATGCTGGAGTGCATAAGGAATGGCTCGATAATTATAAAAAGTTAAAAGGAGTAGATGCTATTGATAACTATGCTGATAGTTTTAATAATGACTACGTTAATTGGCTAAAAAGATGCACGGCTGAGCATCAATCTCAATCTCAAAGAAAACCTAACGTATTTTATGTGGGTAGGAGTAGAACTAATGGTAGTTTTGATTGCCTAGTCGGTGGTCCTGTCTGGTTTGATAACAGACATGTTTATGATTTTAATGGTTTACCAGAAAATCTGAACCAAGTAGCAGGTCATAACAGGACAACAAGTGGTCAAGTTGAGGTATATACAACATCTACTGGAAGTTCAACTTATTGGTGTACTGATTGTTTATCTAGTAATCCAGAAAGTACTCCATTGGTGTTGAACGTTGATCCAAGATCACCTAGAAGCAAGGTCTATTATAAAAAAGAAAACTTTGACTTTGAATTTTTTTAAAAAGTTTTAGTTAAAAAGTTTGGAACATTCAAACTTTTTAACTATTTTTACTTATTAATACATTTAACATTTAAAAAACAAAATAATTATGACAGAAGAAGAAATAGAGAAAAAAATAAAAGATCTTATAGAAGAAATCTCACATCATACGTACCTATACTATGGGGAATCCAACCCAAGTATTAGTGATTCAGAATTTGATTTATTACTTGAAGAGTTAAGGGGATTGGAAAAAACATATCCACAGTTTAAATTTAGTTATTCACCTACTCAAACTGTTGGTGGGTCTCCTGATAATAATCAATTCAAAACTGTAACTCATGGTTCTCCAGTGCTTAGTTTAAGTAAAGCTAATAATTTAGAAGAGCTTAATAAATTTCTAGGTAAGTGTCATAAGAGTGTATCTAACCCCTGTCAAGTATCAATTCAACCTAAATGCGATGGGGTGTCCATTTCTATTGTATATAAGAAAGGTATCATATTTAAAGCTATATCAAGAGGTAACGGTAGGGAAGGAGATGATATTACACCTAATGCAAAAACTATAAAAAACTTACCTAAAAAACTAAATGGAGAGTATAACTTCACAGTTAGAGGTGAAGTTGTTATGACAAATAGCGTTTTCTTATCTTTAAATGAGGAGAGAAGAAAAAGTGGAGATAAGCTTTTTGCTAACAGTAGGAATGCTGCATCAGGTACTCTTAGACAAAAAAACCCAGCAGAAACAGCTAAAAGACATTTAACATTTATAGCTTTTGATATTGTTGATTATGTCGATTCAGAGGTAAATTTTATTTCCTATACAGATAAAATTGAACTACTGAAAAGTCTCAGGTTTCAAGTACTAGAACATAAACTTGTAAATTCTGATGAACCTTTACTTTTAGAGCAACTCATTCTTGAGCAAGAAGCTAATCAAGAAAAACTCAATTTTGATACTGATGGTTGTGTTATAAAGTTAACATCATTAGCCAACCAAAAAATACTAGGTTGTGGGACTAATTACCCAAATTGGGCTATAGCGTTTAAATTTAAAAATGAGTTAAACCACACGACTTTGCTAGGAGTAGATTTTCAAGTTGGAAGTACTGGTAAAGTTACTCCTGTGGCGATACTAGAGCCAATAAATATTGGCAAAACAATAGTTGAAAGATGCACATTAAATAACATGAGGTATATCAACACCGTATTGCCTAGACTAGAATACGGAGATGAAGTGTGTATAGAAAAGGCTAACTTAATTATACCTAAAATTACAGGAAAATACAAATCTTGTGGTTCAGGTGATGAAGTAGTTATGCCCGAGTTTTGTTCCTGTGGATCTAAAGGGAAATTCAAACTTAACCCTGAGGGAACAATGCACTTTTGCAGCTCTGGTGCTTGCCCACTTAAGAGCTCAGGGGTGTTATCTAATGCTGTTGGGAAAGATGGATTTCATATCGGAGGGTTAGGACCTAAGACTATAAACAAATTAATGGAATTTGGTTTAGTTATTAATTTGGACGACATATTTGATATTCCTAACAAAAAGGAAGCTTTTATTGCTATCCCTGGGTTTGGAACAAAGGGTTTTGAAAATTTATGTTCAGAAATTGAGAAATCTATTAAATTCACTCCTTATAATAAAGTTTTACGTGCTTTACCTATCCCCGACATAGGTAACACTAATTCTAAGCTAATTGCTGAGAAGTTCAGCGACATAACATTATTAATTAATGCCACTGCAGGGGAACTAAAAGAGATTGATGGGATTGGAGAAAAAACTTCAGCTAATATTCATAACTGGTTTTTAGATAGAGATAACTTAGAATTAATATCCAGACTTATAAGTAAAAATATAAACTTTGAACTAGAAGTAGCTAAAGTTACTGATGTTGCGAGTGAAGTAGCTGAGTTAACTAAAGCAAACGGGTTGTTAAGTGAACTTTCTGGAAAGAATATCTTAGTTACAGGTAAGTTTGAAGGTAAAGGTAGAGTAGAATTAACTATGCTATTAGAAAGTATTGGTGCAATTATTATGTCATCAGTTACTAATAAATTACACTTAATGATCACTGGAGATGCTCCTGGACCTGCTAAAATGAGTAAAGCAAAAAAACTAGGCATAGATGTTATGTCTCAAGAAGCATTTAAAACTAAATACGAAATATAATTATATGAAATCATTATTTAAAAGAACATTTCTTATTATTCTTATTGTTAGTGTTTTATCTGGATGTATAACATCAAATAAAACCTCATCATCTACTAACCAAACTATAATGACAAAATTAGTAGATGATGTAGGTACAAAACAGATGAGATCTATGATTTCTGATGTATATCTATATGATGGTGCTGCATACCAAACAGATAGTATCTCGGTTTCTATGAGAAGACTTTATGATGGATTTAACGATCAAATAATTGTAAAGATTAACAACAAAAAATATGTCGTTTATGACTCAGACTTATTGGTGATTATATACCGAAAGGAAGAAAAAATAAAATAATTAAATATAACTTAACCCTTAAACAAAAAATATCATGATAATAAGTAAAGAATTGAATAACTTAAAATCTTTGTTAGAGGATAACGAAGAAAAAAAGAAACAAAAAGAGAAGATAGAAGAGAAAAAGAGAAAAGAAATAGAGGAAAAACAACGTAAGACCAGAACTCCTTATATAAGAGAAGAGAAGAGTAATGGTATACCAATCCCTAAAAGAATTAATAGGAATTATGTTAGTCCTGTCGATAATAGTGATGAAGAAATTGTAGAATCTGTAACTATTATAGTGCCAGAAGAAAAGTTGTACAAGGTAGCTGTAGTTATTTACTATAAAGGTAATTGTAAAAAGGAAAGTTCAAATATTAAAGCTGAGTCTGCAAAAAAAGCAGAAGGAATATTTAGAAATATTCCTAGAATAAAGAGAGCTATGGATAAGACATCATCCAATATTATTTGGCTTAGGACTATAACTATACAAGGTAACCCAGATACTCTAATTCCCATGCTAAAATTGCAGGAGAGAAAACACAAAGCAAAAGACTATGAAAATACTAAGGAATATCCTAGCCAGACTAGGAATAGTAGCACCACCAGTAGTAGAAAAAGTGCTGGATCTTATAAATAACAAAGAAGAAGTGTTTAGGTGTTCCGATTGGAAATCCGAATCTGATCTAGTGGAGGATATAGCAGAAAAGGAGCTTAGAGAACAGATAAAGTATTGGATTCCTGGTGATTATATTACTGTACCACACTTCAGAGATGGTGGTAGTTATTCTAAATCATCATCATGGTTTGGATATGAAATGGATGCGTGGAAGTTTGTGAGGTTTGACGAGGATACTTCTCGAATTGTGGTAGAATCTTCATCAACGATAAAAGTTTCTTACAACCCTCAACCTAAACCTAATCAAGTGTTAATGTTAGATATAAAATTATTCTGTAAGTGGGCTGGTTATTACCATAACACATCACTAAACAAGAGATTATTGATGATGACAAATTAAATAAACCCAAAGCTATTTAGACTCTAAATAGCTTTGGGTTTCTCCTAGACCACCAAAAAATAAATAAATAATAATGGAAGAACTAAAAGATAATAGATTACCTTTAAGCTCTTTGTTTAGGGTACTTTATAGAACTCATTTTTCTTATAATCTCATATTAGATGAGATCACAAGAATTTTAATCAACAATGAGTGTGAATTTGAAGAACAAGTAGCTGAAGATATATTAGTTATTATTCAAGAAATAAGAACTACATTAAAAGTAAAGGATTATATATTAGCTATAGATAAAATAGGAGTTATAACTAATTTTTGTAAACTCCTATTAAGTGGTGAGAATAAAGATTGGGATGCCCTTTATGATATAAACACAACTTACTTTTATAACAAATAAAAAATAACATAATGTTAGATCTTAATGATCCACCTAAGATAGGTGGAAATTTCAGCAAAAATATAGATTCCTCGATTATAATATCTCATATACTATTGGTGATAAATGAGATTCATTGGAACTTAGATGAATTTGCTTTTAGTACTGGATGGGTGGAAGATAAGGGAATACAGGTACTAAAGATGATGGAATACCTGGAGAGTAAAGGTTTAAATATTGTGTATCCAAAAGAAGGTAGCAATTTAACTTTTTCTCCTTATGACTTATTGTTGTTTAACGATATAGTTGCTATTGTTACTTATACTGGGTATGATACCATAGAAAAGAACTATATCTCAATAATTAAAAACATAAATTTAAAAGAAAATTCAATGTCTTTAATTATAAATTACCCCTCAATAGAATTTCCTGGAGGTCATTTAACCCCCAGTCTGATGCAAAATCCTAAGTTATACTTTGTGTCTAAAAAAAGACACAGCTTTATTCATCAATTTATTTCTTATTGATGATTTTCTTTCTTAATTTTATTCTTGTTAGAGATAATAACTATCTTACAAGCAATAATAAAGCTAATTATTAACGGTATATGTACTAGAAATTTCTTAGCGTGTTCTCTGATTAATGATAGTACAGAAAAAACTCCAATGTTTTCTGTTTTTTGAATAAGAGCACCAGCTATAGAATTAAGAAAACACTGTTTGATTTTACCTCTTGTGGTGTTGTTTATTTGTTTTGAGCCATTATAGGAAAATTTAGAAAATATTCTACTAACTATTGATTGATTCACATTCATGATTTTTTTGTTTAAATGATTAATAATACACAAATATATACAATTTTTATGAAAAATCCAAGAAAAATTTGCATTATTTACAAAAAATTTGTATATTTGTGCCTAACCTTTAAAATAAAAAATAAAATTATGAATGAAAATCATAACTCTCTAGTGATGCTGGAAAAAGAACTTAATTGGACAGTAGATGTTATTACAACATCAAATAGTGAAAAACCAATGGTCTCATTTACCAGAGATGATAGTCGTCATCATATAAAAATCTTCTTTTATGATGACGACTATCAAATACCAATAATGGTAATTATTGATTCAGAAGTTATAGATGAATCAATAATTGAAAGTATGATGGGTAAATCTTGTGTTACTATGGATATTTTCTTTAGTGCTCTCATGTACCACTATGAAAAGCAGAGGTACAGTGAAGTCATTGATTTACTTTTTGATTACATTGTTACCCCAATTCTACTTTTAAATTTAAGTCAAAAAAGATAGAGGGTGCTAAAAGTTATGTTGATTTCCTACTTAATAAAACACTATAAACTATAAAATCATGGAAGATAATAAACTAACTCCAAATGATATTAGAAATATAAAAAATATATTTCAAAAGCTAAAGACCTCAATACAAGAGGGAAGTATAACTAATGCTGACGTTAATGAAGCAGAAGATTTAGTAATTGAAAATATTGAAAGAATATTGAAAAAATCACAAACATAACCTCATTAAAAAATAATAATATAAAATATGGGCAATTTGAAGGTAACTGACATTAAGTGGGATAAAAACGAACACTTCTATAAATTAGGATCAACTGGTATAGTTATATTTTTAATATCAGGTGAATATTATTACTTATCTAAATCTAGTAAGACCAGATTTAGTTTATATGAGATTAGAAATGAAGGTAGTATAAAATCTAAATATAAGATAGATGAGTTTGATAAAGTAGAAACAAAGACTCAACTATGGAAAATGATAGAAGAAGCATTCTCTAAAATAAAAAATAATAGTTGATGAATACTTTATTCAGAACTTATAAAGAGATGATGACAGTAGAGTTAGAAGGTAATCTATCTTATAAGTATATAGAAAACTATATAACTAAACATAAACCTCTAGGACTGTTACAGTTGTTTGATTCTTATAGTGGAAAAATTATATGGGAAAAGCTATATGAACCACAAGACTATGGGTTAGAGCCCTTTAATTTTAGTTGTAATGGTTATTATTTAGCTAACCCTATAGAAATAAATAGATTTAATTATAATTCCTCTACCCTAGCACACTTCTTCGAAACCAATGGAGATGAACATGAATACATCACAGAAGAATCTATCTTGACTGCTAACTATTCTGGGTGTATAGTTGCCGAATTTCTTAGCTATGGTACTGACCCTTATCTAGGTGAGTTTGTAATAAGAGTTTCACCGTACTGGGGGTCGGTTAACGATAATTGCGAGTGGCATTTAGACCTTAAAAACTATTTGTTGGTAGATCTAGATGAAAAAGGTCTTAAAGGGTCATTGAACTTATCCACCATGGAGTCAACGCCTGTCAAGGCTAAATGCTACTTTGACGAGATGAGAATAATTAATAAGTAACAATTAACAATTAAAAATATATTATATGTTTAGACCATATCAACACCTAGAAAGACTAGGTAACTTAGCAGTAGAAAATATTCAAAATGGGAAATGTCACGTTTTCCCTAAAATTGACGGATCTAATGGTAGCATCTGGTTATCTAAAGAAGGTGAGGTTTGTGCTGGTAGTAGAAACAGGAAATTATCTCTAGATAATGATAATGCAGGTTTTTATAGGTGGGTATTAGATCAAGAAAACATTCTTAACTATCTAAATGCAAACCCTACTCATAGACTTTTTGGTGAGTGGTTAGTTCCTCACGCACTAAAGACTTATACAAAAACATCATGGGAAAACTTTTATATATTCGATGTAACCGTAGATAACGGAGATGAGTTAAATTATCT
>Ga0163144_10026580_pt1 | contig 11244 bp, 9 predicted proteins | sample OliLak19BULKMAT1_FD_123175 | JGI IMG/M metagenome (GOLD analysis project Ga0163144, IMG submission 123175) | Freshwater microbial mat bacterial communities from Lake Vanda, McMurdo Dry Valleys, Antarctica - Oligotrophic Lake LV.19.BULKMAT1 | ecosystem: Environmental > Aquatic > Freshwater > Lake... | reverse complement strand
GGACGTTGTTTCCCGCATACAAGCCATCCTGCGGGGAGATGACGAACGCGCCATTCTCGGAGCCGCCTATTACCTCCGCCTGCTTCGGAAAGGTGAAAAGAACACCCCAAAGGAAGAAATGGCGGAACGCAATGCTTTCGCGGATCAGATGGCCGACGCCGCAACCGACGCCTTGCTGCACGCGAAAAGTGACTTTCTCGCGAACCAGCTCGCCAGTGGCATCGGCAGCGTCGCGCCGGACAAGGTCGCAGCCCTCCTTGCGCGAATTGAAAACAGCGACTCCCAGAATCGCGGACTCCACGGATTGATGTTCCACTCCACTTTCGGGGAGCGCGGGTCGAAGGTCCATCCCCTGCAGATCGTCCGGGAAAAAGGCATTGATCCGGAGCTCGCCCTCCGCTGGGCGAGGATGAGCGCCGTCTCCGGGGGCGAATCCTGGATGCTCGAGCCGCTTGTCGCACATGCCAGTCCCCAGGAGATCGTGATGCTGCTCGAGCCGCTCATGCGAAACGCCGAGTTTGACACCCAGCTTTTCTCCACCGCTTTCTTCAGGAAAAACCAAATCTCCGAAGCCCGCGAAATGATCCAGAAGGCCATCCTCACCAGGAAGCCCAACATGATGTGGAATCCCCTGAAGGCGGCGGAGTCATACGGCGGAAACCTCAAGACGATGCTTCCCGCCCTTTACGAACAGCGCGCCACTGGCGATCCCCGACGCACCACCGACCTGAAAGTCCTCAGTGACATCATCAATGTGATCGGGAACGATAACAACCCCGCGCCCATGGTGAGCATCCGCGATCTGCTGGCGGAAGACCTTGCCAAGCATCTCGAGGGCAAAAGCCCGACGGAGAAAGCCAAGCTTCTCCGCAACACGCTCGCAAGCCTCCCCAGGACGGATGAGATATATCACGGCCTGCTGCTGGGGGAATATGTGAAGCTCGATCCCACCGCAGCGTTTCCCCTCATCCTCAACGCCCTCGGCCCGCCCGATAACTACCGGCAGCGGGCCGCGATCGACATCGGCGCCGAAGCCTATCCTTTGGAGACTTGGCTGGAGCGTTTGAAAAATCACAGGGATGACCCGCAGAGCCAGGCAGGGATCCTCCATGTCCTCCGCAAAATCGGCAAACGGGTCAACCCCGCGATCCCCCTCCTATTCCTCGAGTCCCAGGATTTCCATGTCCGGCAGGCTGCCATCCTCTTGCTGGGAGACACCGGTGGCACCGCCGAAGCCGCAGTTCTGGCCGGGCAACTCAACGATGCCGAGCGAGGCGAAACGGCTGCGATCGAGGGAGCCATCGGAGCCATTCATCAGCGCACCCCGTTGGACCGCGCCTTTTTCCAAACCCTCGCCGCGGATCTGGCGAAACATCATGTCAATGAAACCGCGGAACCCGATTTGCTCTTCAAGGAAGACATGACCACAAGCGATCTGCCAGGCTCCGCCGGACTGCGGATCCTGGCCCTGTCCGATGATCCGACCCTGTTGGCACCCTTCCTAATTACCAAAAACCGCTACCAGTCGCTTGTCACCAAACTGATGATACGTGCGGCGCCCTTGAAAGTCCGGCAGGACGGATCCCTTGATCCCGCAGCGCTGGGAGAATTCAAAATCGATTCCCTTGCGGAAATCCTCGTCCCCGCAATCGAATTGGGCCAGATCGAAAAAAATATCGAGAAGCCGCTCGCCCGTTACCTCATGGAGCGGGCGAAAAGCGACAAGCGGGTCGGCGATGTGGCGCAGAAATTCCTCAGCAGGTTAGAAGAATCCCCGGAGTAGCTTGGGCAATGCACCCGCAGATCATCCAACCCCAAAGGGTTGTGTCCATGCCGCTACCGCCACCGCGCACGGACGCAACACCTTTGGCGTTGGGATATCCATCGGACGTGCACGCAGGGTAGGCTCCGTAAAACTCCGCCAACCCTGGGCTTTGTTCCGTAAGCCCGTTGGGCTAGGTTCGCAGGATGGCGATGGATTTCCAGTCCGTCATCTTAGGTTTTACACGACACTATGGCAACGCACTAATGGCGCGTAGAATTTTATTTGTCGGTTAGGAAACTTTTGATGGACAATCTCATCACCCACAAGGAAGCCTCGCTTTACGATGCCTTTGCGCCTGAAAAGGCGCGTGCGTTGCGCGAACGCTTCGAGATGCATTAAAATCCACAGCCGCTTTTTCTAGGCGCTTGCGCTGGGCGGGGTGGTCTTTTACAAACGCGTAGCAATTATGGCAGCGGGTTACACGGAAGCGGACATCAGGAGTTTGGACTGGCGGGAGCACATCAGGCTGCGGCCGGGGATGTACATCGGGAAGCTGGGGGACGGATCATCGGCGGACGACGGGATCTACATCCTGCTCAAGGAGGCGGTGGACAACTCGATCGACGAGCACATCATGGGGCACGGCAAAGAGGTGCGGATCGATATCGACGACGAAGGCCGGGTGGAGGTGCGGGATTTCGGGCGGGGGATTCCGTTGGGAAAACTCTTCGATTGCGCGGCGCAGATCAATACAGGTGCGAAGTATGACAGCGAGGCTTTCAAGAAAACCGTCGGCCTGAACGGGGTCGGCATCAAGGCGGTGAACGCGCTTGCGGAATTTTTCGAGATCCAGGCATGGCGTGACGGTGAGACCAAGGCGCTGGAGTTTTCCAAGGGCGAGCTGGTTGCGGATATGAAGAATCCACGCAAGGACGACGGCCTGAACGGGACTCGGCTCGCGTTTGAGGTGGATCGGACGATTTTCCCCGCGAAGACGAAGTTCCGCGATCCCTTCGTGGAGAAGATGTGCCGGTATTATTCGTATCTCAATCCGGCGCTAACGACCGTTTTCAACGGCAAGAAATTCCGATCGAAGGACGGGCTGTTGGATCTCCTGAGGGAGGAAATGGAGACCGAGGCGCTGTATCCTCCGATCCATCTGGTGGGCGACGACATCGAGATCGCGTTCACGCATTGCGCGGAGAGCAGCGAGGACTACTACACCTTCGTCAACGGCCAGAACACCTCGCAGGGAGGGACGCACCTTGCCGCGTTCCGTGAGGCGCTGGTGCAGGTGATCCGCGGGTTTTACAAAAAACAATACGAACCGAGCGACATCCGCGCGGGGATTGAGGCGGCGATCTGCGTGCGCATCATCGAGCCGGTGTTCGAGTCCCAGACGAAGACCAAGCTCGGCTCTTCTGTGATAGCTCCGGAAGGTGAGTCGCTGAGGACGTTCATCGGGAATTTCCTGAAATCATCGCTCGATAACTACCTCCACAAGCACCCGCAGGTGGCGGAGTCTATCCAGAAACGGATCATGGCTGCGGAGCGCGAGCGGAAGGACATGAAAGGCATTCAGAAGATGGCGCGGGAACGTGCGAGGCAGGCGAAGGTGCATAACAAGAAGCTGCGGGATTGCCGGGTGAGGTTCGACTCGAAGCACAAGCGCCGCGAGGAAAGCACCCTGTTCATCACCGAGGGCGACTCGGCCTCCGGGTCGATCACCAAGAGCCGGGACGTGGAGACGCAGGCGGTGTTTTCCCTGCGCGGAAAGCCGCTCAACACCTACTCGCTGCCACGGAAAATCGTTTATGAGAACGAGGAGTTCGCATTGCTGCAGGCGGCGCTGAACATCGAGGACGGGATCGAATACTTGCGTTACAACAAGGTGGTGATCGCCACCGATGCGGACGTGGACGGCATGCACATTCGCCTGCTGCTCTTGACCTTCTTCCTGCAGTTTTTCCCGGAGATGATCCGCGATGGGCACCTCTACATTCTCCAGACGCCGCTGTTCCGGGTGCGCAACAAGAAGGAGACGATCTACTGCTACACTGATGAGGAGCGCGCCAACGCCATCGCCAAGCTCGGCAAGAACCCGGAGATCACCCGCTTCAAGGGGCTCGGTGAGATCTCACCGGACGAGTTCCAATTCATGATCGGTCCCGATATGCGGCTGGATCCGGTGGAGTATGAGGAAGGCAAGGGCGTGAAAGAACTCCTCGCTTTCTACATGGGGAAAAACACCCCGAGCAGGCAGGAATACATCATCGAGAACTTGCGCGAGGATGTTGACCGGCAGGTGGCGGTGGCGTGAGCAATCGGTTCACTTGCCCGGCTTCTGGACAGTCGGAGTGATCGTGGAGGTGAGGCGCTTGTCGCCGCGCAGGATCTCAATGTGTGTGGACTCACCGGGGATCGCGTAGAAAAGGGCGTTCACGGCATCGGGATAGCGGTCGGTGGGATAGGTACCGGCTTTCACGAGGATGTCATTTTCCTTGAGATTCGCCTTTGCGGCGGGGGAGTCCGGCCAGATGCGGGTGATGCGCGGGATGGTGGATTCCGTGCTGAGCGATATCCCCATCCAGCCGCGGACGAGCTTCCGGTGATTCGCGATGTCATGTTGCACCCGGTGCACGGCTTGGGCGGGGATGGCGTATGCGGAAAGCCCGGATGAGGGCTGCAGGATGAGGCCGACGATGTTGCCCTTGCCATCGACGAGGGGGGTGCCTGCGAGCGGAATCTCCTTTTGGAAGGAGATGTTCAGCAAGCCCAGCGGCAAGACCTTGTCCCCGACCTGGGTGACCCATTTCTCGAACCGGCAATCCAATGTCCCGGAACCGGTAACCACGCGGAGTGCCTGCGGGCTTCCATTTCCAAAAGTCTTTGCCCATGGAGCCGCATTTTTACCAGCCGTGGGATTACTGAAAAAGCAAAGCCGCGTGACCTTGTCCTGGCCGGAAAATTCCAGGTTACCGACGATTTTCCCTTTGACCAATTGGGCTCCGTTGAGTTCGCCCGAACCCGGATATACCGAAACGATGTAGCGGCTGTCGGGAGCGGTGACCGCCGTGCCGGATGTGGCGAGGGGCAGAAACGTGATCCCGAACGTCTCAGGTTCTGCGGCAGAGATGCTCCCCGAAGTGAGGATGCCAAGGCACGCAATTCCGAGAATCGGGTAAAAGCGCTTTGTTACCGGCCTGTATGGGCGGTTGGTGGGAACCATGGTGGGATCCGGAAAGGATTAGAACACCTGTTCGCCCGCATTCCCTTCGGAGGAGGGATCGAGGTCCAACTGTTCCAATTGCTCCAGCGAGGGAGCGGGGACAACCTGATGATTCACCGGGGCGGTCGGCACCGTATTGACCTCCGCGCCACGGGGGACTAGGAAGAACGCGATGGCGGCGGTGGCGTAGGCGAGGCCTGCACCGTAAGCCCATTTCGATGGGCTCACTTCGGAGAACCATGAGCGGACGCGTTCGACAAATGCGGACGGGGCGGACATTGCCGCCGCTTCCACGCGTTGGTTATGGTGGAATTCCCTGAGGAAATCCTGCCAGTAACCCTCCTCAGGACGCAGATCGCCGCGCTGTGAGAGGAGGTTGCTAATTTGTTCGACCGAGGGCTTCATTGCGGTTGATGATTAAGATTTACAAAATATCAGCGCCGCTTGCAAGAACTTTTTTAAAATCTTTCCTCCCAGGTTTCCTGGAGGGCGGATTGAAGTTGCAGGTGCGCATAGTGGAGTCGTGAGCGAACGGTCCCTTCGGATGTGTCCAACACCGCAGCGATCTCCTTGTGGGACAGGCCTTGGATGTCGAACAGCGTCACGACCATTCTGTGGGATTCAGACAGCTTCATCATGGCTTCGTTCAATTTTTTCTGGAGCTCGTTGATGCTGGACTGCCGCTCCGGGTTGGCATCATTGGTGGAATCTATCAGTGCGGGATCCTGATGGATGGCCGATTCCATCTCGTTGAGGCTGCTGGTTGCACGGTTCTTGCGCTTCTTGAGGAAGTTCAGGGTGCGGTTCGTCGCGATCTGATAGATCCAGGTGTAGAAGGTGGATTTACCCTGAAATTTCGGGAGGGACTGGTAGGCCTTGGCGAAGATCTCCTGAAGGAGATCGTGGGTGTCCTCCTTATGGTTCGTCATCGAATAGACAAGCCCGAAGAGCTTGTCGCCATACTTCAGGATCAAGGCATCGAAGGCCCGCGTATCGCCATCCTTGGCGCGGGAAACGAGGTCTTGGTCAGGGTCGGGGGGACGTGACTGACGGAACATTTGGGGTGAAGCGGGTGGGCAGCGGAGTCAGTTTGCATACTGTAGGGGATGTGGAAACCCTAAATTTGGCGTGAAACGCGGAGGCCATTCTTATCTGGAATGGAAGAAGGCGACCGAAGATCGCCGCTACTCACGGAATTTCTCGTAGGCCCTGACGATATGCTCGACGATGGGGTGGCGGACGATATCTGCGGGGGAGAAGCGGCAGAAGGCGATGCCGTCGATATTGCCCAGGGCGTGTTCCGCCTCATGGAGGCCGGAGCGGACGCCGGGCTTGAGATCGACCTGCGAGGAGTCTCCGGTGATGACGATCTTGGATTCCTCGCCGAGGCGGGTGAGGGTCATGAACATCTGCTCGCGGGTGGTATTCTGCGCTTCGTCGAGGATGACGAAGGAGCGGGAGAGGGTGCGCCCGCGCATGAAGGCGAGGGGTGCGATCTCGATGATGCCCTCGTCGAGGTAGCGCTGGGACTCCTCGGGATCGAGCATGTCATTGATCGCGTCGTAGAGCGGGCGGAGATATGGGGCGACCTTTTCCTTGAGGTCTCCGGGGAGGAAACCAAGCGCTTCTCCGGCCTCGACGGCGGGGCGGGTGAGGATGATGCGGTGGATGGCGCGCTTTTTCAGCATGTGCAGGCCGACTGCCATGGCGAGGTAGGTCTTGCCTGTTCCCGCCGGCCCGAGGCCGAAGGTGACGTCGTTCTCCTGGATGGCCTTGACGTAGGCGAGCTGGTTGGGGGTGCGCGGGGAGACGGTCTTGCGGTTGCGCGAGCCGACCAGCCTGACGGTGGAAAGCGAATTCAGCGGGGTGTCGCCGGACTGTTTCACGATGTCCACGGCGAGCCGGAAATCGCGGTCCGAGATGTGGAGACCGTTGCGCTGAGTGGATTCGAGATCCTCGAAAACCTGCTTGGCAAGCATCGTGGCCGGATCCTGGCCGGTGAAGCTGATCCAGCCGTCCCGCGTCACGGCTTTCACCTCCAGCGACTCTTCGAGGTAGGAGAGGTTGCGGCGGTCGTTGGCGAACAGCCCCTGGAGGAACTGCGGGGTGTCGTATTCGATTTTTAGGGTGACGGGTTTCAAAACTTCAAACTTCAAATTTAAAACTTCAAGGAAGATGACTGGCCGACTGAAATCAGCGCTCCTTGATTTCCTCGGCGTAGTTTTCGCGGAGGAAGAGGAGATCCGCGCGGTCTTTTTCGCGGTGGGTGTTTTTCTTCATGCGGTAGAGGAGGCGGGGGGAGGCGAAGGGGATGGGGACGCCGTCGATCTCGCGGATGATCTGATCCTGGCTGGCTTCCTCGTAATCGATACCGCTGGCGGAGGCCATGAGATCGACACAGATTTCATCACCCACGCGGACGACGGTGTATTTGGAGACTTCGCCCGGCTCAAGCTCGAGAACCGCTTTGTCAGGGAGTGACTCGAGGGCTTTGTAAACCTTCGCCTCGTTCTCGAGATCGGTGGCGATGATGAGATCGAGATCCATGGTAGATCGCGGGAACCCGGAGGTGATGACCGCAAAGCCTCCGATGACGATGTATCTGGCACCCGCTTCATTGAGTATGGTTGCCAGCGCAACCAAATCGTTTTGAAGCGGCATTCGGGAACTCAATCCTTCTTCGGTCGTATCGATTTCCTCATCCATTGGTCTGCTTCCTCGTGGGATTTGAAACGGAACACGCCACGGGGTGTTAGCCTGTGGCCGACTGTTGCGAAGTGTTCGTTGATGAATCTTTGAATCCCGTCGGCGGCCTTCATAGGGTCTTTGGGCGGTCTTCGTCGCCCGACGGTCTTGCCGATGGTTTCCTCGATGTTGATGACGCTGACCTGACTCATAGGGGTAGTTTAAGGGATGATTTTTAAAACACCAGTTCCGAAACATGGCGTGCGGCGACCGAAGGTCACCGCTACGTCGGCTCCAATAGGGAGGCTAGGGCTTGCTCGTCCAATATGCGGACTCCTAGCTGGGTGGCTTTGTCGAATTTGGAGCCGGCGGATTCCCCGGCGAGGAGGTAGTCGGTGTTTTTGGAGACGGAGCCGGAGACCTTGCCGCCGTTTTTCTCGATCAGGTCTTTGAAATGGTCGCGGCTTTCGGAAAGGGTGCCGGTGATGACGAAGGTTTTTCCTGTTAGGGGAAGATGGGAGGCTTCTTCGGGTTTCGGGGAAAAATTGTTGGAGGTGGGGTTTAGCCCGAGTTCTGCGAAGTGTGCAAGGGTGTGCTGGCCGGCCTCGGAGCGGAAGAAGCTGAGGATGGATTCCGCGACGGCGGGGCCGACATCGCCGGTGATGGCGTAGGGGGTGAGTGCGGGGTTTTTCTTCTTTGCATCCGGGCGGGTATCGCTGAGGAGTTCTGTTAGAATTACCGATGAAGGGATGTCGGTCAGGTTCTCGTGGAGGCGGGAGAGTTCCTTGGCGGCGGATTCGCCGAGGTGGCGGATGCCCATGGCGAAGAGCCATTTGTTGAGTGGTTTTGCGCGGGCGGCTTCGAGGGAGGAGATGATTTTGGCGGCGTTCTTTTCTCCGAAGCGGCGGGGGGATTCCTCCGTGCCGAGGTTGAGGTTCGCCAAGGTTTCCTCGGTGAGGGAGAAAAGGTCGAGGGGGCTGGTGGCGTGGCCGTGGCGGACGAGGGCTTCGGCGACGATCTCGCCCATGGAGTCGATGTCGAGGGCTTTGCGGGCGGCGAAGTGGGAGATGGCGGTGACCGCTTGGGCGGGGCATTCGAAGTTTGTGCAGCGCCATGCGACAAAGCCTTCTTCCTGCGTGATGGGGGCGTGGCAGGACGGGCATTTCCCGTTGACGAAATCGGTGAGCGAGAAGATCTCGGCTTTCGGATCGGGATCGATGACTTTGACGATTTGCGGGATGATTTCGCCGGCTTTTTCTACGAGGACTTTTGCGCCGATGTAGATGCCCTTTTTCGCAATCTCATCCTGGTTGTGGAGGGTTGCGCGGGAGACTGTGGAGCCGGAGATGAGGACGGGATCGAGCTCGGCGACGGGGGTGAGGACGCCGGTGCGACCGACCTGGATGGTGATGCCGGTGAGGGTGGTTTCCTGCTGCTCCGGGAGGAATTTATATGCGGCGGCCCAGCGGGGGGCGCGGGAGGTGGAGCCGAGGGTTTCGCGCACGGAACGGTCGAGGACTTTTACGACGACCCCGTCGGTGGCATGGTCGATCTCGTGGCGGTGATTGCGGAAGAAAGCGATGCCTTCGAGGAGTTCGTTGAGGTTTTCGGCGATGCGGACGGGTTGGTTGCGGGGGATGGAGAGGGAGTCGAGGAGGTCGTGGAAATCGGTTTCCGAATCGAGCGGCTCACCTTCGTAGGCACCGAGGCCGTGGGCGAGGAAGGCGAGAGGGCGGGTGGCGACGACGCGGGAATCGAGCTGTTTGACGGTTCCGGCGGTGGCGTTGCGGGGGTTGGCGAAGGTGGGGAGTCCCTGTTCGTCGCGCTCCTCGTTCATGGCGGCGAAGGCGGAGTTCGGCATGAAGATTTCGCCGCGGATTTCCAGCTTCGCTGGGATTTTGAATTTTGAATTTTGAATGTTGGATGTTGATCCCTCCTTGAGAACCTGGAGGTCGATGGGGATGAGTTCGCCATCGGAGGATTTGATGAGATTACCGGTGTGGGTGTCGGCGACATCGACACCTGTGACAGGGTGGAACCAGCGGTTGTGGCCTTTTGATTCGTAGCCTTGGTTTGTGAACCAATCGGCAATTTCCTCAGGGGTAGGCTCGGTGCCATCGACGTAGGGTTGGGAAATGACGAAGGCGGGGCCTTGTTTGGTGGAGAGGATGCCGTGGAACCAGATGTCGTCTCCGAAAATGCGGTTGCAGGCGATGATGTTGCGCAAGTAGGGAATGCTGCCCTGCGCTCCGAAGTTCGGCGGGAGGGTGAATTTGACGACGCGTTCGAAGTCCTGGGCTAGGAAAACGGTGTGCTCGGACTGACCGGCTAGTTTTTTCCAGCCTTTTGTGAGGCGATCAAGGCCTTGAGAGTCGAGGAGTCTGTGAGCGTCAGTTCCCCATTCAAGAATGGATTCGGTTTCCTGTCGGATCCGTTGCGCCACATTGTCTCCATCTTTTCCTGCGGAGTCTTCTTGAAGCCTTCGAGCCAGGCTTTGTGGCGAGCCTTGCGGATGTGCTCCGGGGACAAGGGCATTTTTTGCGGCGTACTCATGGGAGGTTTCATAAGGGAGGATGGACTCGAAGTCAATGCCGGTGGCGGCGACGGCGTTGTATGGGGTGGGGTCTTCGGCGAGTGAATCGGTGGACAGGGGGGGGGAGAAATGCACTTCTGGCTGGAGTTGCTGGGCGGCAAGATGCCGTCCCTCCAGGTTGAGGGGGATGTTCCTGATCGTCCGGACGTTCTGGGTGACGTCGTCGCCGGTGGTGCCGTCGCCGCGGGTGGCGGCGTATCTCAGGGAGCCGTTTTCGTAGAAAAGGGAGACCGCCACGCCGTCGATCTTGGGTTCAAGGGTGACGGCGATGTTCTCGCGGCCGAGGTTTTTCTGGAGGCGTTGGTAGAAGGTGACGAGTTCGGCTTCGGGGATTTCCGCGTCTTTCAACTCGAACACATCGTCAATGCTGAGCATCGGCACCGGGTGGGTGACCTGGGTGAAAGCGGTATTCGGGACGGAGCCGATGCGTTGGGTGGGCGAGTTCGGATCGGTGAGTTCGTGGTGGGCTTTTTCGAGATCCTCGAGTTCGCGGTAGAGCTTGTCGTATTCGGCGTCGCTGATCTCCGGCTGCGCCTTGGCGTAGTAGAGGTTGTTGTGGTGGTCGAGGAGTTGCCTGAGCTCGGCGACCCGCGATTCGGGCGCGGGTGGGGATGAAAACAGGTTTAGCTGGGACATGGGTGGGAAAACTCTAAATTTCAAATTTCAAACTTCAAGGAAGACTCGTGCTGCGGGGGGGAACAGATTGGCGTCAGCCTCTCCATTGGGGTTTGACTGTATGGGGAGGTGGTTCCAGCTTTGGCGGTGGTGGAAGCGGTGAATTACAAGATCGGGAACGAGAAGCTGGTGAAAGTGCTGGATAGTGCGTCGAGCCATTTGCAGGGGCTGCTCGAGAAACAGGGGCGCGCGGACGGTGCGTTGCGGATCGCGGTGATCGGCGGTGGCTGCTCCGGCCTGCAATACAAGATGGATCTGGTGGACGGGCCGCAGGACAGGGATATCCTGGTGCCTAGC
>Ga0163144_10026579_pt1 | contig 11244 bp, 13 predicted proteins | sample OliLak19BULKMAT1_FD_123175 | JGI IMG/M metagenome (GOLD analysis project Ga0163144, IMG submission 123175) | Freshwater microbial mat bacterial communities from Lake Vanda, McMurdo Dry Valleys, Antarctica - Oligotrophic Lake LV.19.BULKMAT1 | ecosystem: Environmental > Aquatic > Freshwater >... | reverse complement strand
TTCCCAAAAAAGGCATTCAATTTAAAGACATCACGACTCTTTTGGCAGATGCCAATGGCCTGCGCTACACCACTGACTTATTTGCTGAACGCTACCAAAATTCAGGTTTAACTAAAATTGTTGCTTTGGAAGCGCGAGGATTTATTTTTGGCAGCTCTCTTGCCGATCGACTTCAGGTAGGTTTTGTTCCCATAAGAAAAAAAGGTAAATTGCCCTATAAAACGGTTTCTATTTCTTATGCTCTAGAATATGGAACTGACACCATGGAAATGCATGAAGATGCACTTAATAAAAATGATAAAGTGATTATTATAGATGATCTGCTGGCAACCGGCGGAACAGCACTAGCTGCGACAGAATTAGTTGAAAAATTTCAGTGTCATATACATGAAATTGCTTTTGTGATTAATCTTTCGGATTTGCCCGGACAGAAACGATTATCAGAGGCAAAAAAACAAATTTATTCTTTGCTTACCTATTAATTCATCCATCACACATTCTTGATTGTTTTTGTCGGACAAACGGAAATAAAAATTAGTTTTTTCTTGCCCGTGCAATTTTTTTTTGTCAACATTGAGCGTAACTCTTTAATTAAAACAAGTTAACTTCGTAAACAAGGAGAAATTATGAAATTACGTTTAAGTGTACTCGCTGTATCGGCAATGATTGCTGCTTCAGCATTAATGGCGGCCGATGCGCCAACGGTTTATGGTCGTATCAATAAAGAGATGCGCAATGTGAAGCAACGTAAGGAAGCGAATAAAGCGCGCACAACGCAATTGCGTGATGTTGCTGGTGCTGAGACCATGATTGGAGCTAAGGGAAATGTGCCTTTTGATACAGGAGTTGAGGCCCGTTATACGATTGAACTTGGATTAAATTCAAATCGTGATGCTGGTTCTAATACAAGTGCAACTGGTACAACTATTTATGAAAATGGCGAAAGAATTAGAATTCGTCAGGCCAGAATTGATCTTATTAATAAGTGGGGCGCTATAAGTTTGGGACAAACTTGGGCACTCGATGCCATAAGACAAGTAGGTCTAGATCCTTTAGCAGGTTCTGGTGCTCAACTTTTAGGTCTTGAATCTTCAGATGTTACAGGATGGGTTGCAGGTATGTATGGTATGAGAACTCGCTATCTTGTTGATGCGATTCAATATCGTATTGAGTATAATGGTATAGGTTTTGCCCTCTCTCATGACAACAACAATTCTGTGGATAATCTTGCGATTGACACTAATGCCTCTAGAGAGAAGTGGTCAACTGCAATGCTTACATTTGATCGCGAATTTAACGATTTAAAAGTTAATGCTCATGCAGTATATGCGACAGCAGATATTGAATCTAACGCTCCAGCAGTAAATGGTCAGGCATCATTAAATTCAGATAAAGATTATTGGACTATTGGTTCAAAATTTGGATTTCATGATTTTTCCTTCAGTTTTGCCTATTCAAAATCTAATGAAGGAGAATTTGATGCAGATTCAACTTTTGTGGTATCTCCTAAAGATAAAGACAGAAAACATTTTTTGCTTGGACTTGCTTATAACATAACTGAAAAATGGACGATTGCTGCTACTTACGGAAGAACATCATTTCAGGATGAAGAAACGGTTGCTGCATCAGATGGAAATACATTTAAAGGTGGTTTTCAAAAGCAATCTGCAATTGGTGTCATTCATAAATGCTCTGCCAATGTTATTGCTCGCTTAGCTTATTCTTCACAAGTGCAGAAAGCAGGAATTGGAGATATTTCGACTTTAGACACACACTCAAATACTGCAGATACTATTATGGCAGGGGTGACGTTACTTTTCTAATTTCCTTTGTTGATTTAATTCATTAGCATATAAGGGGACCAACTGGTCCCCTTATTTATGAAAAAAACAAAAAATAAATTTCTAAATTTTTCAGTCGAATTTCGCAATATGCCTTCAAGTCCGTGGAAGGATTTTTATTATTATTTTGTTAGTATGGATTGGTGTAAATTATTTCTGTTTTCACTATGTATTTTCCTCTTAATTAATTTTTTCTTTGGTGCGCTCTATTTTCTTTTTCTGGATGGTGTTAATTCAGCACATTCTTTTTGGGATTGTCTTTATTTTAGTTTTCAATCGTTTTCGACAATAGGTTATGGCGTTTTAAGTCCGACGACACATGTGACAAACTGGTTAGTCGCATTTGAAGCGTTTATAGGAATTTTTTATACAGCTTTGTTAACTGGAATTATTTTTTCAAAATTTTCGTTACCAAAAACTAAAGTTATTTTTTCTGAACCCATTCTTTTTACCAAGCATGAAAATAAAAATGTCATCATGTTTCGTATCGCTAATGGTAGAGGCAATCAGATTATTGATGTAAACATTCATCTTTCTATTTTGAAAGATCATGTCACGCCGGAAGGAATGCCAATGAGGAAGTTTACAGAATTAAAATTAGATCGTAAGTTTACGCCTTTTTTTGCGCTCTCAATGTTGGTGGTTCATACAATTGATGAAGATAGCCCATTGCTAGGATTAACAGAGCAAAACTTTAAGGATAAAAATATTGAGTTTTACGCTACGGTGATAGGCAGCGATAGTGTGACAGGGCAACCCGCTCATGCATTAAAGGGATACCTTGGTCAGGATTTGGTTTGGGGCGGAAGATTTCTAGATGTATTAGAAGTTAAAAATAGTAATGTAAGAATACTTCACTTTGATAAATTTCATCTTTGGAGCAAATAATATGCTTTGGTTAGCATTTAAAATTTTTATAAGTACCAGCATTATTGTTTTTTCATCTTGGTTAGCAGGCAAAAAACCTGGGCTGGCGGGATTTATTTTTGCCCTTCCTATCTCAACATTATTGGTGATTCCGCTTCATTATAAAGAGTGGAATGATGCAGGTAAAACTGTGGAGTTTGCTAAGAGCATTTTTTTTAGTGTGCCTTTAAGTTTGGTTTTTTTTATTCCTTTTTTATTTGCGCAAAAATATCAGCTTAACTTTTGGACTATGTATAGCAGCGGTGTGGTTCTATTGATCTTTGGTTATTTTATTCATTCACGTTATGTTGTTTAATTTCTGCTAACACGGCCAGGGGAATGGGAAGTTTGGGAGAGTTTTTCTCGCTGACGATTTCTAAAAGTTTTTGGTCACTGAGGCAATTGAGTAACTCATAAGATTTTTCTTCAATCGGATTAAATGCCAGGCAGCCTAAAGGTTTGACCGCAAAAGGCAGAGAGCACCCGGTGGCGCCAGGAGTGTAAAAAGAACAAGTATAGGTGCGTCTGAAATTTATTTTTTTTCCTAGCGCGGGCATTTCAACTTCGAGTCTATAGAGCTCGATGGTTTCGTTTAATTTGTCGATTAAATCTTGATTGATTAATCCCTCTTTTTTTAAATGCTGATAAATATCATGTGCTTCGGCTTTTGTGATTTGCATGGAGTTTGATTTTGAGGTACAGCAATGGCCAACACATTTTTGGCACGAGACGTTTTGCTGCCACAAGGTTTGCATTTGATTTAGTATGGTTTGTCTTGAATCTTTAAGATCTATCATTCAATATTAACCTATGGCCAAAAAATTAAAAATTGTCAAAGATTCAAGTCAATATGAGTAAAAAAAGAGAATTTCCAGGCATTGAGGCCAAAACTTTATTCTCACAGATCGAGCATACGGCTGGCTTTATTTTTAATCAGCATTTTGAAAATCTCCCTGCGAATGCTTATCTTTTAAAACTGCAAGAATATTCCAAAGACAAAAAAAAATTAAAAGAAATTAATTATCGCGAATATTTTTATCTATGCCTTTGCGCTCATTGGTCGACAGCAGGAACGATTGTGCCCACTGATGTTGATAACGCCATTAGGCTTCGTTTGTGGAAAGATGGAGAGTCAAATAATTTTTTAGAACAAATGAAAAAAGATGTGATTGATGCTTGGAGTTGGAATTATACGCCTGTAACTAATCGCAAAGTTTTTGAACCCTCTAAAGAAATGTGGATGAGTACCCATGAAGGCACTTGGTTTTCGGTCGCTATTGGTGCTTATTTTTCTTTAGAAAAAAAGAAAAAACTTGAATGGGCGAGTGAAGTTTTAGCGGTGATTAAAACTGAAATTAAAAAAGAAGAAGAGATGTTAAGTGCCGCGTGGGAGAGAAAGGATTATATAAATTTTCTTAAACTCTCGGCCCTCGTTTCACACAATTTAGGCGATCTTGATCGCGTTTTTGAAATGTGGGAAATAAGTGCAGATCATCCGTTGCGTTTTGAAATTTATAAATTAGGTCATCAAAAGCATAAAAACTATTCTGATGTTTTCTATTTTATGGGCAAAGTTAATAAAGAAATTATGGCGCTTGAAAATCATCGTCATATGTCACTGCGTGGCCCTAAATGCTTAAGACGTAAGCCGCAATACTCTGCGCCCATTGGACCTTTTTTTGATGAGTGGGGAGAGTTTATTGGCGCTGATCAAGATCTAAGTAAGGATGAGAAAGTAGAAATTATTTGCGCGCTTTTTGAAGGATGGAAAAGACAAGATCGCGCTTTTGCATATGTGCGCGCTTATCATGGGATCATGAAGGGAGCGAAGGATTCTTGGCGTGAGATTCGGGCCATGATTCCGGTAGATATTTTAAATGAAATTAAGGTGCGACCTTTTGGTAAGTTAGCGGAAATTTCTAAGGACGACTTTATGGAGCAAGTTATTGAAAAACTAAGTCGTATTGCGCGTGATTAAGCGTTGCCATTTTTTAATCTCTCTAGGGAAGCAGCAGAATAAAGTGTGCCACATCGGGATCAAAATCATGACCGGTAGAGCGTTCATCATCAATAATCATCTTAAGCCCGGGTCTCATCATAAGAAAAATGATATTAAAATTTTGTTTTAATATTTCTTGTTCTAATTCGATGGAAGATGGGATGTAGCGCAGCGGATAGTTGCTGCGAAAAAGGGTTCTGGTTTCATCGTCAAACATAAAAGGGTGAGAGAAGATCATTTTTTTGGAAGAGACAATGGACTCTGAAATAAAATGTCCGCCAGGATTTAAATGTTTTTTGATTTTATTCCAAAAGGCCAATCTTCTTTCATCGTAAAGACAATGTAAAAAACGCGAATCAATAATTAAATCAAATTTCTGATTTTCATCAATATCAAAAAAATCTTTTTGTTGATATTGGTTTTTCCCACTGGGATCAAAACTAAAATCGCTCGTACTTAAATCAATGGCCGTATTTTCAAAAGACAGATGGGCAAATCTTTTGTCCATAAGTACTGACTGTTCACCGCAACCAATCTCTAAAACCTTGAGTTGTTCTTTAAAAAACAGACGCGACTTATGTTCGTCGATAAAGCGCCAATAAGTTAAGTAGTCCGGTAGATACATAATTAAATTAGACGATGAGTTTACTTAAAAAGCAAGAGTTACTAAGCCAAAAACGCGGCGGTTCTAAAGCAAAAGATTCGGGTTTTTTAAATGTAAAAGTATAAGGACACAAATTTCTAAAAACGCCGCTGTGTTTAATGGTATTTCCTAAAATATACTTGATGGCATTTTTTACTTCACGCGGAGTCTTAAGAATATGTAGATGATAGCGATCTTTTACAAAAGATTTTAATTTGTCTAACTTTAAATGGCGCCGCATTCTCTCCGCCATTGCACAAACCAAAGATCTTATGCCATTACTTAATTCTCTCATATTCTTGGGTTCAATAAATAAATGGAGATGATCAAACTGAATGGTAAAATAAATAACTCTTAATCCTTTAAGACGGGCCTTCTTAATGGCCAACTTCGTGATGCTTAGAAAAGTCTTATTGCGCAGGCCCTTATACTCTTTGTTTATTTTAATGGTGATGTGCACTGGTGTTTTTGCCGGGAGGGCCTCTCTTTTTATATGCGGAATATAGTGTTTACTTCTACCTTTGGGTCTGCCTGCTCCCTTGGGATTAAATAATGTTAGTGCTTTCTTTTTCATATGAGACTTTTATATTAATTAATATAAAATGTCCATTTAATTTTGTGCGGACCCTCAACTAGAATTTTATGTGGTGGTCTCTACTTTTGAAATATGACAAAGTATTGTTGGCCCATGATTAGAGAAATCGTTGAAAAGGACTACAGGCAGCTTAATTATTTAACTCAAACAATAGAAAGAAAGTCTGAATATATGCTTTTTGGACCCAATGAAAGAGTATTAACAGATCAAGAGCAATGGGAAATAATTAAAACGATAAAAAAACAAAATAATGCAAAAATATTTGTCAGTGAGATGGATGGAAAGCTGACAGGCTGGCTACTGCTAAGAGGTGATAACATTATGAGACGTGCTCATGTTCGTTATCTGGCGATGGGAGTATTGCGAGAATATTATGGTAAAAAACAAGGCCAACAACTTTTTGAAAAAGCGATCGACTTTTGCCAGCAAAATAAAGTGCTCAGAGTAGAGCTGGTTGTCGATGTTCGCAACGTCAGGGCCATTGGTCTTTATAAGAAAATGGGTTTTGAGATAGAAGGAACTTTTAAGAAAGCAAAATTAATTGATGACGTTTTAGTTGATGAATATTCAATGTCGAGAATTTTTTAGTAATGCCAAGGAAACTCAGTAAAATCTTGTTTTCTTTTTTCTAAAAAAGCTTTGCGCCCTTCTACAGCTTCATCAGATCCATAAGCTAAACGAGTGGCCTCACCAGCAAAAAGTTGCTGACCTACTAAGCCATCATCAGTTAAATTAAAAGCAAATTTCAACATACGCTGAGCGGTCGGACTTTTGGCATTAATAGTGGCCGCCCATTCCAGCGCCATTTTTTCTAATTGCGCATGTGGCACTGAACGATTGACCATGCCCATCGCCGCCGCTTCATCAGCAGAATAATTTAATCCTAAAAAGAAAATTTCGCGCGCGCGTTTTTGCCCTACCATTTTGGCGAGATAAGCTGAACCGTAGCCGCCATCAAAACTTGCCACATCGGCATCGGTTTGTTTAAACATAGCATGCTCGCGCGAGGCCAAAGTTAAATCACAAACAACGTGCAGTGAATGTCCACCACCAACCGCCCAGCCGTTAACCACAGCAATGACAACTTTTGGCATAAAACGAATTAATCGCTGCACTTCTAAAATATGTAAGCGGCCCAAGCGCGCTGGATCGATCACGCCTTCAGATGCTTCGTATTGATAACCCGCTTTGCCACGAATGCGCTGATCGCCACCCGAGCAAAACGCATGGCCACCGTCTTTAGGGGACGGGCCATTGCCAGTAATTAAGACCGTCCCAACTTGTGAGGATTGGCGGGCATGATCTAGGGCCAAATAAAGTTCATCCACCGTTTTAGGGCGAAAAGCGTTGCGTACTTCGGGGCGATTAAAAGCAATGCGAACCGTGCCTTGGCGGCGCGCACGATGATAGGTGATATCCGTAAAATTAAATCCAGGAACCGATTCCCAAGCTTCTTGGTCAAAAATATCTGAAACACTCATAGGCAATTTCGTACCCAGATCTTCTTAACTAGTCAACCTTCAATTCCCGTGGCAACATATAATTTCAGGGAGTCATTATGAGTTTTGAATTATTTGTAGCTATTTGCCTAATCGGTTGTTGGGCACTTTTACCGCTCTCGATGGCGCTGGCCGTAAAACAATATGAAGATGCATTGTATGATGATGGTCACGGTCATAATGATGCTCATGGCGACCACGCGAAATCTAAAGACCATATTGGCCATGAAGATCACAAAGATCATAAAAATCATCACTAAGAGTTTTGAAAACACTCATTAATTATCACACCAAAAAACAGTTAGTAGAATTTAGTTCGGCACCACTCACGCTCAACGTTTTAGTGAACCTAGATGAGGCGATCGAACAAATTTGCGACGTCTTAGTCCCAAAGGAAGGCGAGGCGATAAATCCTTTTGCCGAAGATTGCTCGCCGTATTTTGGCGTGCTCTGGCAATCGGCAGTGGGACTTTCCATGCATGTGGAAAAAACTTTTAAAAATAATCCCGGCGAAACCACTCTTGAAATTGGTTGCGGCTTGGCGGTGCCAAGTTTACTTCTGGCAAAATTAGGCGGCAATGTTATCGCCACTGATTATCATCCTGACGTCGCTTATTTTTTAAAATTAAATACCAAAGAAAACAAAATTAGCGTGCCTTTTTTGCGCGCGAAATACGACGACATGGGCGAATTAAAAAATAAAAAATTTTCGCGCGTGATGGGCTCCGATATTTTGTATGAGTATAAACACATTCGTGATGTGGGGGACGCGCTTATTCGACATATGGATGCCCATGGCGAAATTCTTTTGGCCGATCCAGGTCGTAGTTATTTGCAAGAATTTTCTGATTACATGAAATCACAAGGGCTTCGCGAGGAAGTTTTTACGTATAAAATCGCGCCTTTTTTTAATGATCAAGAAAAGCATCGCGATGTTTTTGTGTTTCGTTTTTGGCGAGAATAAGAGGGCATAATCTATAAAATCACAGCTGCTTTAAGACACTTTCTCGTCGCCCAAAAACGCGGAAACGAGAGGACTGCTTTTAAATCTTCCAAAAACTTCAAAAAAGGTTCAGTTGGATCAAAATCTTGCGGCGAAATGTGTGAAGAGTAAAAATCTTTATTCAAAACAACACGATGTTTCTTGCCATTATTTTGAATATAGTTTGCCACATTTTTAATTTCCTTGAGCGACTTCAATATATGCAAGTGGTAGCGGGTTTTTAGTGCCTTAATTTTTTTTGCTAAGACTCGAGAGAGGCGTTTAGTTAAAGAAATCGAGAGTGCTCTCATACTCTGGCCCAACTGTTTTTTGTTCTGCGCCTCGATTAAAAAATGAATATGATCACGTTGTACGGTGAAATGGATAATTCTAATACCCAAAAGACGGGCGCGTTTGAAGCTTGCTCGGATTTCTTTGTATAAAATTTTGTTGCGCAAATTTGGAATGATATTTTTATCAGTTTTTATAGTGACGTGCACCGGCTTTCCAGAGAGAAGGTGGGGACGTGAGTGATGGTAGATTTTGTTACTTTTTTGTTTTTGAGTGAGGATGCTGGGACGACCTGCTGCCTTCGGATTCCACACTGATATTTGTTTTTTATTTTTTCTCACAAGGTTTTTTATTTTAATTAGTGGCTTATGTCAATTATAAATTATCTGCAAGGGGAAGTTAGACTTCGGGGGAAATTGTGAAAAGAGAGTGAGAGTTGTGCTGATTTTTGTTCTTTTTGACGTGTTTTTGGGGGTTTGGTTGTGTAAATGAGACAAGAAGCACTTGTTTTTACAAAGCGCATAGGCTAAACCAAGCAGCATATGACCAACATGCCGCCGACCATCGATTTATGGAAAGGAATTGATCCACAAAAGTGGCTGCCGATTACTCGTGAAGAAGCTACTAATCGCGGCTGGAGCGAGCTCGATGTGATCATCGTTACCGGCGACGCTTATATTGATCACCCTTCTTTTGGTTCTGCAGTCATTGGCCGCATCATTGAGAGTTACGGATTAAAAGTGGCGATTATTCCGCAGCCAAATTGGCGCGATGATCTTCGCGATTTTAAAAAATTTGGTCGGCCTAAATATTTTTTTGGGGTGACGTCGGGAAATATGGACTCGATGATTAATCACTATACTGCCAGCAAACGTTTGCGCTCGACTGACGCTTATACTCCAGGCGGCGTACAAGGCTTTCGGCCAAATTACGCGACCACCGTTTATAGTAAAATTTTAAAAGATCTTTATCCAGATGTGCCGGTTTTAATCGGCGGTATTGAAGCTTCCCTGCGCCGAGTGACGCATTATGATTATTGGGAAGATACCGTGAAGCCATCGATCTTAGCTGAGTCGAACGCTGATTTACTGGTGTATGGAATGGGTGAGCAGCCACTTCGCACCATTATTGATTTACTGATGAAAGGTGTGCCGTTTTCTTCGCTTAAAAATATTCCGCAAACTTCAGTCCTCTTAGATATTGATGATGAGTTACCAAAAAATAAAAATTGGAAAGATAAGATTTTATTTTCTCATGAAGAAGTGATTGTTGATAAATTAAAATACGCCAAAAATTTTCGTCACGTAGAACAAGAGTCAAATAAATCTTATGCCGCCAGATTAATTCAAGGTATTGGTACAAAAAAGATTGTGATTAATCCGCCTTTTCCCACCATGAGCGAAAAGGAAATGGACACTTCTTTTGATTTACCTTTTACCAGATTGCCACATCCAAAATATAAAAAACGTGGAGCGATTCCTGCGTACGATATGATTAAACATTCCATCAACTTGCATCGCGGGTGTTTTGGCGGTTGTAGTTTTTGTACCATCTCGGCCCATCAAGGAAAATTCATCGCTAGTCGCTCAGAAAAATCTATTTTAAAAGAAGTTGAAGCAGTTACTAAAATGGCCGACTTCAAAGGTTATATTTCAGATTTAGGTGGGCCTTCTGCTAATATGTATAAGATGAAAGGCATCGACATGGATTTGTGTAATCGCTGTTCGGCACCATCGTGTATTTATCCGGTGATTTGTCGCAATTTAGATACCAGTCATGAACCGATGGTTAAGCTTTACGAAAAAGTTCGAAGTGCAACTGGAGTCAAAAAAGCATTTGTCACCAGTGGTCTGCGCTACGATTTAATGTTTAATGAAAAATCTAAAACACCAGAAGCTGATGTGCAATACGTAGAAGATCTAGTGACTCATCATGTGAGCGGAAGATTAAAAGTAGCGCCAGAGCATACCGAAGATCGTGTTTTAAAATTTATGAGGAAACCGAAATTTGCTTTTTTTATTAAATTTAAGAAAAAATTTGATGAGATTTGTTTAAAGAAAAATTTAAATCAAGAGCTGATTCCTTATTTTATTTCTTCGCACCCAAATTGTTCTGAAGATGATATGAAAAACTTGGCGGAAAAAACCAAGGCCCTAGGTTATAAGTTAGAGCAAATTCAAGATTTCACTCCGACTCCCATGACTCTGGCGACAGAAATTTATTATTCGGGCTATCACCCCTACACTCTAGAGCAAGTGCACACAGCGGTGACAACGAATGAAAAAACTAAGCAGAGAGATTTTTTCTTTTGGTATAAACCTAAGCAGACTGTTTAACTTCTTCGACTTGAACCAGTGGCAGATCAATCACAAAACAAGTATTAGCATGAGTTTCATCGACATAGAGTTTGCCGTTGTGTTGTTTAATAATATTTAGCGAAATACTCAGACCCAATCCCGTTCCTTTACCTGGTTCTTTGGTGGTATAA
>Ga0163144_10026577_pt1 | contig 11245 bp, 4 predicted proteins | sample OliLak19BULKMAT1_FD_123175 | JGI IMG/M metagenome (GOLD analysis project Ga0163144, IMG submission 123175) | Freshwater microbial mat bacterial communities from Lake Vanda, McMurdo Dry Valleys, Antarctica - Oligotrophic Lake LV.19.BULKMAT1 | ecosystem: Environmental > Aquatic > Freshwater > Lake... | reverse complement strand
CCGGATAAACGGAACTCAGGGCGGGGGTGATTATCGGCGGAAAATCAGGCCGAATTTTCGGGACAAAACAGTTCAGACCGCTTCCGTCGAGGAAGATCGGTCAACCGAAGTTTTCGGGCTAATTAGGATGATCAGCATATCACGCACCGCTGAAACGGGCCCATGTCGAATAGTAACGGGAAAATCGACACTTCGCCACCCACCACTTGGGTCATAAGCGGTGAAACACTGCAAGCTGGGTCAGCCTATCGCGCGATGTCCGGAGTCGGACGGGTTATCCGACTTATCACCAACAGGCCCTCCAACTTTTGGCGCCAACAGTTGGACATCCGTCTTGTGGATAACGCGAACAACCCCTCAAAAATACCCCCCAAATCCCATGATTTCCCAACGCTGAATTCCCGCAGAAATCGGTATACTCCGCTCAAGTCGTCGATGTATGGAGAGAGAGCAATGAAAGCGTTTCTCATCACCTTGATTCTGGCGTCCGCCGCCCAGGCCACGCCCGTCGCCGTCCCGACGACCGTGCCGCTTCCAGCACCCCAGACGGTTCCCATCAACGCCCCCGTCCCCGGCCCCATCAACTGCTATGTCGCGGCCAAACCGCTGACGAGCTACCCCCCTCTCCTCTGCGCCGGCGCCGCCACGGCGGCCCCCGCGTCCTGCTTCGTCGCCGCCAAAGGCCTGATGGACTACCCCGCCATGCTGTGCTCCGGCGCGACCTCCGACGCGCCGGTCGACTGCTGGAAGGCGGCGAAGTCCTTCACGAACTACGGCGGCCTGCTGTGCGCCCGCGCGACGAACCATGCGCCGATCGTCTGCTTCGCCTCGGCGAAGCATGTCACGAACTACCCCGCTCTGCTCTGCTCCGGCGCTGAGTCGAATTCGCCCCTGAACTGCTTCGCCGCCGCCAAGAACCTGACCACCTACCCCGCGATGCTGTGCGCCGGCGCGACCTCCAACGCCCCGATCGACTGCTTCACCGCCGCGAAAGGCATGACCGATTACCCCGCCATCCTCTGCGCCGGAGCGAAGTCCAACGCCCCCGTGGACTGCTTCAAGGCCGCGAAGCCGCTCACGCAGTTTCCCGCGCTGCTCTGTTCCGGCGCCGTGGACAACTCGCCCATCGACTGCCTGAACGCCGCCAACGGCATCACGGAGAATCCCGCGCTGCTGTGCTCCCCGAACGGCGCGCTCAAGCCGATCATGCGCGAGGACATTCACTCTTCGTGGAATCTGCCTTACCCGATGCGCTACCCGCACGCGTATCCGTTCCGCTACCCGTTTCCGGACCCGAATCGGGACCCCAGCCAGGCTCCGCCCGTAAACCAGCCGAACCCGAAGACTCTCTTCGACGGGAACTAGGGTTTAAGGAAGCGAAGGATCTCGGCGACGCTCCACGCCTGGGAGCGCGTGCCGCCCGGATTCTGCACGGGACCGGCATTCTTGAAGACCGGCGCGAGGCCTTCAGGATTATCCAAGGAGAACGCCTTCAAGGCGGGATCGTTCTCCCCGCCGTCGTAGACCTCGGGGAGAGATCCTTCCGGCACGCCCGCGAGCGCTTCGACGAGCGGCGTGATCAGGCCACGGGTTTCATCGCCGATCTGAGCGTCGGCCCACCCCATGTCACGGCGAACCTGAGCCAATGCCGCGACGAAGGGGCCCATCAGCCACGGCCAGACCGTGCCCTGGTGGTAAGCCTGATCTTTCTCGAGAGGCGGCTTCCCGGTGTCGTAGCGAGCTTTGTACCCGCTGTCGCGAGCGGAGAGCGTGCGCATTCCTTTGCGCGTGAGGAGATCATTGGTGGCGGCCTGAACGACAGCTTTGCGGCGCTCGGCGTTCAAGAGGTCGCCGCCATGCGAAACCGCGAAAAGCATGTTCGGCCGTATCGCGTCGCCGTGCGGATCGCCTTCAACGACATCGCGCAAAGCGCCACCTGAACCGCCCCACGCGCGCTGATTGTCCTCCGTCGTGAACCAGAACTTCTCGTTAAACGACTGCTTCACCTTGTCGGCCAAGGCGTTGCGCGAGGCCGAGGCCTTCGCGTCGCCCGCGCGCGCCTCGAGAGCGGCGAGGTAGCGCAGGTTCGAGTACCACAAAGCATTGATCTCAACCGTCTTGCCGTTGCGCGGCGTTACCGGCTTGTCGAGCCCCTCGGGGTCGGCGTCCATCCAGGTGGATTGCGCCGGCGTGGAGACCAGGCCATCCACGGAATCCATGCTGATGCGGTTGAAGCGGCCGTAGCGCTTGTAGCGGGCGCCCTTCTCGTAGCCCTTCATGATGCGGCGCACGACCGGCGTCATTTCGTCGACGAAGGCGTAGTCGCCGGAGGCTTCCGCGTAGCTCTTGAGCGCCTGCACGAACCACATCGGCGCGTCGGCCGTGTTGTACTCCGGCGCGGTGCCGTCGCCGATACGATTGGGAATGAGGCCGCCCTTCTCGAAGCCCGCAAAACGGCGGAGGACCGCCTTGGCGTCATCGAAGCGACCGGTCGAGAGAAGGATACCCGGAAGAGAAATGAAGGTGTCGCGGCCCCATTCCTCGAGGAACCAGTCCATGGAGGCGGCCCAGATCTGCACCGACTTGCCGTCTCGCTTCACGAAGGCGTCCGCCGCCGTTGCGAAGGCCGAGCGCACGGCCTCGTACGCGGTCCAGATGTTCCCCTTGCTCGCCGCCGCGAGCGCGCGCAGCTGCGGGCGCGAGTCGGAGCGCACGCGGTTCGCGTAGTCGGCGTCCTCAGGCAAGGGAATGCGGTAGCGCCACTTCGAGACGCCGCCCTGCATCTCCTTCACGCCGAACGGATCGCGCCACTCGTCGCCTATCGTGTAGGCGACAAACTTGGCGGAGGCGCCGGAGGACGCTTCTTTCCGAGCGTTGAAGTAGCGGACGAGGAAATCCGGGCTACGCGCGTCGTCGTGCGAGCTTACTTTTTTCCAATCGCCGCCCACCGTCACGAAGCCGAACCGACGGGCGTCCGCGTCCTTCCCCTCGAAAGCCTCGGCTAAGGGAAACGCGCCGCGCGCGTCGAGGACCTTCGCAAGCGCCGCGACGAAGGGATCGCCGGGCTCGTCTCCGCTCGCCAGTTGGCCGTTGCCGAACTTGTAGGCGAAATGGAGGGCGTCCGCGCGGGCGCCGTCAAAGCCGAAGTCGAGCCAGCGGCGGTATGGATCGAGAATCGCCGCGTAGCTGTTCTTCTTGAGCTCCGACCAGCGCCACAGCGCCAAATCCTTCCAGTCTTCGTGGACATACGGATTCACGATTCCGGGGTTGCGAGTGCGGAGGTCGGCAAAAAGCTCCGGCCGCTTCCACGCATCGACGCTATTCTTGGCCCTGAACATGGGAATGTCGAAGAGGACCTTCCCCCCCGACGCATGGACCTCGGCGATGGCGGCCTTAAACTGGCTCTGCGCGAGCCACTGCGACCACTTTCGCACGGCCACGAGTTCAGAAAATTCCGTTCGTGCCCGCGCCACACTCTCGTCGTTCGCCGTCCATTCAAGAACCGGCTTGCCGATAAGCTTGGACAAGGCCATAAACTCGGCGTATTCGTTCAGCCAGTCGCCGTTGCCGTTAAGAAAATCATCAAAGCCCTTGGAACGGTTCTTGTCGTTGTTCGCTAAAAATCGCTCATACGCGTCGCGAGCAATCACGCCCTCCCTGGAGCGCAGCGACGCATAGTCCACACTCTGAGACGGTGCTGCTTCCGCTTTCGCTTCAGGAACCAAGCCCCAATCAATCTGGTCTTCGTTCAGCGCATAGAGACTGACGGGAGCGTACGGCGATTCATCGAGGGTAGCGAAATGCGGCAGGAGGAGAACCGCGTCGACTCCCTGCCCGGCCAGCTCATCCCGGTAGTACGCCCCGAGGTTTGAGTACTTCCCTACTCCCTGGTCAGAGTTTTTTTTTACGGGCCGCAGCGAGTACAGCGGCACGGTCACCGCCGTGCGCGTCGCAGTCTTGTCTTTCCACCAGGCGGAGGCGTCGGAGGAGGGCCGGACCGCCTTTTCCGTGATCGAGGAGGTGAAGGAATGGCCGGTGACGGCGAGCAGGCCGCTGAGAACGCCGCCGAGCGTCCGGCGGAGGAGCGGGGACTCGGGCGCCTTCGGCGGCGCCATGCGGGCTTTGACTTCTTCCGAGAGGGCCTTCGCCTCGCGCTCGATGGCGTCGAGATCGTGCAGGCGCGCGCGAAGCGCGTCCACCGCCGCGTCGGAGGAGTCGAAGAGGCCGGCGCCGACTTCGTGCGCGGCGTAAGAAGGCATCGCCGTCACGGTTCGCTTGACCAAGGCGGTGAGATAGAGGAACCAGCCTTCAGGAAGCGCGCGCCCGGACGCAGTCATGCCCGCAGAGAGCATGTTCGCGAGGAAGGCCAGCTTGGCGGCCGTGCTCTCGGCGGCGGCGGCCGTGCCCAGGATTTTCAAAGGCGACGAAGCCGTCGTCGTACCCAAAACCGCGTCCGCTGCCGCGACGGCCGCCGCGGCAAGCAGCTCGCCGGGCTTCAGGTCGTCAACAAGGTCGGTCCAGGTTACGCGCGGAGATTCGGCCGTGCCGCGCGAGGAATAGAACTGCAGGCCGTCGCGGCTGGCGGCGGCCACGACGACGGCCAAAGACGAGTCACCGGGCGCGTTGACCGTGCCGGGCTTGGGCCCCGCGTTGCCGGCGCCGACCACGACGCCGATGCCCGAGGCGACGAGGCGGTCGATGAGCATGGACAGCGGGGTGCGGCGGGTCGTCGCCGCGGCCAAGGACAGGCTGATCAGGACCGGCCCCTTGCCCGTGTTGGCCTTGGCGACGCGCTCAAGAGCGGCCATCACGCGGACTTCCGACACGCCGGAGGCGGCGCGCACGCGCACGAAGGACAGGTCGGCGTCCGTCGCGATCTCGGCGGCGGGGACGCCGTCGCCGAGCTCGATCGTCAGACCGTCCGTGCCGGCCGGGGCGTTCGACAGCGGGTAATAAGGGAGCGAGGGGCGCACGCTCCAGCCGCGGTGCTCGAGCGCAATCGTGAGCGCGTAGAGCTTGTGCTCGGGGACGGACAGCCACTGGCCCCGCGCGATGGGCATAGTCGCCTTCACCGTCGTCTCAAAGCGCGTCAAGGTCGCCGCGTCGAGCGCGTACTCGCCGGACGGAGGCACGGCGAACAGGTCCACCGCGCCCATGGCCGGATCCACGCCCGTCACGCCGCTGCCGGAGGCGTCCATCGGGGAGGTCGGCGCGTCGAGCGACACGCCCGCGGCGCGCGCGAGCAGCTGGACGAGCTCGCTCAAGGCGCCGGGCTTGCTGATCGCCTCGCGGTTCTTGACGACGAAGTCCACGATGATCGGCTTGAGCGGCTCCGCGCGCAGGCGCGCGACGAAGGCTTTGCTGCGCACGGCGATCGGGAACACCTTGGCGATCGTGCGCGTCAGCGCGAGGTTCTCGGGGCCCGCGGCGTCGAGCAGGTCCATGACCACGCGATCGCTGATCGCTTCGGGGGCGGCGTCGGCCAGGTTCGAGAGGGAGGCCGAGCCAAGGTGGCGGATGTTGCCGCGCTCGGCGCGGTCGCGCACGCGGGCGGAGAGGCCCTCGGCCTCGGCCGCCGTCACGGAGCCGCCGAGCTGGCCCAAGAGCCAGACCGACGAGTAGCGCGCGCGCTTGTCGGTGTTGGACAGCTCTCTTAATATCCGGGCGATGCCCGTGCGATCGCCTCTGCGGGCCAAGGCGTAGGCGGCGTACACGCCGATCGCCCAGTCCTCGTTGGCCGCCGCTTTCTGAAGGAGGGCGTCCACCGAGTGCGTCGGGATCTCGGCCAAAGCGAGGAAGGCCATCTGGCGCACGCGCGGGTCGGGGTCGTTGAGGCCGGCCTCGGCCAAGGCCGCCGCGGAGGCGGGCGACTTGAAGTTCATGAGCACGGCGGCGGCGCGCAGGCGGACGAGCCAGACGGGATCGTTGAGCGCTCCGAGCATGGCCGGAAGCTCGGCGTCGCGGACGGCGTTGAAGCGGCGCACCGCTTCGGCCTGCGCGGCGTTGCCGATGGCGGAGCGGTCAGCGGGCTCCTCGGAGCTTTCGTCGACGGGCTCGTCCTCGGCGTGGGCCTGGGCCTCGCTCCTGGCGAGCTCGGCCTCGCGGAAGGCTCGGTCCTCGCCGTCCTGGACCTTCTTCAGGCGCTCAAGCCAGCCCCAGGCGTCCTCGGCCGGGACCGGCGCGGTAGCGGTGAGGCGGCGCCACAGGCTCTTCACGCCGGCGCCCAGGGCGCGCGTGCCGGACCGTGCGACCAAGGTGACCGCGCCGATGGCGTCCACGAAGCCGGCGCCCTGGAACCAGAGGGGAACGCCCATGTCCTTGGAGGAACGCATGAGCACGGCCTTCACGGCAAAGGACATGTTCTCGGCGACGAAGGGCGTGATCGCCCCGGCGGAGCGCATGGCGAGCTTAACGAGGAGCGCCACGCCCGCCAAGGACGGGTTGGACATCGAGGTGCCCGACATGCCGGTGTGCTTGCCGCCTTCGAGGTCGGAGGGCGAGCGCTGGGAGTCCTTGGACTTGGCCGCGTAAACGCCGTCCTTGTAGACATTGCTCGAGCCGGGAGAGGTCGTGACATCACCGCCGATCGCGGTGATCTCGGGCTTGAAGCGGAAGCGCTTGATCGCGTAGCGGCGGTCGATGTCGGGGCCGACCGAGCTGTAGAAGGAGATCTCGCGGATGCCGTCGTCCTGGCTCTTGGCGGCGGCGGCGACGGCGATGACCTCCACGCCGGCCGCGGGCTGGCTCAAGGTACGGTCGAACGGGCCGGAGTTGCCGGCGCTGGCGGTCACGATTGGGTACTCGCCGGCGACATTTTTCTGCTTCGTCAGCTGGGAGAAGAAGTCGGCGAGGTTGTCGGCCGAGCTGCCGCGGCTGCCGAGGCTCAGGCTGATCACATCCATGCCCTTTTTCTGAGCAATCGCAGCCGAGCCCATAATTTCCCCGTCTGAGGCGCCGGGCTGGTCGCGGGAGAACACCTTGGCCATCGTGCCCTTCGCACCCTTGGCCATGCCGAGGAAACTTTCGTTGTCGGAGATCGAGGTGCCGGCGACATGAGTGCCGTGGCCGATCCAGTCCTCGGTGCCCTCGTCGACCATGTCGACGACATCGAGGCGGCCGGAGAAGTCGGTATGGGTGGAGTCGGCTCCCGTGTCTATCCACAGGATCGAGCCGGCGGCACCCGTGATGCCGAGCTGCCACACGGGCTTGACGCCCTGGAGCTCGGCCGAGTCCATCAGGTGCGGCTCGAAGTTGGACTGCGAGTCGAGGACCTCAGCGCTGGCGCTCACATACTTGCGGATCGCGGTCGCGTTGCGGCGCGGAACCGTGACATAGATTTCCTGACGGCCGACATCGGCGCCGAACACATGGCGGACGGCGACCTCCATCTGCTTGAACAGCTCGAGCTGCTGGCCGAAGCCGGCGTCCTCAAGCGCCTTGCGCGCCGTGGCGCGGCCTTCCTCGGTGAAGGAGGCGTTGGGGACGGAGGCCGTGATGCGGCCGCCCTGAATCGGGCGCAGCCACAGGCCGACGCGGGCTTCCACCTTGCGCAGGATCAGCAGGTGGCCGCCGTCCTCGAGGTCCACGCGCGTGACCTTGAACTGGCCGCCGTCGGCGGCCTCCCAGTAGCGCAGGAGCTTTTCCCAGGACACGACGCCCGTGTCGTCGGGGCCGAAGGAGAGGAAGGCGAAGCCGCGGTCGCGCAGGCCGCCGTACAGGCCGTCCATCAAGTCGGACACGCCCACGCCCTTCAGGCGCTGGGAGGCGACCCTGCGCCAGAGCTTGCGCACCTCGCCCTCGAAGGCCTGCAGCGCCCGGCGCGAGCCGCTCTCGCGCAGGCGCACGGCGCGCTCCACGAGGTCGGTCCACGCCGACGCCTCGGAGGTGCCTGCGAACGCGTTGCCGCGCACGACGAGGCGGGTGGCGAGGACATGGAGGCTGTCGAGCTGCTGCAGGACCGCCTGGAGGCGGACATGCTCCTTGGACTTGGGGTCGGGCAAGGCGCGGGTCGCGCGGCCGAGGACGATGGCGCGGTAGCGGTTGGACGACTCCGCCAAGGTCTTCTGCGGCTCGTCGTTCTTAAGCGCGGTGACGCGGGCGGCGCCGTCGGAGAGGCCGTCGTAGAGCTTGGGGTCCTCGAGCTCCTTCGTGTCGGGGTTGAGGACGAGGACCTCGTAAGGGCGGGACAGGCGCAGCGAGGTCTGGGTCTGAGTCAAGGCGCGCTGCAGGCCGGAGACCTTGATCGTCTTGAGCGCGCCCGTGCCCTTGAACTCGGCGGTGCGGGCCTTGACCTCGGAGACAAACGCCGAGAGCAGGCCGCGGACGACGCCGCGCGGAGGGCCGCGCGGCGCGTGCGCCCGCATGTGAGTCAGCTCGTGGATCAGGATCGTCCGCAGCAGCCAGGGGGTCGCCGCGAGCTCGGGGCGGACCCAGATCAGGCCGCGCGAGGCGAAGGCGAAGGTGAAGTCCTTGTACCGGTTGTCAGGGCGGTACGCCTTCACCAGCGCCGCGGCGTTGCCGTCGAGGCGGCCTTCGAGAACCTCGGCGCGCAGGAAGGCGCGCAGGTCGGTGTCGCTGACCTTGCGGCCGCGCCACATCGCGGCGACGAAGACGGCCGTGTCGACGACGGCGTTGAGGACGAAGGCGGCCGTGAGGACCATCGCGCCGACGGCGCCGACGGCGAGGATGGTGGCACCCGTCGTGGGCTCAGCCGACACGGCGGAGAGGGTGTGGGCACCCCAGCGCGCGAACTCAACGGCGCCCCAGACCAGACCGGAAGCGCCGGCGAGGATCAGGGGGAAGAAGGCGCCGCGCTTCTCGCCTTCGGGCTTGCGGGGAGGAGCGGGTTCAGGCAGAACCGGAGCGCCGTTTTCGCGGGACGGCTCGAGGCTGCTGCGCAGGCCCGAGAGCGGCAGGTTGACGGAGGCGACGGGGTCGGAGATTTCGCCGCGGCCTTCGATCAGAGCTTCGTTCGTGAGCCGGGAGAAATCTTGGGCGCCGGCGTGGGCGGAGGATTCGGACGGAGCGGATTGTTTAACGCCAGCAACGGCGGACGGGACGACGGGAACGCCCTTTACTTGAGCGGCCGAAACGGCGGCCGGCGCCGTCTTGTTGGGAACGGCCAAAATGGACGGCGCGGACATGACAGGCGTGAGAGACGGCATCAACGATAACGACGGCGTTAACAGTGATGCGCTTAACGGCAAAACGGATGGAGAAGACAGATGGGAACCGAGCGAGGGCACCACGCCTAACTGCGGCACGGCGGCTACGCCGCCGGGGCGTCCGGCGACCTGCTGAGCGACGGCGGACGAGACGCCGGGGCCCCACGAGCATAGGAGCATCGCCGCGCTGAGCGCGGCGGACAACGACCGATAGGACAAAGATTTTTTGTTTATCACTGGATAAAGATCATCTCAGGCTGCGCCTGCTCGGGCTTCTTGGGCTCCAAGGGGCGGCGCTTGGGCTGAGGCGCGAGCTTGCGATCCTGCATCTCGTACGAATCCTGATTGATGGCTTGGCTTTTCGTCGCCTTCGGCGACGGTTGACGGTTTGCGTCATCAACGTCGCCGGGGACGCGCTTTTTGTAAATGATTTTAGGACCCCGACCGATCTCGTAAGGCAAAGCCACACCAATCTGTGCGATCCAGCTGCGATACTGCAGTTGACCCAACGCTTTCACCTCGGCGTTGAAAAACGCGGACCAGCGCGGGCGGGCGTACTGCACGCCGGTGATCCAGCGGCCCTGGCTTTGCTCGGGACGCTCGCTGCCCTGGCCCTCAACATCGGCAATCAAAAAGGTGCGGGATTTCAGGCTAAGCTTCGAGCGAACCGAGCCCGTGGCATAGTTGTATCCGAAGCCGAAAAACGGCGTCCAGCTGTCGTACGACTTATGCGCAACGGCGGTCAGAGCGAAGCTGTTGAGGTTCCAGTCGATCTCGCCGGTGAGCTCGCTGTCGGCCTTGAAGTTGTTGTCGACATTGACATTGAACTGGCCCTTCAGGCGGGTGCGCCCCTGCACATGGTTGTAGTGCGCGCCCAGGGCGAGCTTCGGCAGGTCCTCGTTCCAGAGGTCGAGGTGCTGGCGGAGGCCGAAGCCGAAGGAGTTCGTCTGAACCTGGGCGCTCATGGTCGGGGAAATTTTATAGCCGGGCGGCGTGGTCGCGTTGGCGAGACGGATATAGGCGTCGCGGCGCCCCGGCAGGCCCATGCGCAAATGCAGGGCCAGGTTGGGGAAGAGGACCGCGTTCGGGAATATCTTTGAGCCACCTTGCTCCTCCAGCGCCGGCACCGTCAAAAACGGAAAATTGGTCTTGTTGAACGGAATGCGGCCGATGCCGAGCGATAGGTCCGGCTGAAGCGCCCAGCCGGTCACTTCCCGAGGAGGATCAAAGGTCGAACCGGCGTTGAAGGCGAGGCCGTTGGCCATTTCATGGCTCAGCCACTGCGTCATGCTGCGAAAATCTGTGGAAAGGCTCGGATTGGCCGCCCTCGCCGGGGCCGCCGAACAGATGAAAAGCGCGGCCGCCAAGGCGGCCAGGCCCTTTCTCAATGCTTGATGATGGGCCACGAGCGACTGCGGTCGGTGGTCCAGTGGTAAGCCTGCGCGCGAGGCTCGAAAGTGAGAGTCGTTTTCAGGCGATTCTCATTGACGGGCTTGGAGCGCATGCCGTGCTTGCGGCCGTTCTGGGAAGTGTCTTTCTTCATGGAATCCTCTGATCTGATGGTAGCAGTCACCCATGGACCCGGCATGGGCCTGAGGTCCTACCCTCCCGGCGACAAAGGGCCCACTTCGGGGAAATTGCGTTAATGACTAAAAGCCTGGCACTTTCGAGGCATGAAAAAAGGCGGCGGACCCTTTCGGATCCGCCGCCTCCCTTCCCCTTTGAGTCTAGGGGTTCTCGTAAACCTTGAGCTTTCCATCCTTCTGGACGAGGCCGACGCGGGTGTTGTTGAACATCTTAAACACCGCGACCTTGTCGGCGGGGACCAACTCGGCGGGGATGAGGAAAACATGGATCTCGCCGTTGGCCTCGGTCAGGATGAAGGTGAAGGACTTGGCGGTCTTGTCGGCGCGGCCCGCCTTGATGTCGTCCGTGTAGAACACCTTGTAGCCCTGGCCGGAGACGGTCACCGGGGCGCCGGAGGCGCCGACGCCCTCGAGCATCTTCTTCAAGGTGATGCGGACCATGTCGTCCTCGTTGGCCTTGTTCTCGAGGATGATCTCGCTCTTCATCTGGTTGAT
>Ga0163144_10026576_pt1 | contig 11245 bp, 5 predicted proteins | sample OliLak19BULKMAT1_FD_123175 | JGI IMG/M metagenome (GOLD analysis project Ga0163144, IMG submission 123175) | Freshwater microbial mat bacterial communities from Lake Vanda, McMurdo Dry Valleys, Antarctica - Oligotrophic Lake LV.19.BULKMAT1 | ecosystem: Environmental > Aquatic > Freshwater > Lake... | reverse complement strand
CCTCGCATCGCCCACGCAAAAACGGGGCGATGCGAGGCGAAGGTGGGAGGGGCGGCCCCTTTTGTCGAGCTGAGCTGAGCTCGCGGCGTCCAAAACTACCCACAGATTCTGCGGACGACCCAAGAGAATAGCATTCCACTGAGATCCCGTATGGTCATTACACTCATCGGCTATCGCTGCTGCGGCAAGACGAGCGTTGCTCCGCGGCTGGCCCATCGACTGGGCTGGACGTGGGCCGACAGCGACAGCCTCATTGAGCAGCGCGCGGGGTGTTCCATCGGGCAGATCTTTGAATCTGAGGGCGAGTCGGGATTTCGACGAATGGAATCCGACGTGTTGCATGAACTGCTGGGGAAGACAGACCTGGTCATTGCCAGTGGCGGTGGTGCCATCCTTTCGGAAGGTAATCGCGGGCTCATGAAATCAGCCGGCCCGGTTGTCTGGCTTCATGTCTCCGCGGCGACGTTAGCCGATCGTCTGTCGAAAGCCCGTTCCGCAGACCGGCGCCCCAGCCTCACCGGCCGACCGATCGCGGAAGAAGTGGCTGAAGTGCTGGCTGTCCGCGAACCTCTGTATCGTGAATGTGCTTCGCTCATTGTGGATGCAGAATCCGAGCGGCCGGAACAGGTCGCCAAACGGATCGCACGGCAGTTTGCTGAGCGGGCTCAGCAGGAGCCGGCATCATGATTTGGTTTGATCTGCCGCGGTTCTTCGTGCTGCCGTTCCTGTTCGTGCTCGGTTGCTGTATCGGCAGTTTCCTGAATGTCTGCATTCACAGATTTCCGTCGAAGATTCGACTGTGGGATCAACTGCGGGCGCTGAACAGTCATCGCTCCGGATGTCCACGCTGTTCTGCCGCGATTCAGTGGCGGGACAACATCCCGCTGCTCGGCTGGCTGATGTTGCGCGGCAAGTGCCGAAGCTGCCGAAAACCGATCTCGATGCGGTATCCGCTGGTGGAATTGCTGACCGGCGTACTGTTTGTGGCGCTGTATCAGGTGGAGATGCCTGCGAATTTCTGGGGAAACTCGACCGGCTACGGACTGTATACGCCGAACGGGCCTCAGACGATTCCCGATCTGTGGGCCGGTCCGGTCTGGCTGCACGTTCGTTACGCACTGCACATCGGAATGATCTGCTGCCTGATCGTCGCGACGTTTATTGATTTGGAGCTGAAGATCATTCCTGACGGTTGCACTGATCCGATGATGCTGCTGGCGCTGATCGTGTCGGCAGCCTGCGGCCAGACCTACATCGTCCCCGTTTGGTTTCAGGATGCCAGTGTCGTGCAGACGTTGCGGCCCGTTGTCCCGGACTGGATGAGGCCGCTGATCTTTGTTTGGGACTGTGTCCCGTTTGCGGCTCTGCATCCACACATTCACGGACTCCTGGTAAGTCTCGCCGGACTGATCATCGGTGGTGGAACGGTGTGGCTGGTCCGCATCGCCGGCTTTTGGGTACTCAAACAGGAAGCGATGGGTAAGGGCGACGTCTATCTGATGGCGATGGTCGGCAGTGTCGTCGGTTGGCAACCCGTGACGGCTGTGTTTTTTCTCGCACCACTGCTGGCAATTTTTGCAGCGATGTTCGCGTGGATCACGAAACGCGACCGGGAGATTCCTTACGGTCCGTGGCTCAGCATGGCAACCGTCCTGTTGCTGCTGAGCTGGCCCGTTTTCTGGCCGCTGGCGGAACGTGTGTTTGACATGGGGCCGTTCGTTCCGCTGATGGCTGTGTTCATGTTTGTGTCGCTGCTGGCAAGCCTGCAGGTGATCCAGCTGATCAAACGCCTGTTCGGCTATTCGACGGAACCGCCTGCTCCCGCTGCAGATGGAGGCTGGTCGTCTGCCGATCATCTGACATATTACAACGCTGAACACCCGGATGATCAGACCAGTCAGTGGCCTCGCCCGCTCTGGCCCGGCTATCGTTCGGGGCAGGGTGGTGCGAACTATTATCGCTGGCGTTTTGGCGATCGGAATTAGGTCTTGTCAAACCACTTGAAAGGGGCGTCAATGCCGGCAACGGAATACCGGAAGGGCGATTCCGGCAAGGCGAACCTCCTGCCGAGCCGGGTCATTGGGAGTTGCACCGGCTCCGCGGGAGCGTCGCCCTCCCGATTTCAGATAAAGCTGATTCTTCTCTGCCTGATTGTTGTGACCCGTGCAGCAGGTGTTTGTCGCGCGGATGATGTCGAGGACCATCAACTGCATCAGGAGTTCAGTGCCCGGATATGGCCATTTCTCAGACTGAATTGTCTGGGATGCCACGGTCCCGAAAAGCAGGAAGGGAAGCTGGATCTGAGCGGCGCAACATCTGTCGACGTGATCGTGGCGTCGCACGGAGTTTGGGAAATCGTACTGCAGCGTCTGGAGGGCGGTGAAATGCCTCCTGCAGAAGCCACGCAACAACCAACGCATGAAGAACGGCAATCCGCCATCCGATGGCTGCGTGATCTTCGTGCGCGGGAAGCCAGTCGCAATGCCGGAGATCCGGGAATCGTGCTGGCTCGACGGCTGAGCAACGCGGAATTCGATTACTCAATTCGCGATCTGACGGGCGTCGATATCCGACCGACGAAGGAGTTTCCTGTCGATCCGGCCAACGAAGCAGGCTTCGACAACTCCGGCGAATCGCTGACGATGACGCCAGCCCTGCTGAAGAAGTATCTGTTGGCGACGAAGTCTGTCGCCGATCACCTCGTGCTGAAGCCCGGCGGATTCGCCTTTGCACCTCATCCGGTGATTTCCGAGACCGATCGCGACAAGTTCTGCGTACAGCGCATCGTCAGTTTTTATGACCGGCATAAGGTGAACTATGCCGACTATTTTCTGAGTGCATGGAGATTTCAACATCGAGCAGACGCGGGCAGGCCGAATGCGGAACTCAGCGAGTTCGCGGCGGAATCCGGGCTGAGTCCGCAATACCTGGCAATGCTCTGGGCGACACTGCACACGGTCGAAGTTCGAGGACCTGTGAAAGAACTGCAGGCGGAATGGGCAACTCTTCCAGCCGATGTCGCACAGTTCGAAGATGCGCGGACCGTGTGCGAACGGCTGAGCAAGCTGGTCGCGGAGATTCGAAGTGACCTTGAGATCCCGTTTGAACAGATTGAGATCGAGGGCAATTCGCGAGGCAGTCAGCCGTTGATTCTATGGTGGAACCGCCAGATCGCTGCTGGCCGCATGACGTTTCGGGGTCAGGGCGAAGATGCGGACCTGAATGCCGCCAGGGACAGGTTCTGTCGGATTTTCCCAAGTGCGTTTTCGGTCTCCAGCCGCGGCCACTATTCAGACGGTGATCTTGGCGCGAGTGTCCGGCTGTTGTCGGCCGGGTTTCACCTGATGCAGGGATATTTTCGCGATGATCAGCCGCTTTATGACCTGGTGCTGACTGACGAAGAACGGCGGGAACTCGACGAAATGTGGCAGGACTTGAACTTCGTCACACTGGCTCCGATGCGTCAGTACAAGGACTTTCTGTTCTTCGAACGCGCGGAGCCGCCGCGATTTGCCGGCGGGCCGGAATTCGACTTTGCCCGCCCGGAGGACAAGGATTCAACGTCTGAAGAGAAGTTGACCCGCATGCGTGACGTGTACGTCAGCAAAGTGAAGGACAGCGGAGCCGGCGAGCAGGCGCTGGACGCAGTGCAAACGTACTTCGCCGACATGGCGCGGGATCTCCGCTGGATCGAGCGGACCCGGATCGCCGCTGAGCCGGGGCATCTGGAGGACCTGCTCCAGTTTGCCGAACGGGCATGGCGGCGTCCGATGTCGCCGGTCGAACGCGAAGAGGTGATGTCCTTTTACCATCGGCTCCGCGACGTCGAAGGGCTAAGTCATGACGACGCCATTCGTGACTCGGTGGCCAGCGTGCTCATGTCACCGTACTTCAGCTATCGCGTTGAATCAGCGGGAAGTACTGCAGACGCATCGGAGACCTCCCTGGCAATTCGACCATTGACCGAACATGAGCTGGCAAATCGGCTGAGTTACTTCCTGTGGTCCAGCATGCCCGATGAGGAACTCCTGTCACATGCGGCCAGTGGCGATCTGCATGAGCCTGTGGTGCTGGCTGCTCAAGCTCGCCGGATGCTCCAAGATCCAAAGGTCCGTGGACTTGCAACGGAGTTTCTCGGCAACTGGCTGGAGTTTCGCCGCTTCGAAGAACACAACAGTGTCGATCGCGATCGATTCCCGTCATTCACAAGCGACCTTCGCAGCGCGATGTTTGAGGAGCCAGTGCAGTTCTTTACAGATCTCGCCCAGCGTGACGGATCGATGCTGGAACTGCTGGCGGCCGACCATACGTTCGTCAACCGGACACTGGCCGACCATTACGGCGCGGAAGTGTCGGCACTGGCCGAACCGACGGATCCTGATGCATGGGTGCGACTCGACAACGCCGGCACAATTGGTCGCGGCGGACTGTTGCCGATGTCGGTGTTTCTGACGAAGAACTCACCAGGCTTGCGAACCAGTCCGGTGAAACGAGGTTACTGGGTTGTACGACGACTGCTCGGAGAACACATTCCGGCTCCTCCGCCAAACGTGCCGGAACTTCCCAAAGATGAATCTCAGTCGGGTGCGCTGACGCTGGCCGAACATCTGGCAATGCACCGCAACCACGCCGCCTGCGCCGGCTGTCATCAGCACTTCGATTCGATCGGACTTGTCTTTGAGAGTTTCGGTCCGATCGGGGAACGCCGGAGCCTTGATCTCGGCGGTCATCCCGTGCAGACACAGGCGACGTTTCCGGACGGAACCAGCGGCAGCGGGCTGGAAGACCTGCGACGCTATCTCCTGAACCATCGCCGCGATGACCTCATCGATAACGTCGTCCGCAGGATGTTCGTGTTTGCACTGGGACGCGGCGTGTTGCTGTCGGACACGCAGGCGATTGAGTCGGCCACCCTGCGTCTTGCCGAAAATGACTATCGCCTCGGGACGCTGGTGGAGACAATCATCACAAGCCCGCAGTTTGTGCACAAGCGCGTTCACAAGTAGATTCTTTCTGCCGGAAAGGACATTCGCCATCGGCGGACCTGCGCGCTGATTGACCGAAAAAAAAATCCGAACCCGAAATATGACATGCACTCCCGTCGCGGCAAGCCGCGAAGTCCTGCTCGGCAGGACCGACAAGAATGGAATTCCGCAACGAGATCGCCCATGAAAACAAGTCGTCGAACCGTGTTGCTGGGAGCCGGCGTTACGGTGGCATTGCCGTGGATGGAATCGCTGCGTGTCCGGGGTGAAGAAACGCGGACGGCGGAAGCCTCGTTTCCCAAACGTTTCGCCGCGATGTTCATGGGCAACGGTATCAACGCCGACCACTGGTGGGCCAAAGGAGCCGGCACAGAGATGGAACTGAGCAGAAGCCTCGAGCCGCTCGCACCTGTGAAATCCAAACTCAACGTCATCAATGGACTCTTCAACAGGAATGCCACCGGTGTCGGTATCCATCCGGGCCAGACGGGCAACATCCTTTCCGGTGCCGCGCTGCAGAAGGGGGCGGTGCTGAAAGGCGGCGTCAGCATGGATCAGGTTCTGGCCGATCGTCTGGGTGAAGACTCGCCGCAGCCGAGCCTGGTGCTGGGCTGCGAACAGCCGATCACGGGCTATCACGAGACAAACTTCTCGATGGCCTACAGTTCGCACATTTCATGGCACGATGCGAATTCCCCGGTGCCGATGGAAGTGTACCCGTCACTCGCGTTCGACAGTCTCTTCGACAATCACGGCAGCCGTCGGATGCAGAGCATTCTGGACCGGGTCAGCGAACATGCGGCTCACATCAGCCGCCAGGTCAGTGCTGCCGATCAGATCAAGCTTGACGAGTATCTGACCAGCGTGCGCGAGGTTGAACAGCGGATTGAGCGGATTCGTCTGGATAAATCAAGGGCCGATGAGCACGCTCAGCGCCGCGGGCAGTCAGTCGAAGCAATGAAGCGACCGGACAACGGCCTGCCGGAAGACTTGCGTGACCACATGCGACTGATGGGCGATATCATTGCCACAGCGTTTCAGACTGACAAGACTCGTGTCGCAACGCTGCTGATGTGCCGGGACCTGTCCGGGTTGTTTTATCCGTTCCTCGATGTGCGCACGGCTCACCACCCGTCATCGCACGACGATCTGTCGGATGATTACGAACGAGTGTCGCGGTATTACGTCAGTCAACTGGCGTATCTGGCGACTCGGCTGGATTCCATGCCGGAAGGGAACGGCACGGTGCTGGACAATTCCTGCCTGATGTTCATTTCCAACATGTGGTCCGGCAGCAGGCACGATTCGTCCAAAGTACCTTTACTGCTGATCGGCGGACTGAGCGGAACTCTGGAAACAGGTCGAGTGCTCGATTACCTGGATCAAGGCGACGACCAGCGAAAACTGTGCAGTCTGTATCTTTCCCTGATGGATCGCATGGGCGTCGAATTGCCTGAGTTCGGAGATGCGGAGACCCGGCTGAAGGGGCTGTGATTGGCAACGAACTTACCCGGACGCGATCAACATTGAGCGGAATGGCGCTAGCCACCGGTTTCTGTTCGGGAAAAACATGCTGCGAAAAACCGGCGGCTAGCGCTGGGCCGCTGACGGCAACGGCGCGAAGGACGTCGTCGGCTCGACGATTACGTCAGAATCTCTTTCACCACACGCCCGCTGACATCGGTCAGCCGATAATCGCGCCCAGTGTGTCTGTAGGTCAGTCGTTCGTGGTCAAGTCCCATGAGATGCAGAATGGTGGCATGAAAGTCGTGAACGTGGACAACATCTTTCGCGACGTCGATGCCGTATTCATCGGATTCTCCCCAGGTCATGCCGGATTTGACTCCGGCACCCGCGAGCCAGGATGAAAACACCCAGTGATGATGTTCACGACCGGCTGCTCCGGCCGCGGCGTTGAACGGAGTGCGGCCGAATTCACTCGTCCAGACGACGAGCGTATCTTCCAGCATTCCTCGTTGCTTCAGATCTTTCAGCAATCCCGCAATGGGCTGATCGACGTTCTTTGCCAGCGGAGTGTGAGTCAGCATATCACCGTGAGCGTCCCAGTTGGAGGACGAACCGACATCGATCAGTTCAACGAAGCGAACTCCTCGTTCGGCCAGCCGGCGAGCGACGAGACACTGCCAGGCGAAGCCGCTCGTACTGCCTCGCTCAAGCCCGTAGAGATTCAGCGTTGCGTCGTCTTCCTTCGACAGATCAAACACTTCGGGCATCTCTGCCTGCATGCCGAAGGCGGTCTCATAGGACTTCATGCGAGCCGTCAGCAGCGGATCGTCCGGCCGCGCGGCGAGATGACGAGTGTTCATCCTGGAAATGGCTGCCAGCTCAATTTCCTGAAGCCGACTGCTTGGCGATCGCCGCTGGATGTTGGCGACCGGCTCCGGACCGGGCATCACCAGCGTCCCCTGATGCGTACCTGGCAGGAAGTCGCTGCCCCAGACCTGTCCACCGGCGTACGGTGACTGTGGGGCAATTACTACGAAGGACGGCAGGTTGCGATTGACAGTGCCAAGTCCGTAGCTGAGCCATGAACCAATGCTCGGCCGCGCGAAGGTGAATGAGCCCGTATGAATTCCCAGCGTGGCTTCGTAGTGGTTCGTGTGATCGGACTTCATGGAGCGGATAACGCACATGTCGTCGACGCATTCGGCGATGTGAGGAAACAGCGAACTGACTTCGGTGCCGCTCTGACCGTGCGGTTTGAAGTCCCACTGAGGCCGCTTGAGGAACATACTGAAATCCCCTTTGCGGCCCTGGAACTCGTTGACGGGGATCGTCTTGTCAGCATCGGCGAAGAGCTTCGGCTTGGGGTCCCACGAGTCGACATGCGAAACGCCGCCGCTCATATAGAGGAAGATGACTCGCTTCGCCTTCGCGGGAAAATGCGTGGGCTTCGGAGCCAGCGGATCTCCGGCATTGGACGGCGTGTCTTCCGCCATCAACTGCGACACAAGACCGGGCAGCAGCATCGACCCGCCGGCCATGGAACGCAGGACTCCGCGGCGGGAGGTATTGTAGAGGGGGTGTGTTGTCATGTTCTTCTCGACTCACTAACCCAAAACTGACGCTTCGGGTTTCCTAGTCCACATGCAGAAATTCGTTACTGCCGATGATGGTTCGCAGAAACGCCGCGAGGGCTCGGCGGTCGATGTTGTCCTGGCCGATGGATGATAGTTCTGTTCGGCACGTTACCAGAAACGCGGCAGCTTCGAGTTGTTCATCATCGGTCGCAGAACGTCCCAATGCCATTCGGTACACCTGCTCAATACGCTGTGCGTCTGCAGTAAAATCTGCCTGGAGTCGTTCGGACCAGGCGTCCGCTTTGGTATGCACGAATGGATCATTCAGGAAGAACAGCGCCTGGGTTGGAACTGTGGTTCCAAGTCGGTCGGCCGTTGTGGCGTTTGGGTCCGGACCGTCGAAGAGGGCGAGGAACGGATGACGCTTCAGTCGCTGCGTCATCAGGTACACGCTGCGTTTGTTGTTTTCGTAGACAGCGTTGAACGGGCCGTGCTGGGTGAATCCCCAGCTGATTGGCGATGGAAACGGATGCTCCTCTGCGGGCTCATGGTCAAGCTCACCAGTGATCGCGAGGATCGAATCCCGGATCTCTTCGGCGCTCAGGCGACGGCGGGGAAAGTGCGAATACAGGTGGTCGGTCTCAGCATGTTCAGCGTTTGCGAAAGGCGATGGGATTAACGGGATTAATGGAAATGATGACTGCTGATAGGTCGCGCTGAGCATGATCAGGCGATGCATCGACTTGACGGACCAGCCGCTGCGGACGAAACAGGCTGTCAGGTGATCAAGCAGTTCCGGATGCGTGGGCGGCAGACCGCGGACTCCGAAGTCGTTCGGCGTCCTCACGAGGCCACGGCCGAAGTGGTACTGCCAGATCCGGTTGACCATGACTCGCGCGGTGAGCGGGTTGTCGGGCTGAGTCAGCCATGTTGCAAGTTCCAGCCGACCGCTGCCGGGAGTGTTTTCCGGAAGCGGGCCGCCGCCGAGAGCCTTAATAAAACCTCGCGGGATTTCATCGCCGGGTTTGCCCGGCTCGCCGCGCAATTGAGTGCGTACGTTGTGCGGCGTACCTTCGGCCATGCCATAGGTCATTGGAAACGGACCATCGGTCAGCAGTGCGTTGAGTACCTCAGCATCCTTCTGAGTCTTGTCCCGAATCGCAGCCAGCTGCTGCCGGATCTCAATCGCCCGTTCGCGGCGCGAAGCGTCTAGCTGCGCATCGGAACTGATCGACGCAGGATCCAATGCGGGCATGGCGGTCTCACGGATCAGATAGTTGTCTGCGTGCAGTGCCGGTCTCACGCCGCCGATGTGGCCGTAGCTGTCGATGAATGAGTAATCGATCGTGCCATCCCAGCCATTGGCCACGTCGCCGGTGAATTCCGTGCGGGAAGCGGTGGATGCAATGACGCCGGAGTAGGACCGGGTTCTCAGATCGAGCGACAGCCGGACCTGATACCATTCACCGATCGACAGCGGGCAGACGGCATCTTTCGCATCACCGCTTCGACGGTAAAACTCCATCCCATTGAAGAACAGCTCAACTGCCGCCGAGTTCCCAGGACCGTGACCGACATAGTATCGCCACGAACCGTCACTGCCCGCGGAACTGTCTGCGCAGCAGAAGTCGAAGCAGGCGAACAGGCGCTCGGTGGCATCAGCGGTCCACGTCGTCGGCAATGTCAGCCCGAAGCCGTCGTATTCGCCGCGGTTCGGCATGTGGATGCCCAATTCGCCTCGCGGGAACACGTTCTGATAAGGGCTCTGTGCGTTGCCTGAGATCGCGACGACACTGTTTGGCCCAGGACCCCACGGACTCGACGGCGGAGAGTCCATCGCCTGCAGTTCGAAATTGCAGTCCATCCCAACAAGTTCCTGCAGCTGTTTCGACAATTCAGCCGGATCGGGTCCATGCACTCCGGGCAGAATCCCCGGCAAGTCCGTCGAGACCACCGGGATCGGTTCTTCCTGTACGCCGAGATTGTCGAATTCGATACCCGGCAATGCCGCATCACCTGGATTCGATGATTCCAGCACGGCGAAATCGATCATGCCGGACCAGTTTTCGGAGAGTGGCTTTTCGGCAAACGCAGACAACTCGCCCGGCTTTCCGACAGTGCCTGAAACTGTGCGATCTGTAAGTTTCAGACAAAGCTGAAGGTTGTGCCATTCGTTGGGCTTCACCGAGGCAATGCGTTCTGTGACGTCGCCCAACTGCAGTGACACCGCGTCAGATGTCAACATCACAACAACGGCCGGCGAAGACGGGTGTGAGCCGATCCAGAACCGATGGGCATCTACTGTTGGCCCGCCGCTCCGTCGGCGGGGTTCGTTACAGTCTGCGCCGTGTTCTGGCAATTGATTTGACTCTGAATGATTCAACGAAGGGTCACAGCCGGTGAGTCCCGGCTCGCCGGGAGACAACGGTAAACCACTGCCCTTGACAGCCGCAACAGTTGTCTCGCTGGTTCGAAAGTCCAGGTTGACGTAAAGAGTGCTGCAGTTACTGCCGGTCCGGCGCGGATAGAGTGACTGTGCAATTCGATAATTCCCCGCATCGGCTGCCAGGCTGGCTCCGACTTTGCCGCGGGCGTACAGGTTCCTGAACGGGCTTTGAGCGGCGTTCGTGACGGCAATCTTTCCTTCGTACAGCCACGGCGGAACCAACACGCCATTACTGCCGCCAGCTGCCGGCGCCTGCATTTCAAAATCGCCGTCGAGATCGTTCAGTGATCGCAGGATTGCTGCCGGGACTGGTTGCTTCTGCATCTCAAGGCTTGTCGCCATCGCGCCGACTCGCTGGTCGAATTCGTGCCATTTCCGAACCGCTTCGCCCGGCGGCAGCAGCGGCACCATTGAGCGGAATTTTTGCTTCTGTTCCGAACCTGGAAACGCATAGCGGCTACTGTCAAAGATTCCGTACAGCCCGTAGTAGTCGTTCATCGATACGGCGTCAAACTTATGATCGTGACATCTTGCGCAACCCAGGCTCAGCCCCAGCACCGACTGGCCCAGCGTGTCGATTGTGTCCTGGATCGTCAGGTGATGGTAGTTTTCAGAATCAAAACCAAAGCGACGTGAAATCGCCAGATATCCTGTTGCTGTCACCTGTTCTGCATATCGTTCCGGCGGCCCCTGGTTCGCCAGAATGTCGCACGCAATTTGTTCGCAAAGGAATTCGTCGTACGGTTTGTCAGCGTTGAACGAATCAATCACAT
>Ga0163144_10026574_pt1 | contig 11245 bp, 12 predicted proteins | sample OliLak19BULKMAT1_FD_123175 | JGI IMG/M metagenome (GOLD analysis project Ga0163144, IMG submission 123175) | Freshwater microbial mat bacterial communities from Lake Vanda, McMurdo Dry Valleys, Antarctica - Oligotrophic Lake LV.19.BULKMAT1 | ecosystem: Environmental > Aquatic > Freshwater >... | reverse complement strand
GCGCTGTTGCACGCGCTGGCGACGTATGATCCGGCGCGGATTGGTGCGGCGCCGATCGCGACGCCGATCGATACGCAGATCGCGACGCCGATCGATACGCCGATACCGGGATCAACGCCTGTGCCCGAGGCCGCGCCCGTCTATTCGCAGGCCGACCACCCGGCGCGTCGTCGCACTGACGTCACGTCCGACGCCACGATTCGCGTTCGCACCGACCGTCTCGATCGACTGATCGATATGGTTGGCGAACTCGTCATTGCGCAAACCATTATTGCCGGCGACGAAGAACTTGACCGCACGCGACAGCATGAGCTGGTACGCAAGGTCACGCACGCCGGCAAGATTGTGCGTGAGTTGCAGGATCTGTCGATGTCGATGCGCATGGTGGAGCTGCGACCCACGTTCCAAAAGCTCACGCGAGTCGTTCGCGACACCGCGATCAAGGCTGGCAAAGAAGTGGCGTTCTCCGTGACCGGCGACGACGTCGAAATCGACCGTCATCTGGCCGACTTGCTTGGTGATCCGCTCGTGCACATGGTGCGCAATGCGGTGGATCACGGCGTGGAGGGTCCCGAGGAGCGGCTCGCCAACGGCAAAGCGCGCACCGGCTCGGTGCGACTGCACGCCTATCACGCGTCAGGCAATGTCGTGGTGGAGCTGGCCGACGACGGCCGCGGATTGCACCGCGAGAAGATCGTCGCGAAGGCCATTGAGAAGGGATTGATCGAGTCGGACAAGGGGATGACGGACAGTGATGTCTTCAACCTCATCTTCGCACCGGGCTTCTCCACGGCAGACAAGGTCACGGACATCTCCGGACGCGGTGTCGGCATGGACGTCGTGCGCCGGAATCTGGAAACGATCCGCGGTCGCATCGACATCAGCTCGGCGCCGGGCACGGGCACGACCTTCGCGATTCGGCTGCCGCTTACCCTGGCCGTCACCGATGGCATGCTGGTGCGCGTCGGGCAGGAACGGTTCGTCGTGCCCACGACGCACATCCACATGAGCTTCCGACCGGAGCCGTCGATGCTCTCGACCATCGTCGGCCGTGGTGAAGTGGTGTTGTTGCGCGGCGAGCTGATGCCGATCGCACGACTGCACGTACTCTTCGATGTGCCGGATGCGGTGCAGAGTCCGCTTGAGGGGCTGCTCATGATCGTGGGCGACGGTGACAAGCGTACCGCGCTGCTGGTGGACGAGCTGCTTGGACAGCACCAAGTGGTCGCCAAGACACTCGGTGATTCGCTTGGCAAGGTGCCGGGGATGAGCGGCGGCGCGATTCTGGGCGATGGCCGCGTGGGACTCATTCTCGATGTGACGGAGACCGTGGCGCTCGCGCAGGGTCATGGGCCGTCACTGCACCGGCACAGTGCCGAACGTGCCCGTAGCGCGTACGCGGCCTAAGCGGCTCACGACCTGTCCACCGAATCAACTCGCTGTCGCATCGTGCCGGGATTTGCCCGGACGCGGCGAAACACCGACCGTCTTGTCACCCCGAACTTCTGAGCATTGGCCATGAGCAGCACGAAAGCGACAACCGCCCCGACGGACACCCGGTCGGGCAAGTACCTCACGTTCTTTCTTGGCGACGAGGAGTACGGACTCGAGATTCTGAAAGTGAGCGAGATCATCGGGATGCAGCCGATCACGCGCGTGCCTCGGGTACCGGACTTCGTGCGCGGTGTGATCAACCTGCGCGGCAAGGTTATCCCCATCACGGACTTGCGCACCAAGTTCGAGATGGTCGTCGAAGAAGGGCGCGACGCCTGCATCATCGTCGTACAGATGAAGGGCGTGCAGACCGGTGTCATTGTGGACCGCGTCAGTGAAGTGGTGGCGATTGCCGACCACGAAGTTGAAGATGCACCGAGCTTCGGCGCGGGCATCCGTACGGAGTTTCTGCTCGGCATCGGCAAGGCTGGCGGGCGTGTGAAACTGCTGGTCGATATCGACAAGGTGCTGGAATCCGCCGAGCTGGCGGCCATTGAGCAACTCGCTGCCAGCGGCGCCGCCTGAGTTCGGTTGTTCACGTTTTTCGAGAACCACACATGTCCGTAACGCTGTCCGCGCCCGGTCAACTGGGCGAGGCTACGCTGTCGCCCGCCCAGTTCGAGCGCATCATCACGATGCTGCACGATCACTGCGGCATCCGGATGCGCGCCGGAAAGGAAGGTCTCGTGCGTGCGCGCCTCGCGAAACGGCTGCGCCTGCTGGGGCTCAATGATTTTGAGAGCTATCTCCACGTCGTCGTCAGCGATCCGTCGAAACGTGAGTTCACCGAGATGGTCGACGTGCTCACGACGAACAAGACCAGCTTTTTCAGGGAGCAGGCGCACTTCGATTTTCTGCAGGATACCGTGCTGCCCGCGTGCACGCATCCGGTGCGACTGTGGAGTGCCGGTTGCTCAACCGGTGAAGAGCCGTATACGCTCGCGATGCTGCTCAACGAAACACTCTCGCAACCCGCTGCGCGCGCGGCGCGCATTCTGGCCACCGACATCAGTCATCGCGTGCTGTCGACGGCGAGGGCCGGCGTGTACGGCGCCGATGGCTTGAGCGAAGTGCCGCGGGCCGTGTTGCAGAAATACTGGCGTCCGACGCCGGATTCGGGTGGCGCGCGCTTTGAAGCCCTGCCCGTGCTACGCGACATGATTCAGTACGGGCGACTCAATCTGATGGAATCGTGGCCGATGCGCGGACCCTTCGATGCGATTCTCTGCCGCAATGTCATGATCTATTTCGACAAACCCACACAACAGGCACTGGTCGAGCGCTACTGGGCGCTGCTGCGACCGGGTGGATACTTGTTCGTGGGGCACTCCGAAAGCCTGACCGGACTCGAACACCGATTCCGCTACGTGCAACCGGCCGTGTATGTCCGCTAGCCGTCTTGCCGTCGCCACGCCGGCTCCTGCGGCGCGTGTCCGCGCGACCAACGATGTGGTCGGCGTCGCGGATGTCAAAGTCTCCAACGATCCCGCCGCGCGCCTCATCACGTACGCACTCGGCAGTTGCCTCGGTATCTCGGTGCACGATCCCGTGGCTGGTGTTGGCGGCCTGTTGCACGTGATGCTGCCGACCGGCACGATCGATCCGGCCAAGATGCAGGCCAAGCCGGCCATGTTCGTCGACTCCGGCGTCCCGCTGCTGTTCAAAGAGTGCTATCGGCTCGGTGCCAGGAAGGAACGCATGATCGTCAAAGTCGCCGGCGGTGCGCATGCCGGCGCCACCGAAGAAGGCGACCGGTTCCAGATCGGCAAGCGCAACATGATTGCCCTGCGCAAACTGCTCTGGAAAAACGGCGTGCTTGTACACGCGCAGGAAACGGGTGGTGTTCAGACCTCCCGTACCATGTGGCTCGATGTCGCCACCGGAGCGGTCACGCTCAAGGTGAACGGCGCCGAGTCTCCGCTCTGACCCCTACGCCAATGGCTTTCAACGTACTGATTGTCGACGACAGCGCCGTCATGCGCGCCATGATCGGGCGCACGCTCAGGCTGAGCGGGCTGCCGATCGCCTCTATCCTCGAAGCGCCGAACGGCGAAGTCGGTTTGCGCCTCCTCAACGAGGAGTGGGTGGACCTGCTGCTCCTCGACGTCAACATGCCGGTGATGAACGGAGAGGAAATGCTCCGGCTGATCCGCGCCGACGAACGCACGCGCGATCTCGCGGTCATCATTGTCTCAACCGAAGGCAGCGGCACCCGGCTCGCCGCGTTGCAGGCCATGGGTGCCGCGATCGTTCACAAGCCGTTCCCGCCCGAAACCTTGCGCGATACCATTTTGCGCGTCACCGGAGTGACCGATGTCGAATACTACGGAACAGCTGCTGCGACAAGCGACAGTCTCGACTTTTGAGGAGCTGGCGTTCCTCTTCCTCGAGGACGAGTGCGCAATCCCTGACGGGGACGCGCCGCTTGATGCCATCGCCGCAGTGGATTTCCACGGCCCGATGCGCGGTCGATTGCTCATCCGCGCATCGTCGAATCTGTTGCCCGTCATTGCCTCCAACATGATGGGCGAGGATGCGGCCCAGCACCGGCCGATGCAACGCGACGCACTGGGCGAGATCGCCAATGTCGTTTGCGGCAATCTGCTGCCGATGCTGGCGGGCTCCGAGGCAGAGTTCCGCCTTGACGCGCCACAGTGGCGCGCGGACATGACCGACGCGCGTGATGGCGATGCATCCATCACGCGTGTCCGTTTCGGCGTCGAGGACGGTCGGGCGCAGGCCGAGCTGTTTGTGTTCACCGGACTTGCATGGCTCGCGGCCACGCGACCGGAGCACGCGACCGCATGAATGCCGCCGGGCCGGGCGAACGTTCGCGATCCGGCGTGATTCGCGTGCTCGTCGTGGACGATTCCGCGCTCGTGCGGCGCATCCTCACCGAGGCACTCGATCGCCATCCGGATATCGAGGTCGTCGGCACGGCCACCGATCCGTACGTCGCGCGTGAGCGCATCGTTGCGCTGCGCCCGGACGTCGTCACGCTCGACGTGGAAATGCCGCGCATGGATGGCCTGTCGTTTCTGGCCAAGCTCATGCGTCACTTCCCGCTGCCGGTGGTTGTGGTCAGTTCCGTCACGCCTCAAAACTCCGATGCGGCGCTCCGTGCGCTCGCGCTCGGCGCCGTGGATGTGATCGCCAAGCCAGGCGCGATGCAGGCCACCGCCGAGGTCACGGACGAGCTGGTGCGCGCGGTGCGCACTGCTGCGCGCGCGCGCGTAAGCCGGCTGGTGGAAGCTGTCGTGGACTTGCCCGGACGCGCCCCCGCCATCGCCTCGCTCGACTCGACGCACAAGGTGATTGCGATCGGTGCGAGCACCGGCGGCACGCAGGCGATCGAAGCGGTGTTGCGACGCTTTCCGGTGGATGCACCGGCGACGGTGATCGTGCAGCACATGCCCGAGCATTTCACGCTGTCGTTCGCCAAGCGGCTGGACTCCATCTGCGCGATGTCCGTGCGTGAAGCACGTGATGGCGACGTGCTCGCACCCGGACTCGCTCTGGTGGCACCCGGTGGAAAGCATCTGGTGATTCAGGCCAGCGGCGCGCGCTGGGTGGCGCGAGTGAAAGACGGACCAAAGGTGCATCATCAGCGTCCAGCCGTCGACGTCACGTTTCAGAGTCTGGCCCGCTGTGCGGGACGCAATGTGGTGGCCGCGCTGCTCACGGGAATGGGCGCCGACGGCGCCAAGGGCATGCTGGCGCTGCGCGACGCGGGGGCGCACACGATCGCACAGGACGAAGCGACATCGGTGGTCTGGGGAATGCCGCGCGAAGCGATCAAACTTGACGCGGCCACAGAGGTGTTGCCCCTGCACGACGTGGCGAACGGACTGCTGCATGCATTGGGGCGCGAAGCGGCGCTCGTGTAGCGCGTTGCCGCGGTCGCTCGTGTCGTGACGGGCCGCTGTCCCGCGCTGGCAAGGAGTTCAGGCCGAGCCGGTCGCGTTTGTGACGACCGGCAGATGCATGCGTGCGACCGTGATGTCGGCGGCATGGCCGAGTGAAAGTTGACCGCCAGCCGCCCACGCGGCGGCCCTGGCGATGGTGAGTCCGAAGCCGGCGCCGCGCACGCCCGACTTGCTCGTCACAAACGGATCGAACGGATTCGACGACACCGCGGCGGCGATGCCGGGGCCACGATCGATGATCTCGACGATCGCCCACGTCCCCGGGTTGATCGGGACGCCGTTGTCGACCATGGACTCGTTGGTGAACTCAACACGCGAACGAACCACGATCGGCGCTGCCGTGGGACTGGCCTCGCTCGCGTTCTTCACCAACTCGGTGATGGCTTCCGCCAACGCAGCGGCATGACCCGTCACCGTCGCGCCGCTCGAGAGCGAGAGCATGATCGAGCCATGTCCGGCGTTTTCCGCCTGCTGCGCCACATCGCGCAACAAATCGTCGAGCACCAGCGGCGCCGCCTTGCTGTGGCCGGCCCGACCAAAGCTTGAGGATCGCTGCACGTAGGCCACGGTGGTGTCTGCGGCCTGCGCGATCTCGAGCAGATCGGCCCGACTGGCATGATCGCTTGGCAGGTCGCCAAGCATCAGTTCGCTGTACGTGCCAATGACCGTGAGAAAATTGCTCAGGTCGTGCGCCATGCGACGGGCGAAAAACGCGAGCGCTTCGGTGCGGCGATGCGCTTCTGCAAGTTCCAGGCGCGCGGCGATCTGTTCGGGAGCTTCGCTGGACATCGGGCGTCGGTGGTGGGCGAATCGGGTCGCTCAAATAATGGAGGCAGGCCATATTCTGCCATCACTGTGTTTCAATCAATCCTCCTGCACCGCGTTCGCGCGAGGTCCGGCCGTGCACCGCTCTCTCGTTGGTCCCTGTGGCTTCGTGGTCGCCCGTGTGCGCACCGCACTTTCGACGGCGACGCTGGTGCTCGCCGCGTCGGTGTCGTCGCTGGGTGCACAAGCGTCGACCCCAGCCATACCGTCGGTCGAGATTCAGGTGGCCGCCGCTACGCTGCCGCTCCCCGGCGCGCTTCCATGTGGCGTGTTACCACAAGACGCTTGAGCCGTTCATGGAGCGAAGACGAGCGCTCCGGGCGTCCGGCGTGACCGGTCCGCAGGTCGACACCGTGCGATTTGCAGAAGTATCGCGTGCCGTGCTCCTCATGCCCAGCGGTGCGGCGTCTCAGTACAACGCCGCAAGCCGGCCACCCTGGTTGATGTTTCCCGGCACACCGAAGGCGCATATCATGTTCACGCCGGGGATGTAGGCCGCGCGTGCCGCGTGTTCTCACGGAACGACGCCGCGTCTCAAGTGTTCGTCAGCTGTGACTACTCATCAGTTTGCGCGTTCGGTGCGTGTGCCCGTCTCCGTGGCATCGCTGTTCGACTGGCATGAACGGGACGGCGCCTTTGAGCGTCTGTCGCCTCCCTGGCAGGACGTGCGCGTGATTTCGCGGGTGGGCGGCATTCGCGATGGCGCAACCGTCGCGCTTGACGTCAAGACGTTCGGCGTCAGCACGCGTTGGCACGTGGAGCATCGCGACTACCAGCGCAACGTGCAGTTTGTCGACGAGATGCGCGGCGGTCCGTTCGCGACGTGGATCCATACGCATGCGTTCGCGTCGGAGGGTGAGCAGGCCAGCCGACTCGAGGATCGTATCGAGTACGCGTTGCCGCTCAATGGGCTTGGCGACGCGGCGGCCGGCTGGTTTGTGCGCGACACGCTGGAACGCACGTTCCGGTATCGTCACGCCGTCATGTCGCACGATCTGGCCCGGCATGCGGCATTTGCCGCGCGCGATCGGATGCGCATTGCCGTTACGGGCGCAACCGGGTTCGTGGGGCGTGCCCTGTGTTCGTTTCTCGCCACCGGTGGGCACACGGTGCTGCGCATCGGGCGCGGCGCGGTGCGATCCGGTGAGTTGGACATCTCGTGGGATCCGATGCGTGGGCAACTCGATGCCTCGGCACTCGAGGGTGTCGATGCGGTGATCCATCTCGCCGGCGCGCCGATCGCGGAGCGGTGGACCGACGAACATCGTCGGGCGATTCGCGACAGCCGGGTGTTGGGGACGCAGCTGCTGGCGCGCACCATCGCCGGTTTATCGCGCAAACCTCGCGTGTTGCTGTCCGGCAGTGCGATTGGTGCGTACGGTGCCGATCGCGGTCACACGGTGCTCGACGAAACGAGCGCCCTTGGCGACGATTTTCTCGCCGATGTGGTGCGCGAGTGGGAAGCGGCGACGTTGCCGGCGGCGGAGGCCGGCGTGCGCGTGGTGCACTTGCGTACCGGCATCGTCACCGGCGTGGCCGGCGGCGCGCTCGCCAAACAGTGGCCGCTTTTTCAACTCGGGCTCGGCGGTCCGCTCGGGAGCGGCGACCACTACATGAGTTGTATCGCGCTCGACGATGAAGTTGGCGCCATTCACCACTGCCTGATGGATGAACGCATCGCGGGGGCGGTGAATCTCGTGGCGCCTGACGCGGTGACGAATGCGGAGTATGCGCGACAGGTGGGCGCGGCGATCGGTCGACCGGCGATTTTGCCGGCGCCGGTATTGGCGATGTCGCTGCTGTTCGGTCGCGAGATGGTGCAAGCCACGGCGCTGGCGAGTCAGCGCGTGCGTCCGGCGGTCCTTGCGGCGCATGGATTCACGTGGGCGTGGCCCACCGTTGAACGCATGGTGGCGTTCGACACCGGACGAGCGGACTACCAGACTCGCTGAGCGCGTCCGCTCGGCGAGTCGAGTGCTAGGTTGCCCTGATGCTCGACGCGATCACCTCCTCCCACGCGATCACACTGGCCCTCTTCGGGTTGTTGTTGTTGCTGAGCGTCGTGTCGAGTCGCGCGGCCGAACGCACCGGTCTGCCACTGTCCCTGCTGTTTCTGGGCGTGGGCATGCTGGCCGGCTCCGAAGGGTTCGGCTCCATCGCGTTTGAAGACTACGAGTTTGCGTATCGACTCGGCTCGCTGGCCCTCGCGCTGATTCTGTTCGACGGTGGCCTGAACACCCCGGTGAGCGCGGTGCGTCGCGTGCTCGGGCCAGCGGGCACACTGGCGACCGCCGGCGTCTTGCTCACTGCGGGGTTGCTTGCACTGGGTGGATATCTGCTCGGTCTGCCGCTCCCGATTGCACTGCTGGTGGGCGCAGTGGTCTCCTCGACCGACGCGGCGGCCGTGTTCTCCGTGCTGCGCGGGGCCGGGATCAATCTGCGGCGACGCGTGGGCATGACGCTGGAGCTCGAGTCCGGACTCAACGACCCACTCGCGGTGATTCTGACGCTGACCGTGGCGCACTGGGCGGTGCAGCGCGGGCCGCTGAATGCGGCCGGCCTCGTCATCGATATCATCGCGCAAACGGCCATCGGCGCGGCGCTCGGGATTGGCATCGGGTTGCTCGCGAGCCTGCTGCTGCCGCGACTGGCACTGCGCGCGGCTGGACTCTACCCCGCGTTCACACTCGCGATTGCCTGCCTGGCGTACGCGATTCCGACGCTCCTCGGCGCGAGCGGTTTCCTGGCCGTGTATCTCGCCGGTCTGTCGATCGGGCATGGCACCGTGCCGTTCCGGGCGAGTGTGGTGCGCGTGCATGACGCCGTGGCCTGGCTGGCGCAGATCGTGATGTTCCTGATGCTCGGCTTGCTCGTGTTTCCGAGTCGCTTGCTGACCGCGGCTCCGATCGGAATGGCGGTGGCCGCGCTGCTGGCGGTGGTCGCGCGTCCGGTCGCTGTGGCGCTCTGCCTCCTGCCGTTCCGGTATTCGGTGAAGGAGGTCGGGTACATCGGCTGGGTCGGCTTGCGCGGCGCGGTGCCGATCGTTCTGGCGGTCGTGCCGATTCTCGCCGGCGTCCCAGACGCGTCCCTCGTGTTCGATGTGGTATTCTTCGTCGTGGTGGTCAGCGCACTGGCGCAGGGGGCCACGGTGCCCTGGTTGACGCGCCGCCTCGATCTCGAGGCGGCCGATCCGCCGCCGCCGTTGGCGGTCCTGAACATTGAAGCGCGCGAGCCGTTTACCAGCGATCTGCACTCCTACTACGTCGACGAGGCGCTGCCGGTAGCCGGCTGTCGTCTCGCCGATCTCCCGCTTTCGCTGACGACGAGCGTGATGCTGGTGGTGCGCAACCGCGATCTGATCGCCCCGCGCGGTGACACCGTGCTCGAGATGGGCGATCATGTGTACGTACTGTCGCGACCGGAAGACGAGGGGACGGTTCAGATCCTCTTCGGACGCGCCGAAACTGACTAAGGGTGTCGCGTAGCGCAGTCGGTCTGCGCGCGACCTCCGATTCCCGGGAGAATATCATGCCACGAGTTGAGTGCAGCGCGCTTCCCGATGAAGCGCGCGTGTGGGTATTTGCCGCGTCCGATGTGCTGACGGCCGAATCCGAACAGGCGCTGCTGGAGCGCGTCGACGCGTTTCTCGCGCAGTGGCGGGCGCACGGTGCGCCGCTCGCCAGCGCGCGAGAGCTGCGCGAGGGACGCTTTCTCTGCGTGAGCGTCGACCAACGTCCGGCCGCTGCGTCGGGGTGCTCCATCGATGGTCTGTTCCGGGAGCTGCGCACGCTCGAGCCGGCCTTGGGTACGACCATGTCCGCGAGCGGTCTGATTTTCTGGCGTGATGGTGAGGGACTGGTGCAGCGCGGCACGCGTGAGCAATTCGCGGCGCACGCCGCGGCCGGACACGTCACGGGCGCAACACCGGTGTTCGACCTCACCGTTGCGACACTCGGCGACTGGCGGCACGCCTTCGAGCGGCACGCGTCCGAGTCATGGCACGCTCGTTATCTGTCTATCAGGGCGGGCTGAACTGCATGCATGCGCGCTCGGATGCTGAGGATGTGCACGGTACGATGCAGTCCTTGGCTGAGTTCTCCCGCCAGTTGCGATGGCGACTGGTTCTGGCGAGCGCGTTTTTCGTGCTCGATGTGCTTTTTCTGATGGCCGGTGGTGGCACATCGAGCACGACGGTGCTGCTCGCGTATGGGCCGTATATCGCGCTGGTGGTTGCGATGTACGCATGGTGCACACGTACGACGCCTCTGCGAACGCGACAAGGCGACTCCACCAACGAACGCGTCGCGTTGATGGTCGTGGCGTTTGTCGCCGACTTTGTATTCATCGCCGTGCAGTTGCACCTGAGCGGAGGCGGCTGGTGGCACGGTGCCACGATCTTCATTCTGGCCATCGTCATTGCGGCGAGCACGGTACCACCACGTGCGCTCGCGATGGTGACCGCACTCGGCGTGGCGATCTACGTTGGCAAGGGTTGGCTCGAGGTGTCGGGCGCGTGGGTTCCACCGGTGTGGGGCACCTTTCCACGCGTGGAGGGCAATATACAGTTCCTCTGGAACTACGCGGCGTTCGGCACGCTCTCGATCGTGGCCGCGGCCACCCTGCAGTGGCGTTTGGTCCAGCGCATCCGGAATGCGCAGCAACGATTGCGCACCGTGGTCGACGCCTCACCGTACCTGGTGCTTACCGTCGATCGCCGCGATGTGATCACCACCGTCAGCCGCGCCGCCGAGCACATCACGGGGCACTCGCCCGAGCAGCTGTCCGGCGAGTCGTTTTTCTCGCTGTTTGATCAGTCGGAGCTCTTCGCCGTGCAAGAGCTGCTGAGAAACGTGCGCGGGGGGGAACGACTGCGTCGGGAGCTCCGCGGCGTCTCGGCCTCGGGCGCAGAGCGCTGGTATGGGATGGGCTTTTCGCGTATCGACAATGAGCGCGAACTCGACGACGTCGTGGTCATGGTGCGCGACATGACGGAAGAGCGC
>Ga0163144_10026573_pt1 | contig 11246 bp, 9 predicted proteins | sample OliLak19BULKMAT1_FD_123175 | JGI IMG/M metagenome (GOLD analysis project Ga0163144, IMG submission 123175) | Freshwater microbial mat bacterial communities from Lake Vanda, McMurdo Dry Valleys, Antarctica - Oligotrophic Lake LV.19.BULKMAT1 | ecosystem: Environmental > Aquatic > Freshwater > Lake... | reverse complement strand
CCTGTGAACGCAATCATCGCAATCGCCGCAAATGCCGGGGCGAATCGCCGGCGCCGGTTGTCACTGGCAAAATAATCCCGTTTCCACGCATAGGCGCCGACAAGACCCAGCGCTGCAAACACGGCAGTGGACGCGCCCAGGGCCCGGAAGTCATCGGCTTGAATGAGCCCAGAGGTCAGATTTGCGGCCGCCGCGCAGAGCACAGCCAGCAGCCAGCCGACGCCACCGCCCAGAAAGCGCGCCAGCAGGTACCCGAACACGCCGCCGAACAGACTGTTCGCCGCGATATGGCCAAGATCCGCGTGCAGTGTGAGGGCGGTGATTATCTGCCACCAGGCGCCATCTCGGACCGCGGCAGCGTGCAGGGTGCCAAGCTCACGCAGGTGCTGCAAGCCAACCTGCCCTTCAAGCCAGGGCAACATCCAGATGACGCCAAGAAAACCGGCCACGCCGACCCAGCCCTTGCCTTTGCCGCTAATCGACATTCGCGGTGTTTGGGTCGTCCTGTTTTCCGTGAGATAGGCAGACAACTGACGACGGGCGTCAGGCGCGTCCTCCGGTCGTACCAGAAGATTCCATTGATCCTGCATGCGATGGGTGCGCTGGTCGATGCCAACGGCGTCCAGCACCAGTGCCGCTTCGAGAACCAGCTGATGTGAACCATGCTGCAGCAGGCTGACCCACACAGGACCGTCACTCTCTGACGTGGCAGGTGCGGGCTTGTCCGGATCGGTCAGTGAATCCATTTCACGGTGGCCTGGTGATGGACTGCGTGCAAAAAGATCGCTGGATCTCGACTGATCAGGTCATTTGCCCGGCAACACTGCTGATGTCATCCCACAGATGTGTGGTGTCGTTGAACCGGCGTACCATGATGTGATCGCCCACCATGACGATGTGGTTGATCGAACCATTGTCGCAACCATTGAACGCAAACGGTCGCGCACCGGTCGCGTGGGCAAGGATATGGCCGACCACACCGCCATGAACAAATGCCGCGACCAGTTGATCAGGATGTTTCTGGTGGATGCGGCGCAAGGCCCGGCTCAGACGTTCGATCAACGCGGCATGGGATTCGGCGCCCGGGACAACGTCCCAACGCTGCTCCGTATGCATGCGTTGGTACAGGGGATGATTTTCAGCTGCCTTGATCCGCAGCACACCACCTTCCCATTCGCCGAGAAACACTTCGCGCAGATCGGGATCGATGGTGGGTACCAGGCCGAGGTGTCCGGCAAGCGGGGCGGCGGTTTCGGATGTACGCCGCAGGTTGGATACATAAATTGCCGAGATGGGCTGCGACTTCAGCCGCTCTCCCACGCGCAAAGCCTGCTCGCGACCATTGGGATGCAGTTCAGGATCGCCGTGCCCGTCAACCAGCGGGAAGGGGTTTTCAGCGGTGGCAGCGCGGGATTCGCCGTGTCGCACCAGCAGTATTTCGGTGGCGCCGCCCGGTCTTTCAAAACGCTTCTGTCGGTATTCCTTCGTGGTCATGGTTCGACTTTTTTTCCCAATACGACCCGCACGATACCAGCGCGGCGGGGTGGATTGAACGACGAATGGCGTGAACGGCTTTTCCGTAGCCAAAAAAAGCGGCAGGATGTGAGCCCCTGACTCCGGATGACGCCTGTGCCTGTACTTGTTTATGACCATCCGCTCTCACCGTATGGACAGAAAGTCAAAATCGCACTGCTGGAGAAGGGGGTTGCTTTTGATGCACAACTGCCAAACGCCATCGGCTCGGGCACTGCAGAGTCGGTTTTTGCCAGGTCCAACCCGCGCGGCGAAGTGCCTGCGCTGGTGGACGGCGATGTGTCGGTTTACGACTCCACCATCATTCTTGAATACATCGAAGACCGATGGCCGAGCCCTGCGCTGCTGCCGGATGCACCGGCTGAACGGGCGCGTGTCCGCATGCTGGAAGATGTTCTCGATACCCACTTCGAAGCCATTACCTGGGGTCTGTCGGAAATCCGCTATTTTGGTCGCGGCGCGGGGGCTTTGGGAGAATCGATGTTTCTGCGTGGCCAAGAACAGATTCGTGGCTGGTATCGCTGGCTTGCCGATCAACTCGGTTCGCGGGAGTGGTTTAACGGTGACCAGTTTGGCTGGGGTGACCTTTGTGTCGTTCCGTTTGTCAACGGCGCGGTCGGTTTTGGCGTTGAGCCTGAAGGCAGGCTGGCACAGTGGCTGAGCCGTGCAAACGAACGTCCGAGTGTCACCCAGTGTCGACTGGCGGCGCAGGCGGTATCGTTCTCCGGTTCGAGTATCAGCCTGGAGGCTGTCAAACAGGCGATGGACCAGGGACTGTTCAAACGTGAGTATCGGGATCATCGTCTGGAATGGATGATCAAGACGGGTGGCATGGAAGTGGTCGCCGATGGGATTGCCAGGCGGAACGTGAGATTCATGCATGTCTTCGAGTGACACGCCTGCCATCAGCCCGGACGAGCTTGAGCACTATCGCCAGTTTGGATACATCATCAAACGCGGATTGTTTGATGCACCAACGCTTGCGGCATTCGATCAGCGTTTTCTCGATCTTGTTGAAGGGCGGGCGGAAAAGAGCGGTCTGATGCAGATCATGCGGGACGTGATGGTTGTGAAAGGCACCGTTGATGCCCAGTCATTCGTACATGGCGTGAATAAGCTGTTCAGCTTCGAGGAGGACCCTGTGCTGAGTGGTTACACCCATCATCCCGGGTTACTGGCCTGTGCGCGTGGACTGGTCGGCCCGGTTTTTCATTCGGTGTCGACCAACGTCTTCAACAAGCCACCAGAAGTTGATGGTCGACATCCGATGCATCAGGACCTGCGCTACTTTCGCATGCGTCCGGCTGAGCTCATTGTCGGTACGTGGACAGCGATTTATCCCGCATTGCGTGAGACCGGCTGCCTGTCTGTCCTGCCGGGCTCCCACCAAGGCGGGTACCTGGAGCACGTCTATCCGGACTGGGAGTTTGTCAACCACGGTTTCTATGGCGTGAAAGACGTCGATTTTTCCGGTCGGGTGCACGTCGAACTGCAGCCTGGAGATACCTTGCTGTTCCACCCGCTGCTGATCCACGGCTCCGGCCACAATCGCAGCCAGCACTTCCGCCGGGCGATCTCCACGCACTACATCAGTGATGAGGCAAGGGTGCCCGACGGCAGTGAGTGGCGTCTCAAGCCACTGATCCGCCTGATGCCCTGAGCAGCTATCTGGAGCCCTGGCCGTCATCCACTTTGACGATCGAACCGGTGACTGCATCACTGGATGGACCGCAGAAATAGAGCAGCGTGCTGTCGAGCTGGGCGGGATCACAAATCCGTCCACGTGGGAACATCTTGGCGATATCACCCATGCGACCCACCATGCCGTCCATCATTTCCGAGTGAAATGCGCCGGGCGCGATACAGTTGACGTTGATTCGAAAGCGGGACCATTCCACCGCCAGGCATTCGGTCATGCGGGCGATACCGGCTTTGGTGATTGAATAGAGCGCAGCACCATTGCCCGCATAGTGAAAGCCACCAACGCTGGATATGTTGACCATCCGACCGGGCTTGCCGGCAGCGATTAACCGACGGGCTACCTCACAGGACAGCACAAACGGGCCACGCAGATTGGTATCAAATACACGGTCGATAAGGTCGTTCGACATCTTGTGGGCACGCTGGGCGTCGGGAATGCCGGCGTTGTTGACCAGTATGGTCACCGTACCGTAGGTGTCCTCCGCCTGCTGGACAACCGTGAGAATGCTGTCGTTGTCTGTCATGTCAACAGTGAACGGTGTGGCGTCCCCACCGGCACTGTTGATGACCTGTTGGAGCTCATCGAGTCGTTCCTTGCGACGACCGGTGATGACCACTTTGGCCCCGGCAGCCGCCAGCACCTGCGCAAATCGCCAGCCGAGGCCGGAAGTGGTGCCGGTCACCAGGGCAACCTGGCCGGTAAGATCGTGAGAGGCGTTTGGCAATGCGTAGTCGGTCATCGTTGCGGGTTCCTGTTGATGGAGCGAGGGCGTGAGTTCAGCTCAAGTCAGGCGTCAGGTCAAATTCCCCGCCGGTTTATTTCGCGTAAACTCGCCGCCCATGCGATCAACTGCCTTTCATTCTCTTTTTGCGATGCCCGCGATAGCTGCGATTGTTGCGATCCTGCTGCTGGGTTCGTTTGGCGGATGTGATGCCACACCAGCGACGCGTCCTGCATCGGCGCCAGCAACGAAACTGGTCGCCTCAATAAGCACGGGGCGCACGGGCCAAAGTGTTACAGGCTTGTCTGCTTCGGAAGTAACCAGGGTCCTGCAATCCCCGTTACGCCCCGGCCTGACGGCCTGGGAGCTTGAAGACCCGGATGGGAAATTGATTGTGGTGGCTGCCACTTTTGACCTGTTGCGACCCAGGCTGCTCGGTGTCACCGCTAATGAGCCGCAAGGTGTCATCCCTGACGATCTGGTGTCTGATGACGCAATCGCAGTGCTGATCGGCAGCGGGTTTGTCTCCGAGCTCATGGCGCTGACGCCTCTCGGTCTGCTGCAGATCGAAGGTGAGGTGGTCAGTCGTATCCAGCGTCATGGTTATACCCGCATCCTTGGTGTGGGCGAACAAAAACTGGGTGTGGTGGACCATCTGCAGTACGAGCGTGGGTTGTTCCCATCGGCCATTCAGGCAGGGCCCGGGGTAATCGAACAGGGCAAACTCGATATTTCCGAGCGCGATCTGGAACGACCGGCCTATTTTCGGGCGTTGGTCGCAACCTGCGGTGAGACCACGTTGCTGGTGGCGTCATTGACGCCCATGCACTTGCATGGCATCGGCCGATCGGTGCTGAAATTTGCAGGCGAACAAGGGCTCATGTGTGACGAACTGGTTAATCTTGCCGGCGATCGGGAAGCCCTGTTGGCCGTGCGGCTGGCGGATGCCCGCATGCTGTTCATCGGCAATCCGCGTACCAGTCGTGCTGCGCTGGTGGCGCTGGAGTCCATTCCAGCGGAATGACCATTGAAGCCTGGCACTTCAGCCTTTCGAAATGTCGATCTCCTGTGCCGTGATGAACTCGAGCAATGCGGGGCGGCCGGCCTCGGTTGCAGCGATACCACGTTTGAGCGCGGCAACGATGTCCTCTGGGTCGGTAATGCGTTCACCGTAACCCCCAAACGCCTTTGCCATATCCGCATAGTTCCCGGAAATGTCCGTTGATCGGTACTTCTCGGTTGAGATCCGCATGATCGGCAGCTCGATCGCCATGGAGAAATTGTTGAACAGGATCGACAGGATCGGTATGCGTTCGCGCACAGCCGTCTCGAAGTCCATGCCCGTGAAACCGATGGCCGCATCACCCCAGACGTTGATGCACAACTTTTGCGGTTGGGAGAGTTTGGCACCCATGGCCAGCCCAAGGCCATAACCGAGCTGGGTCGTCTTTCCCCAACCAATATAGGAGAGGGGCGTGGTGGACGTCCAGAACGGTGTCAGCTGATCTCTTGGGCTGCCGGCATCATGCGTGATGATGACGTTGCTCTTGTCGACCAGCCTGTCGAGCTCGTTGATGACCCGGTAGGGGTTGATCGGTGCTTCGTTGTGCGTGAGCTTGGCGTGCCACTCTGCGCGCCATGCTGACCGCAGCGAGCGAATCCGGTCCGGAACCGATGCCCGCCGTCGTGCGGGGCTGGCGTCATGCGGTGCCATGGCCTTCAACAAAGCGGCCAACGTCAATTGTGCGTCACCGATCAAGGCGTGCTGGACCGGTACATCCTTGCCCAGATCCATGGAATCGAGTGTTGCATGAATGATCGTCTTGCCCTTTGGCATGGCGACGCCAAACCCGGTGAGTGCAAAACTGCAACCGATGCCCAGGATCACATCCGCATCCTTGAGGAATTCGATGACCGGGCGCGGATTGGCGCGACCACCTGAACCGAGCGACAGCGGGTGATCTTCAGGGAAGGCACTTTTGCCTTCGATGCTGGTGGTCACCGGGATGTTCCAGGTCTCGGCCAGTGCCCGCAATTCAGGCCAGGCTTTGGCGTAGTGCACACCTTGCCCGGCATAGATCACCGGATGTTCCGCTTCTGCCAGCAGCTTCGCGGCCCGGTCGATGTCGGCGGGATCCGGCGCGCTGCGGGTTGCAAAGCTGGGTGTGTGCACAAAGTCGTCTGGCACGTCCTCGTTGAAGACGTCGAGTGGTACTTCGAGCAGCACCGGCCCAGGGCGTCCATTACGTAGCTGAAAGAAAATCCGCCGCAGGACTTCCGGTGCAGCGCGTCCCATGGTCATCGGCTCTGCCCACTTGGTGACCTGCCGCATGTTCTCGACGGAATTGAAGTTCGGATAATAGTGGGCGAGGCGCCTTTGGTAACCGGCAGGAATCACCAGTACGGGGACGGACTCACCGTACGCCTGGGCAACCGCACCAAAGGCATTCTCGGCGCCCGGGCCATGCTGCATGCAGAACACGCCGATGGACTTGCCAGACGAAAGGCGCGACCAGGCATCGGCCATGTGCAGACCGACCCGCTCCTGCCGGACGATAACGGTACGGATGTCCTCCGCAGCGGCGGCTTCGATCAATGGATTGACCGGGTAGGCGAACAGTATCTCGACACCTTCGGCTTTCATTGCCCTGGCAATGGCTTCGACAACTTTCATGAATCCCCCGTTTGAATAGGGAGCAGCGGCGTCGAATCACGCCGTGCCCGACATGCTCATGCTGATACGATACCAGACAGACTCGTGGGGAACAGGGCTGCGCGCATTGGTGTCAGGTGCGCAGTCAATCGCGCCATTACATGAAAGCGAGGAGGGTGATGTGGGGGAGATCACGGCAGGCATGAACGAGCTGGCTTTTTACACGCTGGCCGGTGCACCGCGTTCACCGCGCGATCTGATTACGGAAGTAGGCAGCGCAGAGCGTTTGGGTATCGGCGCCTGTTTCATCTCCGAACGTTTGAATATCAAGGAAGCCGCCACGCTGTCCGGCGCCGTCGGGGCGGTTTCAGAGCGCATTGGAATAGCCACGGCAGCTACCAATCACAACACACGGCATCCGCTGGTGACTGCCGCGTATGCGACGACCATGCACTTTCTTACCGGCGGTCGATTTTCTCTGGGATTGGGTCGTGGCATCGACCGGATGTTTGATGCGATGGGTCTGGCACGTGTGAAGACGCGTGATCTTGAGGACTTCGTCCTGCTCATGCGCAGGCTCTGGAATGGTGAGACGGTTGCTGGTTACCAAAGTTCGCTGGGAAAGTTCCCTGTGCTGCGGCTTGACCCGGCGTTCCGTGAACACATACCGGTTACCTTTACTGCATTCGGCCCCAACTCGCTGGAGTTTGGCGGCAAGTACTGTGATGCCGTGGTGTTGCATACTTTCTTCACCGATGAGACCACTGTCCGCTGTGTGAACGCGGTAAAGGATGCAGCAAAGGCAGCCGGACGGGATCCTGCAGCGCTTCGTGTCTGGTCGTGTTTTGCGACGATTGGTGATCACTTGCCCGAAGCAGTCCGTCTGAAAAAGACTGTCGGCCGCATGGCGACCTATCTGCAGGCGTATGGTGATCTCATGGTGCACACCAATCAGTGGGATCCTGCTGTTTTGAAACGGTTTCGCGCTGACAAGCTGGTGGCAACCTTTCCCGGTGCCATCGATCAGATCGCAACCGCTGCCCAGCTTGAACAGATTGCCGAACTGATCCCGAACAGCTGGCTCGCACCGGCTGCGCAAGGCAACCCTTCACAATGTGTGGCAGCCATCAACCACCAGTTCGATCTCGGTTGTGATGGTGTCATCCTGCATGGTGCGTCCCCCGATGACCTTGCACCGATCGTGCAGGCCTATGCAGCGCAGCGCCGAGCCGATCTTTTTGCCGATCTGCCCCCAAATCCGGGTGGATTGCGAATCGGCCTCTAGCCCGGACTAGTCACGAAAGTTCGTTGCGAGGGTGACGGGATGCGCGAAAAGACAGTGTGGCGCGCACTGGAAGGCGCGCAGTCGTACTAACAGTACGGCGAGCACCTGGAAGGAGCACGCGCTGTGTTTTCCCGTATATCGGCAGCCGCAGCAGAAGATTCATGAATAGACCGCGCCAGCAGCCGGTGCAGCAGGCTGTCCGTCGGTTCGTGGCGCTGAGTATGAGTGTGGTAACGTCAGTAGTGAGTGGGGAGACTGTTCGATAGCCAACGCAGGCTTTTGTTCACCGCGTGGGAGGGGAGCGCATGACTGTTTCACATCGGCACCGGCTGGTGCTGTTGTCATTTCTTGCAGTGTTCATCTGTTACATCGATCGCGTCAGCATCTCTGTCGCGATCATCCCCATGGCCGAGAGTCTCAACTGGGACCTCGAAACCCAGAGCCTGGTCATGTCATCGTTTTTCGTGGGCTATCTTGTCATGCAGATTGCTGGCGGACGGCTGGCAGACCGGTTTGGTGGCAAGATTGTGCTCGGTCTCGGGGTGCTGCTTTGGTCCCTCTTCACCTTTGTGACACCATTCGCAGCCACGGCCGGGCTGACGATCCTGATACTGGCGCGGATCGGTATGGGAATGGGCGAGGCGGTGACCTTTCCGTCGATCTACAGTCTGTATGGCCGCTGGGTCCCGGACGCCGAGCGATCGCGCGCCGTGGCTCTGGCGAACAGCGGCATACCCGCTGGCACCGTCTTTGCGCTGATTGTCACGCCGATCATCGCCGCATCGCTCGGTTGGGAGTGGGTCTTCTATCTGTTTGCTGCTGTTGGTGTGCTCTGGTGGCTGATCTGGCAACAAACGGTCGCGGCGACACCAGCGATGCAACCGGGAATTTCCGCAGATGAAATCAGGACCATCGCTGCCGGCACCGCGTCAGGTACTGCATCTGGACCGGCTCCCTGGAAGCTGCTGCTGTCCAACAAGTCCGTGTGGGCCATTGTCATCGCGCACTTTTGCAACAACTGGTCGCTGTACGTACTGTTGTCGTGGATGCCGACGTTCATCAACAAGGGGTTGGGTGTCGACTATGCCGCTGTCGGCTGGCTGACCATGATTCCGCATCTGGCGTCCTTTGTGTCGCTCAATATTGCCGGTGGTATTGCGGATCGAATGATCAGGCAGGGTCGTAACAAGACCTTTGTCCGCAAACTGATGCAGAGCATTGGTTTTGGTGGAATCTCGCTGTCGTTGCTGGTAGTTGGTTATGTGGACACGGTCTGGCTGGCCATCACGATCATGACCATCGGCAATGCGCTCGGCGCCTTTGTCACCGGAGGTTTTGCTGTCAACCACATGGATATTGCGCCTCGACATGCGGGAACGCTGATGGGGATCACCAACACTGCCGGCACGATTCCCGGCATTATCGGTGTTTATGTCAGCGGCATGATCCTCGCGGCTACGGGCTCATGGGTGCTTGTGTTTCAACTCGCAGCAGCGGTTACGCTGTTTGGACTTATTTGTTTCCTGTTTATGGCAAGCGGCAAGAAACAGTTCGATTGAGGCGGTTGTCTGTGCAGGAACGCTTCCAGTGCGTGAGGTATTCTGTCGCCCAGACTCCTGCGGAAGGGCTGAATCATCCGCGTTTCCCTTGTGGCACATGAATGCACCACGCAGGGGGACTCTGCCTGATCAGGGTTCTTCTAGCCCGGACTATTCATGAATCTTCTGCGGCCGCCGATATCGGGGAAAAATGGACCGCTCTTCCCACCGGCGCAGTACATCAGTCTCAAGTCCGACAGGCTCCTAAGGCAGGAGCTCGAAACGAACGCCGGCGTTTGCGGGCAACCGTTCCAGCAGCGTGTCGCCGAGCGCTGAAGCCGGGGTCCAGAAACCCCCACCGACCGGACTTTCGTCTCGGGCGAGTGCAACTGCACATTCCGCCAGCATTTTCGAAGTCGAGCCATAACCCGGGTCCTTGTCACCGGTCACGCGTCCACGGAGATTGTGTGCCGCACCGGTTGGGTGACGGGCCAGAAAATCGATGCTGAAGTGTCCCTTTTCAATGGTTTCGTCACTTGGACCTTCACCAGGCTTGGGAAGTATTTTCTGCAGCCACTCCCGGGTGAGCTGCAGACGACTGACGGCATTCATGGAGTTCATGCCGAAGGCAGTGGCTACGGCGCCCAGAAAGCCGAGCGGGCCGGTTGGCATCAAGGTGCCTTCGTCGTAGCGGAAGTCCCTGCCATAGGGGTAGCCAAGTAACGCGTTGGTACGCCGCACGACGCGAGTATCGATGGCGGCCATCACAAATGGCGCGACCCAGCTGTCAAAGTCGGGATCAAAGATCGGGGTCATGGTGTCGGGGCCATCCAGCCCGCGTGCACTACCGGCCGGGTTCAGGGCGTAGGGGTCTGCAATCAGTTTGTCTATCAACGGGTCGTTTGCCGCCTGCTCGGCCATGGTCCACATGCTGTCGAGAGTGCCACCGCTGAAACCGCCTTTGAAATCCCGGGCCCTGAACTTGACATGCCTGGCCGCCACGCCGTGCTGCGCTTGCATGGCTTTTTGCATGAAAAACGTTCCGACGTCGGCGGGAATACAGTCGAATCCACAGGTATGGACGATGCGTGCACCGGAGCGTTCGGCAGTCTGCTGGTACGCGTCGATCATCCGGCGCATCCAGTGCACCTCGCCAGTCAGGTCGCAATAGTGCACCCCCATTTCTGCGCAGATGCGGACCACTTCGCTGCCATACTTGGCGTACGGACCGACCGTGGTCAGCACGACCCGTGCCTTGCCGATCGCTTCGGCCAGACTTTCGGGATAGTTGCTGTCCGCGATGATGATTGGAACCTGCTTCGACAGTTTCCTGGCATTCGCCAGCGATTGCAGCTTCTCGGCGTTTCGACCGGCAATGGCCCAGGTGGTATTGCCATCGCTGTACCTGCTGTTCAGGTAGCGTGTCACGAGATTGCCGGTGAAGCCGGTGGCACCAAACACCAGGATGTCGATTTCTTTACGCATGATGATCGTTGCTCCTCGCCAGAGTAAAGTTGTCTCGCGTTCTTGGTACTCTGCCCATCCTGAAAGGTCACGGCAAGGCGCGGTGATCCTGAACGGGCAGTCTGGAGCTGGTTATTTGAAGCGTCTCATTCCGTTTGTTGTTGTGCTGGTGGGTTTGCTCAGCCTTGTTTTGCTGTTTCCGGTAGGAGAATGGCTGGTCAGTTTTCTGGCCTGGGTACAGGCCAATCCGGGCATCTCCTGGCTGGTGTTCATCGTCGCCTACATCGCCGCCTGCGTTCTGCTGGTGCCCGGTTCGCTGTTGACGCTGGGTGCAGGTTTTGTGTTTGGGT
>Ga0163144_10026570_pt1 | contig 11247 bp, 9 predicted proteins | sample OliLak19BULKMAT1_FD_123175 | JGI IMG/M metagenome (GOLD analysis project Ga0163144, IMG submission 123175) | Freshwater microbial mat bacterial communities from Lake Vanda, McMurdo Dry Valleys, Antarctica - Oligotrophic Lake LV.19.BULKMAT1 | ecosystem: Environmental > Aquatic > Freshwater > Lake... | reverse complement strand
GGGCATTATTCGAAATTGTTTTCAGGTGGCCACCAATGATGACCGTCGGGTCAAATTCAGCTTCGATCAGGATGTGAGAGATGAGCGAAGTGGTAGTTGTTTTGCCATGAGACCCTGCAATTGCAACGCTGTATTTGGTTCGCATGAGTTCAGCAAGCATGAGTGCGCGTGAAATGGTGGGAATGCCGCGAGCTTGCGCGGCCATGATTTCCGGGTTATCGGGCCGAATTGCCGAGGAGTAAACGAGTATATCGTACTGTTGCTCTTGGCATGCGGGGGTGTAGTTTCCTGCATAAATATTGCAGCCAATTGCTTGTAAATTTTTGATGCTTGGTTGATCAAGATCTGAATCGCATCCTGAAATTGGATAGCCCTGGTATCGCAGAATGGTAGCTATGCCACTCATGCCAATCCCACCGATGCCAACAAAATGAATGCGAGTTTTTTTATGATACATTGATTAACTTTCGATACGAGTTATGAATTCAGAATTTAACATATCGGAATCGGGGCTGTTTTACAAGGAGGTAATGTAGGGAAAAAGAGGTGTTTGGATTGAAGAGTACGTATCATGCTAAAGAGTAATTTTTTTATCCGTTCGTCCCGAAGTCTTGAGGGACATTCATATTTAGAAATAATGTTTTTCCCCCTATTTTTTTAATGGTATGTCCCTCAAGACTTCGGGACGAACGGGAAATTATAATTTACTTTGAAAAAGAAGAAGCGACACGAAACCTTGGGCTTTCATGTCGCTATCGTATTTTCTAGAGCAAATCTTTCAACTTTGAGAGTTGTTTTTGTAATTTCTGGATATGCTCATTAAGCATATTGATCTGATCTTGCTGCACAGAAAGCGTGTTTTTCTCTTCATCAGACATGGTTGTTTTGTGCGAAGCCATTATTTTGGTGCTTGATTCAGGAGACTCGGCAAGCACTTCGATTTGCTTTTTGGCACCAGCAATCGTGAATCCTTCTTTGTAGAGCAGCTGTTTGATGAGTTTGAATTTTTCAAAATCCTCTTCATCATAAAAGCGTTGCCCGCCATCGGTGCGTTTCGTTTTGACTGAAAATTCTTTTTCCCAGAAACGAACGACAAAGCGCTCTACATCTAATTCTTTTGCTAAATGACCTATGCGGAAGGTCCGTTTTTGCATTCTCATTCTTGTAGTCCTTTTTTTGGATAGATTAAATCTTGTTTCATCATGTTACCATTCGCTGTTTAAACGAGAAAGACTAATTTTTTGCTTGTTGTTACTAGTACAAACTCTCATTACGTGCTACTCTTGTTACGTTTTTAATCTTGAATAAGATACTCATTTAATTTCTTCTTGTAAATATCAAGTTTGTAATAGTTCAAAAAAATATTTTAACCTTTTTTAAGTATAAGGCGAGCGCATGAATATTAAAGATCTCATCATCCCGATGATTTTTGCTACTTTGGTTGTTGTTGGTGTCCGGTACTACTATTCCGGTTCGCAAGCGAGCACATCAGATGGGTCGTCCGCAACCAGCTTTACTGCACCAAAGACAAAACAAGAATACGAACCACTCAACACAGAAGTTGATTTTATTGATACGCCGCGTACTGCTCCGGAGCAGATCACTGACGTGGAAACTCCGTGGGGGCATTTGGCTTTCTCAACCGATGGCGGAACGCTTAAGCAATTGACCTTTAAACGCATCATTGATGGTAAAGAGCAATTGATTTCCACGATGGACACCGGAGAAACTCAACAAGAAGATCGTTGCTTCTTGGTTGCATTGCAAGCAAAGACTCCCTATTTTTACACTCTCGTTGACCGTAAATACACCGATGATGCAATTGAGCTTCGCTACGAAGCAATCATCGATGGTGGGCGCATTGCCAAGGCCTTTGTCGTTCACAAGAATAAGTACCAAGTTGACCTCAAAATTGATTTGAATGCATCAAGCCCAGTTCAGCCACGCGTGTTCTTCCCTGCTCCATTCATGAAGCATATTGATGCGAGTGACTCGATTAGCGCCGTGCTGGTTAATCGTCACGATGTATTTGAAAAGATTGCCCGTGCGAGTGTGGATGAGCAAGCGGGTTGGTATGCGCCGACCTTGTTCGGTTCCGATAGCAGATACTTTGCGTATGCGATTGTGAAAGATCCTGCACTGTTTACCAAGCGTGCCTACTATAAATTTGCGGGGCAAAAGGGATTGATTTCAATTCTTGAAGGTGCGCCGGTAGAGCAAGCGACTTCATGGACTTTGTCATTCTACATGGGGCCAAAAGAGTCTCATGCATTTATTCCTGTTGATCCACGTCTTGAACAAACAATGGAATACCATGGTTTGCTGGCGCCAGTTTCACGCGTATTGCTTGCAGTTCTGAATTGGCTTTTTGGCTATGTGCACAACTACGGATTAGCGATTATTCTCCTTACTTTCTTGATTAAACTTGTATTGCTTCCATTCTCGCTCAAGGGTGAGCAGAGCATGAAGAAGCAACGCGAGTTCCAAAAGAAGGTTGCCTATTTGCAGCAAAAGCATAAAGCAAATCCTGAGCTACTCAATCAAGAGCGTAACGAGCTTATGCGCAAGCAAGGAATAGGCGGCATGCTAGGCAGTTGTTTGCCAGTATTGCTTCAAATCCCAATATTCTTTGCATTGAGCAAGATTCTCAATAATTCATTTGAACTGTATCAAGCGCCAATGCTTTGGATTCCAGATCTTTCGGTTTCAGATCCACTTTATATTTTGCCGGTTCTGGTCGCTATTTTCATGGTATTGAATGCATTGATTTCAAACGATTCGCAGCAAATGCTTACTGGTATTGTGATGGCACTTGTTTTTGGTGCAATTACGGCGAGTATGTCAGCAGGATTGGCGATTTATTTGGGCGTGAGTGTGCTTGCGGGAATCATACAGACCAAAGTGCTGCGCATGTTAAATATCGCGTAGAGTAGAGAAATATGTAGTAAAAATTAACGAGCGCAATGCAATTAACAACTCATTGCGCTCTATTTTTATCGCGAAAGCGATCAAGAGAGTAGCCTATGTTTCATGAATTACCCACATTCGCCCAACTCATTAAGGGCTTGCAACAAATACCGTTTTTAGCATCAAAGAATCTGTATCGCGTTGCCGAGCATTTCTTGCAAATGGATCCCGAACGGGTCGATCAATTTTGTGCTTTGCTCATCCATGCCAAAGAGAAGATTGTACGCTGCGATGAATGTTTTTGCTGGAAAGAGCGCGAGCGCCCCTGCTCATTTTGCTCATCACCCAAACGAGACAAACAACTGGTGTGTGTTGTGGAAACATGGCAAGAGCTTTTTGCAATTGAAAAAACTGATGGCTATCAAGGTGTTTACCATGTGCTTGGTGGCGCAATCTGCCCCCTCGAGGGCATCGGGCCTGATGAATTAACCATTGCGCAGTTGATTGCGCGTGTTGATCGAGGCGTTAAAGAAATTATCTTGGCAACCAATCAAACGCCCGAAGGCGAAGCAACAGCGGCATTTATTGCACGCAAGTTGAAGGGTAAAGAGGTAATTGTTTCTTGCTTGGCGCGCGGATTGCCAGTAGGCTCATCTTTAGAAGCAATGGATCGAGTAACCGTGTACAAAGCATTATCTGAACGCAGACTGTTTTAATCAACGAAAATTGAGGAATGTATGTCATTTAATTTTCCACGCGTGCAGCATCTTCCAATCTACGCCAAGCGGCGTGCAGATTTAATAAAGAATATTCAAACAAACCCTGATGTTGCGTGTGGCGCAGTTGTCTTGTTTGCAGCTTTTGAAAATGATAGAAGTGAATTCCGCCAAGAGAGCTCGTTTTATTATTACACCGGCATTACTGAGCCGGGAGTAGCGCTCTGGATCGACTTGAATGGCAAAACAACATTGTTTGTGCCGCATTGCAGCACGCAACGGGCCAAATGGGTAGCATCTACCGTTGCACCAACGGCGGAGCATGCAAGGCTGCTAGGCGTGGATGAGATTCGTGTGCTTGGCAAAGAGCTTCCAGGTTATGTTACTTCGCAATTCTTTGCACAAGAAACGTATCAAGCCTTCATGGATGAAATTCAAAAGTTAATCAGTTCAAATGGTAAGATTTTCACCCTCGCACCTCAAGATGCACATTCCTACGTTGAGCAACGCTTAGTTGTAGCGCGTTTGAAGGAATTTATTCCGGCATTGGCGGGGGCTGTTGTGGATGTTTCGCCTCTAGTTGCGGCCATGAGGCGTAAAAAAGATAAACATGAAATTGAGCTTCTTTATGAAGCGATCAATATCACGTTCACTGCGCAAGAAGCTGCTGCTCAGAGCGTTCAGGATGGTGCGACTGAGTATGAAGTCCAAGCTGGTCTTGAATTTATGATGACGGGCGCTGGTGCGCGTCCATCGTTTCCGAGCATCGTTGCCAGTGGCAAGAATGGCACCATTTTGCACTATACGCCGAGCGATCGAATCATCAAACGCGGTGAATTGGTGGTGGTGGATATTGGCGCAGAATACAATTACTACTGCGCGGATTTGACCCGTACGTATCCTGTTTCAGGAACATTTACACCACGTCAACGTGAAATCTATCAACTGGTACTCGATACGCAATCATACATTGCCGATCTAGCCAAGCCAGGCATGTGGCTGAGAAGCAAAGCAAATCCAGATATGTCGCTCCATCATTTGGCAGTCGCGTTCCTCAAAGAACGCGGATACGATCAATATTTTATTCATGGCATCGGCCATTATTTGGGCTTGGATGTGCATGATGTGGGTAGCTACGAAACGCCGCTCCAAGAAGGCGATGTGATTACTATCGAACCAGGTTTGTATATTCCTGAAGAGAATTTCGGTGTTCGCATTGAAGATAACTACTGGATCGTGAAGGTCGGTGCTGTTTGCTTGAGCGAAGATTTGCCAAGAACCGTTGCCGAAATTGAAAAAATGATACAGGCAAATATGCCAGTGGGTGGTGGATGCTGTCCATCTGATGCGCCTAAAAAGGATCATGATCACGGCCATTAAACCATATTCAATTGTAAGAAAATAATACGAAGGGCTGCTTAATCGCAGCTCTTTTTTGCTTATTTCTTCCAAACTTTATTCCCTACTTCAAGCATACCCAAACACATAATCATGCTACAACCAAGCGAAATTACCCCGTTGAGTGCGAGCGGTAATGGCATCAAAATACCCACCAATCCAAACCCGAATGCACACGAAATTATTGTTGGCAATGCATAAGGCAGTTGTGTATAGAAGTGTTGCATCGGAGTTACGCCTGTGCTCACGGCAGTCATGATAGTGGCATCGGCGAGTGGAGAAACATGGTTGCCGCAGACTGCACCCGAGAGTATGGCACCGAGTACGGGCATGAGAAGCGGGAGTGCGCTTAAAGCGATTGGAGCTGGAAGCTGGCTGAGTGTTGCGATCATTGGAATTGCGAGTGGAATCAGAAGGGCCATGGTACCCCAAGCCGATCCAATGGCAATAGCGGTAATAAGCGAGGTAATATACATCAAGGCCGGCAATAGTGCGAGCGAGGTAGCGTTGAGCAATATTTGTGCCAAGAATTCACCCGCACGAAGATCTTCTCTCATCATGATGCCCAGAACGGCAGCCAAAAGAATCATTATGATCGATGATTTCATCGATATAAAACCTTCTTTTGCCAATGCAGGGTAGGCGTTACATGAAACAGTTTTGCGGTAGTGTGCAAGCATAAAAGCTACCACGAGTCCGATGAGCCCTCCTAAGCACATAACCAGGAAGGTTTGGTTGTTTTGCCTAATTGCCTCCATAAATGAAACCCATGGATAGCCTCCTGCAATAGGAATACCGATAAGCACGGTGAGAAATAAGGTTGCAAGGGGGAGGACAAGGTCAAGAAACGCCCAGTCACTGTGGGGTACAGTTTCGGGTTGGTGGGTAAGGGGGCGTATTTGTTTTGCAGATTCAAATTCGTATGCTTGCATTGGGCCGTAGGAGATATCGCGCTTGATGATGTAGAGAACTGATCCGATGATTAAAAATGAATAAAAGATGAATGGAATCGTGCTGAGGTATACGTAAAACGGATCGGAGAGCACGATTGTATTGGCCGATACGAGTGGGCTAACTCCTGCTTGCCCCAGGTAGGTCGTGATCGCTGCTACCCAACTAGATACCGGGGCCAATATGGTCACTGAGCCGGCAAATGAATGAATCAGGAATGCGAGCTTAACGCGTGCAATGCCAAAGCGGTCGGTGATGTTGGTCATCACAAAGCCGGTGGTGAGAATGCTGAGGTAATCATCAATGAAAAGCATAAGGGAAAGAAAAATGCTTGAGGTTTGAGCGGCACGGGCAGAGCGAATTCGTTTTAAAATAATACCCGCAAAAGCGCGAGCGCAGCCGGTGTAATTGAACAAAGCGATCATGGCGCCTATGCTTATCAAAAAAAGATAAAGATATGCTTTTTCGATATCGATGATCTGGCTCCAGAAGCGTGTGCCAAGCAGCAGGGCTGTATCTGTGGGTGCGCCGTTAGCGACAATGAGAGCGGCTGATATGATGCCACAAAGGAGGGCGATATTGAGCCGGCGCGAGAGTGCGGCAATGACGATGACCACAAGCGGCGGGAGAAGCGAAAGCCATGAATAATGCATTTGAAGTCCTATTGTTTAATTATTATCAACGAGAATACCAGTGGGAACAGCGTTAAGTCAATGGAGTTCAGTATATTTGCTGGTTGACGACTACCCCGCTTTTCTATACATTTAAAGAGCTTAACCACTAACCCGATCGTGTGTTAAACAAAAATCAACCAAATATTCCAGCTCAAAAGGTTCTGAATGGATATGAATAAAGCCTTCTTTGTTCGCAAAGAAGATCGCAAGCCAAAGTGGCGTCTTATTGATGCCGAAGGTCAAGTACTCGGACGTGTAGCTACCCAGGTGGCTGAAGCGCTCCGTGGCAAGGATAAAGCAATTTATGCCCCAAACACCGATCATGGTGATTATGTGGTTGTTATTAACGCAGCGAAGGTTGTGTTGACTGGCGATAAGCTTGATGGCAAGATTTATGACCGTTACACTGGCTGGATGAGTGGTTACCGAACAACCACAGCTCGTGAACAAATGAAAAAAGATCCTGCTTTCCTTATTCAACATGCGGTTAAAGGCATGCTTCCAAAGAATAAGCTCAGCGATCAAATTTATAAGAAATTGAAGGTTTATGCCGGCGCGAACCATCCGCACAAAGCGCATTCACCGATCCCAACTGAAGTTAAAGAAGCTTAATTTAAAACTTCAAGTTTCATTAAAGATATAAAAAGACTCCCGAATAAATCCGGGAGTCTTTTTGTTGTGTTCTAATATTTGGGTTTCTATGATTACTTCGAGAATCCAAAGAACTTCAGAATAGCCTCAATTTGCGGGCTCGCAAGTCGTGCAATATCTTTGCCTGTCAGGTAAATGACCAGCACCATAAGGCCCAACCACGATGCAATGTGAATGTATTCGCGGACGCGATCAGGTAGTGGGCGGCGAATGATTGCTTCAATGGTATAGAACAGTATTTGGCCACCATCAAAGATTGGCAATGGGATAAGATTCAATATTGCGAGGTTGACGCTGATTACCGCTAGGAACAGGAGCAAGATTTTGATCCCTTGAGCAGCGACCGAAGTCGTCATTGAAATGATCATGAGGGGCCCGCCAACTTGGCTCATATCCTTTTTGTGAAAAATCGAGACGAAGCCATCAATCGTGTTACTGATGATTTTATTGGTCAGCGCAATTCCTTGCTTGATGGATGCGATGAGCGATAGTCCTGGGGTCTCTAGTAGCTCAAAAATCACGCCTAGCGATCCAGAGGATTCGGTGCCAACCTTGCGCTCATCCAAAGTCGCCACGATATCCTGGGGCGAATTTAGGCGCTCAATCGTGAGGGTCACTTCTTTATTTGCAAGGGGCTTGAGTGTTTCGAGGAGCTTGCTCACATCTCCATCTATCGGTTCATTGTTGATGGCGCGGATGGTGTCGCCTTGTTTAAGGCCGGCGCGTTCAGCAGCGGAGTTTGGTAAAATGATGTTGATGTTTGGGGTTGCATTCTTCGGGTAAAGCAAGAGGGTCTTGGGGATACCGGTGAAGGCCAGGGACATCAAAATCAAGTAGGCAAATACGAGGTTGAAGCCAATCCCGCCACACATAATTAGGAGTTTTTGGTAATAGGGTTTGGCGTTAAATGAGCGCGGGTCATTCGGAATGCTGCCCTCTTCGCTGCCCGATTCCATCTGCACATAGCCGCCCAGTGGGATGGCTGAAATAGAAAATAGGGTCTCGCCGATCTGCTTTTTGATGAGTTGGGGCCCGAAGCCGATTGAGAATGCGGGGGTTTTGACGTTGAAGAGTTTGCAAAAGATAAAATGGCCCAGTTCATGAAATGCGATTAGAAAACCTACTCCGATGATACCGATGGCTATGAAAAACAGTTTCAAAAGAATCTGGTCAACAGACATAAAAAGCATGAAAAACTCCTTAAATGGGTAAAAGAATCCGTTATGATTAGTTGATTAAAATACCACCATACACTATCATTATTCTTTCGAGCCGTCTAATTATGTATAGAATGGTGTGGAGAAATGCAAAGAAACCTAGCAAGAGCGGGATTTTTAGGTTAGAATTAACCTATTAAGTGATAATAATTGGATGGCTGTGCGGCAATGTACGGTTTTCAATAAGTAATACTTGAAAAAATCGCAGAAATAGCTAAAATATCAATAGGCCATCATTGCTGATCAACATCACAATAGACATCAGGGTGACGCGTCAAAAAATTTGCAAAAGAACAGTTTAATTGTGTTTTTTATATGAACTACGTAGGAATGACCTATTATGCCAACGATTAATCAATTATGCCGGCATGGCAGAACCAAAGTTAAATACAAATCTAAGAGTCCTGCATTAAAGGGTGGTCCTTTGGCGCGTGGTGTTTGTACAAAAGTTTTCACAACTACTCCAAAGAAACCGAACTCAGCATTGCGTAAAGTGGCGCGTGTTAAATTATCTACCGGTTTCGAAGTGACTGCCTATATTCCTGGCGAAGGTCATAACTTACAAGAACACAGTGTTGTCCTTGTTCGTGGTGGTAAGGTCAAAGATTTACCGGGTGTGAAGTATCACATCGTTCGTGGTGCATTAGACTGCGCTGGTGTTCAAAATAGAAAACAATCCCGTTCATTGTATGGCGCTAAACGGCCAAAGAAAGCGTAAAGGATTCGAATCATGCCAAGGCGTAGAAGTACAGATTATACCCGTGATATTGAGCAAGACCCTCGGTTTGGGTCTGTTCGTGTTCAAAAATTTATCAATGTGATTATGATGGGTGGCAAAAAGAGCGTTGCTCGCCACATCGTTTATACTGCAATCGACATCATCGCTAAGAAATCTGGCGGAGATGAAAAGAAAGCACTTGAGGCGTTCCATCAAGCATTTGAGCAAGTTGCCCCAGCCGTTGAAGTTCGTTCTAAGCGTGTGGGTGGTAGTGTTTATCAAATTCCTACCGAAGTTGCTGCAAAGCGCAAAGACTCATTAGCAATGCGATGGCTTATCACTGCGGCAAAAGAGCGTCCAAACAAAACAATGGAAGAGCGTTTGGCGTATGAATTACTTGATGCAAGTCAAGGCAAGGGCGGCGCGGTTAAAAAGCGTGTTGATGTTCAGCGTATGGCAGAAGCAAACCGTGCATTCTCGCACTATGCGTGGTAATTAAGGGGTTGTGATGAGTACAAAAAAATATCCTTTAGATAAATATCGTAATATTGGTATCGCAGCTCATATTGACGCGGGTAAAACTACCGTCACTGAGCGCATCCTTTACTATACTGGGATGACTCACAAGATTGGCGAAGTCCATGAGGGTGAAGCAACCATGGATTGGATGGAGCAGGAGCGTGAGCGTGGTATTACCATTCAATCAGCAGCGACAACCTGTTTCTGGAAAGATTTTCAGATCAATATTATCGATACTCCCGGTCACGTTGACTTCACCATTGAAGTTGAGCGTTCACTCCGCGTACTTGATGGTGTTGTGGCGGTGTTTGCAGGTGTAGAAGGTGTTCAGCCACAATCTGAAACGGTTTGGCGCCAAGCAAATCGCTACAAAGTTCCTCGTATCGTGTTTGTGAATAAGCTTGATCGTATTGGTGCTGATTTTTTCCGTGTTATTAAAGATATTAACGAGAAATTAAAATCACGTGCAATTGCGATGCAAATCCCCGTTGGCCAATCTGAAGATTTAAAGGGCATTATCGATATTCTTACGCGTAAGATGTTCACCTTTGAAGGCGACATGGGCGAAAAGATTGTCGAATCTGAAATGCCTGGCGAATACAAAGCGCGGGTTGAAGAGCTCCGAGAAAAAATCATCGTAGCAGCGTGCGATTTTGATGAAGTGCTTGCTGAAAAATATTTGAATGGTGAAGAAATTACCATCGAAGAAGCAAAAGCAGCCCTCAGAACTGGTGTTATGGCGATTAAGCTTGTACCGGTTTTCTGTGGTTCAGCATTCAAAAACAAAGGCGTTCAGTTGATGCTTGATGGTGTTCTTGATTACTTGCCATCTCCGATCGATGTTCCTTCGGTTCAAGGTACCGATATCGATACGAATGAAATCGTATTGATAGAGTCTAATCCTGATGATGCATTCTATGCGCTCGCTTTCAAAATCGTCACCGATCCATTTGTCGGTGTTTTGAACTTTATTCGAGTTTATTCAGGTACTTTGAAATCTGGTTCTTACATTTTCAATACCAGAACCGGCAAAAAAGAACGCGTGAGCCGTTTGGTCAAAATGCACGCAAACAAGCGTGAAGAAATTGACGAAGTACATGCGGGTGATATTGCAGCTGTAGTTGGTATTAAAGACACCATAACCGGCGATACGCTTTGCGGCATTGATAATCGCATACTTCTTGAATCAATTAATATACCTATTCCGGTTATTTCGACTTCGGTTGAGCCTCTCAATAAAGCTGATTATGAAAAGATGGCGATCTCATTGCGTAAAATGATGCAAGAAGATCCGTCATTCAGATTTTCATTCAACGAAGAAACGGGCCAAACTGTCATTCAAGGAATGGGTGAACTCCATCTTGAAATCGTCGTTGACCGACTCAAACGTGAACACAAAGTTGAAGTTAAGCAAGGTAAGCTTGAAGTTGCTTATAAAGAAACAATTCAGACGGGCGCTGAAGCAGAAGGTAAATTTATTCGTCAGTCTGGTGGTC
>Ga0163144_10026569_pt1 | contig 11247 bp, 9 predicted proteins | sample OliLak19BULKMAT1_FD_123175 | JGI IMG/M metagenome (GOLD analysis project Ga0163144, IMG submission 123175) | Freshwater microbial mat bacterial communities from Lake Vanda, McMurdo Dry Valleys, Antarctica - Oligotrophic Lake LV.19.BULKMAT1 | ecosystem: Environmental > Aquatic > Freshwater > Lake... | reverse complement strand
TTGAAAGCGTGCCCAGTCGAGCTTCGTAAGTTTGTCATCAGTGCGAATTAAATTGTCGGAATCCCGCTGGCTCGCCCAGCGGATCATTCGGCATTGGCCCTACTCCAGCGATCGATATAGCATTTCATTGATGCAGTCGTCAAATCGCCGGACGATCCGATGTTAATGACGCGACGCAAGTGAGCTTCACGTTCGGCAATGTCGATTTCTCGCAGCTTGCGATCCGTAACGTCGTAGGTTAGGCCTTTAAAACGCCATCGCTGACCCCTGTTGCGAGGTCCGGTCGGCCAAGGACTGTCCTAATAACTTGCCCAGATTCATTTATCAGTTCCGATCACCGACTTAGTCTTTTCTTGAATCGCTTTTGCGTCGTCTTGCATTTTATCGCGATCCACCTTGAAGTTGACGTCGAGTTTATTCCCTGAACTTTCGTTGCTTGTCGAGACACTAAACCAGCCTCGAAAAAAGCCAATACAAACAGCAACTACAAGTACTAACAGTACAAGCGAGACGAATCGGTTCATCATTCCTATCTTTCGATGGCGAAGTTTTTAATGGACTAGATCAAAGGCTGATCGGTACACTACCAACCAGCACCAGAATAAGAAGTACCAGAAGGACCAAGCCGAAACCACCGCTCGGGTAGTACCCCCAATTTCGGCTGTGCGGCCAGGTTGGTACGGACCCCAATATCATCAGGATAAGCAAAACTAGTAAGACGGTTCCGAGCATGGTTGTTCTTTCGATCAGAAAAAGTTGCGTTTCAAGGCGGTTTAAATGAGGTTTGCCCCACTGGAAAATAGACTGGGAGCAATTTGAGTACCACAATCGCATAAATTCGCGAAAAACCGAAGCAATTTTAATTCCTTTTCGATACACGGGGGAGACAGTTGCCGACGGGTAGGCACTTGTTTCGCGACAAACAATTAGGTATCAACACCTGTACCACGCGGTGCGAGTGGTACTTTGTTTTGTTTGGCCTCGGTCCGTTCTCGCCATGGCTCTTTCTTGCGGTAGCTCTCGAGCTCCGCTTCCAATTGCTCGAGTTGTGGTTCCTTGCTTTCGCGGCCTAACTCCACTGCCTTTTGCGACCATTCAACGGCCTTTTCGAACTGGCCTGTTTCGGCATAAGCGGCAGCCAATGTACTTAGAATGTGAGGCTTCTTGTACTCGGTGAGTTCACACGCTTCCAACCCCAACTCCAACGCACGTTTTCCATTCCGAACATCATCTTCAAGACTGGTAGAAAGGGTCCACGAAAGATTGTTCAAAATCCCTGATCGCTCAACATTGTCATTTGGCGCTAACTTCAATGCTTTTTCAAAATCGGCGATCGCTTTGGAATATTCCTTCATCGCCAGCAGTGTATCACCTCGCATCCGATATGCTTGCCAGTATTCCGAATCCAACTTGGTCACTTGCCCAAACACTTTGATCGCTTCGGTTGGACGATCATCCATCGAGTAAAGCAAACCGAGTTGCATCAGAAGTTTAATGTTTGGCGATTCCTTTGGCTGGTCCTGGAGTAACAACCTTAGGTCTTTAATCGCATCGCCAAAACGCTTCTGCTCGCTAGCGATTTGCGACCGCAGAAAAATTGCGTCAACTTGATCCGGTGCCAGGTCGATTATCGTATTAACATCCCGTTGAGCAGCCTCAATATCGTCCATATCGATAGCGTTTTTCGCTCTTAAAAGGAGCCCTTCGATATCGTCCTTAGACAGCTCAACGGCTCGGTCTAAATCGGCCTTGGCCAAGTCAGGTTCCATGTTGACGCCATGCACCTTGGCTCGCGTTTTGAGAAGTGCCGCCGAATCGGGTAACAGCTTGATCTTTTTGTTAAGCAGCTCGAGTGAATCTTTGACTCGATCTTTGTTCGAAGCCAAAAGTTCGGCTGTGAATTGAATCAGCAATTCGTTTTCTGGGTTCGATTCCAAGACCCCCTGGAAAAACTCCACCGCTTCGTCGATGCGCGCACTTTGAACCAATCGCGCACCTAGGGCAGCGATACTTGCCTGATTGTTTGCGTCATACTGGATCGACTTCTTTAAATCGGACTCAGCTTCCGCCTTGTCGGCCTGGGTGCCTGCACGAGCCATGAGTAGGCGGCTAAGTTTGACCTTGGTGTCGGCGTCGGCCTGCTTGGCATCGACCAAAGGCATCAACTCTACGATTCCGTCATTTGCTGTGTCTCTGGCTGACTTGACATCATTGCGACGGACATGGAGCTGAAACTTCATCAAGTAAGCATCGGCAAGCTTTGGGTCGAACTCGATCGCTTCCGCCAGATCGCCGATAAGATCATTGAAGATTTTGTTTTGTCTTGACACCGACATGCCCGGAACGATGGTGCGACCTATTTCTTGGGTCTTTTGCAAATAGGTTGAGGCGATTAGTTTCTTTGCGCTTTCTTCGTCCGTCTTGTCGAGCCCTTTCTTTAAGGCTGATTTGGCCAGCGCAATAATCTCCTTGATCGTGTCAAGAGAGTCGACCTTTAAACGCAGGCGGCACGCCTCCTCGAAGTCTTCTTCGCCGTCAAACGCGTCTGGAATAATAACTTCGGCAGGCTTCTTCGTTTGTGGCGGCTGGTTGTTTGCGTCCTGCCCCATAACCGTTTGGGAGAACAAGAGTGCCCCCCCGAGCGTACCAGCTGCCAAAACGCTGGTAAAACTTCGGCGATGCAGTTGAGCAGATTTGTTTCGATCGATACTGTCTAAAACATTGATTCGACGAACGAACTTGGATGGAGTCATATTAGAACCTGGTCTTAGGCGGACATGCGTGGCAAGTATTTCTGAACTCGGAACCCCTGTGGATCTCGAGCTATTGTAGCGTCTAGGCGAATACAAAAGAAAGTTCGAATGGGACGACTATTCTTCAGAAAAACTGGCAGGAACTCGCGAAATCGAATCGGGCCAGGAAGCCACGGGTCTACCTAGGAACTCAAGAAACGGACGAATCTTGCGGGCAATTTCCAGCTGCTTTGCCTGGGCCGCAAAATATGCGAACGCAAGCGTCTGCCTTGGTAGGTCGTCAGGGCCGACGAATTCGGCTGTCACCACAGAGCGATTGTATTCGTTTTTGTCGCTGCCAGGATAGTAACCTTCGATTTGGTCAAGCTCGGCGATGGTAGGCTCCATGTCCTCTGGCATGAATTCCCAGATCTCACCTAACAGCCAGTTTGAACCTGGTGAAGCTGCTGGATAGGAGCCAAAATCAAAGAGATCCGATTGAATTGTCCCAGGAAAAATCCGGAGTGGTTTTCGAGGCCAAAGTCCGCCCCGAAGATAGGACTTCTTGAGGGTTCCATAAACAAAAAATGCGGAAATGTTTTGAGTGTTCATCTGCATCTAAATCCGTTGTGATGTGGACTCGCCCTCGCAACGCGACAAAATTGACTTAACAATTTCGTCGGCAAAAACCTGATCCGGCATGTTCTTTTATGCATTCCGATTTCATTTCCTTGCATAATCGAGCGTCCGCAATGGAATCCGTCGAGAGTTTCTTTTTGGATTCGTTGCCTCCACACAAATATTGGAGAGTCCGCAAAGAACGAGCCGAAAGTCAGTCGATCCGTGTGACAATCGCAACACCAAGACGTGGGACATGGCGTCCCACCCAATTAAAAGATAGATTTCACACTGCCGCTCGCGTTATTTCAGGACAACTCCTTAGTTGAGTTGTTTCGATTTTCGCTTGCGATCCGTAGTGCGGGCGGTCGCATTTTCGCTTAGCTTCGAGATGCGAAGCTGTCTGCCTACCACCCACGCGCGCCCAAGTACCTTAAAGACCTCTCGCGGCATACCAGCAGGTAAGTCGACGGTGCTGTATTCGTCAAAAATGGCTATCTGACCAATGTTCGCCGATTCTAATCCCGCTTCGTTCGCAATCGCACCCACTAGATTTCCTGGGCGAACTCCATGCGCTCTGCCAACTTCAACTCGGAATCGCTCCATCTCATTCGACTGCACCGCGCCTGCTATGGCCGGCCTAGCCGTTCGGTTGCGATCGCGGCCAGGTGCCTCGCGGTCAAAGCTCTCGCGTGGGCCTCGGCTATCGCGAGAATCCCCTCGGCGAGTTTCCCCTCGACCATTGTCATCCGCAAAAACGTCGCGACGACGCGTTCCCTTGTTGGAATCCTCCGTCAAAAACGGTTTGTCACCTTGGATTATCATGGCCAAGGCCGTTGCAACCTTGGCGGGCGGAATGGAATGCTCCGTCATGCACTCTTCGATCAGCTTTTCGAACATCGTGAACTGAGCGTTAGGAACGGAGTTTTCTGAACAAGCCTTGACGAGCTGGTTCTTAAACCGATTGACCCGCATCTCGTTGATTTCTTTGGCGGTTGGAACTGCCATCGGCTCAATCATTTGCCCTGCGGCTCGATCGATCTCCCGTAGAAAGCCTCGTTGACGTGGAGCAATAAATACAATCGCCTCGCCGCTTCGACCAGCGCGTCCTGTACGACCAATTCGATGTACGTACGCTTCGGCATCGACTGGCAGATCGTAGTTGATAACGTGCGTTACACGTTGCACATCCAAACCTCGAGCTGCAACGTCAGTGGCAACAAGAATATTAAACGAGCCCTGCTTGAGCTGTTCGACAGTACGCTCTCTTTGAGCTTGAGCGATGTCACCGTTGAGTGCAACGGCAGCGTGTCCCATGGCGATCAAATTATCGGCCAACTCCACGGTCGCCAACTTCGTTTTAACAAAGATGATCATGCCTTCGTGATCCGCCGCCTCAAGAATGCGGAGCAATGCCTCGAATTTATGACTGTGTTCGACCAGCACAAATCGCTGCCGAATGGTTTCCGCAGTTCGTTGTTGTGAATCGATCGAAATGACGTGCGGATTCTTGAGGTGCTGGTCGGCAATCTCCCGAATGACGGACGGCATTGTGGCCGAGAACAAAGCGATCTGGCGATGTTCAGGAGTTTGCTCGACAATCCATTTCACGTCGTCAACGAACCCCATCCTGAGCATCTCGTCCGCTTCGTCCAAAACCAAACATTGCAGCGTATCGACGCGCAATCGGTTTTCCCGCATATGGTCCATGACGCGACCCGGAGTTCCCACAACGACATGCACACCGCGTTGCAACGCATGAATTTGTGTCGAGTAGGCTTGGCCCCCGTAAATCGGCGCGACCCTCAGGCCCCGCATGTGTTGAGCATAGCGCTGGAAGGACTCCGATACCTGAATCGCCAACTCGCGAGTCGGAGCCAGGACAAGAACCTGAGTTGCTGGATTATTAACGTCAATTCGGCTCAACAAAGGCAACGCAAATGCAGCCGTCTTGCCCGTTCCTGTTTGAGCTTGTCCAAGAACATCGCGTCCCGCAAGCATGGCAGGGATCGTGGCAGCTTGGATCGCTGTTGGAAACTCATATCCCGACTTGAGCAAAGCACTGCAAATTTCTGCTGGCAAATTCAAATCGGAAAACTTAACACGTGTATCAACCTCGACGTCTTCGCTTTCCAGATCATCACTCTCCTCCGGTGCATCGATCTGTTGCGATTCCTCTGCACGATGGTCAGCTTCGACGGGTTGCGAGGTACTTGCAGCCTGTTCCAACGCGACATGTTCCACTGCAACATTCACAGCTTTTGCTTTTGCCGCTTTGACTTTTGGTTGTTCGCCTTTAGGCTGAGACGGCTTTTGACGCTCTTTTTTGGGATGTTCTGCAGGAGCGTTAACCGAGGCCACCTCCGGAGCAGCAGCCTGAACCACCGGGGTTACAGCGACTTCGGTGTTAGCTATCGAAGAATCGATGACGGACGAATCCTCCCTATCCTGAATTTGCAACGAATCGATCAAGAACGATGCCTCTGCAAAATCCGCTTCATGTATGTCGTTTTCGTGCGCAGAAATAGCGATCGTGGGCTCTTTTGAGCTCATGTGTTCCTCTTCTAAGATACAAAGGGTCGAATACCTAAATTCCATGGCCCGCACCGTACTCGGACAGTGCGAAAACTCGGGAAAGTGTGGCTCGATTCAACCTTTGTCAATGGAGCCCATTGCGGACTCGAAGATAGCGTTGAGAGTGTGAACCCTGCTTTCCAAGCTGTTACAGCGAGAGATAGTAACGAAAACGAAGGATTTCAGAAGGGGCAAAATGAAAAGATTGCTTTCTCCACCCTGCGTCGTTGCGGAAAAGAATGTTCACCATTCCGGAAAACTCTTGATTTCGCCCCCGACCTTAAACGATAATTTTTGAGTAGCTGAAATCCAGCATCTATCGCTAAGGGGACTCGTTCCTCATTATGAGGCTGCTAGGTTGTCATGAATCAAATAATGGAGGAGCGGCAATGCAAAGACGCGATGATGGAAATTTGCTAGAGGCCCCAGCCTCGCGCCCATTGGCCGACAATTTCGCTTTCCCAATTAAAATGGGTTACGATGATCGCAGTGACGATAACACCATTGAAAGTTCGGTGATTTGGATTGGGAAAGATAGCAAGTCGGAAACGGACCAGTATCTGGAAGAATGCAATACGCATCAAAGCGGAGAATGACCGTCCGATCCTCTCTCGTCTAATGGGGGTCGAGACGGAGTACGCGATCCGTTGCAAACAGAATGCGACCACCTCTGGCGCCGTGCTTGATTTTGATCGATTGATGACGAGCCTTGGTTACGAAACTCCGATCGTACCGAGCTTCCGAAACCCGTATCGACTGTTCCTTGCAAACGGAGGATGCGTATCGCTTGAAACGGGCTCGTCTCCCAGTCTAAAGCACGCCATGCTGGAATCGGCGACCCCGGAGTGCCACAGCCCTCGCGAGCTTCTGTGCTATCAAATCGCGATGGAGAAACTTCTCTCCGAAGTTGTTAGCAGTACGTTTGTTGAGCAGGATGCACATCTGTTAAAAGGGAGCGCGGACGCGCATGGGCACACCTACGGCCAACACGAATCCTACGAAATGCAAATCGCCAAGGGCGCAAACCTGATTGGGTGGCGTATCGGGCTTCTGCTGATGCTGCCCACCTTGGTCGCCTATCGCATAGTGGCAGCGATTTGGTTTATGTTAATAGGGCTAGCAGGTCTTGCTGTTGGCGCGATGCAAAAGATGGCCAACTATTTTCACAAGCCAACGCGCACTCAACAATGTCCAGAGGGGAGCATGCACACCTGGAAAGGAATGAGGCTTCGTTTACTCCCGCCACGATGGGTCTCGTTTTGCGCATTCGGGCTGCGTTTGTTTCATGCGCCAATCGCCTGGATGTTATGGGCAAACATTTTTTGTTTTGCACTGAGACCGCATCGCCGGCATTTATCCGCCTTCCTGGCGTCACGTTGCATTGTGGATGGAGCTGGATATCTTGATAATGAAAATCGCTTTTGGGTCAGCGCTCGAGCGTCCACTGTCAATGCAATCGTTGGGTTCGGTAGTTATGGAAATTCGTGTCCGTTGTTGCGATGCGATTCCTGGCTGAGAGGTTTGTGCGTTGGGCCGTTATGGACTTTGGGAGACTATGTCAAACTGTTTGGAGCAATACAACGCGTTGAGATTGCGATCGGTGACTCGGGAATGTGCGAGCAATCGCAGTACGTGCGATTGGGTGCAACGGCTCTCGTTCTTGATTTGATAGAGAACTCTAATTCTAAGGTACCACGACTAAAGAATCCGATCGAAGCGATCGGGCGCTTCGCGCGAGACTGGATGCTGCTTTCGAGTGTATCAGATTTTTCCGGACGACAATGGAACGCAATGGATATACAACATGCTTACGCAGCTTCGGTACGACATATGTTGCAGTCGAAAACGAATGTTCCGATCGAAGCTTGGAAAATCCTTGATCAATGGCAAACAACCCTGAATCAGCTGCATCCTACCGACGACGAAGCGAATTTGCCTCGAGCCATGCTGGGTCGAATCGATTGGCTGAGCAAGCTTTGGCTGTTACACCAAACCGATAAAAACGCGACCTGGCAAGCTCGAAAGAAAATCGACTTGCGATACCATGAACTTTCAAGCGGCGGTTACCACCGTAGGCTGAATGAAACCTTGGACCTCGCCCCGATCCTTGATCCCATGGACGTATCCAGATCTAGACGCACGCCACCCTCTGGTTCGCCAGCCACGCAGCGCGGCTATTTGATTCGCGAGTTTTCCGCCCCTGAATGCAATTTACATGTCGATTGGACGCACGCCCAATTCGTCTTCGAAGGGAAGAAACGCCGCGTCGATTTCTGATCGTTAAAGACAAAGGTGACCTCGGAGGCCATCGCTTTCGGAGCTTTGTTTTCAATGGCCCCCGACGAGCTTGTCTCGTCGGAGCCTGAGGTTCACAGCTAGGAAGCGTCTCCCCAGAATCGTCCGCATCCCCGACTCAGGCCAACGCCTGAGGCGTTGGCCTGAGTCGGGGATTCAGAGAATGGTTGGCAGGTTCGATCCTAGCCCCGAACCGTTACGTCCGATGGGTCAAGCCCATCGGGGCGTTACAAAAGCGAGACGGCCTCCAAGCCAACTGGGGGCAAGCCGGTCAAGCCTGGGCCAAGGAATTGGGTGGGCAAAGTCGTCTCTATCGTTGCAACCCAACCCCTTCTTCGTTTTAGCCATCCGATTCTGCGGATCTTGCTCATGTCGTGAAAGCTGTTAAACCGAAACGCTCGATTGGCTCACGTTCTTTTATTTCGTTTCTTGAAGCGCATGGATGTGCAGAATCGCAACGCATCCCATGCTTTCTAATTTCATCCAAAAACCCATTGGCATCGTGACGATACTGGGCGCTGCAGTGGGTGGACCCTACGCCGCATTCGAAACCGACATCGGCACTCAAATGCGCCAAGGCTTGGCCAACCGGATGACTCAGTCCTCTAGCTCTCAAGGCACGCTAAACCAATCGGAGCCAACCGACCCATATTCCTTGGTCGCATCCGACGTTTCCAATCGAGCTAGTTCGAACGCCCAAAGCAATGGCTATCCGCCCGCTTTGCAATCGGGTCCGAATTACGCGCAAAACCCTTTTACAAATGGTCAGGTTATCTCAACGGTGTACGGTCCAGCAACGGTTCAACCTATTGGCCCGCCAATGCCTTTTTCGGGCAACGCCAACGCTAGCGGTAGTGCAATGCCGCCCCAAAGTTCCTTCCTCGAAACTAGAACGGGGCCGTCGAAGCTTGTCCCAGGCAAGACGGATCAGCTATGGGACTATACCATCGGAACGCCAACGCTCAATCAAATACAGCAACAACCCAATACCGCAGTGGGCGGCGGAACTATAAACGACCTCCGTGAAGTACTTCGTTTTGACATCGTACCGGGCTGGCTGCCCCAGCGATTTGCTCGTGTTTCGACCGTTACTTCGAATGTTCAAATGGATGGACTGAGGGTGCCGCTTATCACCGGTACTCAGCCAAACGATATCGCTGGGACGTTAACTTACTTTTTCGATGCGAGCAAAACGCTCAAACGAATTCAATTGCATGGACTAACGGGGGACCCGTCGAAGCTCGCAAATCTGATGGTCCAATTTTATCAACTCGCGCCAGAGCAAAGCCTAGGCGGTCAGTTGTTTACGACCCGTTGGAATAACCGAATCACCAGTGTTATGCAAATTTCACCGGCGCCCGTTATGTACGCTGGCGCCGATCACTCGAAATATATTCTGTTCCTCGAGCTTAATCAGCCTACAAACCAATACGGCTTGAGCGATGAGGCAAGCGAAGTGCTGCGTACTTCGCAAGCTACGCAACGCTGGTAACGTTAGCGAACAACCGAAGACACTACATTACCATTGATCACCACACCAATGCAGTGTGTCGTGTACTCAAGCGGATCACCGTCGTAGAGCGCGATGTCAGCATCTTTTCCGACTTCAAGCGACCCGACTCGATCCTGGATTCCCAAAATACGAGCCGGAGAAATTGTGATCGATTCAATGGCTGCTTGATACTCCAAACCATGAGCGGCTGCAATGGCCGCCTCAAATAGCACAACGCGTACCTTGGGCACATAAGCTTCAAAGCCACCTTGGATCGCAAACGGAATGCCAGCGGCTTTCAGTTTCGACGCCGATTGAAAGGAATGATTTTCCTTTTCACCGCTAGCACGTGCCATAGAGGGATGCAACAAAACACTCAACCCAGCAGCCTTGATTTGGTCGATCATCAAATGAGAGTCCGCTGCACTATCAAGCCAAATCTTGATCTTGAATTCCTCAGCAAGTCGAATAGCAGATGCAATGTCCTGCGCGCGGTCGGCGGTGATGAGCAACGCTTTCTTTCCTGACAAAACTTCGTCGACGGATTCCAATCGCAAGTTGCGAACAATCGGTTCGTCCTCTTTTTTCTTGTCGGATTCCTTGCTGTCTGTTCCCTTGTTTTCGAATTCCTTGCTGTCGGCGGGCACTGGCTTGGGATTCGCTTTGGCTAATCGCTTTGCTTGATACTCTTTGGCTTCAATAAAGAGTGATCGGAGCATTGCCATTTGCTTGCCACGTGTGCCTGGACTGGCTTTACCGGATTTGGAGGAAGCCTCTGCCAGCGTTGCGGCGATAGCCCGACCATCCACCATGAGCGCCTCCTCGATTGTGTTTCCGATCGTTTTGGCGATGAGCGTTTGTCCCGACATCAATTCTCCTGGCGCATGTCCGGTATGAATGGTTGTCACTCCGAAGCTGCGAATGTACTCGACGAGCTCTTCGCGAGGATTGTAGGCATCAATGGCTCGCAACTCCGGTTGGAGAGGCGAGGAACGTTCGATATGGTCACTGTCATGCTCAACATTCAAAATCCCAGACAGGCCAGCACAAGTCCGAACATCGATTAAGCCCGGCATCGCAACCTCGCTCTTCAGGACTTTTGCGTTTTCTGGAATCGCGACCTCACCCGTTTTGCCAATAGCCTTAATTTTTCCATCGATACAAACGATCGTTCCATTCTCGATAACGCTGCCAGTGGCCGTTAAGACTCGCTTGGCTTGCACGACCAAAGGTGGGTCACCCAACGCATAGGGACCGCATAGCGAGAGACCGAAGAGCGCATTGAGAAGTTTGCTTTTAAAGTGGATCACTTCGCACCTCCTTGCCAAGCTGGTGCAAAGCAACATAAGAATGGATCGATGTCGCTTCCCGCCTTAACGCCACCCTCGGCATAAAGCTGGTCTTGCGTGTTGCTTAGGTCAAACGCTTTCTGTCCCTCGACCCACGTTTCTACGACCCGAGAGTAAACACTCAGTGGATCACCGTTGAGGATTGCGATGTCCGCGTCCTTTCCAACGGTCAGCGAACCGAGCCGCT
>Ga0163144_10026567_pt1 | contig 11248 bp, 7 predicted proteins | sample OliLak19BULKMAT1_FD_123175 | JGI IMG/M metagenome (GOLD analysis project Ga0163144, IMG submission 123175) | Freshwater microbial mat bacterial communities from Lake Vanda, McMurdo Dry Valleys, Antarctica - Oligotrophic Lake LV.19.BULKMAT1 | ecosystem: Environmental > Aquatic > Freshwater > Lake... | reverse complement strand
AGGAAATTAACCCAAAATCTAGATTTTCTCTCGTCGGCTTGACTTCTAACCTTGAGGAGCAGGCTGACGAAGAGGCTCATAAGCTCTGCACAGAATGGGTTTGATTAGAATGAAACAGCCCTGCTCACACTACCTAATAAGACTACTGAAAAATGAAATTGCTCGCCACATTTAAACTAGCAGGCGTAATATTCTGCACCAAAATATAAGGCCTTGGCACAAATCCTGCTCCAGCCCCATCATTATCTAGTAAAACTCTAGTATCGGTTCCATTAGCAATAAAACTCAAATAATTGTTAGAGATCAGATTCACTCCTGTTTGCCCCAAGCTGGTTGCCAATCCTCTAAAGTCCAGCCGATCAATGCCAGTCTGAAAACCCGAAATCAGATCGCCAGCATCCCGCGCAGAGCTATATACAAAGGTATCTTGTGCTAAACCGCCCGCCAAAGTATCTGCCCCAGATCCACCAGTAATAATATCTAAGCCATTTGTACCATTCAGATTATCTCGGTTGACAGTACCCGTGATTTGATTGCGAGGAAGAGAATTGATTGCTGCTTGGGCGTCAATTAAACCAAAACCAGTATTCACATCGTAGCCAGCTATATCCATATTAATTGCTGTGTTTTTGAGCGAACTATAAATTTGACTGGGTGTAGCACTTGGAATTGCTTGCTGAATCAAAGCCGCGATCGCAGCAGCATGGGGAGCTGACGCCGAAGTACCAAAAAAGTTAGGGAAAGTATCAGGATCAGTGGTTCCAAAAGAAATATCTTGTCCAAAGAAAGAAGTATTTCCGCCATCAGGAGCCACGAAATCTGGCTTTTGGCGCACTATTGAAGTTGATACCCCCGAATTTGTGAACAAAATTGAAGGTGAAGTTGTGCCCACCGAAGAGAAGGTTTCTAACAACGGTGGAGTTTGACCAAAGGCTGGGGTAAAACCATAAAATGCGGCACCTACTGCTGCTGCACCTGCTGCGTTGGCATGACCCACAATTGTGTAGCTTTGAGTATCGTATTCGAGTCCAGAAACTGCATTGCCATAGTTTATATACTTAATCAGACTTGGCGGGGTTTGGGAGCCAATGCTTCGTTGCAAAATCAGCAAATTAAAATCAGCGGAAGCCCCTGTACTGTTGGTGAAGTCCACAACCTCAAGTGCATCTCGACCTAAGCTATTGGTTGCTTGCCCTCCAACTACGGTAGTTAATCCAGCATTTAAAATATAAACATCCAAGTCTCTAGTTGAACCAGAACTTCCATTAGTCGAAAAGAAAGGATCCGCCCATTGAAATGAAAGTCGAATCCTTTGTCCAGAGCCAAGGGTGAATTTTTGATATACATCTACTCCTGCACTTGGGTCAAAGTCGTGGGCAGTGCCACCAAAGAAAGCAGAAGGGTTGGTATTGCCAGAAGCAACGCTAATTGGTAACTGTCCATTGGTAAATACAGTCGCAGAAGTGAAAGCAGATTGATAGGATTGACGCGCTTGATTACCAGCCGAGGAAAAATAAGAAACACCTGCCGCCACCACTATTTCAACCGCCTTAGCAATTTCCCCATCTTGAAAGAAAGGCTCATTTAGATAAAAGACATCATCTACGATCACGGTGGAGCCAGCGTTTTTCAGATCTATAATCCCCTGGGCAAAATTCGCAATTCCAGTAAAAGCCGTATGAAAAGCTAAACTTGCGCCTGGAGCCAGGTCATGTACAATTTGTAGCATTGCCCGCCCTTCGTCGCTAGCTGAGCTACCACTATCATCCAATACATTTACTGGGGTTAAGAAACCATTAGGATTGCCGATTCCAGGTAAATCTCCATTGGTTACATCTTGGGTGGCAGTGGTCGATGGTAAAACTTTCGTGGCAAAGCTATCAGACAAGACTCCTACGGTAGTACCAACCCCAGTTAGTCCTAAGTTTGTACGGGCTAGATTTGCCTTTGCTGCTACATCTCCTTGAGTGGTAGTCAGACCTACATTGACTATTGGCTTATAGGCAGGATTGAGAAATTTGAGACTTGAGAGAGTCGCAGCTTGACTGAGCGCATTAATTGGAATTGCTCCTGAAATAATTCTGCCGGCTACAGCAAAGTTTTGTAAGCCTAATGCCTGAAGTTGGGCGAGTAAATTATTGACGTTATCGACTGCTATGGCATCTATGAAAATAGATCCGTTTGGAGTAGTCTGAAATGCTGGGTTGGCAGACTTGAAGGCTTGGGGAAATGGTTGATTGGTAATTGGAGCCTGACGCAGAGAAGCACTATATTCATTTTGCAGCAGAACCAAGTCAAAAGGAATTTTTGAAGTCTCAATAGTCGCCATTTTGCTCTTTTTTCTGCCTAAATTACCAGCTATAGATCTATCACAAAAAAGCCTCTAGCCCCAGAAAATTTAGGGTTGCAGCTGTGAAGGGAAAGCTAGGTCAAAGTCGCCGAATTGGTTTTAATTTCTCAGGTTTGCCTGATCAACTCGCGATCGCGCAAGCTAAAAATTTTGCTTAGAACTTAAAAAAGGACAGAAACTAGAAGTCGCTGTCCCTGAAAAAATAAACGTTTAAGTATTGAATTTTGGTTTAATCTCTTAAATCGGCGTAGCAATCTAGCTAATAGGCAACGCCAACATTAAAACAAAATAAAGCAAAGAAATATAAAACTTAAGCAGGCATCAATACGGTATCAATGATATGAATCACACCATTGTCACAGGCAACATCGGCAGTTGTAACTGTAGACTGGTTGATTTTTACGCCATGGGAAGCATCAACTTTAACTTCTGAACCTTCAACGGTCTTAGCAGACTTAAGCTTAACCACGTCGGCAGCCATCACTTTACCAGCTACAACATGATAGGTAAGGATCTTCTTGAGTTGAGGAATATCCTTTAATAAAGAATCAACAGTTCCAGCAGGAAGCTTAGCAAATGCCGCATCATCGGGAGCAAAAACAGTGAAAGGACCTGCGCCATTGAGGGTATCCACTAAACCAGCAGCTTTAACAGCAGCAACTAAAGTGGTGAAAGATCCAGCGCTTACAGCGGTCTCAATAATATTAGCCATTTTTATTACCTTATTTGGTGAAGTCATTAACCAATTTGGTTAACAGTATCTATTATGACAGTCGGATATTTGAACTAGGGGAATGAAAGACTTGTTGAAAAACATTTAATCTTTCTTTGATATTAAATTTACTAACGCCTAGCCAGATTTTGGATAAAAGCTTGGGCAGAGGCTTTAATTTCTTGCTTTTCAGCCTCAGATTTTTGATCATACATATTTGCCATTAGGGACACCCTGCCATTTTCGGCAAAATCTTGGCGGCAAGTGTCTACAAAATTCCAGTACAAATAGTTGAAGGGACAAGCTTTTTCTCCTGTTTTTTGCTTCACATCATAAGCACAATTGCCACAATGATCGCTCATTTTGTTGATATAGTTACCACCAGATACATAGGGCTTTGAAGCTAGGATGCCACCGTCGGCATAAACCGCCATTCCGAGTACATTTGGTAATTCCACCCATTCATAGGCATCGATATAGGCAAACCAAAACCACTGATTTAATTGAGCAGGATCAGAAAAAGTAAGATTACTAAAGTTGCTTAGGATCATTAGCCGCTGGATGTGATGGGAATAGCCGTGCTGAATTACGCTGGCGATCGCACTCTGCAAACAAGCTAGTTTAGTTTCACCATTCCAATACATCTGGGGCAAATTCAGCTTAAAGCCAAAATGATTGCTAGAACGTACACCTGGCATCATCGCTTCGTAATACACTCGCATATATTCTCGCCAACCCAGAATCTGACGAATAAAGCCTTCTACTGAGTTTAATGGGGCAATACCTTCTTTGAAGGCAGCGATCGCCATCTCACAAAGCTCGCCTGGTAAAAGTAATCCGTTATTTAAATAGAGTGAAAGCACAGAGTGAAACAGAAAAGGTTCGCCTTCTTTCAGGGCATCTTCGTAATCGCCGAATTTTGCTAGCCGTTCAGAAATAAACTGTTGAGCTAAACCTAAAGCTTGCTCACGGGTGACTGCATAACTAAAGCCTGCCAAAACCCCAAAATTGCGAGGAAAAAATTCGGCTATTTCAGCCATTACTTCTAAGGTGATTTGATCGGGAAGAATAGAAGCGATCGCTGGAATTTTCTCTGCTTTGGGTAATTTTTTGCGATTCTCTTGGTCATAGTTCCATTTTCCGCCCATAGGCTGATCTCCCTGCATCAAAAATCCAGTGGATTTACGCATCTGGCGATAGAAAGTTTCTAAACGGTAGCCCTTCGCAATTTTGTTTTGGAATTTAGCCAGATCTGCTAAGAAGAAGGTATTGGCGATCAGACTAACTCTTGGCGCAAAGTCTAGCTTTAACTGTGTCATAGCTTGTCTCGTGTCCCACTCTGAAGGCTGCATATAGGTCAAATTGAGTTGAGGATTTTCAGTTAGCAACTCGCGCAGGGCTTGGGCATAGGAATCCATCGTAAATAGGTTAAGGACTTGATAGCCTGCTGCCACACATTCAATTGCAAAATGGCGTTGAGCACTCAAAATATAGGCTAATTTTTTTTGATGGTGAGGAATGAAATTGGCATAGGCAGAAGATTCTACAATTACTAGCTTTGGCTTTCGCGCCAAAATTTGCTGGGGGAAAATCGCCAAGTTTAGCTGATCATGCAAAATGAATAGAACCTCTTTTTCCTGGGGTTCAATTTTTCTGGCAGATTTACTAGAGTCCTGTCGGATTTGCTGGAAGAAATACGGGGAAATTTCACGCATTCTGATTAAACCTAAGGGAAAGTTACTAAATAATTTTTAATTTTAGCCAAATAGAATGTATTTGTAGTTACATCTTAATCCTGCATTTATCTGTTTAATTATGTCAAGGTAAAATTTTGCCGTCAGCAATTTTTGATCCAATTAAAGGTAGTGAGGGCTTAAAGCCACTAGTTTACTAATTCTATTAAAGTCTTTCTTTTGATGGAGAGACAAATGTAGAAAAAATGAGTAGATTGGTTCTCAGTCGGCACTGAGTTTTGGGACTTTGTTCCAAATAGCAGCCCGCAGTTCATCGGATAGTTTGTAGGAGGATTTTTCCCATGATGCATACCCCAGAAGCACTTCTTCGCTCAATTGAGAAGTTTTACATGGATCTGACTGAACCTCTTGATCCCTATGTTGCCCTATCTCTCACTAATCTTAGCCTGAAATTGGTTGAAACTGTCTATACGATGGGCTATCAAGATGGACAGCACAAGGGATCGAGCGCTAATTGCAACCTTTGCAAAGACGGAAACTGCATTTTCCCTAGCTGAGCTTAAACCTTCTAAATCTAAAACTAAATCTCAAATTAAATCTTAGAGAAAGTTTGACCTGAGTTGGCTAAAATATTTAAGCTGAATAAAATCTCAGGCGATCGCTCTTGCTATTTTTCCCTATCTTATTTCTCTTTGTTATTTCTGCTTTTCTGATCTATAGCCCAATTCTGTCAACATTTTTTCTCTCTGATGATTTTGGTTTTGTCGCTCATCTTTCTGCGCAATGCCCAATTAATTTAGTTGAATGTTTGAGACGTTTTGGTGGGGCATTATTTTTTCGTCCCCTCACTTCTCTTAGCTTTTATTTTGATTTCTTATTGGCAAATCTTTCGCCGATTGGTTACCATGCCACTAACATTTTGCTGCATGGAATTAACAGCTATCTAGTTTTGATTCTGGCTAAATTATTAGTTAAAGAGCTTGAGCCTAGATATAAAGTTGATCTCTCAAAAGATATTTTAGTAAATTCTTCTGAAAGTTCTTTTAAAAACTCAAAAGTTGAATTTTACCTGTGGCGCGATCGTTTGCCGATAATTTCAAGCCTTCTATTTTTGATTTTACCATGCCATAGTGAGGCAGTGACTTGGATTTCAGCCCGTTCTGATTTATTAGTGACTTGCTTTATTTTGCTATCTTTGGTGATTTATATTGCTAAGCGAAATCGACTTTCGTCTCTGGTTCTCTGCCCCGTTCTTTTTGCACTGGCATTGGGATCAAAGGAATTAGCGATCGCTTATCCAATTCTCTTACTTAGCTATGAAATTTACAGTTGGCGCAGCAGAAATTCAATTTTAGTTAGATGGATATTTGCGAATATCGTAATCTATAGCGGCGTAATCCTTGGCTATTTATGCTTGCGCTATTTGGCAATTGGCGTATTTGTCGGTGGTTACAGCGAAGGGATCACATTCCAATTCCCTCAGGTTTTAGTAAATCTCTTGACCTATCTTAGTCGCACTCTCTTTCCACCTTTAGGGGTAATTCCGATATTCAGTTTGAGTGTTTTGGCTTTAGGGGTATTGATTTGGCGCTGGCGATCGCAGATTATTCCTTCACCTATTTATGCTCTATTAGCTTTTCTATTTGGCGGTTATTTTTTATTTTTACTACCTGTAATTAACCTTACTATTTCGTTAAGGAATACTCAAGAAGAGAGATTTCTTTATTTACCTTCAGTTTTTGCGGTGATTTTTCTCTCAATCTTTTTCCAAGTAATTCTACCTAAAGATCCCCAAAAATTTAAGTTGGGAGTACTATCTATCTATCTATGTTTGGCGATTTCGCTATTTAACTCCAATCAAATTTGGCTAAGTGCGTCTCAAATTGCTGAGAGCATGATCAAGAGTTTAGCTTCCTTAGCTCAAGCAGAGAAGCTGTATGTCTTGAATTTACCTGATCGCTATCGTGGTGCTTATGTTTTTCGTAATTCATTTGCTAGGGCTTTGCAGCTATTTGTGCCAGGGAAATTTGCTGGGGTACAAACAATCTCTTTTCATAACTTAGAAAGTATCGATCAAAAACTGCAAGGAACAGATGATCAACTGAAGTCTTTGGATGCGCCTGTAGAATTTTATTTCAAAGCAAAAGCAGAGATTTTTACGCCAGAGCTAGGCAATCTAAAGTCTAAAGAGTTTTCTATTTCAAATTTGAGCGATCGCGGCTTCAATTTCTTCCTGCCAAACTTAAAACCTGAAGATAGGCTTGTTTATTATTCAGATCAAAAGTTAATTGAAATTAAGAGTAGCCCTAAATCTTAACGTTTACTAATTCTTTGACTGGTACATCAGTATATTTAGCCACGATTTTACGAAATTCATCGCCATCCACAGTTTCAACTTCAATCAGAAAATCTACCAAATAATCACAAAGGGCACGATTTGTCACAAATATCTCTAGCGCCTGACGATGGCAATCCTCAATAATTTGACGGATTTGACGATCAATTTTGCTGGCGATCTCTTCGGAGTATTCGACTCGATTTCCCCAATCTCTTCCTAAGAACATATCGCTATTTTGCCGCTCTAGAGCCACTAAGCCTAAGTCTGACATTCCCAATTGAGTCACCATTAATCTGGCTAGGCGCGTAATATATTCAAAATCGCTCGCGGCACCAGTAGTTATCTCTCTATCGCCAAACACACACTCTTCTGCTACACGTCCACCCAATGCCACCGTAATCATCGCTAAGAGATTATTGCGAGTTTCTAAACCCATCTCTTCGTTTGGTACGGCACGAGAAAAGCCCCCAACTCCGCCAGAACGGGGAATAATTGTCACTTTATCTAAAGGTTCTGAATCTTCAAGTAACGTTTGTAATAAAGCATGACCAACCTCGTGATAAGCGATTAAGCGTTTTTTTGCCCCATCCAACATTGGCTGCATAGTCATGCCAATCGTTACTCGATCAAGAGCGTCGGCAATTTCTAGCTCAGAAATCGACTCTTTTCGTCGTCGAGCAGTTAAGATTGCTGCCTCATTTAAGAGATTAGCTAGATCGGCACCAGCAAAACCAGGAGTACGTCTGGCAATTACTTCGATCGAAACACTCTCATCAATCCGTTTGTTGCGAGCATGAACTTTGAGAATCTCTAAGCGACCATTGTAGGTAGGTAAATCTACACTAATCTGGCGATCAAAACGACCTGGGCGCAAAAGAGCCTGATCGAGTACATCTGGGCGGTTGGTTGCCGCAATTACAATCACGCCTGTATTGCCCTGAAAGCCATCCATCTCCGTGAGCAATTGGTTTAGGGTCTGCTCTCGCTCATCATTACCGCCGCCGATACCTGTACCGCGCTGACGACCAACCGCATCAATTTCATCAATAAAAATAATACATGGAGCGCTCTCTTTTGCTCGATGAAACAGATCTCGTACCCGCGAAGCACCTACGCCCACAAACATTTCTACAAACTCAGAGCCAGACAGTGAAAAGAAAGGTACGCCAGCTTCACCCGCGATCGCTTTTGCCAGAAGAGTTTTTCCAGTTCCAGGCGGTCCAATCAATAACACACCTCTAGGGATTCTGGCACCTACGGCGGTAAATCGATCTGGTTGCTTTAAGAAAGTCACTACTTCCTGAAGTTCTTCTTTAGCCGAATCAATCCCAGCTACATCATCAAAAATTACACCTGTCTTCGCTTCGGGTAAAAAACGGGCTTTTGACTTACCAAAATTTAGGGTTTGGGCAGGTCCACCTGGGGCATTGCTGAGCCGACGCAGAATGATAATTACCACAACAATCAGAACGAGGGGCACCAGAAAAGTACCCATTAAATTCCAAACTACCGTGGATTGCTTGGGATTAACAATTGAGAGTGCAACTTGATTTTGGCGCAGGATGCGGAGAAATTCCCCGTCATTCGGTAGGTCGATCTTTAAGCTGGTGCCGTTTTTTAGCTTGATCGTTGCCGTGGGGTTACCACGCTCGACTTCAATTTCATCTACCTGTTTATTCCGAATTTTTCCTAGCAGTCCACTATAGGTAAGTTGATTAGATAGATTGTTAGCGCTATTAGAGTTGCCTGGCTGGATATTTTGAGTATTCTGGGGATTAACTTGACTTGAAGGAGCTAGTTGCGCCTTAGCATCACTTACCCCAACTCCAGCATTGATTAAAAGAATGCCTTGACAAGCGATCGCGCTAAACATTAGAGAGCCAGCATATCTTCCGATTTTATTCCCTAATTTTTGCCAAATTCCTAATTCTTTCTGCCAAAATAGGGCGGTGGTTTTAGGTGCAATTTTGCCAGAATTCATATCTTTGGGTGGTATTTGAGGGGTCAACAGCAGGTTGGGCTTAAAAGTAAAACTCATACTGATTATTAAATCAGTCTAAACGATTAATTCTTAGGATTGGGTAAACCAACTGAAACTGCCAGGCAAGAACGGTTAAACTGAAAAAACATTATTTGTCCGCATCAGTCAGTCTATGTCAGATATTTCTTCAACTTCCAGCCTTCTTACTGATCTTTCTACTTCAAGTCTACCTGATCGCCCCCTACAGGAAGAGACTGCGGCTGAACTCAAAACTTTAGACAGCGCCCCAAAGGTGGAGCAGAAGGATAAACCCAAGCCTGTGATTTTGAAAGTTGCGCCGCCAGCTGAAATATTGCCAGAACCGACCAGGATTGAGTTAGAGGAGGACAAAGCTAAAAAGTCAGAGGAGATTGAGCCTGAGCTTGAAGCAAAAACACCAGATCTAGTGCCCAAATCCCCGCTTCTCCCTTCAGCCCAGACTTCTGAACCAGCCCCGAGCCAAACTGCAGCGCAGTCAAATAAACCGAAGCCAGTAATTGTCAAAGTTGCCGCCGCTGTTACCCCTACTGCTCCTATTGACTCTGCTACCAAGGCTAATTCTGAAGTTGCTAAAGCGATCGCTACGCAAGTCAAAGCACCCAAAGTGCCTAAGGTAATCCTTGATCCGCCAGCCGCCAAAGTCCCAGCTATTAAAATCGTAGGCATTCAACCGCTAGCAACTAAAGTGCCAGAGCAAACCCAGCCTGCCGCTGAAATCAAAAGACCAAAACCGACAATTTTGAGTGTTACCCCTGCGGCTGTACCTGAAGTTGAGCAAACAAAAACACCTGAAGTAAAACTTGAGACTGCTCCCCTAGATATTAAGACAGAGATTAAATCGGAGCCGAAAGCAGAACCTAAATCGCTTAAATTTGATAAAGCTGAAAAAGCAGCTATTTTTGAGCCTGTCAAGGCTTTCTCCAGTGATGACTTTGCCAAGGCATTGCAATCTCACAGTATTCAACTCAACCAGGGTCAGGTAGTAAGCGGCAATGTGGTTGAGCATGACACCCGCGGCGCATATATCGAAGTCGGTGGCAAATCACCAGGATTTTTACCCTTGGATGAAGCGGTACTTGGCGGTGCTGCTAACCTGGAAGAGGCTTTGCCCATAGGCACTAAGCGCGATTTTGTGATCATTCGAGAAGCAGACGCGGATGGTGCGGTTACTCTGTCAGTAAAGAGCTTTTTGATGAAGCAGGCATGGCAAAATTTACGTCAGTTTCAGACCAAAAATCAAAGCTTTAACTGTCGCATCTTGGATATAAACACGGGTGGTTTGGTGGTGAGTGCCCAAGGTTGGCGCGGTTTTATTCCGCGATCGCACCTCAATGCCCAAATCGAAGATATCGAACAACTCAAGGGCACAACCATTCCAGTAGTGGTTTTAGAGTTAGATGAAGAGCGTAGCAAAATTGTACTATCCAACCGTCTAGCGGTAAAATCATCTGCCTTTAGTCAAGTGCAAAAAGGACAGTTGGTTTCTGGCACAGTCAGCAGCATTCGCCCCTTTGGACTATTCGTGGAACTAGGTGGATTGTCTGGGCTTCTGCACGTTAAGGAAATTAGCCAAAAGTATATTGGCAATGTTGAATCGACTTTTCCAGTGGGAGCACAGATTAGGGCTGTGGTAATCGATGTGGATGAATCGCACCAGCGCATTGCTCTTAGCACTAAAATCTTGGAACTACATAGTGGCGAAATTTTAGAACATCCAGAAGAGGTGTTTGCCGAAGCGGAACAGCGCTTAGAGAAAAATATCAGCAAGCTGTGGGAAAGCTAAATTGGCAAAGTTAGAAAGGATTAAGACTTAATCTTTGCTTAACTTAATCTATGCTTAACCATTTCTTAAACTTACTAACCCCATTCACCACCTATGATTTTCTGGTAGGAATCCTGGCTAAAAGAGGTAGGTATGAGATTAATCAGGCGTTTTGCCCAGATATTTGTGGCAATGTTGATATTGGTATTAGTTTCGGCGGAAATTCTGAGGCAGAATCCAAACCTGTTAGCTAATGCCCAAAGCACAATTTTTGAATCTTCGCTGCAGCCCAGGGGAACGAGAGTCCAGATTCTCCATGCTTCCGACTTTGAAGCTGGAGTTCCTGCGATTGAAGATGCTCCCCGTTTCTCT
>Ga0163144_10026564_pt1 | contig 11249 bp, 10 predicted proteins | sample OliLak19BULKMAT1_FD_123175 | JGI IMG/M metagenome (GOLD analysis project Ga0163144, IMG submission 123175) | Freshwater microbial mat bacterial communities from Lake Vanda, McMurdo Dry Valleys, Antarctica - Oligotrophic Lake LV.19.BULKMAT1 | ecosystem: Environmental > Aquatic > Freshwater >... | reverse complement strand
TGGCGGATCAGCCCGATCATCTCGTCGATCTGGTCACTCGTCATCACCAGCGGCGGCGCGATGATCATGCGATCCCCCACGGCGCGCATGATCACGCCATTGTCAAAGCAGTGGGTGCGGCAGATCATGCCCACCCCGGCGCTCTCGTCGAACAAGGCCTTGGTCTTCTTGTCCTTGACCAGGACCAGCCCGGCGACGAAACCGCAGGCCTCGGCCGACGCCACCAGCGGATGGTCGCCCAGCTCGGCATACCGGCGACCGAAATAGGCGCCCAATTCGCCCCGCACTTTTTGGGGCAATTGTTCGCGCTCCATGATGGCGATGTTCTCGAGTGCCACCGCGCAGGCCACCGGATGCCCGCTGTAGGTATATCCATGGTTGAATTCGCCGCCTCGCTCGATCAGGACCTTGGCGACCCGATCGCCCACCATCACTCCACCCAGCGGCACATAGCCGCTGGTGACCGCCTTCGCGAACGTGACCAAATCCGGCTTGTAGCCGAATTTCTCGTACGCGAACCAGTGGCCCAGCCGGCCAAAGGCGCAGATCACCTCGTCGCTGATCAGCAAGATGCCGTATCTGTCGACGATGCGCTGGATCTCGGGCCAATAGGTGTCGGGCGCAATGATCACCCCGCCCGCCCCCTGCACCGGCTCGGCAATGAAGGCGGCGACCTTGTCCGGCCCGACCGCCAGGATTTTGTCTTCCAGCCAGCGCGCCGCGCGCAGGCCGAACTCGTCGCGTGTCTCGCCGTCCTGGCCCAGTTCGAAGTAATACGGCTGCTCGATGTGCTCGATGTTCGGGATCGGCAGGTCACCCTGGGCATGCATGCCACTCATGCCGCCCAGCGATGCCCCGGCCATGGTGCTGCCGTGGTACGCATTGCGGCGACTGATGATCATCTTGCGTTGGGGCTGGCCCAGCAAATCCCAGTACCGGCGCACCATGCGCACGTTGGAGTCGTTACTCTCGCTGCCGCTGGATGAATAAAACACGTGTTCGAAGCTGCGCTCGCCCACGCGCGGTGCCAGTTCAGCCAGTTTGGCCGCCAGTGTCGTCGCCGGCACGTTGGTGGTCTGGAAGAAGCTGTTGTAGAACGGCAGCGTCATCATCTGGGCATGTGCCGCATCGGCCAGCTCGCGCCGGCCGTAACCCACGTTCACGCACCACAAACCGCTCATGGCGTCGAGCAACCGGGCCCCCTCGGAGTCCCAGACATGGATGCCCTCACCGCGCACGATGACCCGCGAGCCCCGGCGGGCGAGGTCCTTGAAGTCGGTGAAGGGATGCAGGAAGTGATCGCGGTCCATCTGCTGGATCCTGCGGGTGTCGACGTTGCTGTTCACGTGCAGACTCCTTTCATTCAACGGCGCCGGCATCAGACGTGCAGCAACAGGTGCTCACGCTCCCAGGGCGAGATGACCTTCATGAACTCGTCGAATTCGAGCTCCTTGACCTCGGTATACACGGTGATGAACTCCTTGCCCAGCACGTCGTGCAGGTCGGACTCGCGGCGCAACCAGTCCAGCGCCTCACCCAGACTGCGTGGCAGCGAATACGGCGACAGGTAGGCGTCGCCCTTCATCTCCGCCTTGGGCTGGATCTTGTTCTTCAGGCCCAGGTAACCGCAGGCCAGTGTCATCGCCAGCGCGACATAAGGATTGGCGTCGGCGCCGATGACCCTGTTTTCGACCCGGCGCGCCTGCGGCGAGGAGATCGGCGAACGGATGCCGACGGTGCGGTTGTCGTAGCCCCATTCGATGTTGATCGGCGCCGCGGTGTTGCGCGAGAGCCGACGGTAGCTGTTCACATAGGGCGCAACCAGCACCATCGCCGCCGGCACATACCGCTGCATGCCACCGATGTAGTGCATGAAAGCCTGTGACGGCGTGCCGTCCGGGTTGCTGAAGATGTTCTTGCCGCTGGCCTTGTCCAACAGGCTCTGGTGCACATGCATCGAGCTGCCGGGTTCACCCTCGATCGGCTTGGCCATGAAGGTGGCGTACATGTCGTGCCGCAGGGCCGCTTCGCGCACCGTGCGCTTGAAGAAAAAAACCTCGTCGGCCAGCCCAAGCGGCGACGCGTGGAAAAAGTTGATCTCCATCTGCCCGGCGCCGACCTCGTGGATCAGCGTGTCCACGTTCAGCTCCATCTTGTCGCAGTAGTCGTAGATTTCCTCGAACAGCGGGTCGAACTCGTTGACCGCGTCAATGCTGTAGGCCTGACGCGAGGTTTCGGCCCGTCCGCTGCGGCCGACCGGCGGGCGCAGCAAGGTATTGGGGTCGGTATTGCGCGCGGTCAGGTAGAACTCGAGTTCCGGCGCCACGATGGGCTGCAGCCCCTCGGCCGCGAACAGGTCGCACACCCGGCGCAACACGCTGCGCGGCGCAAACGGCACCAGCTTGCCATCATGGTCGAAACAGTCGTGGATCACCTGCGCCGTCGGGTCGGAGGCCCAGGGCACGAGGCGTCGGGTGGACGGGTCGGGCCGCAACTGCATGTCCTTGTCGGTGGGATCGATCACGTCGTAATATGGCCCGCTTTCCGGGAACTCGCCGGTCACGCCCATGGCCACGACCGCCTGTGGCAGGCGCATGCCACGGTCTTCGGTGAACTTGGCGCGCGGCAGTATCTTGCCCCGCGCCACGCCAGTCAGGTCCGGTACCAGACACTCGACCTCGGTCACGCGGCGCTCGTTGAGCCATTGTTCGAGGTCGTTGAAACTCATCGCCTTTTCGTCACTCATCATGTTCTCCATGAATCACTGTGGATACCGCATGCCGACGGGTCGAGCCGCGCCTGCGCGCCAAGCTGCACCGCCCGCGCATATTCGTCACCCAGAACGACGTAGGGCATCTGCTGGCCCTCGGCACCCAGCAGCCGGTGGTCCGCCGGCAACCACACCAGGCATGGCGTTTCACCCATGATCGGTTTCTCCCATTGTCACGCCTTCCATTGTGCCTGCGGCGCCGAAGGCTTCACCACAAGTCGCGCAACTGCAGGTACCACATCGCCAGCGCCAGGCTGGGTGTGCGCAGCCAGGGCCCGCCGGGAAATGCGCGATGGCGCAGGCGCGCAAACAGGTCGAACCGACCGGCTTGTCCGCTGACCGCCTCGGCCACCAGCCGCCCCGCCAGGCCGGTCAGCGCGACACCATGGCCGCTGAACCCTTGCAGGTAATACAGGTTGTCGCCCAGGCGCCCGAAATCGGGCATGCGATTCATGCTGATATCGACAAAACCGCCCCAGACAAACTGCACCGGAACCCGCGCCAGCTCCGGGAATACCCTGAGCATCCGCTGGCGCATCGACGCCTCCAGGTTGCGCGGCGTCATCGTCGTGTAGCTGACCCGGCCCCCGAACAGCAGCCGGTGGTCGGCGCTGCAGCGGAAATAGTCGAGCGCAAAATTGTTGTCGCAGACCGCCGCATCGCGGGCAATCAGCTGCGCGCATTGCGCCGCCGACAGGGGCGCCGTGGCCACCATATAGGTGCCCACCGGCATGATCCGCGGCCGGATCTCGGCCGCGACACCCGGGCCGTATTCGGCAAGCGCACAGTTGCCCGCGAGCAGCGCGAACCGGGCCCGCACCTGGCCCTGTTCGCAGACGGCGCGCAGCCGCGCGCCGCGCAGCAGGCGGCGTACCGCCGAGTGCTCGAAGATGCGCACGCCCAGCTGCCGGGCAGCGCGTGCCAGTCCCAGCCCGTACTTGAGCGGGTGCAGATGGCCGCTGCGGTCCTCGTAGGCTGCGGCGCAATACCGCGCGCTGCCGATACAGGATCGCACCGCATTGCCGTGCACCATCTCGTATGGCAGGCCGTAGTCACGTTCGTTGCGCCGCATCTCCTGTTCCAGCGCGCGGGCCTTGCGCGGCGAATCGGCCACATACAGGTAACCCCGGCGCCGGTCGCAATCGATACCGAACTCCGCGATCCGGCTGTCGATCAGGTCCAGCGCCTCCAGCGACATGTCCCAGGCGCGCCGTGCATCGGCCTTGCCGAGCTGGGCCTCGAAGGCCTGCTGGCCGCTGGCAAAACCGACGATCGCCTGACCCCCGTTGCGCCCGGACGCGCCGCTGCAGATCCGGTCCGCCTCCAGCAACACGACCTGCAAGCCGCCGCGCGCCAGCTCGATTGCCGCCGACAGGCCGGCAAAACCGCCGCCCACCACCAGCACGTCGGCGTCGATGGATTCCTGCAGGTGTGGCTCGGGTACTCGGCTGACGCCAGCCTCGTAGTAGCTGCGCTGGTTCAGTTGTGTATCGGACGCCAGGATCGCGGTATTCCACAAGGCCATGTTCAGCCTTCCAGTTGCACGGTCCCCGCATCCGGGCGTTTGGCCACCTGGCCAGACAAGTAGGTCCAGACAAAAGCGGCCGCTGCCTGGCTGCTCAACTCGGCATGGTCGTACGCTGGAGCGACCTCGACACAGTCCATGCCGACCATGTTCAGCCCACTGAGTTCCTCCAGCAACGTCATGACCTGGGAGCTGGTCATGCCCCCGGGCTCCGGCGTACCGGTGCCCGGGGCGAATGCCGGGTCCAGGCAGTCGATGTCCAGCGTCAGGTAACACGGCCGATCGCCCAGGCGTTCGCGGATCTGCCCGACGATGGCGCCGAGCTGCTCGCCGTCCTTGCCGCGCAAGGAACGGGCGGTGAAGATCAGGCCGCCCTGGTCCGACACGAACTCCCGCGCCGCGCGTTCGCCAGACGAACGCAGCCCGATCTGCACCACGTGCGGCGCGCTGACCAGGCCCTCGACGATCGCCTCGCGGGTCCAGGTGCCGTGGCCCGAAGGCTCGCCAAAATGATCTTGCCAGGTGTCGCAGTGGGCGTCGAAATGCACCAGCGCCAACGGCCCGTGGCGCTGGTGCGCCGCGCGCAACAGCGGCAGCGTCACCGAGTGATCGCCGCCCAGGAACACGCAGTGGTGCGCCGCCATCAGCCGCAGCGCCTGCGCGGTGATCGCGCAACGGACCTGCGGCAGCGGCGACGCGTTGGGCAGCCGCAGGTCCAGCGCATCGCCCAGATGCGGCAACGGCGAAACGCCGAAATGCGGATGGATGCCGTCGCATAGCATCAGGCTGGCGCGGCGGATCGCCGATGGCCCGAATCGCGCGCCGGGCCGGTTTGTCACCGCGCCATCGAAGGGAATGCCGACCACGGCAAATGCCTGCTGATCCAGCGCGCCGGCGGCGAGAAACCGGTTGCCGTCCATTGCATATGCGAAATCACCCACGGCCATGGGGCTCCTTGTCGAAGAATATGGTTCGCCGCGGCACCGGCCAGCGCCGGTTTGTCACGCACAATCCCGTGCATTCTGCCTGTTCCAGCGCCCCGGCCATCGGCTGGCAAAGCGGACAGGTGCCCCCCGACCCCTACCCGCCATCCGCGATGCGACCCCTGCCCAGCCATCTGATTGCTTATGGCTGCCTGTCCTTGAGCATGGTGTTGACCGGCTGTTACGTCGCCTTGGCCAAACCCCTGGTGGCGGCGTTGCCGGTGTTCCTGCTGGCCTGGATGCGTTTCGGCATCGCCGCCGTGGCCATGCTGCCCTGGCTGCGCAAACCGCCGGGTGAGGCACCGCTGACGGCGCAGACCCGGCGGCTGTTGTTCTTCGAATCCTTTTTCGGCAACTTCCTGTTTTCGATCTGCATGTTGTACGGGGTCAGCATGACCAGCGCGGTATCGGCTGGCGTGATCCTGGCTGGCGTTCCGGCCGTCATCGCGTTGATGAGCTGGTTGTTCCTGGGAGAACGAATCAGCCGGCGCATGTGGGCTGCCGCAGTCTGCGCCGTGCTGGGCCTGGTGGTGCTGGCCCTGGCCCGCGCCGACCTCTTCGCGCCCCACGGCGCTGCGGACGCGCCAACCTCGCCCACGGCTTGGCTGGGCAACCTGCTGGTGTTCGGCGCCGTCATTTGCGAAGGGTGTTATGCGGTGATCGGCAAGAAACTCACCGGCGCACTGGGGCCCAAACGCATCTCCTCGCTGATCAACCTGTGGGGCTTCGTACTGATGACGCCATTTGGCCTGGTACTGGCGCTGGGGTTCGACTTCGGCGCAGTCGGCCCCGGTATCTGGCTGCTGCTGGTGTTCTACGCACTGGCAGCGAGCATCGGAACGGTGTGGTTGTGGATGACCGGTGCACGGCGCCTGCCGGCGGCCCAGGGTGGCATCTTCACCGTGATGCTGCCGATCTCGGCTGCGCTGGTGGGCGTGCTGGGGTTGGGTGAAACCATGACGGGGCTGCAGTTGCTGGCATTCGCGATCGCGCTGTTCGGTGTGTTCCTGACCTGGAACCACCGTTGACGGCTGGGCTTGGCGGCGCCGGCAAACCTAGAAGCGGTCGATGCGGTAGGCGGCAAGGTCCAGGCTGGCGGCCTGGCCCTGCATCAGGTCGGTCAGGATGCGGGCGGTAACGCCGCACAGCGTCAGACCCAGGTGCTGGTGGCCGAAAGCAAAGAACACCCCGCGCTGGCGCGGCGCCGCACCCAGCACCGGCAAGTGGTCCGGCAAGGAAGGGCGAAACCCCATCCAGGTGCTGGCCGTATCGTTTCGTATGCCGGGCAACAGCGCCAGCATCTGCCGGCGCAGCAGCGCGTAACGCCGCGGGTCGGGCGGCAGGCGCATGCCGCCGAACTCCACCGTGCCGGTCATGCGCAGGCCGACCGACATCGGCGTCATGATCACGCTGCGTTCGGTCGATGCAATCGGGCGGCGCATCGCAATCGCGCCGGCGCCGTGTTCCCCCGGGGCCGGCCAGGGCACGGTAATGTGATAACCCCGCTCGGTGTCGAGCGGAACCCGGTAACCCAGGCTGCGCGCCAAAGGCCCCGACCAGGCGCCGGCACAGACCAGGGCCTGGCGCGCATGCAGGGCCGGGCCATGCTCCAGTGTCAGGCGCACCGGGCCATTGCCCTCCTGGTACAACCCGAGCACGCGCGCACGTTGCACCCGCCCGGACCAGCGTTGCAACGCCTCGATCAGGCCGGTACAGACCGCGTGCGGATCGGAAACATGTCCGGTGTCGGGGTAACACAAGCCGCCGGCCACGTCGGCACTGAGTGCTGGCGCCTCGGCATGTACGGCCTGCGCCGACAACACGTCGGTGCGGATGCCGTAACGCGCCACGTCTTGCGCCTGAAGCCGGGCCGCCTGCGCACCGGCGTCAGTCTCCCAAACGCGCAGGTACCCATCGAGCGACAACAACGCCCCCAGCCCGCATGTCTGCATCAGGTCGCGCAGATCGTCGCGCGAGGTCTGCTGCAACGCCATCAACGCGGCAACACCCCGCGCCAGCGCGCTCGGCCGGGCCGCCAGCACGAACCGGGTCAGCCATGGCAGGATCGGCAGCAGGTAGGCCATGCGCAGCCGCAGCGGGCTGTCGGCGTCGACCAGGTAACGCCAGCTGTCGCGGATGACCTGCGGATTGGCCAGCGGGATCAGCTGCTCGGTGGCGACGTGGCCGGCGTTGCCGAAACTCGCCCCCATGCCGGGCGCCTGCATGTCGAGCAGCAGCACCTCGCGTCCCGCGTGTGCCAGCCGCGCCGCACAGGCCGCACCGACCAGGCCGGCGCCGACCACGATGGTGTCGCTGTCCAGCCGGATAGTCACGGTCGCTCCATCGGGGAGGTCATCGTCCCGGTCTCGGTCGGTGCACCGGTCGGGCACAAGCGCATGCGAGACCCATCATGCGGCCGGTGCGATGCCCCAGACATAGGGGTCGGCCGGGTCGATCAGCAGCGTGGTCTCGGCGCACACATGGGCGCGACCGACGATGGAGGGCATCAGCCGCTCGCCGTCCAGGCGGTAACTCGCCTCGAACACACTGCCCAGCACACTTTCCTGGCGCCAGGTCGCGCCGGGCGCCAGTGCGCCGTCGGCGGCCAGGCAGGCCAGCTTGGCGCTGGTGCCGGTGCCGCACGGCGATCGGTCGTAAGCCCGCCCCGGGCACAACACGAAGTTGCGCCCGTCGTTGGCCGGATCCCGGGCCGGGCCCATGAGTTCGATATGGTCGATCACGGCGCCGTCGCTGCCGGTCACGCCGGCGGCCTCCAGCGCCTGACGGATCGCCCAGGCATGTTCGGTCAGCGGCTCGACATGTGCGATCGAGATGTCGATGCCCCCGGCATCACACAGGAAGAACCAGTTGCCGCCCCAGGCCACGTCGCCATGCACCAGGCCGATGCCCGGCACCTGCAGTTGCACACCTTGGCGGTGCCGGTAGGCCGGCACATTGCCGATCTCGACCACGCCCTGGCCACGCAGATGCACCGCGACGGTGCCTACCGGCGTATCGAGCGCGTAGTGCCCCTGCGCCACCCGGCCCATGTACTCGAGCGTGGCCATCAGGCCGATCGTGCCGTGGCCACACATGCCCAGATAACCGACGTTGTTGAAGAACACCACCGATGCCAGCGAACCGGTCTCCCGCGGGGGCAGCAACAAGGCGCCGACCACGACATCGCTGCCGCGCGGCTCGCACACGGTGGCTGCGCGATATCGGTCGTGCCGGGAGCACAGCTGTTGCACCACCTCGCGCAACGGTAGCTGGCCCATATCGGGGAAGCCGGACAACACGAGCCGCGTGGGCTCGCCGCCGGTATGCGAATCAAGACAGACGATCTTTTCCATGCGCAGATTGTGCTGCCACCCCGAGCGGGCGGCTAGAGGCCGGTCAATATGCGGGTTGCCGATTTCGGCACAAATGCGCCATCAATCTCAGCGCCCAGCGCGGTTCGGTGGCTACGCCAGCGGGCCCGAATGCACCACGATGCCGTCCGCGTCGGCATGCAACCAGTCGCCCGGGCGGATCCACACGCCCTGAATCCACACCGGAACATCCCGCTCGCCCTGGCCTTGCTTGCGCGGCGGCATGGGCATCGGCGCCAGCGCCAGGATGCCGATCGGCAGCAACAGCAACTCGGCCACGTCGCGCACACAACCGTTCACCAGCACACCCGCCCAGCCGTTGCGCGCAGCTGCCGCGCCGAGGTTGCCGCCCACAAGCGCACGGCGCAAGGATGCGCCGCCATCGACCACCAGCACCCGTCCCTGCCCCGGACTGTCCAATGCGGCCTTGACCAGCGTGTTGTCCTCGAAGCAGCGCAACGTGCTGACCGGCCCGGAAAACTGCGCTGCGCCTGCGAACGTACGAAACACCGGAGGCAATACGCGAAAAGCGCCGCTCGAATCGTCCTGGCGTGCATCGCACAGATCGCATACGGGTGGGGGCTGGGACATCGTCTGGTTTCCTTCGTACAGGGGTAAATCGTCAACGCTTGCGGCATGTTAACGCGGCAAGCTGCAGCATCGCGTGAAGCGCCAACTGCGTGCGCGCGCGCCGCTTGCAAGGCCACGTTGCGTGCCTGCGCGTGCTCCGCCGGCGATACAAGGCGTCAAACGTGCGCATTCACCGAATGAAAAGCCGCATTTCCCAGTCGCAAAAAAAACAACACGCCCGAGTGAAAAAGATACCTTTTCGCTTGGAAACCGGTTTCTTCTCCAGTAGCATCCGCAGTGCCAGTGGAGAAGCAGATCTTTGCTGGTGGTTAATCAACTTCTAGAAGGACAATCAATCATGGCAACTGCAAAAAAAGCCCCGGCCAAAAAGGCCGTCGCCAAGAAAGCTGCACCCGCAAAAAAAGCAGCTCCGGCGAAAAAAGTAGCAGCGAAGAAAGCTGCCCCGGCCAAGAAGGCCGCTCCCGCGAAGACGGTCGCTGCCAAGAAGGCCGCCCCGGCCACGAAAGCCGCCGTCAAGAAGGCTCCAGCCAAGAAGCGCGCCGTCAATGCCGCCTTCATGAAGGCCTTGACACCGAGCCCCGCCCTGGCTGCCGTGGTCGGCTCATCACCGCTCCCGCGCACCGAAGTGGTCAGCAAGTTGTGGACCTACATCAAGAAGAACAAGCTGCAGGACGCAGTCAACAAGCGCATGATCAATGCCGACGCCAAGCTCAAGGAAATCTTTGGCAAGATGCAGGTGTCGATGTTCGAGATGGCCGGCCTGATCGGCAAGCATCTGAAATAAGCACCAAGCCGTGCATCGAGGGGCCGACGTCGTCGGCCCTTTTTTTTACCTGGGCCGGGGCTTCATCGCGCCGCGTGGCAGATGTGCTGCGGCGAGTGCCGACTCGCGCTGTCAGCCCAGCGTGATCGTCTGAGCCAGCGCCAGGTCCGGCGCAGGTTCGTAGTCAGCGATGACCCAAGCCCTGTCCCTGGCCGCGCACGCCTCGCGCAACAGGTCCGTGACCGCGCCAATCGAGGCCTTGTCCAGCGCCGCGAACGGCTGGTCGATCAGGGTCAGCGGGGCACCGCTGGCGATGGCAGCAACCAACCACACCTTGCGCCGCGATCCGGTGGACAACATGTACATCGGCTTGTCTTGATGCGCGCGCAGGCTCAGCCGCTCGATCAAGGCGGCAACGGCGGCCCGATCGAAACTGCGGTAACCCGCGTGCAACGTATCGAGCCAGGCCAGCGGCGAGAGCTGCGGCGCCAACGCGGATTGCGGGTCGGTGCGAAACACCTGGGCGCGGTAACGCTCCGGATCCTGATCCAGCCGCACACCGGCGACCTGCAACACGCCGCCGTCGGCCGGCAGTTCGCCACAAAGCAGTCGCAGCAGGCTCGTCTTGCCTGCGCTCTCGTCCCCCCGCACCAGCGTCAGTCCAGCCGGGAATCGCGCGCTCCAGTGCGAGAACAGTGCGCGCTGCGGGTAGGAAAAACACAGGCCATCGACCTGCGCGATGGTCAGCGGGTCCGCCGCCATGGCACCGACCTGCTGTCCATCACACGTCGAGCGTGCCATGCCGCTGCCGCCATCCCAGGCACCATGACAGTGGGCTCCCTACTCGGCTGCGGGCACGACCCGGGATCGGGCGCGCCGGGCACGTGCCAGGGCCTGCTCGACGTCGTGCCCCTGCAATCCATACATATCGGCAAACGCCTGCACGGGCTGGGCACCGGACTCGAACGCGCGCAGCAGCGCCTCGTCCTTGGCCTGGGTGGAGCGCGCCTGTTGCAAGGCCTCGTCGAGCCATGCATTGACTTGCGCGTCGCGGCCGTGCACCAGGGCGGCGTAGGCTTCGGGGGTCAGGCCGGAACGTTCGAAGGCCTGCACCATTCGGCGGCGCAGGCTGGGGGTCAGGTCTTCCTTGTCGCGCGCCTGCCGGCGACGGAACACCTCGAGCAGCGCCTGGTAAACATGTTCGGGAGCCATCGGTTCGACCGGCTGCCCGGACAGGTCATGCCGT
>Ga0163144_10026562_pt1 | contig 11249 bp, 18 predicted proteins | sample OliLak19BULKMAT1_FD_123175 | JGI IMG/M metagenome (GOLD analysis project Ga0163144, IMG submission 123175) | Freshwater microbial mat bacterial communities from Lake Vanda, McMurdo Dry Valleys, Antarctica - Oligotrophic Lake LV.19.BULKMAT1 | ecosystem: Environmental > Aquatic > Freshwater >... | reverse complement strand
GCACGGTGCGGTGGCACCCATCACGACCTCGTGTTCCAACGCCTCGCGAACCCAGTGGGCGAGTACACGCACTTTGCGATGTGCCCTGTGACCAACGAGCCCATTCTTATGGTGGTCGTGGACGTAAAGAAACCGGCAAAGAAACCGGCAAAGCCCGTTAAGCCCGTTAAGCCCGTTAAGCCCGTTAAGCCCGTTAAGCCTGTTAAGAAGCCCGTAAAGAAACCGGCAAAGAAACCGGCAAAGAAACCGGCAAAGTCCGTTAAGCGGCCCGTTCAAACTACCATTCAGTGGGGTGTCTAATGCCGTATGTCTCTATCGATACCGAAACCGGTGGGTTCAAGTCCACCACCGACGCCCTGCTCTCAGTAGCGTTGGTCGAACACAACCCGGATCTGTCTCCCGGTCGCTCAATGAATGTCTTCCTCCTGCCTGAGCCGGGGAAGGTGATCAACGAGGGCGCGGCAAAGGTCAATGGGTACACTCCCGAGCTCTGGGCTGCGCGGGGCGCGGTTCCACTGGTGCAGGGCATGCAGCAGATCAAGGGCTGGCTGACTCCCGGCTCGCGGGCGATTGCGTTCAATGCCCCGTTCGACCGCGACTTCTACACCCATAACGAATCGATGGCGAAGGTTGCTACTGGCTTGGCGCCGGACTGGATCTGTGCGTTGAAGTTGTTCCGGGCTTTGGTCAAACGCGCGAATTATGAAGTCCAGAACCACAAGCTGGACAGTCTGGCACAGGTATCTGGCCATTGGAAGGTGGGTCACGTTCGTGGCGATCACCAGGCCCTGGACGACGCCATCGCGTGTGCCGTGGGATACCAATGGATCATGCAGAAGTACAAAGAGTACAAAGAGTCTCCGTTCTAGGACCACTATGCTACCCCCTACCGTTATTTTTGATGGCACTCCTGAGCATGCGACGCAATTGGCGATATACCCATGCCACCAGCCGGTGGGTGGATTCAAGCGCCCGCCGTACTGCATCCCCGCGGATAGATCTCGTACTACCGAGCGGGGAGTGGATGTGGGTACGGTGTTAATCGTTAATGCCCACGGGCACGCCACGGGAGTGATCGAATGAGCTCTCGCGGTAGCTTCAGTAGTCTGGTAAAGGGGCAACTGGCTTGGAAGGATGTCCTACCGTCGGCCAACCGGACAAAGCGTTGGGCACGGAGTACGGATGCCAAGCCCGCGCTCGCCATCGCGCCCCCAAGCCGATGTCGCCGTTACGTTATCACTGCCGAGGAGTACGTGGAGTCCAACATTGAGGCGATTAAGCTCGCTATCAAACCCCTGATAGTAACCGAGACCTACGTGCACCGGAATCAGGATGTTGTTCTGGATAAGATCGCTGCTAGGGCGCCGGAGTTGAAGTCCAAGCTCAACCTCACCACCGCCCAACTGCGTGCGGCGTTAGAGCGACTGGAATTCTTCTGGTGGGGGAAGTACTACACCCGGGTGGTGAAGACCCCCCGCAAAGGAAAGAAGTCATGAGCCCCACCTCAATACCGACGTTGCTTGCTCTCGCGCATATGATAGTTGCTGTGGTCGCGGCAGGATGTTACATCCGGGAAGTACGCCGTAACCGGATGGTCAATCGCAATGTAGCAATTATCCTCCGCCTGTTTATCAAGAACGTGAGGGAGGATACTCTGGAACGGGCACTCCACCACGTAGAGTGGGTAGCGGACTTCCTCGAGCAAGGCAGACCGCCTACATCTGGGGAAGGTTACTATTACGTGTACTCCGTGGCGGGGGACGAGACCGTGATCTATGGGATAAAGTCATGATTCTGGTTATTTCACTGTCGTCCGCAGCTATCGTAGCCACGGTATTACATTACATCCTCGACGTAGCTCGTAACCGGGATGACCATCGCCTGACTGCTCGTATCCTGCGCACGTTTATCAATGAAGTTACGAAGGATAACCTGGAATGGAGAATCAGTAGTGTGAAAGAAGTAGCCGACTTCCTCGATCCACAAAAGCCACAGTCTAAGGAGACCAAATGAACTACTTTGCATTAATACCTATGGTACTGGCCTCGCTCTGTGTCGTGTTTGGGCTTGGTCACGTCGTTGGCCAACGCTCTGCCGAAGCCGGGATACATCGCCAGCTTATCGCAGCTGGGGTAGCGTACTATTACCTACATGCGGAGACTGGGGAAGTTATTCTGATCTATGGAGTAAAGCCATGATTACCATCATCTGGGCGACCGCTGCCGGACTCATGGTAGGATGTTACATCATGACAGTAATCACTAGGCGGGTGGTTAATCGCAATCTAGCGCAGATCCTCCGCAGGTTTGCCGAGAACGTCCAGCGGGACACGCTGGATGAGACCATCCACCATGTGAAATGGGTAGCAGACTTCCTTGATCCACAAAAACCCTCTTCGAAAGAGACCAAGTGACCTACGAATTTAATACCGTCAAGATCGTCTGTGACAGCACCTACCAAGGAAGCCGGATCACGACCTTCGTCCTGACCTATCCCCGGTACATCCACGCTGAACTGCTTACTCACAGAAGCATGAGCCGTAACGCGCAAAGCAGTAGAGCGATCCCTGCAGCCAAGCGGATCGAGCGCGTACGTTCGAACCCGGTTATGCCCATTCGGTGGGGAGCGAACCAAAAGGGGATGCAGGCGAAGGAGGAATCCGTCGAGCGCCCGGACTACTGTGAAGTGGTGTGGCGTCAGGCTGCGGCGGCGGCAGCAACCACGGCCGAGGCTTTAGCCGGGCAGAACCTGCACAAACAGTGGGTCAACCGCGTACTCGAGCCCTTTGATACCATCACGACGGTGGTGACCGCGACTGACTGGGGTAATTTCTTTGGTCTCCGGTGTCATCCGGATGCCCAGCCTGAGATCGCGGACCTCGCTTGGAAGATGGCGGACCTCTACTATTACTACGAACCGAAGTCGGTAGAGGATCTCGGCCTTATCCCCGACCGAACCGATGCCCCACGCTTCCCGGAGGCGTTGCGTACCGGGGATTGGCATCTTCCGTTCCTGGACGAGCACACACGGGCGAAGCTGTATGGCTCCTGCACCGATAGTGCGGAGTTGGCAGAGAGCTACTTAGAGCTGGCAAAGCTTTCGGTAGCACGCTGTGCCCGGGTTTCTTACCTCACGCACGAGGGCTCAACCCCGGATGTGGAGAAGGACCTCGCCCTCCATGATATGTTGTTAAGTGACGGGCATATGTCCCCGTTTGAGCATCAGGCGATGGCGAGCGATGAGCCACGCCAGGCGAGTAACTTTGGTGGCTGCTGGAAGCAGTACCGCAAGATGCTGGTCAAGCCCGAGCTCAGAACGTTTGACTACGTCCAAGCTCTTCAGACTCGAGCCCGCACATGAGACTGATGGTCATGGGATATGGGGAGCATGGAAAGGATACCGTGGCGGAGTACCTGGCAGAGCATCTGCACCTCCGGATGAAGTCCTCCAGCGAGTTCGCCAACAAGTTCATCATCTATCACCAGCTCGCACCCAAGTACGGGTACATGACGCTGAAGGACTGCTTCAACGACCGCCGCAACCACCGGGCAGAGTGGCACGAGCTGATTAAGGCCTATGGCAAGGACGACCCCGCTCGATTCTCCCGGGCGTTGTTTGCGGAGTACGACATCTACTGCGGCATCCGGGATAACGAGGAGTTCTACGCGGCCAAGGACGAGGGCTTGTTCGATCACGCTATCTGGGTTGATGCAAGTCTGCGGAAGCCTATTGAAGACCTCAGTAGCTGTAAGGTGGACTCGAGCATGGCTGACATCGTGGTTGACAACAACGGTACCCTCGTTCAACTCCTCACAACGTTAGAAACCCTTTGCAAAGAACTGCGCAAGAAAGTCACCCCATGACTGATCCCCAGATCCGCTCCCACATGCACGCCCGCATGGAGGACCGAGAAATCGCAGCGAGCTTTGAGAGAGCGCGACATATCGCAGAAAAGGAATATCGCAGTACGCGCCTCACCATCGCGGCCACGATTTACACTAACAACCCATACCGCCATACGGCTGACGAGTCGGTTCGCCTCGCCGAACAAATCATGGCCGCCAACCAAAGCGCACCTATCCCACCCGGAGCCCTCGCCCAATACACCACGTACGGTCCCCCCCCATGTCGCTTAAGGTAATTATTGCGGGCGGTCGGGACTATCCCCTCAAGACAGAGGATTACCAATTCCTAGACCAACTGCGTCCACTGTTTGCAGAGGTCGTTTCCGGCGCATGCCCCACGGGGGTGGATCATGCGGGCGAGGTGTGGGCACGGTCGCATAACATCCCTGTGAAGACCTTCCCCCCGGATTGGAAGACTCACGGACGTGCAGCAGGACCGATCCGCAACCAGGCTATGGCAGAGTATGCTGATGCAGTCGTACTCTTCCCTGGTGGAGCCGGTACAGCATCCATGGCCAAGCTGGCTGGCCTAAAGGGCCTCCGCATCTGGGACAGGCGTTGCAAGGAAACCACATGACCTGGATCTCAATTAAATACATACCATTGAGGGTTACCGCCCCCCTGTCGAGTCTGGGTGTTATCCGTAGGGCGTTAATCCGCCTCCGCATATGCAGCCTTCCTAAGATCCCCAACCCCGACCCACGCGCTGGATCATTCATTACCGTCACTGAAGAAGATGTGGGCGTCACGCACAAGGTCCGCACTGACGGCCATCACTGGACCAGCGAACCCTTACTACTCATCAAGGAATCCCCATGACCAAGTCCAAGGTTAAACGCTGCCCCAAGCCCTCACCCGTCTGTGTTACCCCAGACCGTGAGTACTGGGCGGTACTGTGTAAGGAGAAGGGTTACCTCGCCCTAGGAGAAGCATCTCCAATAGCGCTGTTCTACACCCGAGTGGGCGCTCGCGATCGGGCTCGTGGGTTGAAGAAGCATATTCCTAATCGTACCTGGGTAGCAGTTAAGGTCACTGTTGCAGTCACCATCCACTCGAAGCGTAAGTGAGTCATGCCTAAGCCCGCGCGCGCCCTTAAACGGGGCCAGATTCGTATCACGGAAGTTAGTGGGGACAAAGTCTTTGAACTCACAGGCTGGACGGTGCTGTCGGAGTCGTTGATCCAAGCCCTGGTAGCCGCGGACGGTAAGGGAGTCATGCGTGTCCCCCTTACGATCGTCGTATGCCACACCCCGGAAGCGGCCGAGAGCGTGCGGGTGGAGTTGAAGCGGGTGGAGGATCTCCGCCGGGAAGCAGGCATTGCACGGGAAGCTGGCTTAGACGGTCAACTACCCACGGCCCAGCGCTCGGTCTATGAGATCGCGGTCTCAGCCACCGTACCCCAGGTGCGAAAGAAGAAGAAACATGACTGAGCTATCCCTTCCCAAGATCATCGCGGTGGACTTCGATGGCACCTGCGTTGACCACCGTTTCCCAGATATTGGCCCCAACGCCCCCGGAGCGGTAGTCACGCTGCAGGAATTAGCAGCCCTGGGTACCAAGTTGATCATCTTCACCATGCGCGGGGATGAATACCTGGATGCGGCGGTGAAGTGGTGGAAGTATCACGAGATTCCCACGTTCGGCGTTAACAACAACCCTGAGCAGAAGGAGTGGACCTCCAGTCCCAAGGCCTATGCCCAGTTGTACATCGATGACGCGGCCTTGGGTGCGCCTTTGATCCAGCCGGCGGAGTTCCGTCGTCCGTGCGTGGATTGGATAGCTGTTCGACGTATCCTGGGCCTGCCTCCGCTTTAACCGCAATGGGAAACCTATCATGAGCACGGAATCCATTCTCAACGACCTACACACCCGGGATCACGTGATGGAGCAAGCCCTTGCACGTAGGGTAGCGGGCTTCCCCTGGTATTCCGACGACAAAGCAAGTTGGCCTGCGTCTACCGATGCCGATGGAGTCTGTACCGGGCAGCTCTTGCTTGAGGACGTTGTGGATCTCGCCGCGGATAAGCTGGACAACCTGCGGAAGATGCTGACCCAGCTTCTCCCCAGCCTGCTTAACACCCTAGACACGGTTAATCCCACGTTATTCGCGCAGGTGTTAGAAGAGATCCAGTTCTACGAAGCCTACTCCAAGCGGGTGTAGCGCTTGACAGAAGCTAGTGCCGATCGTTAGCTGAGGGTGTTCAGCCCCTTCCTTCAACGACCCAGAGTTTTCCGCATGCGTATTACTGTTTCCGGAGGTGTCAGCTATCGGCTGACCCCAGGGGATTACGACCGACTCAACAGCCTACTGGGTACGGTGGAGGGGTTGGTGTACAAGAGCTTACGCGGGTTGGATCGGTTGGCAGTGATTTGGGCGCAGGAGCACGACATCCCTGTAAGCTATATCGCGAGGGATGGCTCCCACGGCCGGGCGGCTGGAGCCATCCGTAATATGCGTATTATGGACGAGGTGGATGCCATCATTGTCTTCCCCGGAGAGAGAGGGAGCTGTCAGATGGTCGCTTACGCGAAGTCCCGGGATAAGCTGGTGATGGACTGGACGCAGACCAAGGGTCGCACTTGACTAATTAAATCCGAGGTTATAAACCTGAGTAACCCCTTCCATAGGAAAACCAGTTATGCCCTCCCCCGTTACCGTTACCCGCGGCGCTGTCGCCCTTCTTCTCTCTGCCCTGTCTCAGCCTGGTTGGACCAAGGCCGCGGCCAGCATTTACCGCGCGGGTAAGCTGATCGACGAACTGGAAACCAAGTTCGCGGACGTCCCCGCTTCTGAGAACACCCCCGCCGCTCAGCGTGAGTGGTCGTACGCAGATGCCCAGTTTGACCTCACGGACAAGGAAAAGGACGTGATCAAGGAATGCTTCGCCCATCATCTGGCCGAAGGGCATATCGCTCCCAGCAAGCACTTCCGGGTGTTGGCTGATGCCGTGGGCCTGGCTGTTGGCGACGACGACTGATCCCTGTTCCGCCTTCTAGTTCCCCAGAAACGCCTGCGACTCTTATCGCAGGCGTTTCTGTTTTGCAAGTATCTGCCTAGCACTAACCTCTTTCTAAGGCAAAATATTCAGGCATAATACCCAGACGTAGTACCGCCGCTAATTAGGAGCACGCATGGCTGGAAATCCCCTATCTGTTCGGTTGGGCTCTGAGAGTCGGGTAACCGGTGTCCTCGCCAACCTTTCGGTAACGGTGGGTAGCGGACGTAACGCTCCGAACCGTACGGGGTTCTTCTCCGAGCAAACGCCGGGTGATGAAAAGCTTTTCGTGGTCGTCGGGGGTGAGCTTGTTGCCTGGTTCAGCGCGCAAAGCAATGTGCTTTCGGTCGTGGGCGTCGATTTCGAGCCGCAGGCTGCCAACCCCGGGGACCTTGATACCCTGTGGGTGAACTCCGCGAATCAGCACCTGTACTTCGGCGGGGTGGATCTCCTGGCCTCAGTAACGGGTACGGTTAGTGGCTCGGGCGCAATTAATCGGGTTACCTACTGGACTGCATCGAATGTTGTTGGTTCTGATGCCGGGTTTACCTGGGATATGGCTACGTTGGCGGTCAATGGTGCGATTGCTTCGACCAAGACCTCTGCCGGGACTGCATTCGACGCCACCGCATTTGGTGACGCCCCTCTGGGTGCATCCGATGCCATCCTTGGTATCTCGTCCGCTACCGTTGCTGGCCAGCCTTCCGGCATCCTGCATGGCAGTGGCTCGCCTGTTATCAATCTTGGTGCGTCTGCCGCAGCCAATCCCGTGTTTTCCGCCGGTGTTGCCGGCGATGCCGGCGCTCGGTATCAGGTACGGGCAAACGGTACGGTCTTAGTTGGTGACGGTACCGGGGCTCCTGCAGTGCTGTTCCAGCCTGTCGGCAACATCCTTACCCTTCCGAACCACACCATCCGGCTTCCCGGTGGGGCAGTGGGTATCCCGGCGATGTCGTTTGCTGCTGATCCCGATACCGGGATCTATAGTGTTGGCGCGAACACTATCGGGATCGCTACCGGCGGTGCTGCGCGTTTGACGATTGGTACGGATGTCACCGCCAGTGGCCGGATCTTTACTGACGCCGCTGGCTCTGCCGCAGCCCCCGCTATCGGGCGGTCCACGGATACCGACACCGGGATATACTTCCCCGCGGCAAACACTCTGGGCTTCGCTACGGACGGAATCAACCGGATCGAAATCGATACCGGAGCGGTCACCGTCGCCCTCCCCACCTTCTTCCCCGCGGCTACCACTGCTGGTACGAGCGTGCGCCTGCCTCATGGCGTAGCTCCTACAGCCCCTACGAACGGCGACCTGTGGTCCACGACTGCTGGCTTCTTTGGTCGGGTGAATGGTGTTACCGTTGGTCCCTTTGGTACCGCGAGCTCGATCACGGGTGCTGGTGTCGCTGGTCAGGTCACGTACTGGACTTCTGCAACGAATGTCACGGGCGAGGCTGGGTTCTCGTACGACGCCGTTGGCAATGTTCTCACTGCCGGCGATATCCTGCGTACGGGCCTGGGATCGGCTGCAGCGCCAAGCCATAGTTTTACTGGGGACACTGACACCGGCTTCTATAGCGCGGGTGCGAACCAGTTGAACGCCGCAACCAATGGCGTCCTGCGCCTGTCTCTGGCTGATGACGCGTTAACGAGTGCCGTGATCGGGATCTTCCCCGCTTCTGCCGCTGCCAACGCCAGTGTGCGCCTGCCCCATGGTATGGTCCCCACTGTCCCGGCGAATGGCGACCTGTGGTCCACCACCGCCGGCTTCTTTGGTCGGGTGAATGGTGTTACCGTTGGTCCCTTCGGTAGCGCGAGCTCCCTCACCGGTAGTGGAGCTGCTGGTCAGGTTGCCTACTGGTCATCCGTTACGGGGCTGACGAGTGAGGCGGCGTTCGCGTATAACGCAGCCACGGACACCCTCAGCGCGGGTATCATTCAGGCAGCTGTTGGCAGTGTTGGCGCCCCCACGTTTGCATTCACTGGGGATTCGAACACCGGGGTATACAGCCCGGCCGCTGATCAAATCGCGCTCGCTACCAACGGCGCCCAGCGTTTGTTGGCGTCCGCCACCGGGATCACCGCCGCGGTACCGTTTATCGCATCCGCTGGTACCGCCGGCGCACCGAGCTACATCTTCGTTGGGGATGCCGATACCGGGATCTACAGCGTCGGTGCTAACCAGCTGGGTCTGTCGACGAACGGCGTTCTGCGTCTGTCTCTGGCTGATGCCGCCTTAACGAGTACCGTCATCGGGATCTTCCCCGCTGCCGTAGTGGGAGGAGCAAGCGTACGTCTGCCTCATGGCGTAGCTCCCACGGCTCCTACGAATGGCGATATGTGGTCCACCGCCTCCGGCTTCTTCGGCCGGGTGAACGGTATTACCGTTGGTCCCTTCGGATCAGGCGCTTCTGTCGGCGGCTCGAACACGCAGGTCCAGTATAATGACAGCGGTGCATTTGCCGGTAGTTCCAACCTAGTTTGGAACAATGCCATCAACCGCCTGACTATCGGCGGTGCGCTGTACGCCGATAGTATTGTGATAGATACCGGCGGTAGTTTTGGAGGTGCGGTAGGTGCGAACGATTTCGAAGCAGGAACCGGCAATAGTGCCACCCCGGCTTACTCATTCAATTCAACAGCCTCTGGCTTGTACCTAGATTCCAACCGGGTCTACACCAAGGTAGCGGGCAACTCCGACTTCTTCGTCGGTCCCGAAGGCTACATCCATCTGAGTGCTACCGCGGGAGTCCCAGGAACCCAGCTTAATGGGGATATTTGGTTTGCTGCAGGAACCATATTCGCTCGCGCTGGTGGCGTGGATTATGATCTCACCGCTACTGGAAACACTCCTCCCGGCGGCTCGAGCGCTGAGGTCCAGTTCAATAACAACGGTAGTTTCGGTGGTGCCTCTAATTGGACCTACGGTAATAGCTCAGGTAACCTCCAGGGTCAGGCTACCTCTAGTAACTCGACTATCCTGTCCCTGTCCGCGGTTAATAGTTTTACTAACGTAACCCCGCTGAACATCCAGATGGACGTGGATGCGATGCCCGCCATCGCGATTGCCCATCAGGGAACTAGCTTCCTTTCCGCGGGTGTTCGCGTCACCATGAACGCCGCTAACCTTCCTGCGGTGGACATCGTTACTGGGCAGCTTCGCATCCAAAACGGTCAAGCTCAGGTTGCTGAGGGGAGCGCAGCATCTCCCTCCTACGCCGGGACGTCTTCCACTACCAGCGGGATGTGGTTTAGCGGCGGGGATGTGCGGTTCTCCGTAGGCAACTCGGACAAACTCGTCCTGTCTCCGACCGCAGTAACTACCACCGTGATTGGGATCTTCCCTGCTTCTGTCGTGGGATCCGCAAGTGTTCGTATGCCTCACGGTAGCGCACCTACGACACCGGTTAACGGCGATCTGTGGAGTACCTCGGCCGGCTTCTTCGGCCGGGTGAACGGCGTTACCGTTGGTCCGTTCGGTGCAAGCGGTGGTACTGTTACTGGCTCTGGCGCCGCTGGACAAGTCAGCTACTGGAGTGGGGCAAGCGCTATCACGGGTGAAGCTGCTTTCGCGTATAACGATACGACGAATGTCCTGACGGTTGGAGCTACCCGCGTTGACGCCGGTACTGCGGCAGCTCCTACGTTTGGTTTCACCGGTGACACGAACACGGGTATCTACAGCGTCGGCGCTGATCAGTTAGGCATCAGCACCAACGGTGTCCTGCGCGTAACGGTATCGACCACTGCGTTGACCCTGGCCAGCGGCATCAACCTCGAGATGTCCGGCGCCTCAACACTAGTCAGCGGTACTGGTGTGGTAACGCTGAATGGTGCGACAACCATCAATTCCACGCTGACCACAACTGGAATCGGTATTTTCCCAGCTACTGTAGTGGGAGCAGCGAGCATCCGCCTACCGCACGGTACCGCGCCTACGGCCCCGGTTAACGGTGACCTCTGGAGCACGACCGCTGGTTTCTTTGGTCGAGTGAATGGCGTTACTGTTGGTCCGTTCGGATCCGGTGGCAGCTCAGTGAGTGGAACTGGCGCAGCTGGTCAGATCACCTACTGGAATGGTGTAAGCTCTGTTACGGGTGAAGCGGCTTTCGCGTATAACGATACCACGAATGTCCTGACTGTCGGAGCTACCCGCGTAGACGCCGGTACTGCCGCGGCTCCAACGCTTTCGTTCACCGGTGACACGAACACGGGTATCTACAGTGTCGGCGCTGATCAGTTAGGCATCAGCACCAACGGTGTCCTGCGCGTAACGGTATCGACCGCTGCAGTGACCCTGGCCAGTGGTATCAACCTCGAGATGTCCGGCGCCTCAACACTAGTC
>Ga0163144_10026559_pt1 | contig 11250 bp, 11 predicted proteins | sample OliLak19BULKMAT1_FD_123175 | JGI IMG/M metagenome (GOLD analysis project Ga0163144, IMG submission 123175) | Freshwater microbial mat bacterial communities from Lake Vanda, McMurdo Dry Valleys, Antarctica - Oligotrophic Lake LV.19.BULKMAT1 | ecosystem: Environmental > Aquatic > Freshwater >... | reverse complement strand
GGCAACGGTTTGAAGCGTTGCCGCGATCGCAGCAAACGCGGCTATCGGCGTTACGTGGGGCTGGGGATCTTGGGGCGCAATCTTCAAACCCTGGGGAAGCTGCTGCTCGCCCAGGACAAGGCAGGTTGTCAGGCCGCCAAATCCAAACGCAAGCGCGCTGCCGCGTAGCGGCGGCCAACATTGTTGATTTGAAGAAACAGGCCGAGCCTGAGCGGAGACGGTCTGCCCGGAGCCGGGAAAAATAGGCACATGGACCGGCTCCAGTGGCAAAACAGACTCGAAAAAGGTCATCCATTGGTGCATCGCCGGCTTGGCAGTCGGTGGCGAATCGAAAATTGGCCTTTTTCCGACGGACACTAGCGAGGTACAACACCAATGGCAGCTCGGACACGTCGTTCGACGGGGACGGCATGCTCACCACCGACTTCGGATCGAGCGGCGATGTTGCCTACAGTGGGGCGATTCTGTCGGACGGCAAAATTGTTGTTGCCGGGTATGCTGGGAATGGCGCCGACATCGACTTCGCATTAGCACGCTATAACACGAACGGCAGTCTGGACACCTCTTTCGACGGGGACGGCAAGCTTATCACTGCCGTCGGCACTTCCTTCTCTCGCGCCAGCAGCGTGGCGATACAGGCTGACGATAAGATCGTCGCCTTTGGCTCCGCACTTAACAGCGGCCCCGGGAATTCTAGTGATTTCGCCTAAGGGTGAATAAGTACATTGATCGACAACTCTTCATCGAGTTGGTCGAAATGATTTCGCGTTATCAGCCAATGGCCGATGCCGCCTATATATCGATGGGAGGTGGGTATCTCGAAGATTTTCGAGTGCTTCACCAAGCCTTCGGTATCGAGAAGATGTTATCCTTCGACATGGACGAATGGATGACCAGGCGACAGAAAGTAAATCGGCCTTATGGTTTCATCGATTGTGTCTGCGCTTCAAGTACCGACATTATCAACGGTTTCGACGCCTACCGCCGACGAGTTACGAAGGGCGAATCGAATGTCATCATCTGGCTTGACTATACAGAAGCCTCGATGCGTAACGACCAATTGAACGACCTCTCGCAGCTTACGAACAAGCTCACTCACGGCGACGTGTTTTGAATCACGATGAATGCCCACCGGCATAACTTCGGCTCGAAAGAACACTATGAACTTGCAAAAAAGGCGGAAGAGACAGAAGTCGAGTCACTAATCGAATGGTGGAATAAAAGTCTCGTAGAGCAGTTGGGGGAGTATATGCCCCCAGAGCGAGAGGACGCTGTGTGCATGGAGACGCCACTCGAATTCGCAATAACCTTAGGGAGGTCAATCAAAATTGCCGCGCAAAATGGACTGAGATCAAGACAAACCTTAATCGCAGAACCGTTGTTGTCCGTCGTCTACGCTAACAAGCAGCAGATGATCACTGTTACTGGAATTATTCTCGAGGAATCAAAACGACCGGAGTTCCATGAACGAACTAGCTGGGTTAGCTGGCCATACCCACCTGGCGACAAGTGGGATTCGTTTTTGGAGTTAGCCGTACCGCATATGTCCATTCGTGAGCGAAACCAGATTCACGATTTGCTCGGCAAAGAAGCCTCGCCCGACTTTGTGAAAGACGTTGTTTTTCGGCTTGATGGGCAGGATGACACGCACAATAAACTTGTGGAGCAGTAAGTCCTTCATCACAGACGATATCCTACCTTCGCTCCCGTTGACAACATGTAGAAAATGCGATTGCACGTGTCGTAAGAACTCCATCGAGATCCCGCTACCAATCTTCGCTCTGCGAAACACCGAATGGGCGTTCCTCGCAATTCCCGGCACCGATTCAATTGGCATCGTGCAAATCGAGCAGGACGTTCCTTTCTGCCAGCACAAATTCCCCAGTCTGGCGGTGAGACCAGTCGCCGTGCAGTTCAAGAAGGATGAGGAGGGTGAGGTCATTGTGATGTTTGAACTCGAACTTCTGGACGGTGAGATTCGCAAGCTTCAGGAGAGGCAATACCAGCTTGTGCCCGCCTCCGCCATTTCCGCCGAGGACATTCGAAACATGGCAGCGAAAGATTGAGCGGAACCCGTGACCAGCGGGCTAAGTTCGCTTCGCGGAAATCCCGTTCACGCGGTGAAGACACGTCCGATAGAAGCAGCAAACCCAGGGTGCGCCGTGAAGCGCGGCGACCCTGGGCTGAGGGATCTAACGCTTTCAGCGTACAGACGAAGAGTTGCAGAAACCCAAAACGGGCCTTCGGCTTTACTTCGCTTGGCCTGAGGGCTACCCAGGGGTGTCGCGAAGCGCGGCGACTGTGAAACGCAAAAAGCCGAGGCGTTCGCCTCGGTCCTTCACTCACCGCTAATCACTATTCACTTACTTCTTGACTGCCGGCTTCGGGATGTCCGCCAGTTCCTCGCGGACTTCCTGGTAGTGGCTGAACTCCATGGAGAAGCTGGGCGTGCTCCGGATGGCACCGCCATCATTCACGTAAGAATCGCGTCAAGAAGATCATTGCGAGTAATGGAGAGATGGCTAGCAACCGAGTCCAAGATCGCTGCCAGGGTTCCGATGCGGAGAGGATCGTGCCGTGGGATAGTAACGTGATGTTCACTTGGAACCTGCGTAGTCAGCCGGATGTGCGACCCTTTTTGACGGGTGACGGCGTAGCCGAATTGGCCTAACCGATGTGCCAACTCAGCTCCCGAGAGGTCGCGAGGAAGCCTCATGCCGTCAAGACCTCGTCGCGAACGATGTGTAGCCGGATTAGTCGGGGTGCTTGACCGTCTTCGAAGTGACAATCCACGGCTTCGCGGATATTTTTCCGGAGAGCATCGAGCGAGTCGGCTTCGGTGAAGATCGGGGCGTCCACGCTACGAGCCGTGTAGCCCCCTTCTTCGGCATCTTCAACCAGAAACAATATCTCTGAAGCCATTTCAGCCCCTCGTTAGGCCGACTGGTAAAATTTAGGCAGACAGGTTAGGCCAGCCCAGACGCCTACTTCTTCGCTGCCGGCTTCGGGATGTCCGCCAATTCTTCGCGGACTTCCTGGTAGTGGCTGAACTCCATGGAGAAGCTGGCCGTACCCGAGGTAGCACCGCGCAGGTCGTTGGTGTAGCCGAACAGGTTCGCCAGCGGGACCTTGGCACGAATCGTACCACGGCCCTTGTCCGAGCTGAGTTCCTCGATCATGCCGCGGCGACGGTTGATGTCGCCCGTGATCGCCCCTTGATACTGCTCCGGACCGACCGCAACGACGGTCATGATCGGTTCGAGCAACTTGATGCCCGCGATCATCTGCACTTCACGGAAGCTTTCCATGCCTGCCAGGCGGAATGCGTCGGCCGACGAGTCGACCGGATGGATCTTGCCGTCGTGAAGGATGCATTCGCAGTCAACCACTGGGAAACCGTACTTGGCCCCCTTCTTGGCGATCTCGCGGATCCCGGCTTCGACCGGGCCGACGTATTCCTTCGGAACGGCACCGCCGGTGATTTCGCTGTCGAAGTAGACGTTGTTCGGATCCGGTGGCTCTCCATCTTCGGCCATCTTGGCTTTCCACTCGTCCAGGCCTTCCTGATTGAGCGGGGTATAGCGAACCCAGATGACGGCGTACTTACCGCTACCACCCGTTTGCTTGATGTACCGCGTTTCGTGATCGACCGCTCGAGCCAACGTTTGGCGATAAGCCACCCGCGGCTTGGACAAACTCAGTGCCGGATCGCCTTGCGGCAGGTTGAGCGCCCGCTTCAGCTTTTCGACCGAGATTTCCAGATGCAACTCGCCCATGCCGCTGATGATCTGATCTTTCGTCTCTTCATCCGTGTGGAACTTGATCGTCGGGTCGTCGCGCACCATTCGGCCCAACGCATCGCCCAGTTTGCCCGCGTCGATCGACTTTGCCGAGATGAGCGACGAAGATACGACTGGTTTCGGGAAGTTGATCGACTCGAGGGCCACCGGGGCGTCGGTCGAACACAGGGTGTTGCCCGTGTAAGTGTTCTTCAAACCGACGACGGCGACGATCATGCCTGGGCCGGCGGACTCAAGAGCCTGCCGATCATTGCCCATCATGCGGTAGAGCCGGCCGATTCGCTCGGTCTTGCCGTGCGTGGTGTTCACGTAGGTTTCGCCCTGCTTGATCTCGCCCGAGTAAACGCGGACGTACACCAAGTCGCCTTGCGACTCGGCGACCGTCTTGAATGCCAGGCCGGAAAACGGCTCGGAAGGGTCGGGCTTTCGAACCACCTTCTCCTTGGTCCTCGGCACGATGGCGTCCACGGGGGGACGATCCAGCGGGCTCGGCAAGAAGTCCACGACCATATCGAGGAGTTCCCGCACACCGTGAAACATCTTCGACGTTCCGCAATGGACCGGGTTGAACTTCCCTTCCAGCGTCCCCTTGCGGAGAGCATGAAGGAGTTGCTTCTCGGTAACTTCCTTCCCATCAAGGATCAATTCCGTCAAGACGTCGTCCGCGGAGGAAGCCACGTCGAGAAGCATGTCGCGGTAGACCGCGGCCTGCTCCTTGTGGCTCTCAGGAATGTCGATGAGAGTGTACTTTCGGTTCGTTGCATCCGACATATCTTTTTCGATGAACTTCATGCGAATCAGGTCGATGAGGCCCTTGAACTCGCTGTGTTCGCCGCAAGGAATGGTGACGATAGCCGGTACAGTCTGAAGCTTTTGCTTCATCTGCTCGACGCAGCCGAAAAAGTCCGAACCGAGACGATCGAGCTTGTTGATGTAGGCGATGCGCGGCACGCCGTACTTGTTGGCCTGGAACCATACGGTTTCGGATTGCACTTCGACGCCGCCGACTGCGCAGAACACGCACACGCCACCATCGAGGACGCGTAACGATCGTTCCACCTCGGCCGTGAAGTCCACGTGACCGGGTGTGTCGATAATGTTAATCGCGACGTCGTTGTCTTCGTGGTCCTTCCAGTCGATCGAGACGGCAGCCGAATTGATCGTGATGCCCTTTTGACGTTCGAGTGGATCGAAATCCGTGGTCGTGTTGCCGTCGTCGACGTCGCCGACCTTGTGCTTGGTGCCGCTGTAGTAGAGGATGCGCTCGGTCGTCGTGGTCTTGCCCGCGTCGACGTGGGCGATGATGCCAATGTTTCGCAGTTTCTCAAGCATGGATATTGTCCGGAGAGGCCCGACCGGCGTTCAAAGGAATAAACGATCACCGGGATGCAACGCACATCCCGTAACACGTTGGATGTCAATCAAACTGTGGGGGGTTCATCGCGGTTCGGTCTTACCGACCGGGAGAGCACAAGCGACATTCCCATTCTTGGGTACGCGTCAATCCCTTGGGGAGAAACGGAATATCTCACTTAGATGTCGGTATATCGGAACGGGTTCGGAAGTAAAGCAAACCCGCTGGAAACCATACCCGTATTGATGAAGGTTTGGAGGACGGGAACCGCGCGGCCGATTAACTATTTGGTCAGCCCGCTCTCAGCCTCCGCGTTTGCCTTCCAGTTCCTGCCAGCGAGTGTACAAACGCTCGACTTCGCGTTGGCCTTCCTCCATTGACCGGCACGCCTCGGCCAGAACCGCGTGCCCAGCCGTGGAGGCTCGTTCGACTTCTGCATGACGATTGGCGAGGGCCTCTTCAGCCTTCATGATTGCACCTTCCATCCCGTCCCATTCCTGTTGTTCCTTGAAGCTGAGTTTCTTGGTCTTCGTGTTCGGTTTGGATGCCGTAGTTGCTGCCGGCTTCTCTGCCTTCACCGGAGCGGCAGCTCGCTCCATCGCGGCGAGCCACTGACTAACATCCGCGTACGAGTAGGCTCCGCCCTTGCCGTCGAGGCCGATCACTTCGGTGCAGAGCCGATCCATCATTTCGCGATCGTGGCTGACAAACACGAGTGCGCCGGGAAAATCAGCCAGGCTATCTTCGAGTGCTTCGAGAGCGGGAATATCCAGATCGTTCGTGGGCTCGTCGAGGAAGAGAAGATCGGCCGGGCGCAACATGAGTTGGGCGATGCGAACGCGAGCCTGTTCGCCACCCGAGAGTTCGCCGACGGCCACGTTCAACTGATCCGGGCGAAATAGAAATCGCGTCGCCCAGGAGGCGACGTGCAATGGGCGATCGCCAAAAGTTACCATGTCGCCGTTCGGGCACAGGGCTTTCCGCAATGGCACATTGGGATCGAGGGCAGCCCGACCCTGTTCGAACATCACCGTTCGTAATCCATCGGCTCGCGTCAGGCTGCCGGAATCGGAGTCCATTTCACCCGCCAGGACGCGGAGGAGTGTGCTTTTGCCGCTACCATTGGCACCCAGCAGGCCCAGCTTGATACCGGGCGTCAAGGAAATGTCGAGGCCCGAGAACAACTCCCGGCCGCCGAGCGATTTAGAAATCCCCTTCGCCGTGAGCAGCTTGCGGGTATTGCGCCCGGTCCCGGCAAAGTCGATCCCGGCCGCCCCTGTAGAAGCATTTCGATATTTGAGGTCGGCCAGTTCCCCACGGCGTGTCGCGGCTTCCTGGATTCGCGAGCGGGACTTACTTCGCTGGGCCGACTCCGAGCGGCCGAGCCATTCGGTTTCCTTGCGAACCTGGTTGGCGACGGCTTCCTGCTGTCGCCCCTGGGCCTCCATGAACTCTTCTCGGCGATCGACGAACTGGTCGTAAGTGCCAGCCGCGCGAAAGGTGCCGGTCGGATAAGCCCGGCTCACTTCGATGATCTCGTCGGCCACGGCCCGCAGAAATGCTCGGTCGTGCGTGGCAACCAGATAACCAAAGTTCGCGGCCCGCAGCAGGCGCTCGAGCCAGACGACACCGGGAAGATCCAGATGATTTGTCGGTTCGTCGAGCAGAAGAAAGTCCGGGCGCAATACGAGTTCACGAGCCAAAGCCAACCGCTTTTTCCAGCCGCCAGAGAGAGTATCTGCGGGTTGATCGGGATCGGCAAAGCCAACCTGTGTGAGCGTGATGGCGGCCCGAGTATCGGCATCGTGCTCATCAATGTGTTCCACGGCAAGCGCGGAAATCAGGACATCGCGAACGGTTTGGCCAGGCGGGAAAGCATCGACCTGAGCGAGGTAGCAGATACGAGCACCACGACGAGACGTTCGAGTTCCTTCATCCGCGTCTTCGTGGGCGGCCAGCAATCGGAGCAACGTCGACTTGCCGGCACCATTCGGACCGATCAGCCCCAGCTTCTCGCCAGCGCGAAGATCGAGGGACAGGTCGGCAAACAACGGCTTCGGTCCAAAGCTCTTCGATAAACCTTGTGCACTCAACAGAACGGACATGACACACTCGTGAAGGACAACGACTTTCCATTCTATTGTAGGTGCGGGTTTTTCTCCCCCCTCTCCGAAGGGGAGAGGGGGAGTAAGATCTCATCATGGAACCCGCGCAGGAACAAACCGAAACGCCGCCTGTCTCTCGTCCCCTGTCCATCTTTGTCGATGCGGACGCCTGTCCCGTGAAGGAGGAGGTCTACAAAGTCGCCACACGACATTCGATGCCCGTGTTGATCGTCGCAAATACAGCGATGCGCGTTCCCGGCGGACAGGTTCAGATGGTCGTGTGTCCCGGCTTCGGCGCGGCAGACGACTGGATCGCGGAGCAAATCGGCCTGGGGGATATTGCGATCACGGCCGACATTCCGCTTGCCGCCCGGTGTCTCGCCCGAGGGGCGCGCGTCATCGATGCGCGAGGACATATCTTCTCGGAAAACAACATTGCCGAAGCACTTGCGTTGCGCGAAATGCTGGAAGAACGACGCCAATACGGCGAAAGCACAGGCGGCCCGTCGCCGATGACGCCAAAGGATCGCTCGCGATTTCTGTCGAAACTCGACGAGACGATTCACGCGGTGCGGAAAGGCCGAGGTTAAGATGGACGCCCGCATCCCGCATCCTTTCTGCAAACTGATTGCCACGTTCGTCGCGACACGGTCTACCAAGCCGGGAGGCCCGCGATGACCGCAAATGATGGTTCTCGCTCTCTTGTCGTGCAACAAGATGGCAAGCTCTTGGCCTGGCTGCTCGAAGAATTGCGTCCCATGTCGCGGACCAGCGTCAAGCAACTGCTCGCCCAGGGTTGCATTTCGGTGAACGACGAGCCAACCACGCAGTTCGATCATCCTCTGAAACCAAACGACCGGGTGCTCATCACCCGCGAAGGCAAAGGCCCAACGACTCGGAAGCCTGAAGGATTGCCCATCGTTTACAAGGACGATGCCCTCATCGTGATCGACAAACCCGAAGGTCTGCTGAGTGTGGCGACGGAAATCGAACGACGAGACACGGCCTTTGCTCTGCTCAATGCCGAGCTGACGGCGAAGCAGGAAGGCAGGCCCTTCGTCGTGCATCGACTGGATCGCGACACCTCGGGCCTGATACTTTTCGCACGAGACGTTGAGGTTCGCGACCGCTTGCAAGCAAACTGGGAAGGCGTGACCAAGACATACCTGGCCGTGGCGGAAGGCACGCCGAATCCCCCGGAGGGCATGGTGCGGAACTATCTAACAGAAGGTCGCGACTTGCGGGTGCGAGCATCGGAAGTGCAGCGGGAAGGTTCCAAGCATGCCGTCACACGCTACAAGGTGCTGGAAACACGAGGCCCGTACTCGTTGCTGGAAGTGGTTCTAAAGACGGGTCGCAAGCACCAAATTCGCGTTCATCTGGCTGGGTTGGGCTGTCCCGTCATCGGCGATGAGGGATACGGTGCGAAGACAAACCCCGTGCGACGGCTGGGTTTGCATGCCTGGAAACTGGAGTTCGATCATCCGGTTACGGGACAACGGCTAGAGTTGGAATCCCCGTTGCCTAAAAACCTGAAACGTGTTGTGAGTTCTACCGAAGTCGGTCAGGAATGAGCCGTCTCGGTCTCACTCCCCACGCATGCTCAGAAAATGGTTCCAGAAAGTTTGCGCCACCCCTCTTCTGAGGAATCCAACTTTTGTGGAATCAACCAACTTTTCTGGAGGAATTATGCTCACGCCTCAAACTCCAACCTTCGGCGGAGCAATTTTACTTTCCCGATTCTAATACTGGTCAATAGTGAGATTGCATCCTTATCGCCGTCCGCCCTGTCCACGCGATTGTTTCATATGCCGACCGCCAGCTGCGACCGGACCTGGCTTGCGTCGATCTTCCGGGGCCTTGTCCGCACGACTTGGGCCGGCGTGATAATCGAAGTCTTCCAGATGCTCGCGGGGAATGCGTTTGCCGAGATGGCGCTCGACTCGAGCCAATCGGCCGGATTCTTCTGGCGACACGAGCACAAAGGACATGCCTTCGTCGCCTGCCCGGCCGGTTCGGCCAATTCGGTGAACGTATTCTTCCGGTGCTTCAGGCACATCGAAATTCACCACATGGGTGATGTGCCGAACGTCGATGCCACGGGCCGCGATGTTCGTCGCCACCATGATCGGCACCGCTTTGTTTCGGAATGCCTGCATGGCACGAGCTCGTTGGCTCGGGCTGCGGTTGCTGTGCAACTCGGCCACGCCGTGGCCGGCATCAAACAGCTTGGTGGCAAGTTTCTTCGCGCCGTGTTTGGTTCGAGTGAATACCAGCACCGAGGGGCATTCCCATTGTTCCAGCAGGTGCTGGAGCAACGCGGTCTTCAGATGCGTCGCAACCGGGTAAGCCATCTGGCTAACGCTGCTGGTTGGGGTTCCCTGTATGCCGACGGAGACGCTGACGGGATCGCGGAGGATCGCTTTACCAAGACTCGCGATTTCAGGCGGCATGGTTGCCGAGAAAAGGAGCGTTTGGCGTTTGGCCGGCAATTTCTGGATGATTCGTTTCAAGCTCGGCAGGAAGCCCATGTCGAACATCTGGTCGGCTTCATCGAGAATCAAGGTCGTGAGCGCATTCGGCCGGAATGCTCCACCATCGAGATGGTCGAGCAATCGGCCTGGCGTGGCCACGACTACATCGACGCCTGCACGCAAATCGCGGGCTTGCGGAAACGAGGGCACACCGCCGATGACGAGTGTCGAGCGTAATTGCGTGCCGGCCGCGAGGCCGCGAAAGACTTCGTGAATCTGCTGAGCGAGTTCACGGGTCGGCGTGAGAATCAAGGCACGGGTCGAACCGCGGGTCTGCGTGAGCAGTCCGTGGAGGATTGGCAGCAAGAATGCGGCCGTTTTGCCGGTGCCGGTTTGTGCGGTGGCGACGAGATCCCGTCCACTCAGAACAACAGGAATGGCCTGCGTCTGGATCGGGGTGGGGTTCGTATAACCGAGGTTGAGGGCGTTTCGCGCGAGAGAGGGGGAAAGGCCGAGGGTCAGAAAAGGCATTAAGAACTCATGGGACACAAAGAAAGAAACACAACTAACATACATACTGTATCGGGTTCCAATCCGGTTTCCAAGTCCGAATTTTTCCTTCATTCTCAAAATGGCCCCAATCGTCAATATTGCCGCTTACAAATTCGCTGCTCTGGCGAACCTGGAGGAGTTGCGTTCCGAGTTGCAAATCCACTGCGAAACACTGCAACTTCGTGGTTCGATCTTGCTCAGCGTCGAGGGCATCAATCTTTTCGTTGCCGGAACGCGCGACGGCATCGACAAGCTGCTGGATTGCGTCCGACAGATTCCAGGCGTGGACGATCTCGCGGTCAAGGAAAGCCTGAGTCAGGAAAAACCCTTCAATCGAATGCTGGTCAAGATCAAGAAAGAGATCATCGCTTTCGACGTTCCGGGAATCGACCCGAGACAATACTCGTCGCGTCGGGTCACAGCCAAGCAACTGAAGAGCTGGCTTGATGAGGGACGCCCTGTCACACTCCTCGACACGCGTAACAACTTCGAGATCAAGGTCGGCACCTTCCAAAATGCGCGAGCCATCGACCTGGAGGATTTTCGCGACTTCCCAATGGCAGTCGGTCGGCTCCCCGACGATTTGAAGCGGGAAACGATCGTGACCTTTTGCACCGGCGGCATTCGTTGCGAGAAGGCCGCCCCCTATCTGGAACGCGAGGGCTTTCAGGATGTCTACCAATTGGATGGCGGGATTCTGAAATACTTTGAGGAATGCGGCAGCGACCACTTCCAGGGACATTGTTTCGTCTTCGACAAACGCGTGGCCGTGGATGCCGATTTGAAAGAATGCTCCGTGCGGCAGTGCTTTGCGTGCTGGGCCGTGTTGTCGGCCGACGATTTGGCATCTCCGAAGTTCATCGACGGAAAGTCGTGTCCCAACTGCTACCGGCCCGCAAGTCCGACAGTGGTACAGCAGCTAGAACAGCGGCGAATCGCAATCCGCGAAGTCACGAAAATTCTGC
>Ga0163144_10026558_pt1 | contig 11250 bp, 6 predicted proteins | sample OliLak19BULKMAT1_FD_123175 | JGI IMG/M metagenome (GOLD analysis project Ga0163144, IMG submission 123175) | Freshwater microbial mat bacterial communities from Lake Vanda, McMurdo Dry Valleys, Antarctica - Oligotrophic Lake LV.19.BULKMAT1 | ecosystem: Environmental > Aquatic > Freshwater > Lake... | reverse complement strand
GAGTTCGCCCGCGATGGCTCAAGCAACTGCTCCCAAGATTTACGACAACATCACCCAGTGCATCGGCAATACTCCGCTGGTGAAGCTGCACCGCGTGGCGGAAGGGGCCGTCGCCACAGTGCTGGGCAAGATGGAAAATATGAATCCCCTCTGGAGCGTCAAGGACCGCATCGCCCGGGCGATGATCGAAGCGGCCGAGCGCGACGGCAAGATCAACAAAGACACCGTTGTGATCGAAGCCACCAGCGGCAATACCGGCATCGGCCTCGCCTTCGTCTGCGCCGCACGCGGCTACACGCTGAAGGTGACCATGCCCGAAAGCATGTCGCTCGAACGCCGCCGCATCCTACGGGCCCTCGGCGCGGAGATCATCCTCACTCCGGCCGCCGAAGGGATGAAGGGGGCCGTGAAGCGGGCCGAAGATCTCCTTGGCGAAAACACCAATTGGTTCATGCCGCAGCAATTCAAGAACCCGGCGAATCCCGAAGTCCATCGCCAGACCACCGCCGAAGAGATTTGGCGCGACACCGAGGGGAAGGTGGATATTTTCATTTCCGGCGTCGGCACCGGCGGCACCATCACCGGAGTTTCCGAAGTGCTCAAATCCCGCAAGCCGTCGTTCAAGGCGATCGCGGTGGAGCCGACGAATAGCCCGGTGATCACGCAGAAGAAGGCCGGCCAGCCGCTGCAGCCGGGCCGGCACACGATCCAAGGGATCGGCGCCGGTTTTATCCCCGATGTTCTGAATGTCGACGTGATCGACGAGGTGGTGCAGGTGAAAGATGCCGACGCCGCGGAGATGGCCCGTAATTTGGCCAAGCTCGACGGGCTGTTCTGCGGCATCAGTTGCGGCGCAGCCGCTTGGGCGGCGGTCGAAGTCGCCAAGCGAAAAGAGAATGCCGGCAAGGTCATCGTCGTGATCCTGCCCGACCTCGGCGAGCGCTATCTCTCGACGACGTTGTTCCCGGAATAGACGTTGCGCGCCGCTAATGCCTGTAACACGTGAAGTTTCGGGTGCCACTGGCGGCTGCCAGTGCCGAGCGTCAGCGAGGATAGTAGCGGCGGTAGTGGCCGCTACTCGAAGAGCGAACCCCCCCGGCGGCGCGACACGTTTGTCGCGTGCTATACGCCCGCAAGTAGCGACGCATCTTCTGTGTTGGTCCTTCGCCGGGCCTTGCTGTCGCAAAACGCCAGCCACCCAAAGATTGCCGTCGCTACATTCGTCACTCTCGGCATTCTCTGCCTACATGTGAGGCTTTTTCTCACCGCCGCAGGTGGCAAAACTGCCTCATGTTGCCAAATCGCATGGTAGGGTTCCCTGGAAGCCAAGCCGCGCGCTCCTAGTGCGACGCGCAAAGCTTCTCGAAGAGGCGACTTGGTCGCAGCCCGACTCGGCGCAGCTCTTCAAGCCAGGAACCTTGCGGATGGACATGCGCACCCCGATCACCGGCCTACTACGCGGCGTCGCTTACGCGACGTTCGCGGCAGTGCTTTTGGCACTGCCAGGCTGCGCCGGCGCGCGAGTTCCCGCGATCGATCCCACCGGCGAGCGGCTCATTTTGCCGAATCCTTACCGCACTCAAGTGGTCAGCCCCTTCGAGCATGGCTGCTGCCTGTTCGGTGCAAAGCCCGCCTTTGCCACTCCGACCACTCCGCCGCCGTGCGATTTTCCTTATGTCGAGCCGGCCGATCCCTGCGATCCATGCAGCGGCGCGATGCTGGGTTCACCGGTTCCTTGCGCGCCGGGTTGCCCGCCGGCAGTGGTTGCTGCGCCCCCTCCGGCGCCGCCTGGTCTGACGATCAGTCCCTCGCGACTGGTTTCGCCGATCGGCAGCGAAGTGGTGCTGATGGCCGGGGCTGGCGGTCCGCCAGGACTTTGTCATGCCAAGAATCGCATCGAATGGATGCTCTCGCAGGATAGTGTGGGCAATTTCGTGCAAATCGGCGAAGACGATTGCGATGTGCTCGACTTCTTCCATCGTGTTCAGCCGGAGAAGAAGAGCGCCGATTATGCGATCGGCTTCGTCTCGCGCCGCGGCACGCGCGTGACTCGCGGCACTCCCCAACCGCAAGACGATGTCGCCATCCCGGCCGGATTTTCCTGGCTGACCTTGACCTCGCCGACCGAAGGGACGAGCCACGTCACCGCCTATGCGCCAGATGCCAAAGGCTGGGACACGCGCCAGCAATCGGCCACGATTTACTGGATCGACGCCCAATGGGCCTTCCCCCCACCGGCCATCGCCAGGGCCGGCGAGCGCCAGGTGCTGACAACCTCCGTCAGCCGCCAATCGAATAGCTCGCCGCTGGTGGGCTGGATCGTTCGCTACGAAATCATTGGCGGCCCCACCGCGCAGTTCCTCCCGGGGAATACCCAGTCGATCGAAGTGCCGGTTAACGCCAATGGCCAGGCCAGCGCCGAGATCGTGCCGCAAGGCCGCGAAGGGGGAGTGACACAAATCGCCATCCAGATCATCCGGCCGGCCGGCGCCGATGGGTTGCCGCGGCTCCCGGTCGGGCAGGGTGAGACTTCCGTTTCCTGGAGCGCGCCGGGCCTGGGTGTGCGGATCGTCGGTCCGCCGACAGCCGCATCGAATTCCACGGTCAATTACCGCATCGAAGTTTACAACCCAGGCGATATCGCCGCTCGCGACGTGGAAGTGGTCGACGACCTCCCCGCCGGGCTGACCCTCACCGCGTCCACTCCGCAGCCCAGCGCCATCGGCAACAAGTACACTTGGAAGATCGGCGAGCTCGCCCCCCGCTCGGCCCAGGCGATCGACCTCACCTGCACCGCCTCCGGCCGAGGAGATATTCGCCACTGCGTTACCGCACGAACGGCCGACGGCCTGACCGCCGAGAATTGCGCCGTCACTCGGATTTCGATGAAGTCCCTCAATGTTGACATGAAAGGCCCCGTGACGGCCAATGTCGGCGATACGATTCAATATCAAGTGACGATCGCCAATCAAGGGACCGCCCCGATTCGCGACATCCAGCTCGTCGATCGCTATGATGCCGGCTTCCGAAACAACGAAGCGGCCAGTCCGATCCAGCGGCAAATCCCGGAAATTCCGCCGGGCCAATCAGTTCAATTCGCACTCACCTTCCAGGTGATCGCGCCCGGCAAGATTTGCCATTCGCTCCAAATTTCCGCCCCCGCGGAAGAAACGATCATCGCCGACGGCTGCTTGCAGGCCGGAATTCGCGCCGCTCCGCCTGACTTACGAGTGTCACATGTCGGGCCGCAAGCCAAGCGGATTGGCGAGGTGGCCGAATTCACGATCGACATCACGAATGCCGGCAGCTCGCCGATCACCAACCTCCGCATCGTCGATACCACCAGCGCCAGCCTGCAGCAGAAAGCAGCCGAAGGGGCCGACCTGCTGCAAAACGTGAACCCGGTGACATGGGTCGTCATCAATCTCGCGCCGGGCCAATCGATCCGCAAGCGGTTCGTCGCAACCTGCCTGCAGGTCGATCCGAAAGCATGCAATCGAATCACTTATAGCAGCGATCAGACCGCGCCGATCGTGAAGGACGCCTGTCTCGAAATCGCGCCGCAGCAAGCGGGCCCCGCGCCGGCCCCGATCGGAGTGAATCCAATTCCGCCGGTCGGACCTGGCCCGATGGCCGAGCCAGCGGTAACCGGTCAACTCAAAGTGACCGCAACGGAGACGGGCGATACGATTCGCGTCGGCCGCGTGTTTAGTTATTACGTCGACGTAACCAACGAGCGAAACGTCGCCGATAAGAATGTGGCGGTCACGCTCTTCCTACCCGACGGCGTGACCTACTCCAAACTCTTCTCGAATGCTCCCGCCCTTGGGATTCTCCGCGCGAGCCCGGATGGACGATCGATCGATCTCACTCCGGTCGCCGAGATGCGGCCGGGAGACAAGGTCACCTTTCGCATCGATGTGACGGCCACCAAAGCCGGAAACTATAACTTCCAAGCGAAAGTGGTCAGCCAGCGCCAGCCGACCGCGATCACGGTGAAGGAAGATACCACGATCTTCGCGGAGTAGAGCGGGCGAGGCTTTTCAACGTGCAGATGATCTCTGCGGCGGCTGGAAGGCGCCGCTACTTACAACCATCCAGAAACTTCACGATCAGCGCGGTCCAGCCGGTTTGATGGCTCGCGCCAAGCCCGGCGCCCGATTCGGCGTGGAAGTATTCGTGGAAGAGGAGCAGGTCGCGCCAGTGGGGATCGGTCGCATACCGGGCGTCGCCATTGTGGCAAGGACGCTCGCCGCTCGCGCTCGGTAAGAAGATCCGGTTCACCCGTGCGGCGATTTCTTGCGCTGCCTGCTTGAGAGTGCGCATCCGCCCCGAACCGGTCGGGCATTCGATCACATAATCGTCGCCATAGAAATGGTGATAGCGCTCCAGCGCTTCGACGATCAGAAAATTCACCGGCAGCCACACCGGACCGCGCCAATTCGAATTGCCGCCGAACATCCCGGTTGTCGATTCGCCAGGCGCGTAGTCGACGCGCCTCTCGGTGCCGTCGATGTGCATGACATAAGGCTTACGCTCATGCACACGCGAAAGAGAGCGGATGCCGAATGGCGAGAGGAATTCGTCTTCATCCAGCAGATAGTGGAGCACTTTCCGCAGCCGCTCGCGCGAAGGGATGGCCAGTAGCCGACGAGCGCGGCTCGAGCCGCTCGGGCAATGCGTTTCCATATAAGAAACGAATTGCGCTATCTCCGGCCGGTTTTCCAGAAACCACATCATCCGCGTGCGAAAACCGGGCAATCGCTGAATGAGATTGTCGTCCAATACTTCCACGGCGATCAGCGGCAATAGACCGACGAGCGAACGCACACGGAGAAGCGTGGAGCCGCCGTCGCAATGGAGGCGATCGTAGTAGAAGCCATCGGCTTCTTCCCAGAGTCCGGTGCCGCCGAGAGAATTCATCGCGTCGACGATGGCCACGAAGTGCTCGAAGAACTTCGAGGCGACATCTTCATAGGCTGGATCGCCATCGGCCAGTTCGAGCGCCATCGAGAGCATGGTGCCGCAGAAGAAGGCCATCCAACTGGTGCCGTCGGCCTGCTCCATGCGCTGGCCAGTGGGCAGCGGCTGAGAGCGATCGAAGATTCCGATATTGTCGAGTCCCAGAAATCCGCCGGCGAATAGATGGTTCCCTTCGAGATCTTTGCGATTCACCCACCAGGTGAAGTTGAGCAGCAGCTTGTGAAAGGCCCTAGCGAGAAAGGTGCGATCGCGCTGGCCGCGCGGCGCGGTCATCTTATACACGCGCCAACAGGCCCAAGCATGCACGGGTGGATTCACGTCGCCGAAATTGAATTCGTAGGCCGGAAGCTGGCCATTGGGATGCATATACCATTCGCGCAGGAGCAGCAGGAGCTGGCTCTTGGCGAATTCGGGATCGATCGTGGCGAAAGGGACCATGTGAAACGCCAGGTCCCACGCGGCATACCACGGATACTCCCACTTATCCGGCATCGAGATGACGTCGCGATTGAAGAGATGTCCCCAATCGTGGTTGCGGCCTTGGCGGCGATCGGCCGGCGGCGCTGGCTGATCGGGATCGCCATTGAGCCATTCGCGGATCGAGTAGTGATAAAACTGCTTCGTCCAGAGGAGGCCCGCATAAGCCTGCCGCGCGATGCGGCGCTTCTCATCGTCGAGATCCGCGGGAACGACATTCGCATAGAACTCGTCCGCTTCGGCGATTCGCTCGCGGAAAATGTCGTCAAACGATTCATCGAAAGGAGGCCCCACCGCTTCGCGATCCGAAACGAGCCGAAGTCGCAGCACTATCGTTTGCCCCGGCGGAACTCGCAGCGAATAAACGGCCGCCGCTTTGGTGCCAAACATCTGCGGGCGGACCGCATCTCGCTTGCCATGGATCAGGTATTCGTGGAAAGCATCCTTCACATAGCCGGTCGGCGGCGCCGCGCCGAAGAGGCGCACCTGGTTGGTCTCATTGTCGGTGAAGAGCAATTCCGGCGGCGGCGAATCGAGATGAGGCTCGGCATGGAGGGCAAAATTTCCGAGCGACGGATGCTCCGCTGCGATCGCTTCCGCGCCGGCCCGCACGAGTCGCGGCCGGGCTTCGACTCCTTCGGTGGTGGAGCCCCACGACCAGGTATTGCGAAACCAGAGCGTCGGCAGCACCGAGATCGGCGCGGCGGTCGGGCCGCGATTGGTGATCGTGAGCCGGATGAGGATGTCGTTGGCCGATGCCTTGGCGTATTCCGCCTGAACATCGAAATAGCGATCCCCTTCGAAAACGCCCGTATCGACCAGCTCGAATTCGGGATCGTGGCGCGAACGATGGGCGTTTTCCTCGATCAGCCGATCGTAGGGAAAAGCGGTTTGGGGATACTTGTAGAGCCCGCGAAGGTAGGAATGGGTCGGGGTGGAATCGAGATAGTAATAAAGCTCTTTCACATCCTCGCCATGATTCCCTTGCGGGCCGGTGAGTCCAAAGAGCCGCTCCTTGAGGATCGCGTCTTTGGTGTTCCACAGAGCGATGCTGAAGCAGAGCCGGCATTGCCGATCGCTGATCCCCAGCAGGCCATCCTCTCCCCAGCGGTAAGTTCGACTGCGAGCGTGGTCGTGTGGGAAGTAATTCCAAGGATCGCCATTGCCGGAATAGTCTTCGCGAACAGTGGCCCATTGCCGCTCGGCGAGATAGGGCCCCCAGCGCTGCCAATCCTCCTCGCGCCGCGCGGCGAGCGCGAGCCGGACATGCTCGGCAGTGGGAGGTGCGGATGGGCTGGGGGGAAAGGTCATGGCGCGGTGATCACAGCGGTAGATCTAAGTGGCTTTCGACCAGCATACGACCTCAGTGGCAATGGGCAAGACGGCTAAATGCCCCATGAAACGTGGCCATGCTTTGCGCGCGACGCGGAGAAAGGTAGTATCGTCGGCTTCAAACCATTCAACTCAGCCAATCGAACGCCCGGAGATTCCCCCCATGAACGTGGAAGCTAAATTGAACGAGCTCGGCTTGACCCTGCCTCCCGCCCCGAAAGCCGTCGGCGTGTACAAGCCGGTGGTCATCCTGGGAAACCTGGCCTATTCCTCGGGCCATGGCCCGCTCAAAGCCGACGGCACTCTCTATGTCGGCCGGGTCGGCAGCGAAGTGAGCCAGCAAGTCGGGTACGACGCCGCCAAGCAAACCGGTCTGGCAATTTTGGCCAGCCTCAAAGCGGCCGGCGTGCTCGACAAGGTGAAGCGGGTGATCAAGACCCTCGGCATGGTGAACAGCACTGCCGAATTCACGCAGCATCCGGCGGTGATCAATGGCTGCAGCGAGATGTTTCGCTCGATCTGGGGCGAGGATGCCGGAGTCGGCGCCCGCAGCGCCATCGGCATGGGCTCGCTGCCGGGAAATATCTCGGTGGAGATCGAGGTGATTTTCGAGCTGGCGTAGCGGCACAAAACGTCATTCTGCGAAACCGCAAAGATCTCGGAGCTTGTCCTGTGGGATTAGACTTTGAATGGGATAAGCGAAAGGCCGAGACGAATCGCGAAAAACATGGAATTGCTTTTGAAGAAGCAAGTTCTGTGTTTGACGATCCACTTGCTATAATATTCGATGATGAGGAGCACTCGGACGAGGAACTTCGTGAGATCATTGTTGGGCATTCGTCCGATGGCCGCCTAATAATTGTTTCGTTCACAGAACGAGGCGAGAGTCTCGTTCGGATCATCAGTGCTCGAAAAGTAACCCGTCACGAACGGCAAGACTATGAAGAAGGCAACATCCCGTAAACCGCGGCGCGATTCCTCGGATGACCTTGCGCCGGAATATCGATTTGATTATTCTCGCGGCAAGCCGAATCGATTTGCGCAGCGGAACTCCAAGGAACCCTTGCTAGTTCCAATTGATAAAGATGTTGCCAAGGTATTCACAACGCCCGAGGCAGTGAATAAGGCACTTCGCGCCTTCATAGAAGCGATGCCCTCTACGGCATCTTCGCCGTAGAGTCCTACCGAATCTCCACGCGACGCACATAGCGGCAGCCGACGTGAAAAACGCGGACGGAATTGAACTCTGTCGGCGAGACATGCACAATCTCCGCCAGGAGATAGAGCAAGTTGGGGGGCGACCCGAACGCCACCACGATGTGCTTCGGCTCTGGCTTCACCGGCGAAAGAAACGAGAATCCCTGCCGGGAAATATCACGGCAGCGAACCTCGCGAAACATCCGCCGATCGGGCATCTGCTCGCCATTCACTGGCGCGACCGCTTGCAAATAGGGATACGCCCGGCGGCCATGCGCCCGGCGCTCGCTATCCTTCACTCCGCTGTTGCCGAGCCCCTCGGTTAAGATGTCCGGGGTCATGCCGGCAGGAAACGCGGGGGCGGAAAGTTCGCGGCGGCCCGTGGAAATGGAGCCATGCAAGTCGCTGATCGATTGGCGCACCTCATCGGCAGTTCGCTCGGCGAGCTCCAGCCGGTGCAGGGCTTCGCATTTCTCGGTGATGTCGAGCCCGCTGCCGACGATCGACTCCACCTGACCATGCTCGTTTTTGATCGTGGCAAAATTCCAAGCCACTCGGCGGCGCTGGCCGTGCTTGGTGAGCACATAGCACTCGCAGGGGATTTCCGCCTCGCCTAGCCGGGCCCGGTCGAGCGCCTGACGAACATACGTCACTTCTTCCGGCAGCAGGAACACGCCCCACAGGGGCCGCTTGCCGATTTCCGCCAGGCTGAAGCCGGTGACCAACTGCGCCGTGCGATTGAGCTTTTCGATGCGCCCGTCGGGCTTGAGCACAATCATCAGCGCCGGCATCGTCTCGAAAACCGACTGCGCCCGGCGACGTTCGTCGTCGAGCGCGCGCTCCGCGCGAATTCGGCCGACGGTCGAAGCGGCGAGCTGCGCGATGGCCACTCCCAGCAGCAGGTCTTCGCCGCGCATCGCCCGCTCTTCGCGCGAATAAACGCCGAACATCCCGCCGCGCTGATCGGCATCGAAAATGGGGCAAATCAGTCCGCTGCGAATTCCGCGGGCTTGCAGCCAAGCGTCGGCGCGGACTTCCTTTCCCTGCGGAAACATGAGAGGCTGGGCGCTGCGCAGGGAGCGTATGTGGAGGTTATTTAGATCGTTGAGCGAGGCGGTCAGCTCGAATTCGCGCCCCTTGCCGGGGCCATCCACCGAACTATTGGTATCCGAGATGCGCAGCTGCAGCGACTTCTTATCGGCAGTCACTTCTCCCCAGCCGAATGCTTCCATGCCGAGGGAATCGGCCACCAGCGAGGCGGCCTCATGGAGAAAGGCGGGAGCATCGGCCGTTTCGCGCGATCGCTTGCCGAGAATAGTGACGGCGCTCTGCAGCCGAATCGCATCCGCGAGCACCGATCCGCCGGCGGCAACGGGGACGTCCGGCTGGCCAAGCGTCGAGCTGGCCGAATTTCCGAACGTCGTTGTCATCGTTCGTCCCCTCATCGCCTATCGAGAAAGATCCGCCGCTCGGCGAGGGTGCTTTGCAGGCAGTCCACCACCCTCTCCCAGGAAAATCTAGTGCGCCGATTATTCAAAGAACCGTCCGCAAGGCCGGAACCCCTACTTCTACGGCAACACCGTGGTCAAACGCTTAGGAAGATGACGATTGCGCCGAGCTTGCGGCTTGCAAGGTTCGCGTCGCCGCTTGGAGGTCGGCGAGATTGTCCTGCAAAGCTTGCTGAAGCTGTGCTTCCCAACTCATCTCATCGGGAACCGCACACTGCAAACTTGGCGAGGAATCTGGTGAAATGTGCGCCGCCGAATTGCCAGAATTCCCATCGGCTGAGGGTTTGTGTGACAGTTCCCTGTCTGACGACTTTAGCACTTGTCCCACCTCCGCGCGAAGCTGCGTGAGATCTCCTTCGAGCTGGCTCGCCAGTTCGTCGAAACTCGGCCATTCCTCCGCTGGAGATGGGGCGACCTCAGCTTGCGGCGCCGCAGCTTCTTCCCGCGCGACGCTAACTTCCGGTTCAGGCGATGGCTTCAATTCCGCTCGCGGCGCGGGCTTCACTTCCGCCTGCTGCGCAATTGGTGCTTCCGCTTGCGGCGTGGTGCTGACTTCGACCTGAGACGAAGAGATGACGCCCGCTTCCGGCTTGGTGCTCAGCTGCGGTTCCGGCGCAATACTCACTTCCGCCGTCAGTGCGGCAACTGGTTCACCATCTTCCGATGGCAACTCTGCTTCGGCCCGCCGCGAAACCGGTTCGCTGAAAAGTCCCCAGGGACTCGGGGCATTCTCAATATCCTGCGCGTCGATGTCCTTGGTGAGATGCTCTGGCAGCGGAGGGAACTCTGCATGAGCGGGCTCGTGCGCCGCGTCGTGACTACCGGAAGGGGATTCCGCGGCCGCTTCATCCGACTTGACGGTTGCTTCCGCTGCCTCTTTTTTCCGGAAATACGGAATGACGTAGCCCACCCAGCCGGTCGTCCACTGCCAGGCGCCGCGCATCTGCTCGGCGGTGATCTCGATCGCGATCCAGGTGATCTGCAAACGAAGCCGCCCCACGTGCGCCGCCAGGACAAAACCCAGCAGCAAGTTGCACGTGCCCACTACCAATAGCAGGAGTAGGAAGCCAAGTTGCTCGGACATTTCTCCCCGTTCCATCGACGAAGGTTCGTTCCATCGGAAAACGACGCCAAGTGTGGTCCGCGGATTTCTGGGGGGCAGTCCGCCGCTGACGGCAACTCGGTGGCACGCTCAACTTTAGGTTGCGGGCGAAGAACGGTGGCGAAAAGGAGACAGCTCCTGTCAGCCGCGCGGCAGACCGTGTGTCTCGTTTCATCGCCATAATCAGAACAACCCGCACGATCGGAGCGCGCCGATAGTCGACTTTCGCTCCGCGAAAGATCGCGTTCTTTCGCGGAGCGAAAGACGACTATGTCAGCTTGTTGCCGCCGGAGAATCCCGGTAGGGTGAAAGATTTACCACTACCCAGTCGGCCCCGGCAGGATGTCCGCATGGCGACCATCGACGGAAATCTCGAAGCGGCGTCCCCCTTCGACGACGGCGACGAATTCCTCCGAATTCGCGGCGCCAGGGTCCATAACCTCCGCAATATCGATGTCGATATTCCCCGCGGGCATCTCGTCGTGATCACCGGGCCGAGCGGTTCCGGCAAGAGCTCGCTGGCATTCGACACCCTCTTCGCCGAGGGACAGCGGCAGTATGTGGAGAGCCTCTCCCCATCGGCCCGGCAGTTTCTCCATCAGATGGAGCGGCCGGATGTCGACTCGGTGGAGGGGCTGCAACCGACCGTTT
>Ga0163144_10026556_pt1 | contig 11250 bp, 15 predicted proteins | sample OliLak19BULKMAT1_FD_123175 | JGI IMG/M metagenome (GOLD analysis project Ga0163144, IMG submission 123175) | Freshwater microbial mat bacterial communities from Lake Vanda, McMurdo Dry Valleys, Antarctica - Oligotrophic Lake LV.19.BULKMAT1 | ecosystem: Environmental > Aquatic > Freshwater >... | reverse complement strand
TTGCATCTAAATCCGGAACGCCCGCAATTCATAGGCGATCATGGTCTGGCGCATTTGAGCCAAGTTTCAAGGGCACACGCCAATCGCCCTGAAAACAAGATCAACGGCTATCTAAGGCAAATTGGATGCAATTGCCCTGAAGCCAGCCGCCCGGCCCGCATTCGGGCAGGATTTGGTATGATTTCCAGGACGGTTTCAGCAACTTCAACTCGGAAGGAAAGTATATGGAGCGTATCCTGGTGACGGGTGGGGCGGGTGTCTTTGGCCGGCACCTCGTCCCCCGCCTGAAGGCCGCCGGCTACCCGGTGCGCATCATGAGCCGCCGGCCGCGCCCGGCCATGACACCGGCCGAGGTGGAGTGGGCCACGGCCGATCTGCGACGCGACGCGGGCCTGGCCGAGGCCGTGGCCGGCGCGCCGATCATTGTGCACGGTGCGAGCAGCCCGGCGCGCGACACCCGCGCCGTGGACGTGGACGGGACCGGCCGGCTGGCCGCCGCCGCCCAAGCCGCGGGCTGCACGCACTTTGTCTACATCTCCATCGTGGGCATCGAGCGCGTGCCGTACAGCTATTACCAGGCCAAGCTGGCGGCCGAGGGCGTGGTGCAGGCCGGCGGGCTGCCGTGGTCTATCATGCGGGCCACGCAGTTCCACAATCTGCTGCACGGCTTCCTAAAGCCGTGGATGCGTTGGCCGCTGCTGATGCTGCCCACCGACTGGCAGTTCCAGCCGGTGCATCCGGGGGAGGTAGCCCAATACCTGGTGGATCAACTGCGCAGCGGCATCACCGGCCGCTGGCGTGACTTCGGCGGGCCGGAGGTGCTGACGCTGGGGCAGGTGATCGCCCAATGGGCGGCGGTGCGCGGCCGTGGCCCCCGCGTGTGGCGCGCGCCGTTGCCGGGCAAGCTGGCGGCGGCCCTGCGCGCCGGGGCGTTGACCGCGCCTGACCGAGTTGCGGGCCGGGTTACGTGGCGCCAGTGGCTACAAATGGGCAAGGAGCGCAAAGATGCTGCGGCATGAAACTGCCATTCGCTGGGTGTTAGTTGCGTTGGGGGTGGTCAACGTGGTGACCGGGCTGGCGCTGCTGTTGCTGCCCAACCAGTTCTATGCCAACGTTGCGCCGTATTCACCCTACAACCGGCATTTCTTGGGCGACGCGGGGGCGTTTGTGCTGGCGCTGGGCGTGGGCCTGCTGTGGGCGGCGCGCCAGCCGGGGCGCGAGCGCGGCATCATCGCCGTGGCGGCGCTCGGCAGCACGCTGCACGCCGCCAACCACGTGCTTGATGATGTGTTGGGGGTAGATGCTTCGCTGGCGCGGCTGCTGACGAACACTGTGCCGCTGGCCGCGCAAGCGCTGATGCTGTGGTGGGTTTGGTGGGCGGCCCGGCCCGCAACTACAACGCCGCGAACGAAATAAGCGTGACGCCCTCGGCCGCCAGGTGGGCGCGCAGACCGGGCTGGGTGAGGGCCTCGACCTCGACCGGGCGCTCGCGGTAGTAGCTCGTAATTTCTCCCAGGGCCGGGTCGGCGTAGCCGGGGTGGCACATGATCTCGGTCGCGCCGTCGGGCAGTTCCGCCAGCACAAGGTTGAGGCCCGCGACCGTAGCGCCCGGTCCGTAGAACCGCGCCTCGAAATGATCGGGTTTGCGCACATCGCCGGCCGTCGCCAGCACCGGGCCGATCAACGCCATATAGCCTTCAACCACGCTGAGGTCGAGGCCGAGTACCCGCTGGGCCGTGGCCGCGCTCGTCACCGGCATCCGAATGGCCGCGGCGTACTCGCGGGCCAGCTCCAACATCGCCGTGAACAGCGCCGGCGTGGCGTACGACGAGTGGTGATGGCTGTCGAGGTGCGTTGGGCGTTGGCCGGTCACGGCGACAAAGGCCTCAATCTGCGCCCGCCACTCGGCCTTGACCTCGGCGGCGTTCAGCGTGCCGGCCCGCGCCAGCAGCGTGCCGAGCTTGGGGAAGCTCGCGCCATCGGACAGGGCCACAATGGACGGCACCGCGCTGGGCGGCAGCAGCGGTCGCCCGGCCGTCAGCAGCAGGTGGACCCCCAGGCCGAGGGCCGGGCACTCACGCTGCGCCTGGCGCAGATCGTCGGCGGCCGAGGGCATGTTCATCATTGCGGTGGTCGAGGTCACGAGGCCGTGCGTGTGCGCCTGCCGGATGCCGGCCGAGACGGACGGCAGCAGCCCGTAGTCATCGGCATTCACAATCAATCGCTTCGCCATAACGCTCCTTAGAAGCCGGTTGCCTGGCTCAGCCGCTAGCGGGTATCAGCAGTGGCAGGAAGAGCGTCGCCAGCCCGAGGAATAGTCCAAACCCGACCACGTCGGTGACGGTGGTGACGATGACGGCCGAGGCCAGCGCTGGGTCGAGCTTCATCGCCCGCAGGGTCAGCGGCACCAGCGTGCCCGCCAGGCCGGCCGCGATCAAGTTGCCGACCATTGCCAGGCCGATCACCAGCCCCAGGATTGGGATGCCGCGCCACAGCCACGCCCCCAGCCCCACCAGGATGCCGACCACCACGCCGTGCATCACCCCGATGGCGGCCTCGCGCAGCAGCGCCCGCCAGGTGTCGCGAAACTGAATTTCGCCCAGCGCCATGCCGCGCACCATGATCGCCAGGGTCTGGGTGCCGGCGTTGCCGCCCTCGCCCGCCACGATGGACTGAAACACGGCCAGCACGGCCAGCTTGGCAATCGTCGCCTCGAACAGCCCGATGACCGAGGCCGCGATAAAGGCCGTCAACAGATTGAGCACCAGCCACGGCAGCCGCCGCCGCACCGAGAGCATGATCGGACTCCACACCTGCAAGTCGCCGTCAGCCACGTTCGCCAGGCGGTAGATGTCCTCGGTGGCCTCTTCTTCGATGACGTCCACGATGTTGTCGTAGTTGATGACGCCCACCAGCCGGCCTTCGGCATCCACCACCGGCAGCGCCAGCAGGTCGTAGCGCGTCATCACCCGCGCCACTTCTTCCTGGTCGGTGCCAACCGGCACTTTGATGACGTCCGGCTTCATGATCGACTCAATGGTCGCGTCCGGGCGCGAGATGATGATGTCGCGCAGGCCGACGATGCCGATCAGGACGCCTTGCCGGTTGACGACGTACAGGTAGTAGGGGGTGGCGGCTTCGCGGTTCAGCCCGCGCAGGAAGTCAATGGCGCTTTGGGCCGTCATCTGCGGGCGCAGCGCGAAGAACTCGGAGGTCATCAGGCCGCCGGCGGTGTCGTCCGGGTGGCCGAGCAGGGGGATGACGTCGTCGCGGTCTTCCATCTGCGCCAGGGCGTCGGCGGCCTGGGCCGGGGGCAGGTCGCCGAGGAGGTCGGCGGCCTCGTCCGGCTCCATCTCGTCCAGCACGTCGGCCAGTTGGGCCGAGGGCAGGTGCCCGGCGGCGTCGGCCGCGTCCTCGTCTTCCATCTCCACCAGCAGATCGGCGGCGGCTTCGTTACCGAGTTTGGGGAAGATCTCGTCTTGGTCGTCGGCGGGCAGGTCGGCAAAGGCTTCCGCTCGGTCAGCGGGGTGCAGGGTAGCGAGGGCGGTGATGGCCCCCTGGATGTTGCCGTGTTCGAGGGCGGCGCGCACCTGGTCGAGCACGCCGTCAATTTCCTTTTGCTCCATCGGCACCTCCAATTGAAACGCGCCCCGCCGCCGGAAGGCGAGCAGGGCGCGTCAAGGTGCTAACGCGGAGCGCGGCTCAATCTCCCGGTGGTCGGAGCTGGCGTTTAGAGTCAGGGTCTAGATCGGCGTTCAAGGTACTTTCAGTCGGCACAGTGGGACCATAATACGCCCGGCGGCGGGGCGTGTCAACAAAGCGATAGCAGTTACAGCGGCGCGCGCATGCCCGGCCGGCCCAGCAGCTCGGCCAGGCGGGGGCGGGCGTCTTCATCCACCAGCGCCAGGATTTCGTCGCCGGCTTCGAGCACGGTGGCGCCGCGTGGCAGCATGACGTCGCCGTGCCGCAGGATGCCGGAGATGATGCTGTGTTCGGCCAGCGGCAGGTCTTTGATCGCCATGCCCACCGCTTTGGCCTCGGGGTGAATCTTTTCTTCCACCAGCGAGTATTTGCCGCGCCGCAGTTTGAGCAGTGTCATCATGTCGCCCAGCGACATCTCTTCTTCAATCAGTTTGCCCATCACGTCGGCCTGGTTGAGGGCCACATCCACGCCGAAGTCGGGCGTGAACAGCCAGGCGTTGCGCGGGTTGTTCACGCGCCCGATGATGCGGAGGACGTTGTAGTGAAAGCGCGCCAGCGAGGCGATCACCAGGTTGTCTTCGTCGTTGGCGGTCACAACCGCCAGCACGGTCGCGCGCTCGATGCCGGCCTCCATCAAGGTCTTTGGGTCGGTCGGGTCGCCCTCAAAAACGGCCTCGGTCGGCAGTTCGCGGTGCAGGACGCTCAGGGTGTCGGGCCGATTTTCCACCAGGCGCACTTCGTGCCCTTGCGCCAGCAGCAGCGTCGCCAGGTGCGACCCAGTCCGGCCTCCGCCGGCAATAATGACAAACATTATTTTTTAGTCCTTTCCGGGGACGCGCAGCAATTGGCGTAGGCTAGCGGCGCCGGTTGTCGTGGCGCTCACGTGTAGGAAATCCTGCGTTTGTAGCGCGGTGTCGAGCGAAGGCAATTGCGCCCGCCCGCCGCGCGCCAGCGCCACGGGCAGCGCCTCGCCGGCCGGCAGCACGTCACCCAGGCGGCGACCGTTCCAGGCCTCCGGCACGGCAATCTCAAAGATCTGCACTTCGCCGTTCCCGGCCGTGATCACGCTTTGCAAGCCAGGGTGCAGCAAGAGCTGCTCGATGCGCTTGGCCCCCCACGATGACGAAGCGATGGTTTGCAGGCCCAGCTTCTCGTAGATCGGGCCGCGGGTGGGGTCGTACACCCGCGCCACGACGTGCTCGACATGATAGATGTCGCGCGCGATGCGGGCGGTGACGATGTTGGCGCTGTCAGATGAGGTGACGGCCGCCAGCCCATGCGCGGTGTCAATGCCGGCCCGCTTGAGAGCCTCCTGGTCTAGCGCGTCGCCCTGCACCATGCGGCCCCGAAAATCGAGGCCCAGGCGGTCGAACGCCTTGGGGTTGGAGTCGACCACGGCCACCGGGTAGCCCTGGCGCGCGACCGACTGCGCCAGCTCGATGCCCACCCGGCCGCAGCCGACAATAACAATTGGAGCTTTGTGAGAATGATTGCCCATTGCGTTATCCTTGCCTCGCCAACGAGGCGTCAGTCCTTAAGCCGGTACGGCCCATCGGTCACGACCAGGCCGCGCCGGCCAGCACCAACAAGATTTCTTCTGTGGCATAGGCCTTCGACGAGAGTGCGTCCGACGCAAACACGGCCAGCGCCTTGACTTTCGTCAGGCGCTGGTGTTGAGCTTCGGAAGTCGCTAGCGGATTCCCGATAAGCAACCGGCGTAGGTTGAGGGATGCCATCCCGTCCTGATTTCTAACCATGTGGCCCAGAGCGTATTATTCACGAAGGGAGATTGTAGCGCACTCAAGGTGCGCGTCAAGACTTCTTGACGACGTTCCGCTGACAATTGCGGCGCCTCTGCGCCCTGGACCTGCGGACTGGTTTTTCGCCTGCCAAGCGCGCAAAATCCTACCCCCGTTCCCCGGGAGCGTCAAGGCAGACGCCGGCGCACCTGGCTTTGGCTAGTTTGACTAAGCCGGGCGGCCGGCATCGGGTGAGGCGCATGGTACAATGCCGGTCTGGTCGGTGCTCGCCCTGGGGCGGGCCTGGTATGGAGAAGTCCGTTGAAAAAGACGCTAAATCAGGTGTTGGTGTACCTCCTGGCCGGGGTGATCGTGTTGGGCGACCAATACACGAAGCACCTGGTGCGCACCCGGCTGGAGATCAATCAGACCTGGAGTCCGTGGCCGGCGCTGGAGCCGTTCGTGCGCGTGCTGCATATTCAGAACACCGGCGCGGCCTTTGGCTTGTTCAAAGACGCCGGCCTGGTGTTCACCATCATCGCCATCGTCGTGTCGCTGGTCATCATCGTCTACGCCCAGCGCGTGCCGGCCGGGCACTGGTGGATGCGGATCGCGCTGGGGATGCAGTTGGGCGGGGCGCTGGGCAACCTGATTGACCGGCTGACCTTCGGCACCGTGACCGACTTCATCAGCGTGGGCAACTTCGCCATCTTCAACGTGGCCGACGCCAGCATTAGCTTGGGCGTGGCCTTCCTGGCGGTGCTAATGTTCTTTGAATCGCGCACCGAGCACACCCAAACCGACACCGGCTCTACGCTGCCCGGTGTGGACGCCCCCGAAGTGCAATCCGGTGGTTGAGCGCGTCATCTCCTTCGCGCTGACCGCGCCAGCCGCAGCCGGCCCCGCCGCACGCCCCGAACGCCTAGACATTCTGATCGTGGCCGAGCTGCCGGAACTGTCGCGCACCCAGGTACAGCGGCTGATCGAGGACGGCTTTGTCACGGTGGACGCCGCCACCATCACCAAACCCGCGCTGCGGGTGGCCGCCCCGGCCCAGGTGCAGGTGCGCATCCCGCCGCCCGCGCCCAGCAGCCACCAACCCGAAGACATTGACCTCGACATCATCTTTGAGAACGACGACCTGCTGGTCATCAACAAACCGGCCGGCATGGTAGTCCACCCGGCCGCCGGCCACAACACGGGCACGCTGGTGAACGCCGTGCTCGGCCACGACCCAGACCTGGAAGGCGTGGGCGAGGAGCAGCGCCCCGGGATCGTCCACCGGCTGGATAAGGACACCTCTGGCCTAATCATCGTCGCCAAGAACGACCTGGCCCACCGCGAGCTGCAGCGCCAGTTTAAGGAGCGGGAGGTCGTCAAGACCTACATTGCGCTGCTGGACGGCCACCCGCCGACCGACACCGGCCGGATCGAGGCCGCCATCGGCCGCGACGTGCGCAACCGCAAGCAAATGGCGATTGTGGCGACCGAGCGCGGCCGGGCCGCCGTGACCGAGTACAAAGTCCTCGAGCAGTTTCACGACCACACGCTGGTCGAGGCCCACCCGCTGACCGGCCGCACCCACCAATTGCGGCTGCACTTCGCCTACCTGCGCTGCCCCATCGCCGGCGACACCGTCTACGGCCGCCACAATGCGACGGTGCAGTTGCGCCGCCACTTTTTGCACGCCGCTCAGTTGAGCTTCAAGCTCCCCAGCAGCGGCCTGCCGGTGCAGTTCGAGGCGCCGCTGCCGCCCGAGTTGCAGCGCGTGCTGCGCTCGCTCGCCGGCCAATAGCGGCTGCGAGAGACACCCCGCCAGCCGATCAGCCACCCGGCGTATAATGCCGGTGGGTACGCCTCGCCGATGGCCGTCAATCCTGTCAGCCCTTCTACGTCTGTTGCCAGCGCCAGCCGCGCGCGGGGCTGGGCCACCTCCACCGTGTGGGCCGGGCTGCTGTGGGTGCTGTTCGCCATGCTGCCGATCTTCGGCACCACCTTTCTCGGTATCCCTTTCTCGCTCTATGCGCTGGTGGGTGGCTTTGTTAGCGCGCGCGAGGGGCAGGCGGCCGGCGACCGGGTGGCCGTGGGCCGCGCCTGGTGGGGCATGGGCCTCGGCTGTGCGGGCTACGTCTACCTGGCCGCCTTCTTCCTCATCGCCGGCGGCGTGCTCCTGGCCGGCCTCATGGCGGCCGTCCGGGCCGCCGGGAATGGATCACCATGAGCTTTACCAACGGCTTGATTGATCTGCGCAGCGACACGGTCACGCACCCGACGGCGGCCATGCGCCAGGCCATGGCGGCGGCCGAGGTCGGCGACGACGTGTTTGGCGACGACCCGACTATCATCCGCCTGGAGGCGCTGGCGGCGGCGCTGACCGGGCACGCGGCCGGGCTGTTCGTGGCCTCCGGCACGATGGGCAACCTGATCGCGCTGCTGACCCACTGCGGGCGCGGGCGGGAGGTCATCGTCGGCAACCAGTCCCACATCTACCTCAACGAGGTGGACGGCATGGCCGCGCTGGCTGGCTGCCAGGCGTGCCCGGTGCCCAACCAGCCCGACGGCACGCTGCGGCTGGAAGACCTGGAGGCCGCCATTCGATCCGAGGATGTGCACCACGCGCGCACGCGGCTGATCTGCCTGGAGAACACGCAGAACGTGTGCGGCGGCGTGCCGCTGTCGGTGGCCTACACGCAGCAGGTGGCGGCGCTGGCGCACAGCCGAGGATTAATGCTGCACCTGGACGGGGCGCGGCTGTTCAACGCCGCGGTGGCGCAGGGCGTCAGCGCCGCGGCCCTGGCCGGCCTGGCCGACTCGGTGATGTTTTGCCTCTCCAAGGGGCTAAGCGCGCCGGTCGGCTCGGTGCTGTGCGGCTCGGTGGAGTTTATGGCCGAGGCGCGCCGCAACCGCAAGATGGTGGGCGGCGGCATGCGCCAGGCGGGGGTGCTGGCCGCCGCCGGGCTGGTGGCGCTGGAGACGATGATCGAGCGGCTGGACGACGACCACGCGAATGCGCGCCGGATGGCCGCCGGCCTGCGCGGGCTGCCGGGCCTGGCGCTGGACACAAGCGCGCCGGCCTCCAACATGGTCTACTTCAACCTATTGCCTCAGGCGGCGGTGACGCCGATGCAGTTGGTGGAGCGCGTGCGGGAACGCGGCGTGGTGCTCGATGGCGACGGCACGCGGCGCTTTCGGCTGGTGACACACGCCTGGGTTAGCGCCGCCGATGTGGACGCGACCGTGGCGGCGTTCGAGGACATATTAGGCTCAACGTGAGGCGCGGGCCTCGTTTTCGAGCATGGTCTTGAGGCGCTGGAGACGCTTGTCCCACAGTTGGTTGAGCGTCGTGGTCCAGCGGTTGACCTCGGCCAACGGCTCGGGCGTGAGGGTGTAGCGCTTCTCACGGCCGCGCTGGTGCACGGCGACCAGGCCCGCGCCCTGGAAGCACACGCAGGTGTTTAAGAATGCCCTGGCGCGTGCTGTCCGCGTGCGCGGCGAGCTGAGTGGCGGTGCGCGGACTGTGCTCGGCCAGGTTGGTGAGCAATTGGCGCCGGGTGGGGTCGGCCAGCGCGGTGAAGACGGGCGCGGCGTTCATGGCGGGGCCGCGCCTAAAAGCCGCCCGGCACGGGCAGCGGCTGGCCCTCGATCAGGGCCTGGATGTTTTGCAGCATCAGGCCAAAGCCGAAGGTGCTCTGCTCCATGGCGGCCCAGCGGGCATCGGCTTCGTCGTGCTCGTAGCCCAGGTAGAGCAGCGTCAGGCGGGTGCCGCCGTTCTCCTCGGTGAGGGTGTAGTTGGTGCGCTTGTCGCCCGCGCCGGGGGTCTCGCTGGGGTGCCGCAGCACCAACTGCACGGGCGGGTCGAGCACTTCGATGATGGACGGGTAGAGCTCGGCCTTGGTCTCGGCGTCGACCACATACAAGCGCCCCCCGACCGCGAGCTCGGTGAGCACCCAGGGGGTGGTGGGCGAGAACCACTGCTGGAACTGCTGCGGGTCGGTCAGCGCCTGCCACACGCGCGCGCGCGGCGCCTTGATCCAAATGCTGCGCTCGATGGCGATCTGCTGGTCCGGCTCGCGCCAGAAGCCCAGCAGCGGCCCGACGTAGGCCTGCGGGAAGGGCAGGTCGGCGCCGGCCAGGTGGGCGGCCAGGTTTTGCAGGGCCTTGTCCCAGGCGGCCTCCACCTGGCCCAGCCGGTCGGTGCGGGCGGCGGCGGGCAGCGCTTCTAGCCCGGTCAGCGCGACGGTGAGCTCGGTGCCCGCGCTGGCGGCGGCGAGCGTGTAGGTGATGGTGAGCAGCTCGTCGGGCAGGGCGCGCAGGCTGGCCCGGCGCTGCGGCTCGTGGATGTGCAGCGTAGCGAGGTCCATGCTCATGGGGCCCATTTGCATGGTCAGGCGGCCGCCGTCGTCCAGCGCCATTTCGGCGAAGGGCAGGTTGGGCACGAACCACTTGACCAGGTGAGCGGGATCGGTGAGGGCCTGCCACACGTCGGCGGGCGGCGCGTTGAGGATGAGGCTGCGGGTGGCGGTGGGGATGTTGTCCATCAATAAGTCTCCTGGGTGATACCGATGTGAAACCTAAAGGTTGCACATAGAATAACGGAAGTGGCGGCGCGTGTCAACCGCGACTTTGGTTGTGGAGCGGGGCGGGGGGCGCAGTGAGATGCACGCCAGCCCGAACAATCAGCGCGTTGGTATTGACGCTGCCCTGACCTTATGGTATATTTTCGCGGCTGTCTGGACCCGTGGTGTAGCGGCCAAACATGCGGCCCTGTCAAGGCCGAGATCGCGGGTTCGAATCCCGTCGGGTCCGCACGAATACGCGAACATAAAGTAGAGTTCGCTTCGGGGAGTGATCGCACAGATCTCATCCCCTTCGAGAAAGACTTTTTCAAGCGTCGCTTGGAGAAGTCTTTTTCTTTTCTCCAAGCTGCCGTTGCGGTATAGGCCACCGAAGTCACGCAGCAACTCGCCGGCCTTGGTGACGTCGCGGCCCACTGGCGGCCTTAAGGAAGCGATCTCTTTTTGCAGTTTGCCTCGTTCGACCCCGTATTGCGCTTCGGTCCAGTCTCCCAGGTAAAACAGCTTCCTGGCCCGCTCCAGTTGGGCTTCGAGCCGCAGCCGCTTGTCTTCCTGTTCCTGATGTTGCCCAGTCCGAAGCTTGAGCCGTTCGAGCACCTCGCGCTCCCAATCGCGCGGCAGCTTGAGCGCGCTGATCAATTCGGCGACATGCTCCTCTACGAAGTCACGAATCGTCGGCCGGTATATGCAGTTCACACCATAGTCCACCGCCGGCTTCCAATAGTGCCGACCGTAGCGGTCATAGCGACCCCGGTAACGTAGGCCGCAGGCTTCACAGTACAGCAGGCCAGAGAGCAGGTACACTCGGGACGCGGGATGAGCTGTCATTTTGCGCTTAGTCTGTTCTGCTCTGGCGGACATAGCTCGGTCGAAGGTCTCCTCGTCGATGAGCGCTGGGTGTTGGCCGGGATGCCAGTCACCCTTGTAGCTCACCAGCCCTAAGTAGATCCGGCTTTTCAGCATTTCCCGAACGGTGTCCTTAATGAATGGACGCCGACCGGTCTTGTTGGCAGTCCGAAAGCCCTTGGCGTTTAGGAGTTGGGCAATCTGATTGTCGGAGTAGCTTGACAATGTTAGATTAGTGAGCTTAAGGCTGACCGTCCGCTCATTTTGTGGGCGAGTTTGAGTGAATTGTGTTCGAGCCGCGGGTAGAGCGTCGCGGGGAACTTTAACAATTTCAGAATGCGTTTTTGCACCGGCGTTAGCGGCGTGAGCTGACTCTCCTGCGTCGCGCC
>Ga0163144_10026554_pt1 | contig 11250 bp, 8 predicted proteins | sample OliLak19BULKMAT1_FD_123175 | JGI IMG/M metagenome (GOLD analysis project Ga0163144, IMG submission 123175) | Freshwater microbial mat bacterial communities from Lake Vanda, McMurdo Dry Valleys, Antarctica - Oligotrophic Lake LV.19.BULKMAT1 | ecosystem: Environmental > Aquatic > Freshwater > Lake... | reverse complement strand
TGAAGAGGGGGAGCCAGTCTTTTTTAGGGGCTAGGTTGCCGGCCTGGGAGAAGGCTGTGGCGGCGAGGAGGAGGAGAACGCAGAACAGTTTCACGACTGCGAGTATATCGTGGGTTTAACGGGGCTGGCTGGGGCGAAGGAGCCGCGAGCCATGGATGAAACGAATGATGAGGATTCGAGTGGGGCGAACAAGATAGATCAGCCGATAGCGCTGCACGAATAATTCTCGAATGGCCTGGTCCTGATACTCAGGGACGATCCTCCCACGGAGGGAATGGGACTGAAGTGAGCGACCGGCGGTGTCGGCTTCCTCATGGAGCGCCACGGCAGCAAGTGGCGAATCTTCCGCGATGTATTCAAAAGCTTCCCTCAGTCCACCCAGGGCGGACCGAGTCCATACTACTTGGGTCGCCAAGATTTCATCTCAGCGGCCGCTTCGTCCAGTGTATAAAAAGGCCCAGTCTCGGCCTCCTGCAAGCCGAGTTCGATTTCTCGGCGGACGTAGATCGCGTACTCGATGTCCTCGTAGGTGGCATCGTCGGGGAGCCGATCGATGAGAGCGTGGATTTCTTCTTTGACGCTGGCCATGATTTGATTATACGGCGCTAGGCGAACAGATCAGTCACCACCTTGCCCTTAACGAGTTCACGGGGCTGGTTGAGGTGGTTGCGGATCTCCATGTCGGGGTCGATGCCGAGAGCGTAGTAGATCGTAGCGAGGAGGTCGTTCGGGTGAACCGGCTTTTCCTTCGGGGCGGAGGCCGTGGCGTCGCTTTCGCCGTACTGCATCCCTCGGGCGATGCCCGCTCCGGCGACGACGGCGCTGTAGCAGTAGGGCCAGTGGTCGCGCCCATCGGGGCTGTTGCTGTTGCCGCTCGTGGAGACGCCCATGCGGGGGCTCCGCCCGAATTCGCCGACCGCCACAACGAGAGTTTCCTTCAACAGGCCACGCTGGTCCATGTCGTCAAGCAGCGCCGAGAGGCTGCGATCAAGCTTAGGACAGTGAAGATTTTTGAGGGGGGCGAAGTTGGCGGCGTGGGTGTCCCAGGCGGTCTTTTCGGGGTCGCCGTTGGCCACCGAGGGCCAGTTGACCTGGACGAACTTCGTGCCGGCTTCGATCAAGCGGCGGGCCATCAGCGTGCTTTGGCCGAAGGTGTGGAGGCCGTAGCGCTCGCGCATTTTGGCCGACTCTTTGGTCAGGTCCATCGCATCGCGGGCCTTGCCGGAGAGGACGAGGTCGTAGGCTTTCGCGTAGTATTCATCGACGGCGGAGGCGTTGAGCGCTTTCTCCAGGTCGGGCATGGAGCCGTTGATCCCCTTCAGCAGTTCGAACCGTTCCTTGAGACGCTCCGGAGGCATCTCCTTGCGTAGCGAGAGGTCTTCGAGGGTGACCTTCTGGGCGGGATCCTGATACATGCGGTACGGATCATAGGCCTTACCGAGGAAGCCGGCGGCGCCGCCTTTGCCGATGATGCCGGACTCTTGCAGAGGCCGGGGGAGTTCGACGAAGGGCAGCATGGCGTCCTTCATCTTCATCATTTTCGAGATGTGGCTTCCGGCGGTGGGAAAGTCGGCGGCGTTGGGTGGTTCCAGTTGGCCGGAGGGAGAAACTTTGTCCGGCGGGTAGCCGGTGAGCATCTGATAGATCGCCGCGGTGTGATTGAACAGGCCGTTGGGGGTGTAGCTCATCGAGCGGATGAGGGTGACCTTGTCCATGGTGTCGGCCATCATGGGCATGTGCTCGCCGATCCAGGTGCCAGGGATTTTGGTTTTAATGGGCTTGAACTCGCCGCGGATATTAGCGGGGGCGTTGGGCTTCGGATCCCAGATATCGATGTGGCTGGGGCCGCCCTGCAGGAAGATCATGATGACGTTCTTGGCGGCGCCGAACCCGCGCGCGCCGGCGAACTTATCGGCCACCTCGGCCGCTTGCGCCGCTTTCTGCGACAGGAAGAAACCGGGCAGGTGGAGACCGGCCAAGCCGAGCGAGCCAATGCGCATGAGTTCGCGCCGTGTGGGCCCTTCACAAGTTTGTCCAGCGATGCGTCCAGGAATGTTCAACATGATCGTGCGCTCCCTTAGTAAATGTAGAGGAATCCTTTGCTGTTGAGAAGGGCCCAGAGGAGATCCTGCGCTCGGAGAGTGCGGGGGCCGCCGGAAAGATATTTCGTGCCGGTTTCGGCTTCGCCTTTGGTGGGCAGGCGGGAGAGGGTGGCGAGGTAGAGATCTTCGACCATGGCGGCGTCCGTTTTGCCGGCCAGGACATTTTTGGCGACGCGGCCCTTGGGGTCGGCAACGGCTTCGGAGATGGTCTTGCCGTTGATAAGGTTTAGCGCTTGGGGCAAGCTGAAATCGGCGCGGCGCTCGCATTCGCAAGAAGACTCACGGGTCGGGCGGCCAAAGAGGTCGAGGAAGCCTTCGGCGCCGACGTGGGGATCGGGCACCTGCGAGGCATTGGTGTCCTCCGGGACCTCTGGGAAGTTGGGGCGAGCTCCGGCGGCGGCTTCGACGGCGTCCATGAGGGGTTCCGCATTGAGGCGACGGGGCAGGGCGTGGGAGAAGTTATCGGCGTCGAGGGCGTTCCATTCATTGGTGACGAAGGAGGCCTGGTAGGCGCGGCTCTTGACGATCGTGCGCATCAGAGACTGGAGATCGAAGTTGTGATCGGTAAGATCTTTGGTGAGCGCTTCGAGGAGAGCGGGGTTGACGGGCGGGTTGGAGGCGCGGATATCGTCGACCGGATCGATGATGCCTTTGCCGAAGAAGTAGCTCCAGAGGCGGTTTGCAACGGCCTTGGCGAAGAAGGGATTCTGCTTCGAGACGAGCCATTCGGCGAGGGCGTCGCGGCGCTGGGGGCCGGCGGGGATTTTGGTGGGTGTGAGCGAGGCGATGAGGAACTCGGGGGCGACGACGCGCGAATCCTTCGGATGCTTCATCTCGTAGTCGGCGCGTTGGTCGTAGAGGATTTCTTCGCCGACCTCGTAACCGGGCCGGAGGCCGACGGCGGAGAAGAAGGCCGACATTTGGTAATACTGATTCTGCGTCCACTTTTCGAAGGGATGATCGTGGCACTGGGCGCAGACCATGCGGACGCCGAGGAAGACTTGGGTCGTCTTTTCCATGGTCGGTTTCGCGTCGCGGGTGGCGCGGAAGTAGTTGCCGGCGGGGTCGTCGTAGGTGCTGCCGCGGCTCGTGAGGAGTTCGCGGACCAGCTTGTCGTAGGGTTTGTTGGAGCCGATGGACTCGCGGATCCATTCGCGGAAACCATAGGTTCCTTTTTCGCCGAGGAACTTTCGGGAAGATTGGAGGAGGTCGCTCCACTTCACGGTCCAGTGATCGACGAAGGCCGGGCTCCCGACGAGCTTATCGATCTTGCGGTCGCGCTTGACCTTGGACGGGGCAGGGTCGGCGAGGAAGGCGCGGACGTCATCGGGGCTGGGGAGTTGGCCGGTGAGATCGACGGTGACGCGGCGGAGGAAAGTGGCATCGTCGGTCGAGGGCGAGGGCTGGATCTTCAGTTTTTGAAGCTTCGCATCGATGTGCTGGTCGATGTAGTTATTTTGAGGCAGGGGCTTCCAGGCGAAGCCGGGCCTGGGGTTGAGGATTTGAACCGGGATGGTGGAATACTTTCCTTGATACCGGACGAGGAGAGTGGCTTCGCCGACGCGTTCGCCGGAGACGAGCGAGGCGGCGTCGACTTTGGCGACGGTGGGGGAGTTCGATTCGATGGTGGCTTCGCGGGTGACGTCGCGAGTTTGCCCGTCAGCGAAGCGGGCGGTGACCTTTACCTGAGAGGTCGCGCCGGGGGCGGCCATGGCGACTTCGCGGGGCTCGACTTCGAGAGCCGTGACGGTGTCTTTGGCGGGGTCGCCGAAGGGGACGCCTTGGGCGATCCAGTTATAGATGGTCGTGTAGTAGGGTGATTTTTTGTCGAAGCGAAGTCCGCCGCCGTGGGCCACGCTTTGGGTAGGCTTGGCGAGCATCAGGCTACGGGCGGGCTCGGCTCGATTGAAGCGGCGACCGGAAAGGTCATAGAGCAGGGCTTCATAGTCGAACTGGGGATCGTAACCGCGCAGCGAAAGTTTGAAGCCGTTTTTGCCTTTGGCGGCACCGTGGCAGGGGCCGGAGGTGCAGCTGGTTTTATTGAGAATGGGCGCAACGTCACGGAGGAAGGTGACGGAAGGGTCGGCCGCCGTGAGGGCGAAGGTGGCGCTAGCGAGCAGGAGCGGAAGCCGCATCTTTAGGTTTCTCCTCGGGGTCAAGGGCCGCAACCGTCAAGGGGAGCAGCGGGGAATAGATATCTTGGGGTTGGCCGCCAGCCATCAGCCGGCCGACGACGCCGATGTTGTAGAGGGCTGGAAGGGTGTTGCGCGTGGAGGTAACCATGAAGGTGCCGGTGGTTTTATCTTTCTTGTCCACTGCCATTTCGATGGCCCGGAAATCGATGAAGTTGGGGAGATCGACGGCGACCGAATCGGGGACGGCTTGGCCGCGTTCGCGCGTGGTCCAGCGCCAACGGAAGAGGTACTCGTACCCGGCCTCTTTTTTGGTGGCACTTTCGAGGACGAGCGTGAGGTTAGCGGGAGTGGGGTCGGTGAGCGCGGCGGGGAGTTGATAGCCGAGCCAAGTTCCGGTGAGGGGGCGCTGGCGATCGACGACGCCCTGAGTGGAAGCGCCAGTGACGCCGATCGAGTAGCCGAGACCAGTGGCGATGCGCTCAATTTTCGGCGTTTGCGGATCGGTCGAGAGGACGCGGAAACCGAGTTCGCCGGAGTTGAGTTTGGCGTCGGCGGCGGCGGTAAGAGTGACGATCGCGCGGCGGCTGTTGGCGCGGTTGTTGGGGTCCGGGATTTCGTGGGGGACGTCTCCACCGGCCATGGTGATGCCAACGGGCAGTTGGATGGGTTCAACGCGCAACGGACCGGTGTAGCCCCGGCGGGAAATATTGATGGCCACCAAGGCAGTGCCACCGGCGGGGATGTTGACGAACGGCGTCGTTATCTGAGCTTGGAAGTCGCTGCGGGACCGGGAGGCATGGAGGCGATACGCGAAGTGTTGGCCGCCGCGGAGGGCGAGGTCTTCGACCGCCAGGGTGATGCGCTTGACCCCGTCGGGGACCTTGAATTGGAGAAACGGATCGCCGAGGGTTCGGCTGCTCGCCTGGACGGCAGCTACGTCGACCGGAAGCGGAGCATCGCCGGCCGAGACGAGTTTCTTCCCCGCTTCGTCGTAAACGGTAAGCAGGCCGGATAGCTTCGAGGTGCCGAGTTCGCGGGCTTGGAGTTCAAAGAGAAACTCTTCGCCGGGCTTGACGTCGAGCGTGTACTTGTCGACTTCAGCGGGTTTGGCGAGGCGAGCGTTGATGGTGACCGGAAGTTGGAGCGCGCCCGAGACGGGCTCGGCGATTTCAGGGAACTCACCGACCGCGAAGGGCAGGGGGAGCGAAGGCGAATCGGCGAGATTTACGAAGGTCTGGGGACCGCTGATTTTGGTGAGGTCGGCTTTGACCTTGGCGTTAGCAATGGAGACTTCGACGGCTTGGCCGCGGCGGCCTCCCAGGGGGAAGATGTCGGCGGCGTACGCGTAGGCGCCGGTTTTGAACCGGTAGTAGTTTTGGGCTTGGGCAGAGAAGCGAGCGTCGTGGATTTCGACGTAGTAGAAGCCTTCTTTCGGGAAGGTCATATCGAGCCGGGCGTCGAGGCGGAGCATCGGGTCATCTTCACTGCGGGCGATCTGCTTACCGGAGGAATCGTAGATGCGGATGACGGGATCGACGGCGGAACCTGCGCGACGGGCATCGACTTCGAAGACGCGGCGTTCGCCGGCTTTGATTTGCAGGCGGTAGAGGTCGCGTTCAGGCCCTTGGAGGGTGCCATTAAGGGTCAGGGGCGTGGAAGGCAGGGTCTGTGCTTTTTCGAGCGAATCGTTTTGGTGGACGAGGGCTCCGGGGCGGCTTTCTTCTTCGGTCAGCTCGGGGAAGGAGCCGACGTTGAAGAGGAGGATATTAGAGAAACCATTGGTTGCTTTGATGCGAAGGGGATAGACGCCGACGGGCCAGTCGGCCGTGGGTTCAACGAGGAATGTGGCGTAGCGGGACTCCATGCCGGGCTTGGTGGAGCCGAGCGGGGTGAACGTGGCGGGCAAGGACGAAACGATGGTGGCACCCTCGCCGAGGTTTTGACCGACGACGGTGAGTTCAAAGGGTCGACCTTTTTGCGTGCCTCGCGGTTGGAGTTCGGTGATGGCCGGCGGGGCGGCGGCGAGTACGGTGGCGATGAGGAAGGGGATTAGAAATCTCATGGAGTACCTGCCGAAAGCGGAACCGGAATGAAGGAGTGGAGCAGAGCGCAATCGCTGGTGCTGTAAATACGGACCTTGCCATCGAAGCCGCCGGTAGCGAGTTTCGAGCTGTCCGACGAGAAGGCGACGCTGTAAATGCCGGCGGAGTGGCCGGTGCAGGAGGCCTTCTTTTCGCCGGTTTCGGGGTCGTAAAGGTTGACCGCCGCGGAGTTACTGGCGACGGCGATGCGCGTGGCGTCCGGGGACCAGTCGAGCGCGTTGATGGGGCCGTCCTGTCGTTCCAGCTTGCGCACGAGGGTCGTGTCGTCGGCGATCTTCATGTTGCGGGGACGGTCCATGAGATAGATGTAGGGGTAACGCTCGACGCCGCCGAGCACGACGATATCTTTTTTCGGGTGGCGGGCGATCGAGTTGAGTTCGCCGCGCAGGAGGTTTACGTTTTCGAGGAAGGCACCGGAGTTTGCGTCGATGAGTTTGGCGGCGCGGTCGCCGGAGGCGGAGACGAAGCGTTTGGAATCGACGCCGAAGACGGTGGCGAGAACCCAGTTTTCGTGGTTGCCGATTTTGTAAAGCTCTTTGCCGGTGGCGGTTTCAAGGACATGGACAGTGTTGTCGGCGCAGCCGACGGCGATCTTCGAAGAGTCTGGCGCGAGCGAGGCGCCGAAGACGGTGTCGTTCGTGAGGCGGGCGGAACGGAGGAGTTTGGCTGTGGTGACGTCCCAGACTTGCACTTCCCCAAACTGCGCGGGCGTGCCGCCACCAGCGATTAATAACTTGCCGTCGGCGCTGAAGGCGATCGAGAGAATCCGTTCGGCGCGGCCCGGAAGGCGGTGCAGCAGCTTGGAACCGTCGGCCCGGTGAAGGAGAATTTCGCGGTTGCCGGAGACAGCGAGGGTCTGGCCGTCGGGCGAGAATTTGAGGGCTGTAATGACGGGCGGCTGCAGGTAGACAGCAGCGCTCGGTTCGGTGGAGTCGGCGGGCGAATCGTTTTTCGCGCCGGCGGCGATCCAATCGCGGAAAAGGGTGATGTCGGCTTCGGCGAGGGCCGGTTGGGCCAGGGGCATGCGGGGCTTCATCGCACCGGTGAGATAGCGAACGGTCGCGCTTTCGTCGGGTTTGCCGGGGAGGAAAGCGGGGCCCCGTTTCCCCCCTTTTTCAAAGGCTTCGAAGGTAGTTACATCGAGGTCGGAGGCCTTCGAGGCGGGTTGATGACAGCCCTGGCACTGCTTTTGCAGAATGGGCTGAATATCGCGGTAGTAACTGGGGGCGGCGGCCAGGGGGCCGATGATTCCGCAGAGGGACAGCAAGACACGGCGCATTAAACTTCCTTTCCAATGCAAAGGGAAGTCTATCAAAACGGGAGCGGCGGTGCTATCGCTTCTGGGGCTTGCCTTCTTCGCTGGCCGCGATGAGGTTGTTGGTGACAGAGAAAGCTTGCGAGCCGTTGGCTTGCAACTCGGCGATGGTACGGTCTCCGGTATTGGTAACGACCCCTTCAAGAGTGACGTTTCCGTTCTTCACGATGATGTGAATGGGATGGAATCCAGGAGGCGGGTCCTGCGTGATGCCCATGGTGCGACGGGCCAATGATGGGAACAGCGGCACTCCGCGATTGGGATTGTAGCGAGAAAGAGCAGGGTGGCCGTAAATGGCGCGGTACACGGTGAGCCGGACATCGTCGTCCATCGGCGAAAGGGGAAGGACTTCAATTTCATTCACCACTTTCTCGACACCTTCAATTTTCTGGACGATTCGTTCCGCGTCAGACTTCAACGTCGGCCTGGAAGCGAAGCCGCGGAGATAAACGGTGTATCCCTTGATGCCAAACCGCAAGTTGTCGAAGAGGCCATAGTTTGGCATTCGAATCAGTTCTCGTTGGACGTTTCGCGCCAACGCCATGATGGCCTTTTCATCGCTGGCCGAAGGCCGGACACCGCCGGCCTTGAGACCTCCGGCCTCCTGGGCACAAAGAGAAACTGCAAGCAAACTCAACGCGAATAACCGCATGGGGCTCTCCTTAGAAGTTGACTATGGAGGCGAAAGAACCGGGGTCTAGACTGGCACCGCCGACTAAGGCACCGTCAATCTCGGGCTGGGCCATCAGGGCAGTGACGTTGTCCGGTTTCACGCTTCCTCCATAAAGGATGCGGGTCGCCGCCGCGGCGTTACCGCCGAACTTGGTTTCGACGCGAGCGCGGATCATGCGGTGCGCGTCGGCGGCCATATCGGGGGTAGCGGTTTTACCGGTGCCGATGGCCCAGACGGGCTCATAGGCGATAACGAGCTGGGCGAACTGTTCCGGGGTGAGCCCGGCGATGCCGCCTTCGAACTGCTGGGCGAGGACGGCTTCGGTCTCGCCCGATTCGCGTTCGGCGAGCATTTCGCCTACACAAACGATGGGTTTGAGGCCATGCGCCAAGGCGGCCTTCGTGCGTTCGAGCACCGTGGCATCGGTTTCGCCGAAGAACTGGCGACGTTCACTGTGGCCGATGATGACCCATTCCGCACCGGCGGCCTTGATCATTGGGCCGCTGATTTCACCAGTAAAGGCACCGTCGTTTTTCCAGTACAGATTCTGGGCACCGATGCCAACGCGGGAGCCGGCCGTGGCCGTTACGGCCGCCGGGATGTCAATCGACGGGGGGCAGAGGACGATTTCGCAGTGGGTGGAGGTGGCCACCAGCGGGAGAAACTTCTCGAAAAAGGCAGTGGTTTCTGCCGGCGTTTTGAACATCTTCCAATTGCCGGCCATGACGGGGGTTCTCATAAGCTGTGTAAAAAACTGGTTCCTTGGGCGATTTGCACGCCGAAATTTTCGGCGACCGTTTGGCCGATGTCGGCGAGGGTCGCGCGGGTGCCGAGGGCGGTGGGGGCTCCGCCGAAGACGAGAAGCGGGGTGTATTCGCGGCTATGGTCGGTGGACGGGGTAGTGGGATCGCAGCCGTGGTCCGCCGTAAAAATGACGAGGTCGCCGGGGGCGAGGGCGGCGAGGAGGCTAGGCACCCAGGCGTCACACTCTTCGAGCGACCGGGCGTAGCCTTCAACGTCGTTGCGATGACCGAAGAGCATGTCGAAATCGACGAGATTGACGTAGATCAGGCCCGACCTGGTATCCGCCATGGCCGCCAGCGTTTTGGCCATGCCGTCGACGTTGGTTTTGGTTTTGTCGTAGAGCTGGATCCCGCGGCCGAGGAAGACATCGAAGATCTTGCCGACGGAGTGGACGGTAACTTTGTGCGCCGCGAGTTGGTCAAGGAGCATGCCGGGGGCGGGGGGCATGGCGTAATCCTTTCGATTGGAGGTGCGGCGGTATTCGCCGGATTCGCCTTCGAAAGGCCGGGCGATGATCCGGCCGATGTTCGGCAGCATTTCCCGAGCAATTTCACAAATTTTGTAGAGTTCCCAGAGCGGGATCACCTCTTCATGCGCGGCAATCTGGAAGACGCTATCGGCGGAAGTATAGATGATCGGCGAGCCGGTTCGAACGTGTTCATCGCCGAGTTCGGCCATGATCTCTGTACCGGAAGCGGCCTTGTTACCGAGGGTGTCGCGACCGATGCGGTCCTCAAAAACTTTCATAAAACCAGGGTCAAAGCCTTGCGGGTAGAGCGGGAGCGGCTTATCAAGATGGATGCCGACCATCTCCCAATGACCGGTGGTGGTGTCCTTGCCGGGGGAGGCCAAGGTGCACTTGCCATAGGCGGCGGTGGGGGCGGCAACCGGACCCACCCCGGTGACCGGGGCGATGTTGCCCAGCCCGAGGGCGGCGAAGTTCGGCAGGTGCAGCGGGCGGAGCCGGGCGATGTTGCCGAGGGTGTTAGAGCCGACGTCGCCATATGCGGCAGCATCGGGCATTTCGCCGATGCCGACTGAGTCGAGCACAATCCAGATAACGCGATTGAAAACCATTACTCTTTTATTATCCGCTGGACACGTTCGGTGAGCGAGTCGACGAAGCGTTCCGGAATGAAGCCGTTCATGCGGCTGGCAGGTTCGCCGCGTTTATTGAGAATAATGGTGGACGGGATGGAGTTTACCCCGAGTAGACGGGAGAGGCCGCCTTCGAAATAAACCGACTTGTTCCACCGGTTCTTTTCGAGGAACGGGCCGACCAGAGAGCGATCTTCGTCGGTGTTGATGTTCAGAAACACGACGTCGGAGCGATCGTTGAAACGCTCCTTGACCTGCTCATAGAGAGGCTGCTGGACACGGCAGGGGCCGCACCAGGTGGCCCAGAAATCGAGGACGACGACCTTGCCCCGGAGCGAAGTCAAATCGAGAGTATTGCCGCCGACACCGCTGACGATGTAGTCGCCGACGGTGGTTTTCAGGGCGTTGGGATCGATGGCCCGGAGGCGGGCGAGCCGCTGTTTGCCCCGTTCGACGGCACGATCGTGGGCGGCGAGCATAACGTCGCCGAGGCCCTTTTCGTCGGTGTGGGATTTACGCCACTCGGCGCGGAGTAAGGCGAGGTCGGCGACCCGCTCGGCTTCCTGGGAGACGACGAAGGCTTCGGCGTAAGCAGTGACGGCCTCCGGTTCGTTCTGGGCAGCATGGGCCATGCCTAGGGCGCGAGAGGCTTCCGCCGAAGGGTTGGCGGCCATGGACTGTTGAGCGAAGCCGACTGCGGCGGGGATTTTTTTCAGCGCGAGATGAGCTTTGCTTTGGTAGAGAAGCGCGCGGCCGAGGCCTTGATCGAGTTCAGCGCGGGTCTGCCAACGCATCTTTTCCCCGTTTTCCAGGGAACGAAGGCTCTTTTCGTATTTGACGGCGTAAGGGAGAGCCTTTTCGGGTTTACCGGCGAGGAGTAACCCGCGCGAGACCGCATCGAGCATGGCGAGGTCCTCGGGATCCTGGGCGAGGATAAGTTCTCCGTATTGCACGATGCGAGCGTTATCTTTCGTTTCCAGAGCGGACTTGGCGATCGCGCGTTCGAGTTCGAAGCGGGAAG
>Ga0163144_10026553_pt1 | contig 11251 bp, 10 predicted proteins | sample OliLak19BULKMAT1_FD_123175 | JGI IMG/M metagenome (GOLD analysis project Ga0163144, IMG submission 123175) | Freshwater microbial mat bacterial communities from Lake Vanda, McMurdo Dry Valleys, Antarctica - Oligotrophic Lake LV.19.BULKMAT1 | ecosystem: Environmental > Aquatic > Freshwater >... | reverse complement strand
TCTGGTACCGTCGCGCCGCGCTCACCACCGACGAACTCCTGGCGGAGTCCCTCGAGACGGTGACGCGGCTTCGTTGGGTTCTGGAGGTTACCCTGACACGCGCGTTGCCGGCGCATGTCGATCCGAGCGATCCGGTGGCGCTCTCCGTTTTCCTGCATACCCTGCCGGCGCCCGAACCGCTCCCTGACCCTGCGGACGAGCTGCATGCCATCCTGGCGCGCGGGCGGGCAGAGCGGGTGTCGCCGACCAAGGCCTGGGTGCCGTGCGACGGCGTGCAGCCGCGGCGGGTGGCGCGCTGGGTGGAAGTGCATCTCGAGGTGCCGGTGCGGGCGGCGGGCTGAGCCGCCATGATGTCACGAGGGCCCGCCGATCATCGCGATCGGCGGGCCCTCGTCGTTTCTGCGCCGTGCGCGGTCAGGGCTCCATTGTCTTGCAGGCGTCATCGGAGGGCGTCGGCGCGCCGTAGGTGCCGCGCACGAGTGACCGCGGCCCGCTCGGTGGAATGGTCAGCACGAAGAGGTTGTCGTAGCTCGACTCGCAGAGGTCGGGCAGGCTCGGTGCGCCCAGAGCCGCCAGAATCGCCGGCACCGTGTTGCTGTGCCCCACGACGAGCACGGTACCGCCACCCACCTTCAGTACCGCCTCCGCCACGCGCTTGGCATGCGCCGCCGTACCTCCATCGAGGCTGATCGGCTGCAGGGCCAGGGCGCTGGCCGTGGCCGTCGGCTCGCCGGTTTGCCGGGTGCGCGTGAGCGGCGAGGTGAACACCGCGCGGACGTTGGCGTGCCGCAGCGCATCGGCGAGATCTGCCGCGCGGGCAACACCGGCCGTGGAGAGCGGCACGTCACCGGTGCCCGTGGCCTTCTCGGCGTGACGCACCACGATCACGGTGAGCGTCTGCGCCGGTGCGGTGGTGGTGGCGACCGCACCGCGGTCGGCGGCGGGGCGCGGCGGGACGTCGGTGGGCAGTACCGGATTACCCGACGCATCGATCGGCACGGCGATGCCGGCGTAGGGCTTCTTCGTGACGGTGTCGGGCGGCAGGATCATGTCATCCACCTTCTTCGGGAGGCGGTAGGTCGAGTCGAGCTCCCGCGCGCCCGGCGTCGGCACCGGCACCGCCACGTCCGTCCACTCCTTCCGCGTCTGCGTCGGCGCTTCCTCGGCGACGAACGCAATCCATTCGCCCTTGGGGCTGATCGCCAGCCGCGTGATCGTGCCGATGCGCGGGTCGCGGAAGGTGGCCGCGCTGGTCCATTCGCTCGTGCCCGTGCGCTGCGCGATGGTGGTGCCGACCGCCATGAAGAGACGCCCGCCCGGTGACCAGGCGTAGTACTCGCTGCCGTTGGGCAAGCCGGGCATGAGATCGCTCACCGCGCGGGTGGCGGGGTTCACTTGCCGGACGAGGATGCTGCCGTTGGGCGCACGCTGCGTGAACGTCAGCGCACCCGTGAGCGGCTGACGCCCGAGTGCCCGCCCGATCCCCCGCGCGAGCGTGTCCACCTTGTTGGTACGGATGTCGGCAAGCACCAGGGCATTCGCCTCGCCGCGTGCGTCATTGCCGAGCACGAAGGCGAGCACCTGCCGGTCGGTGGCCCACGCGTGATAGCCGACGGGCTTGAGCGCCGGAAGGAGTACGGTGCGCGTCCCGTTCTCGCTGATGCGCCAGAGCCGCTGCGTCGAGTCGCGCTCGACGACAATGGCGGCGACGTCGCTCGAGCCGGGGATGACGGCGGGCGAGTACTCCGACTCCGGGGTCTCTGTGAATGGCTTCGTGGTGCGGCGCCGAACGTCGAAGCGGATCAGGTCGGTCTGTCCGTTCCGTTGCGTGGTATAGTAGAGTCGCCGTCCGTCGCTCGAGAAGCTCGGCTGGTTGTCGTATCCGGAACGGTTGGAGACGCTGATCGGCTCGCCGATGGTGACGATGCCGTCCTTCACCGACATCGGCGCTATCCAGACGTCAGTGGACGGCGCCTGCTGCGCGGCGAGCGGTGCGGCGAAGCCGAGGGCAAGACCGGCAAGAAGTCGGCGGCTCATGCGAGCTCCGGGTGCTGACGGTGAAAGCCGGTGGCGCGCTGGTACGCCGCCCCGACGGTGCAGAGGCGCGACTCGTCGAAGAGCCCCGCCAGGAAGGTGAGCGATACCGGCGTGCCATCCTCGCGGAATCCGTGCGGCACCGTCAGCGACGGATGGCCCGTGAGATTGGTGGCCAGCAGGTGGCTCGGCAGCACAGGATAGAACGTCGGAGCGACGATCACGTCCACAGCTTCGAAGAGCGCATTCCACCGCGCCATCGCCATGGTGCGCAAGCGGTTGGCGTTGATGTAGTCGACCGCCGGAATGAAGCGCCCCATCCGGAAGGTGGTCGGCCAGTCGAAGGGGCGCTGGTTGACGAGTTCCTGATCGCGGTTGCTGCGCGTCAGTTCGTCGAAGGCTGCGGCCGCTTCGGCGGTGAGGATGATCCGCATGGCGTCGTACGGGCCGTCGGGAATGCCGACGGGAATCAACTCGGCGCCTTGGGCGCGCAGCACATCGAGCGCGGCCATGTCGAATGCCTTGGTGGCCAGACCGGGCTGCTCGGGCTTCGAGGTGTCGGGCGCCGGAAGTGCAAACGCCTCGTTGAAGAAACCGACGCGGATGCCGCGGAGCGCGCGATCGCCGCGCCAATCGAACGGTGCGACGCGCTGCCAGCTGTCGGTGCTGTAGGCCGGGTCGACGATCGCGGCGAGCACCAGTGCGCAATCTTCGGCGGTGCGGCAGATGGGGCCGAGCTTGTCCATCGTCCAGGAGAGCGCCATCGCGCCGCCCTTGGGCACACGTGCAGCCGTGGGGCGCAGGCCGGTGACGCCGCACCGCGTGCTCGGCGAGGTGATGCTGCCCAGCGTTTCGCTGCCGATGCTGAAGCCGACGCAACCGGCCGCGGTGGCACTTGCCGGGCCGGCGCTCGAGCCGCTCGAGCCCTGATCGAGCTTCCACGGGTTGTTGGTGCGGCCGCCGAACCAGCTGTCGCCCTGCGCGAGTTCGCCGAGGGTGAGCTTGGCGATCAGCACGGCCCCGGCGGCGTCGAGGGCGCGCACGACGTCGGCGTCCACGTCGAGCACCTGATTCCTGTAGGGCCCGGCACCCCAGGTGGTTCGATAGCCTTTCGCGGCCAGCAGGTCCTTGGCACCCCACGGAATGCCGTGCAGCGGTCCACGGTACTTGCCGGCGGCGATCTCGCGGTCGGCGGCATCGGCTTGCGCGCGCGCACGGTCGGTGGTGAGCGTGACGACGCACTTGAGCTTGGCATCGAGCCGCTCCAGCCGCGCCAGATACATGTCGGTGAGTTCACGCGAGGTGATCACGCGACGGCGCAGCAGATCGCCGAGTTCGGCCACCGACGCGAAGGCCAGCGACTCGAGGTTCGCCGGCCGCGCCGCTGCTGCCACCTTCGCCGGTACCGCGCGGTAGGTGCCCGCCTTCACCTTCTCGACGCGCGCATGCGTCGGCACGTCCGGCGCGAAGACGAGCGCCGGTGCGACGCTGTTGTCGAGCGGTTGCTTGTGCAGCGCCTCCAGCTGCCCGAGCTGGGCCTTGAGGCGATCCACGAGCCCTTTCCGCTCCTCCTCGTCGAAGGTGACCCCCGCCAGTTCTTCGGCGCCCTTGATCGTCTCTGGCGTCACATCGGCGCCCGACGCCAGCGCGGCGTAGAGCACGCCCGGAAGAAGGCCGCCGGAGATGCCTGCGCCGGTGAGGGCGGACAGGAAGCGACGGCGGTCGGGAGGGGCGAGTTCGGTCATGCAGACTCCAGCAGCGGGCAGGTCAGGATGCAGCGGGAACGAGTTTGAACCAGCGGTCGGTGTAGTTGCCGTGCGTCTGTCGCTCATAGCTCGGCGTACCATCGGTGGCGTACCAGAGTTGCACCTTCCAGCCGAGCGCCTCGGCCGTGGGGCGCTGGGGCTGCATGTTGCGCAGTTCGTCGTCTTCGGGACGTGGGCAGGGGATGCAGTCGTACTTAATGTCGGACATGGAAACTCCCGCAGGAACGGTGTGAGATACGCCGCAAGTTGGACGGGAGGCCGGTTCCTGCAAAGATTCTGTGGTGGCCTCCCGTACTCCCTTTACACCGGATCTGCTGATGTCGTGTCGTCTCCTGCCTGTCATTGGTGCAATGATAGCCTGTGCCACTCCCGTCTCCGCCCAGGCGCCGGAAGCGATTCCTGCTCGATACGCCGGGGTCGCCAACCGGATCATTGCGGCGGCGCAGGCCGATTCGGCCGGAGCGTGGAATCGGATCGCGGAGCTGAGCGACCGCTTCGGGCATCGTCTCTCGGGTTCGAAGGCGCTGGAGCAGGCAATCGACTGGACGATGGCCACGATGCGGCAGGATGGCCTCGCCAATGTGCGCGGCGACAAGGTGATGGTGCCGCACTGGGTGCGCGGGGCCGAGTCGCTGGAGCTGATGAGCCCGCGCCGGCAGCTCCTTCCGATGCTGGGGTTGGGTGGCAGCATCGCCACGCCGAAGGGCGGGATCACCGCCGAGGTGCTGGTGGTGGGAAGCTTCGAGGAGCTGGAGCAACGCGCGGCGGAGGCGAAGGGGAAGATCGTGCTGTACGACGCGCCGTGGCGCGACTACGGCTACAACGGACGGTTCCGGCGCGTCGGTGCCATCGCGGCGGCCAAGGCCGGTGCCGTGGCGTCGCTGGCGCGCAGTGCCGCGAGCTACAGCATGCGCACGCCGCATACCGGCAGCATGAGCTACGACTCCACGGTCGTCCGTATTCCGCATGCGAGCGTGACGGCCGAAGACGCCATGATGATGCGCCGGATGATCGCCCGGGGTGAGAAGGTGCGCGTCACGCTGAAGATGAGCGCCGCGATGCTGCCCGACGCGGAGAGCCGCAACGTGATCGGAGAGCTGGTGGGACGCGAAAAGCCCGAGGAGATCGTGGTGATGGGCGGCCATATCGATTCGTGGGATGTCGGGCAGGGCGCCATGGACGACGCGGGTGGCGTCGTCATAGCATGGGAGGCGGTGCGGCTGCTCAAGCGCTTGGGCCTCACGCCGCGGCGCACCATCCGCGTCGTCGGCTGGACCAATGAGGAAAACGGGGGCCGCGGCGGCTCGGCCTACCGCGACATGCATCAACAGGAGACGCATCAGTTGGCGATCGAGTCCGATGGCGGCGTCTTCTCGCCGACGGGCTTCGGCTTCACGGGCTCGCCGGCGGCGCGGCAGATGATCACGGCGATCGGCAGCCTGCTCGCGCCGATCGGTGCCGGCACCATCGGCGCCACGGGCGGCGGTGCGGACATCGCGGCGATCATGTCCACCGGCGTGCCCGGCATGGGCCTGAATGTGGATGACACGAAGTACTTCTGGTTCCACCACACGGATGCGGATACGCCGGACAAGCTGGACCCGGCGGAGGTACAGCGCTGCGTTGCGGCGATGGCGGTGATGGCGTACATCGCAGCCGATCTGGAGCAGACACTACCACGCTGACCCCGTACGGACGGGGTGTCGAGACTTTTCATGGGCCGTCCCGTACGGCCATGACCGTGCACCGACCGGTTGTCGGCCGATGATGCCATTTCCGAGGGATCTCACCATGCACACTCTGATCTTCATTCGCCGCGCGGCGCTGCTGGCGTCGATCGTTGTCCTCTGCGGTTTCAGCGTTGCCGAGGCGCAGCTCGGCGGACTCAAGAGGAAACTGCAGAAGGCGGCCGGCGAGGAGGCCACAGCCGAAACCGGTGTCGTCGCGCCGCCGCCGAAGTTCGACAACGTGGTGCTGGAGCTGACGGAGCCGCGCCTCACGGTGCTCCTCGGCGCGCAGAAGAAGATCGAGGCGGCCTACGCAACGATGATCGAGGCCAATCGGCCTGAAGTGGTGAGCGCGCGCCAGACGCGTCAGCGAAAGTCCGAGGACGACAAGCAGAAGTTCGACGACTGCGTCAACCGACAGAGTGAACTCGAAGCGACGCGCCTCGAGGAGCGCGTCTCCGCGCTGCAGGCCAAGGGTGACATGACCGGGATGATGCGGATTGCCGACTCCGCGCGGAAAGAGGCTGAGGTGATGATGCAGGATCAGGACGCGTATCAGCGCAACGCAACGAAGCGCTACGCGAAGGTCTGTGGCGTGGCGCCGGAGCGCGGTGCGTCGTCCGCCGATCCGCAGGCCGTCTACGAGCGCGAGGTCTCCGGTGCAACCGGCATGACGATGCTGCAGTTCAATACCGCCGTCGAGCGTCTGGTGCCGATCATGAAGCAGCCGAAGCGGCGCTTCGACAATCCGCGGGTCGGCGGTGCGAGCGAATCGGAGACGAAGGCAATCGGGGGGATGTACGACGATGTAAAGGGATTCGTCGCGGCGAAGTTCGCGTCGGCGTACTGAGCGGATGCTCCGACGCCTGCAACTCGCGCTGCTCGCGGCGGCGACGTGGCCGAGTGTCGCCGGCGCTCAGGAGCTGCGGGTGCTTTCGCACGATGGGGCGGGGTGGCAGACCTTCTGGTCGTTCATTACCGCCCCTCGGCGTTGGAGCGCCCCCGACAGCGTCGTGATCAACGCCATTCACTGGGAGGCCGATAGCATTCCCGGGATTGCCTGGGGGGCCCTGACGGTCGCGGGTGATGGCGAGGCCTGGCGCATCCGCGTCATCGTGGCACGCCTCGATCCGGCAGAGGTCCGGCTTCGGACAGTGGTGCCGCCGTCTGCCAATCGGAATGGTCCGGACTGGACGATCCGCAGGGCACCTTCATCGGCGCGCGTCGCGCTCAATGCTGGACAGTTCGATCACCGCGGGCCCTGGGGATGGCTGGTGCGCGACGGCGTGGAGCGGCAGCCGCCAGGGCGCGGACCGCTGGCGATGGCGCTCGCGCTGGACACTTTGGGCCAGCCGCACTTCGTGGCCGGCGAGGCGATGGCGGCGCTCCGGGCGAGCGGTACCGTGCGCGAGGCGTTTCAGAGCTGGCCTGCCCTGCTGCGCGAAGACGGTTCAGTACCGGATGCGCTACGCGACGCGACCAAGGGCGTGCGCCTTTCGCACCGTGATGCGCGTCTGGGCATCGGGTTGCAGCGCAACGGCCAGCTGCTGATTGCACTGACCCGCTTCGAAGGCCTCGGTGGCGTGCTGGAGCAGGTGCCGTTCGGGCTGACGACGCCCGAAATGGCGGCCCTCATGGGCGCCCTCGGCTGCCGCGAGGCGATGCTGCTCGATGGGGGCATCTCGAGTCAGCTCCTCGTCCGGCCGGTGCGAGGCAAGCCGCGCGTGTGGCCCGGCCTGCGCCGCGTGCCGCTGGGCCTCATCGTCGAACCGCGCAGATAGATTGTGCGGATGCAACTCACCGATATCCCGACACCCGCGCTCGTGCTCGATGAACTGCGCATGCAGCGGAACATCGATCGCATGCAGACCCGCCTCACGCACCTCGGCGTGGCGTTTCGTCCCCATCTCAAGACGGCCAAGAGCATGGCTGTCGCTCGTCGGATGCTCGGGCCCGATGTGGGGCCGGCGACGGTCTCGACGCTGCGCGAAGCGGAGGCGTTCTTCCTCGCAGGCGTGCGCGACATTCTGTACGCCGTCGGGATTGCGCCAAGGAAGCTGGAGAGGGTGGCGGCGCTCCGTGCCAGCGGCTGCCGGCTCACGGTGATCCTCGATCATGTGGACACGGCGCGGGCTGTGTCTGCGTTCTGCGCCACCCGCGGCGTCAGCATTCCGGTGCTGCTGGAGATCGACACGGACGGGCATCGAAGTGGCATTTCTCCAGAAAGCTCGACGCTGCTCGACGTCGCGGCCGCGTTGACAGATGGTGCCGAACTGCGCGGGGTGATGACGCATGCGGGCAGTTCGTATGCGTGTCGCAGCGCGTCCGAACTGGTGGCCTGCGCGGAACGAGAGCGCGCAGGTACGGTGCGCGCGGCCGAACGACTGCGTGACGCGGGACATGCCGTGCCGGTGGTGAGTGTCGGTTCGACCCCGACGGCGTCGTTGGCCGAGCGACTCGAGGGCGTGACGGAGGTGCGGGCGGGTGTCTACGTCTTTCAGGATCTGGTGATGGCCGGGCTTGGTGTCTGTGCGATCGACGACATCGCCATCTCGGTGCTGGCGACGGTGATCGGCCATCGTGCCGATACCGGTTGGCTGATCACCGATGCCGGGTGGATGGCGCTCTCGCGTGATCGCGGCACGGCCTCGCAGGCCAGCGATCAGGGCTATGGTGTGGTGTGTGATGTCGAGGGCCGTGTGATCGACGGGCTGCAGATGTCGGGCGCCAATCAGGAGCACGGCATCATTTCCCGGGCCGATGGTGAGCCGATGGCGTGGGCGCAGCATCCCGTCGGGTCACAGTTGCGCATCCTGCCCAATCATGCGTGCGCCACAGCTGCACAACACGGCGAGTACGTCGTCGTGCGCGGCTCGCAGGATGTGACGGCCCGCTGGGAGCGATTCAATGGCTGGTGACGCGTCGATTGTTCGGGTCAATCCGCCGACGATGGCCAAGCCGGGCGGGCACTACTCGCATGTCGTGGTGCATGCGGGGCTGGCGTACGTGTCGGGGCAGTTGCCGATTGCGCCGGAGGGACGGCTGCCGGCGGAGAGTTCGTTCGAGGTGCAGGCGCGGCGCGTGCTGGAAAATGTGCGGCTGGCACTTGAAGGTGCGGGCTCGTCGCTTGGTCAGGTGCTGCGCTGTACCGTCTACGTCAGCGATGTGGCCGACTGGCCCGCGTTCGACCGGATCTACGCCGAGGTCTTCGGGGAGCACCGCCCGGCGCGGGCGGTGGTGCCGGTGGGTCCGCTGCATTTCGGCTACCGCGTCGAGATGGATGCGATTGGTGCGGTGGCACCGACCTAATCGACGGCGGCACGCTCGAGCAGCTTGATCAGTGCGGTCACTTCGCTGCTCAACGGAGTGGGGACACCGAGTGTGCGGCCACGCGCGGCGATGTGGCCGTTGAGTGCGTCGATCTCGGTGCGGCGGCCGCGCATCAAGTCCTGCGCCGTCGAAGACAATTGCCCCGGCATCGCCTCGCCGATGCGCCAGAGGCCAGCCAACTCCGCCGCGCCATCAATTGAAACACCGCTCGCGTGGGCCACGGCGATGGCTTCCTCCGCCAGCGTCTGCATGCGGAGCCGGGCCCGCGAGTCCTGCAGCAGGGCGCCGTAGGTGGCTTCGCTCAGCGCGGACATCGCGTTGTAGGCACAGTTGATGATCAGTTTCTGCCAGAGCGTGGCGGCGATATCGTCCACGACGAGACACGGAATGCCCGCGCTGCTGAACAGCGCGGCAATGCGTGCGGGTATCCACGTCCCTGCGGGGCCCTCGCCGACGGGCACCGCACCGATGAACAGGTCACCACGACCCAGATGCCGCACCACGCCCGGTGCGGCAATCTCGCAGCCGACATAGACCGCTGCGGCATGCACCGCATGTGCGAGCGCCGTCGCTGCACGATCAGCGTTGTCCACGCCGTTCTGCAGAGAGACGACTGTCGTCGCGGCATCGAGCAATGGCGCGAGCGCCGTTGCTGCCTCGAGGGTGTCGGTGCTCTTGACGCACAGCAGCACGACGTCGGCGTCGCGCGCAGAATTCATGTCGGTGCTCGCATCGCACGGCACCACGTCCCGGCGCTCGCCGCGGAGCAGTGTGAGGCCGTCCATGCGCACTGCGTCCACCATCGCCGGCCGGCCAACGAGCGTCACGCGCGCGCCGTGCATGGCGAGCAGGGCACCAGCCCAGCACCCGACGGCACCGGCGCCGATGACGGCGATGCGCGGTGCAGTGGTGGTCATCAGCAGCAGGGCCCCAACCAGCGGGCCATGATGAGGTCGCACGCCGGATCCGGGTCGGTGGGGAACCCGGCGCGGCCGATTTCGCTGAAGTGATGACGCTGATAGAAGGCGATGGCGCGCGGATTCTTCTCCCAGACCGCAAGCCAGAGCGTTTCGCCGCCCAGTCCGCGGGCCTCGGCGAGAGCGCCCTCGATCAGACGGCTTCCGACGCCGTGGTTCTGCACGGCGGGATCGACATAGATGCGCGAGAGATGCACGGCGTCGGGATCGGTGACGCAGGGCGGCGTGCGCAGCGGATCCTCGCGGAGCACCCACGCGAAGCCGACGCGTGCGGCATCGAGTTCCGCAATCAGCGCGATTGAATGAGCGCGTTGCAGTTCTTCGGCCTGCTGCGCGACGCCATAGGCGGCGGCACAGTAGCCTGCCACCTCGTCCTCCGGCGTGAGGTGTGCAAATGCCGCGCGGAAGGTGCGTGCGCCGAACTCCGCGAGCCAGGCGACATCTTCCGAAGTCGCGCGTCGGAGGTGCAGGCCCTCAAGCGGAGTGGCGGGGTGGCTCATGCGCAGGAAGGTGCGGCGGGCCGGTGCGTGGCGCAACGGCGGGCGCACTGGGGAGGCGCCCGCTGTTGTGCCTCGGTCAGTGCCCGTTCGCGCCGGCCCCGACATCGAGCGGTATGGCCTCGCCGGTGGCGAGCGCCGCACCCTTCGGCGCACTGACGCCGAGCGGCGCGTCGAGATGATTCCAGTGACCCATCGCGTTCAGTACCATCGCGAAGGTGCCTTGCGTGCCCCAACGCCACATCGGACGAATGGCGAAGAGCACCACGTGGCCACGGCCCACCGGAGCATCGACGACGGCGGCCTTGCGGGCAAGTTCGTCGCCGCTCACCAGCAGGCCGCTGATCAGGAGCGAGTCCGCGCGCGAGTGGAAGCTGACCACCGCCCGTGCGCGCATCTCCTGCATCTGCTGCACCACGGCCGGACTGAACGCATCGAGACGCCCCGAGGTATCGGCTGCGGCGACGTTCAGCAGCGGCGTCTGATTGAAGTAGACCGGGAAGGTGGCCTGGTCGTAGCCGTACGTGATCGGGCTCGGCGTGCCAAGCTGAGCGCGCAGAATGCTGCCGCGTACGCGCAGGTTACGCGGCTCGGAAGCGGTGACGGTCGGGTTGAAGCCAAGGTCCACGGCCGCGCGAGACGTGTTGCCCTCCACCAGCAGAAGCCCGCCGCGTTCGACGAAGCGCTTCAACGCGGCGACACCGTCGTAGCCCATGCCGGGCCGCATGTCGTCGGTCTGGTCCCAGAGCCCGAGGTGCGGGGTGAGAGCGGACTTCTTCCACGGTACCGGAGGGCCGGTCATGGGCCGGCCGTTCACCAGCTGCTGCACGCTGGCGCTCACGTGCGGGTAGACGACGACGTCGAACTTCTCGAGGAAGCCCGGTGCCTTGATCTGCTGCTCGTTGATGTACGTGTACGGC
>Ga0163144_10026552_pt1 | contig 11251 bp, 17 predicted proteins | sample OliLak19BULKMAT1_FD_123175 | JGI IMG/M metagenome (GOLD analysis project Ga0163144, IMG submission 123175) | Freshwater microbial mat bacterial communities from Lake Vanda, McMurdo Dry Valleys, Antarctica - Oligotrophic Lake LV.19.BULKMAT1 | ecosystem: Environmental > Aquatic > Freshwater >... | reverse complement strand
GACCACCTCATGTTCGAAGCGCTCGAGCGCGTTGGCGCCCCCGCTCTTCAGGGTCTGGATCCAGCGGCGGCCCTCGCGACGCAGGCGCCATGCCATGCCATGCCTGGCCAACCGGCGATCGGCGGTATCGAGGTACATCGCATTGAGCGATGTGCGCGCGAGCGTGGTCGAGCCGCGCGCCACCTCGGCCGCGAGCTGCTTGCGCGCGGCCGGGGGAACGAGAAATTTGAGTTCGACTTCGATCGGAGACGTCACTGCTGCTACCGGCGTTGCCGGGGCCCTCGTATATGGAAGTCGTCCCAGCCGGCCGCCTGCGCGAAGTGACAACGATACCGGCCGGAACGTCAGCCATGCTACCCCTGTCTGCCAGACAAGGTCGCGCCTGCTGTGCTCCACTGCAGGCGCAGGCAACGCTCGACCTTGGAAATCTTTTGCGCCACGCGTCGCGCGTTACGCGCATGTCACTGTTATCGCGTTGCCCAGCGGTCCGTCTCGCGACGCGACGAAGGCACTGCGAACGGGGCACTGCCCCAGGGAAGTCGGTGGCTGCGAGTAGCGGCAAGGTGGCATGCATGGGCGCGAAAACTCTTGGTGATCTCACGGCACTGGGGCTCTGTTCGCTCGGCAGCGCCTTGTGGTTACAGCGGCAGGTGCGCAGATTGGACCGGCACCGGGCGCTGTAACCGCAGCGCCCGCTGCAGCGAACTGGCATCCGGCGCCGCACCGCGGCCCACCCCTGCAACTGCTTCAAGGAGCTCACGATGTCCCAAACCCTCTCGATGCAACTCTCCGCCACCGCGCTGACCCTGGCCGTCGGCGCCGCGCTGTCGATGGCGCATGCGCCCGCCCAGGCCCAGCCGGCGGACAAGGAAAAATGCTTCGGCGTCGCCCTCAAGGGCAAGAACGACTGTGCGGCCGGCCCCGGCACCACCTGTGCCGGCACCTCGAAGGTGGACAACCAAGGCAACGCCTGGAGCCTGGTGCCCAAGGGCAGCTGCGAGAAGACGGCCTCGAAAACCTCGCCCTCCGGCTTCGGCCAGGTGAAGGAGTTCAAGGAGAAGAAGGCCTGAGCGGCGATACAACGCTGCACGACCGCCGCCCCCACGCCATGAGCACGAGCCCCGCCGACTACGCGCCACGCGCCGGCATCGGCTTGAAATCGGCCCACGTGGCCGAGGTGCTGACTCACGGTGCGGCGGTCGATTTTTTCGAGATCCACGCCGAGAACTACATGGTCCACCTGGCCTGGTCGAGCCACGGCGGGCACTGGTTCAACGATCTGCTACCCCTGCCCTACGACGCGGCGACACTCAACCGCGTCTGCGACCACATCGACCAGGTGCAGTCGCGCCTCGGGCGCCGCCTGCTGCTCGAGAACCCCAGTACCTACCTCGAATTCAGCGCTTCAACAATGAGCGAAGCGCAGTTCCTGCTCGAGGCGCAGCGCCGCAGCGGCTGCGGCTAGCTGCTCGACGTGAAAAACGCCTATGTCAGCGGCATCAACCACGGGCGCGACCCCTGGGCCTTGATCGAGGCTTTGCCGGCCGACGCCATCGGCGAGATCCACCTGGCCGGTTTTGCCGAAGATCGCGACGCCGCGGGCGACCGACTATTGATCGATCACCACGGCAGCGCGGTAGACGACGCCGTGTGGGCGCTGTACCGCAGCAACCTGGCCCGCCTGGGCCCCCGGCCGACGCTGATCGAGCGCGACAACGACGTGCCGGCGCTGGCGACGCTGCAAGCCGAGGCCCAACGCGCTCGCGACCTGCAATCCGCGGCCGCGGCCACGCTCAAGGCGGCCGCATGATCCACGCGCCGGCCCGCCCCACGCAGCGCGACTTCGCTGCCGCACTGCTCGACAGCGAACGCGGCGTGCCGGCCGGCCTGCGGGCATGGAACGGCTCGGACCCGACACAACGCTTTGCGGTCTATCGCAACAACGTCGTGGACTCGCTGGTGCAGGCGCAGGCCGATGCCTTTCCTGTCGTGCAACAGCTCGTCGGCGACCCGTTCTTCGCGGCCATGGCGCGCATGTACGTCTGCGCCCACCCGCCGCGCTCGCCGGTGCTGGCCGAGTACGGCGACGGCTTCGCCGATTGGATCAGCGACTTCGCACCCACCGCCAGCCTGCCCTACCTGGCCGACATGGCCCGTCTGGAACGCGCGCGTGTGCGCGCGTTTCATGCGGCGGACGCCCTGGCACTGAACGCCGACGCGCTGACGCGCCACCTGGCTGCGCCGCAGGCGCTGGCGCAAGCGCGGCTCGTCTTGCATCCGTCGCTGCACGCGGTGCGATCGGACTGGGCCGTGGTGTCGCTGTGGGCCGCGCACCAAAGCGACGACCCTGCGGCCATCGGCGCCGTGGACCTCGACCACGCCGAGTCGGCGCTGATGATGCGCGAGAGCGACGACGCGGTCGTGCTGCCGGTTCCGCTGCCGACGGCGGCCTTCGTTCAGGCGCTTGCCGCCGGCTGCCCGCTCGGTGAAGCCGCGGCCACGGCGTCGGTGTTGGGCGGCGCCGATTCTTTCGACCTCACCGGCGCGCTCGCGCTGCTCATCCGCCACGGCGCACTGATTGCGTGGCTACCTCCCGGAGACCCTGCATGAACTCAAACACGACAACGGCCGCTTTGAACACCCGAGCCTCGGGCGGCGCAATGGCGCGCGCCATCAACGCAGTGCATGCGCTGTTCGCCCGCATCCCGGAGTCGCTGATCGCCCTGCTGGCGCGCTTTTCCATCGCCGCCGTGTTTCGGAACTCGGGCCAGACCAAGGTCGAGGGCCTGGCCATCAACCTCGTCTCGGGCAGCTTCGAATTCGGCTGGCCGCGCCTGTCGTCGTCGGCAGTCGATCTGTTCCGCGACGAATACAAGCTGCCGCTGCTGCCGCCGGAGTTGGCGGCCGTGATGGCGACGGTCGGCGAACACGCGCTGCCGCTGCTGCTGCTGTTCGGCCTGGGCACGCGCCTGGCGTCATTCGGCCTGCTGATGATGACCGCCGTGATCCAGGTGCTGGTCTATCCCGGCGCCTACGCCACGCATGGCGTGTGGGCCGCAGTGTTGTTGTGGCTGATGGTGCGCGGGCCGGGCGCCCTGTCGCTCGATCACTGGATCACCGCCCGACAGCGGTCATGAGTTGATTGACCACGCTTGCCGAGCACGCGGGGGCACGAATCACCCGTCCCAGTCCGAGAGTGGCTGTCTGACGGCGGCAGTCTTGCCGAGCGAAATGTGCTGCGCCAACGACGTCCCGGCAAGCACCCATGCCACCAGCCGCTCCCCCGTCTGGCAGAACGACCGCTGAATGCACGCGTCCATGATCGAGGGTCCGCGGGAAGTCGGCCTTTAGCGCGTTTTCCGCAGCCTTGCCGCCGCCGGCACGGTTGATGGGCCAGACATAGGCCTTGTAGCCGCAGCCGACGACGCAGTACTCACACGCCGTGGGCAGCACTTCGGCGTCGGCCGGTGGCACTGGCACCTCGTCGACGGGGGTCTCGTAGGAAGCCATGTCCGTGGACGGTGTGCGGGCCGCAAACTGCAGCTCGCGACGGTTCATCAATTTGGGGGTAGTGTCGGACGACATGGGGGTCGTGCTCCTCTGAAGGGCGCGTGCGCCTGCCTCCACCTCCTGCTGGGAGGTGGCATGGATGGAGGGGAAACGGCGCAGCCGGGCACGCACCGCGCGCCCGCGTTGCCGTTTGCAGTTCAGGCGCGCATCACACGCACCCCCGTGGATCGGCCCGGCGTGGTGCCGGTTGCTCGCGGCGCGTCGGCCAGGTTGTGGCGCTGCCCGTACACCAGCCCAGACATGCCGTAGGCGACGATGTCGTCACCGTCAATCCGCAGCAGCACCTGCGGCAGGTTCTGCGTGGCACTGGCATGCACCGGCATGCCGCCCTTGCGCAGATCGAAGGTCGAAAAGTGGAACGGGCAAGGCCCCAGCGCCTTCAGGTCGTGTCGGTAGCGCCCGCTCAGATTGCCCCCCATGTGCGTGTACAAGGCGCTGAACGCCACCACGTCTTGGCTGGCGCCGACACCACGTAGCGCCGGGGCGCCCAGCATGAAGAGCTGGTTGGGCTGGTTCTCGAGCGGATAGGTGAACGCGATGGTCTGACCTTCTTGCAGTTGCGACAGGCGGCCCACCACCTTCTCAGGGTAGACGTTCGGGTCCGCGTTACTCGCTGCCGGCGCCTGGGCTTGGGAGTGCGCGCCAGCGTCCCCGCCACGACACTACCTGCGGCGAGGCGGAACACATCACGCCGCTGCAAGCAGGCGCCATCGCATGGGTCCATGAGCATCTCCGTTTCGGTCAACGGCCTCTGCCGAGTCGGCATGTACTGCCGACTGGTTACGCCGTGGCAGACGGTGGTGCCGGTTTTCCGTGCACCTTGCGCGGCCCGGCCGTCAGCGCCGGTGTTCTTTCAGCAGGGCTTCGATACTCGCCGCAGGCAGCGCACCGGGGACGCGTGTTCCATCGGCAAACACCAGGGTCGGCGTGGCGCTGATGCGCGCCTTGCGGCCGAAGGCCAGCAGCCGGTCCAGCGCCGCCTCGTCACAATGGGCCTGGGCCGGCACCCGGTCTTGCGTCATCCACTGCAGAAAACTCGCAGCCCGGTCGCTGCGCACCAGATGTTGCGCGACTTCACGCGCGAGTCGGGCCCCAAGATGGGCAGCAGGAAGACGTGCACGGTCACGTTGTCGACTTGCGCCAGGTCGCGCTCGAAGCGCTTGCAAAAGCCGCAGTTCGGATCTTCGAAGACGGCGAGCTTGCGGCTGCCGTTGCCACGCATCACGACAAAGCTGTCCTTGAGCGGCAGTTCGTCGAAGCGGATGGAAGACAGCACCTGTTGGCGCTGCTCAGTCAGGTCGACGTTGCGCTGCACGTCGTAAATCGATCCCTGAATGATGAAGTCGCCGGCGCCATCGGCATAGATGATCTGGCAGCCCTCCAGTACAACCTCGTACAGGCCGCTAACTGGCGCGCCGCTGATGGATTCGATGGGCGGCAGCTGCGGCATCCGTTGCATCAGGATGCGGCGCAAGTCGGCCTCTTGCGCCCCCGCCTCTGGGATCCACGCGAGAGCAACCGCGGCGAGCAGCGCACCGACGGCACGCGGGAGCGCTAGACCGCAGCGCTCCCGGCGTTGGGCTTCGTGCCGGTTCATGGCGGGGGTGGGTGAAGTGCGTGCAAGCGCCGCGAGGCGACGGGATTGTTCATGTCGACTCGAGTCGGCGCAGCAGCCTCATCGGTTACACCGTGCCGGATCCGCGGGCACGAGTTCAGAATGACACCCCGATGCACTTCAGCCCACCCTCGCCCGCCGCGCCTGCGCAGCGCCAGACCGCACGCGCGGCTGCTGACCGCGCGCTCGACGACGACTTTGCCCTCGGCATCGAGGGTGATGCGGCCGCTTACCGACGATTCCTCGATGCGTTGCTCGATCTGTTGCGCAGCTACTTCAGGCACCGGTTGAGCACCAGCGAAGATGTCGAGGATCTGGTGCAAGAGGCCGTGCTCGCCGTGCACAAGCGCAGGCACACGTTTTCGGGGCAGGTGCCCATCACTGCGTGGATTCACGCCATTGCGCGGTACAAGCTGATGGATTGGTTGCGCGAGCATGTGAGCGAGCGGCACGAGCGCGACGAGTGGAACGACGACGCGGGTCCCTCCTGTGACGGCCACCGTGTCTGGGAAGCCCGCCATGATGTGCAGCGGCTGCTGACCGCGCTGCCCGAAAAGCAGCGCCTGGCCATCCTGCACGTACGCATCTGGGGCAGCTCTGTGCGCGAGGCGGCGCAGCGCATGGGCATTTCCGAGGCCGATGTGAAGGTCAGCGTCCATCGCGGGCTGCGCGCGCTGTCGCTCACGGTGCTGGGAGCGCCCCATGCGACCTGAACTGCTGGACCGGCTGGCCGGCGAGGCTTCGGTGGCGCCACTGCGCATGCGCCAGGCGCGCGCCGCTGGGCTGCTGGGTGCCTCAGCCCTGATCGCGCTGCTGCTGACCTTGCTGTGGCTGGGCGCGCGCAGCGACATCGTTCAGGCGGCGCAGGTGCCGGTGTTCTGGCTGAAGCTCGGCTTCCCGGCGGCCTTGTGCATGCTGGCCGGGCTGGCGCTGAATTGTTCTCTGCATCCCGGAGCGCCCTTGAAGGGGCCTGTGAGCGGCCTCGTAAGCTTGGTACTTGTGTTGTGGTTGCTGGCCTGGTGGGTGAGCCGAGACGCCGGCGAGGCCGAGCGCTCGGCCTCGTTCTGGGGTACTACATGGCTCGAATGCCCGGCCTACATCGCTGCAGTCACGACGCCGACATTGGCCGCGGCGCTTTATTGGGCACGCGGCTTCGGTCCGCTGTCGCCACGTCTGACTGGCGCCCTCGCGGGCCTGGCCAGCGGCGCATTCGGCGCGGCCTTGTATGCGCTGCATTGCCGCGAATCCGGCATTCCCTTTCTCGCGACCTGGTACCTGGTGGGGGCAGCGATTCCCGCTGGCGTGGGTTTGGCCTTGGGTCCCAGGGTACTGGCCTGGCCGCACAAGATCGAAGCACACCGGCTCGGCGTGCACTAAAAGTTTGGAGTAGGGCATTTGCCAAGTCGCGGGAGTTGCGTCGACGGTCGATGACGGTCGCTGTAACCGGAGCGCCAGTCGTCCCGACTCGGCCTGCATGAACCGCTCATCGCTACAAGCTGACAGGTTGACCCGACGCGCGGCCAGCTGGGTGCTGCTGCTGTCCGGCCTGGGACTGCCCTTGATCACGCATGCCAAGCCCGGCATCGTCGGCAAGCCGGCGCCCGAACCGCGCGCCGAATTCTGGATCGACGCACAAGGCCGACCCACCCGTTTCTCCCTGGCCGAGCAGCGCGGCAAGTGGGTGCACTTGAAGTTTTGGCAAAGCTGGTGCCCAGGCTGCCACGCGCACGGCTTTCCCGCGCTGGCCAAACTGGCGGCGGCATTTGCCGACGAGCCTCGGGTCGTCAATGTGGCCTTGCAGACCGTGTTCGAAGGCTTCGGCAGCAACAGCGCCGACAAAGTGCGGCAGACGCAACTGCGCTACAAGCTGCCGATGGTCTTCGGCCACGACCCGGGCAACGGCCCCCGTGCACCCGGCGGCGGCACGATGGCACGCTACCGCTCAGGCGGCACGCCCTGGCATGTGGTGATCGACCCGGCGGGCAACGTCGTCTTCAACGGCTTCTCGATCGACACCGAGCGCGCGATCGACGCCATCCGCTCGAGCTTGCGCAAGGGATGACGGTGGCCGCCCCCTACTTGCTGGCCGTGCTGTGCGCAGGCTGGTGTTCGAGTTGCGAACGCTTCCGCCCCGACTACCTCGGGCCCGCGCTCGCCGCCACCGCCGAGCACAGGCTGTGGATCGACATCGACGACGATGCCGATGCCTTGCCCGACAACTTGGACATCGCGTCGCTGCCAATGCTGCTGGTGGCGGCGTCGCCGCACCAGGCCACGTACTTCGGCCCTGTGCGGCCCGACGTCCAGGTGGTGCAGCGCCTGGCGCGCTGGCACGGCACCGATCCGTCTGCGGACGACTTGCTCGCGCGCGTCGTCCGCCGCTGGCTTCATCCCGTCTCAACCACTCCCAGCCGCTCATGATGAAACGCCGTCAGTTCCAGCACCTTGGCCTGTCCTGCCTGGCCGGTTTCGCCTCCCTGGGCGCCAGAGCACAGGACGGCGGCCACCGCGAGCTGGCGCGCCCGGCGCCGGTCGAGACCGCGCCGCCGCGCATCGAAGTGGTGGACTTCTTCTGGTACGGCTGCCCGCACTGCAACGCCTTCGCGCCGCTGCTCGATCCCTGGATCGAGCGCCTGCCCGCCGACGTGGCGGTGCGCAAGGTGCCCGTGTCGTTCCAACCCTCGTTCGGCGTGCACCAGCACCTGTACTTCACGCTCGAGGCGATGGGCCAGGTGAAGGCAATGCACCGCCGCGTATTCCGCGCCATCCACAACGATCGCCAGCGCCTGAACAACGACGCTTCGATCCTCGACTGGGCGCGCAGCCAGCCCGGCCTGGACGGCGAGCGATTCGCGCAGTTGTATGGCTCGTTCGGCATCGCCAACAAGGCGATGCGCGCGACACGGGTGCAGGAATCCTACGGCGTGACGGGCGTGCCCGCGCTGGGTGTGGCCGGGCGCTACTACACCGACGCCAGCCTGGCCGGGGACATGGCGCGCGCGCTGTCGGTGGTCGAGCGTCTGATCGACGGCGCACGGCGCGCGCAGCGGCGCTGAAGCTGGGCATGCCGCCCCTATTGTTGCGCGATAAACGCCCTAAGCACTGCCAAACGACATCGGCGAGGCAGCCTATCTGGCATGCCGAGCACGGCTGGCCATGCGCGGCCACCATCTTGCCGGCGCCATGGCGACCGAACTGCTGCGCGGCGACCGCCGCTAGAGCCTGCGACACGATCCGATCAGCGGCCCGGCAGCACCTCGGTCTTGGGGTGGAAGGCGAACCACGCGAACCAGAACGCCATTACCGAGGGCAGCAGCTTGCCGGCGGCATCGAAGGCTTCGGCGCTGCGGTGCGCGCGGTCGTAGCGGATCTCCACCGGCACGCCGCCGACGCGGTCTTGCAAGCGGCCCTTGGCATCGGCGCGCTGGGCCAGCGCCGAAAACGGGTAGGCCTTGGCTTGGCCGCCGATGCGCAGGCCGAGCACCCATTCCTTGACCGGTAGGCGATCGTCGCGGTGCTGAACGTCGAACATCAGCCGCGCCACGTTCTCGTAGCCGGCATAGGGGTCACGGTCGTAATCGCGCACATGGCCGGTGTCGGTGGACAAGACCTCGGTGCGCGGGTGGCGCGCGCGCCAGTCGGCCCAACTGGTGTGCGTCAGCGGCACCGGGGTGAGCCTGGCGCCCTTGAGCGGCCCCGCGACCGCCTGCTCGAGCAGTTGCGACCACAGCGACTCGGTGCCGCGGTCAAACAGCAGCACGTCGCTGTTGTAGAGCAGGCCCGAAACGCCGAAGCTCGAAGCGGTGCTGCTGGCGACCCTCGCATCGAAGGCCATGCCGGTGCCACACAGCGGGCAGTAGGTCACCGCGACGGCCTCGTTGCCGATCTGGTCATTGACGACCTCGTGCCAGTTGAGGATGCGCACGGGGTAGGCGCGCGCGACGCCGTTGCGCGCCAGCGCCAGCACGCGGTCGCCATCTTTCAGGCCGCTTCGGGCCGCGCCGACGAAGCGCGGATTGTCGATCGACGGAATGCCGTCGCGCGGCGGTCCGCCCTGTTCGATGGCCTTGACGGGGATCAGCGCGCCCTTCAGGTCGAAGCCATTGAGCGTTTGCGCGAAGGCGCGGCGCGGCAGCGCGGCGACGCCGAAGAGCCATGGCGCGGCGGACACGAACAGCTGGCGACGTTTCATGCGGCGATCTCCAATCTTCGGGGCCGATCGGCCCATTGCAGCGGGTGGTGGTCGAAGCCCACGGCCAGCGGCGGCTTGACCACCTCGAACCATGACCCTTGCCCATTCGCCGCAGCCCACGCTCCGGTTACAGCCCAGGCACAATGAAAGGCGCGCGGCCTCGCCGCGACTGTGCGCTGTAACCAGTTCGACCTCTGCGACGAAATGCCCCTTGACACCATCCAGGACGACTTCGAGTCCGGCCTGAAACCGCTCTGGATGCGCGCCCAGTCGGGGGACGACACGGCCTATGCCCAGGCATTGCACCGCATCGCCCACCGCCTTCGCGGCTACTTTCGCCGCCGCATGCACAGCCAGCCGGACGATGTGGAGGATTTGGTGCAGGAAACCTTGCTTGCGCTGCACGTTCAGCGTGGCACCTACGACCCGACGCTGCCGGTCAGCGCCTGGGTGCTCGCCATTGCGCGCCACAAGCTGGTGGATCTCTGGCGCCGCCGCGGCCGTCGCGACAACCTGCACGACGCGCTCGACGATGTTGACGAAGCACTGCTCGTCGCGATGCCGAATGACGGCTCGGCGCAGCGCGATCTGGACAAGCTGCTACACGAACTGCCCGCAGCGCAGCGACAGGCGATCCTGCTGACCAAGGTGGAAGGCCTGTCGGTGGCCGAAGCGTCGCAGCGCACGGGGGCCTCGGAGTCGGCGATCAAGGTGCAGGTCCATCGTGGCCTGAAGCGGCTTGCGTTGCTGGTGAAGGTGGGGGGTGCGGCATGAAGACGGATGCCTTGATCGAGATGCTGGCGCGCGGTGCCGGGCCCGCACCGCGTGCGGTGGCGGCGCGCCGCTTGGCGTTGGCCGCTGGTCTGGGCCTGCTGTTGAGTGCTCTGCTGGCGCTGACGTTGATCGGCCCGATCCCGACGACGATGTATGCGACACCGGTGCCCTGGATGAAGTTCGCCTATGCGGGCAGCTTGGCCTTGGCAGCGGGCTGGTTGACAGCGCGCCTGGCGCGGCCGATCGCGCGGCTGGAGACCCCACGCCGCTCGGTAGTGGCCGTGATCGGCGCCATGGTGGCGCTCGGAACGCTGGCGTTGATCGCCACGCCCAGCAGCGAGCGCATGACCGCCCTGCTCGGGCACTCGTGGCTCAGTTGCCCCTGGAACGTATTGGCGTTTTCGCTTCCGGCGCTGGCCGCATCGCTGTGGGCCGTTCGCGGCATGGCACCGACGCGGCCGCACGCCGCAGGCTTCGCGGCAGGGCTGTTCGCGGGCACCGTGGGGGCGATGGGCTATGCGCTGTCATGCCCGGAGCAGTCGGCCGCCTTCGTCGCCGTCTGGTACACGCTGGGGATTGGCCTGACGGGCGCACTCGGCGCACTGTTGGGGCCGCGCGTGCTGCGCTGGTGAATCGGCGCGCGCGTCCTGCAGTCGAGTGTTGACGGGGTCACTCCGCTGCGAGCGCCTCGATGATCGGGCAGGCACCGAGTGCCGCGCTGGTGTCGCACTCACGTACCAGCGCCATCAGCGCCTTGCGCATCGCCTTCAGGTCGGCGAGCTTGTTCTCGATCAGCGCCAGCTTGGCATCGGGCGGCTGAAGGCCGAGAAGTGGTGGCGGCAACGCGCTCGGCTAGACCGAACTTTGACCCCCTGACCCGGCCGCAACCCAGCATTCATGCTGGGTTTCGGCCTTTTTCTTGCCTATATATGTACCCATGTAATATAGCGATACGGTGTTGATTTAAGCCGTTGTGTGGGCTATGCTACATGCCCATGTACATCGAGTCCGTTCCGAACCGCGACTCTCCTCCCGCGATCCTGCTTCGCGAGTCCTACCGCGAGGACGGCAAGGTTCGCAAGCGCACCTTGGCCAACCTT
>Ga0163144_10026551_pt1 | contig 11251 bp, 8 predicted proteins | sample OliLak19BULKMAT1_FD_123175 | JGI IMG/M metagenome (GOLD analysis project Ga0163144, IMG submission 123175) | Freshwater microbial mat bacterial communities from Lake Vanda, McMurdo Dry Valleys, Antarctica - Oligotrophic Lake LV.19.BULKMAT1 | ecosystem: Environmental > Aquatic > Freshwater > Lake... | reverse complement strand
GAGGCTTCGGATTCATTCATGTTCTCGATGGAAAACGAATCCGAAAACTGGGCGATGTCTCCTCCAGGAGGTGCGGGCGGCGCCAGCGGCAGAACAAGGATTGGTTCCTCTTCTTCGCTCGTATCAAATTTCACTTCATTGGATTCGTCGCATGGGGTTCCGGCAATAGGCTCATCTTTTACGTCGTAGCATTTGTTGCCCGTACAGATACGATGGCCACAAATGATCACGTCGCCGATGAATTCACCAAGTTGCAGGCGAGATATCTGTTCGGTGAACTTCATCGGCTTGGTAATCGGCTGCCGAATGCCTGGCACGACCGCGTTAGCATTGGATTCGTATGGCGATGTGATGTTGAAGTCGAAACCGCCGATCGAAAAAGTTCCAGATTCCCCTTTGTCGGCCTTGATCGCTCTAGCAACGGAAAATCTTCCAGTTTGCCCCTGTCCGACCTGTATATCGACAGGCGTATTATTCAACTTGGGCTGAACAGACGGGGTGGTACCGAAATGAATGGCTACTTCCGCCGAGAACTTAGGGCTTTTGGATAACCACTCGCTTAGAAATGAAGGAAATCCAGCCTTGGGATTTGTTACTTCGAATTCGAATTCCTTTGAGGCCACCGTTTCGCTGTTGCAATTGCAGGCGGGACACCTGCCTGCTTCACAGACTTGGCGGTCACAGCACACGCCTTCGACTTGCGGCAAACCAAGCTTTGAGGCCGTGTTGCATTCCAGGCCCCGGCAGTGTGTTTTGGTGTCCGGATCGTCGCCGTAGGCAAGGGCTGTGACGCCGAAACTGGTAGCGAGTGCTGCCAAGAGGGTTTTGATGTTTGACGCTGCGTCCATGCTCGCATCTCCGAAAAAGTCAGTTGACTCAGGGATTATTGTCGGGCTAGCAATGTGCTCCCGCTCCACGCCGAAACTTTAGCTGTTTCTCAGAAAAGATTAAAGATCGATTTCGATTCGTGAATTGATCGCTAGAACAGCCTACAAACCAAAGGATTTACAAGCTATCATCGGAACGTTGCCAAGTTGTTTCTTTGAATCGTAACCCCGCAGTCCAATTCCTTATGTCATCTGTTCCCTTAAATCGGACCTCGTCTGTTACACCTTCACCCGCAGCCAGGCCTGTTGCTGTCGTGGATATTGGCGCGACAAGTGTTCGAATGGCAATCGCCGAAATCGATGCTCGAGGCAGCGTTCGGATCTTAGAAGAGGTTTCTCAAGCTGTTTCGCTCGGCAAGGATACGTTCACCATTCAGCGCATTCGCCGGCAGAGCATCGAGGAATGCGCGGTCGTCCTCAAAAGCTATCGGCGGCTGATGCAGGAGTTCGGCATTTCTCGACCGGACCAAGTGCGCGTGGTCGCGACCAGTGCGGTTCGAGAAGCCAGCAACCGCTTGGCATTCATCGATCGAATGTACATCGCGACCGGGCTGGAAGTCGAATCGCTGGACGAGGCCGAAGTCAACCGAATCACCTACATGGGTATTCAGCCCCTTTTGCAAGCCAACCCGGCGCTTGCCTCGGTCAAGACAATCGTGGTCGAGGTCGGCAGCGGAAGCACTGAAATTCTGGTCGTGCGTGGCGGTAACGTCTTGTTCTCCAACACGTATCGACTCGGTTCGTTGCGACTACTTGAGCAGGTAGATAGGTTAAATACCTCGCAAGCAAAGCAGCGATCCATTATCGAAAGCCAGATACATCGTCTAGTTCGTCAGATCTACGAGCACGTGGATTCGGACAAGCAGATTCAAATGGTTGCGATCGGTGGTGACGTGCGGCTTGCAGCGGCGAATGTACCGGGAGCACAATTCAACAAACAGATCTGCAGTGTTCCCGTAGATGGATTGATGGAGTTTGCGAAGCTCGTTAGTGTTCTCAAAGAAGAAGACTTGGTCGCACGATTTGGATTAACGTATGCAGATGCGGACACCGTTTGGCCAGCGCTGATGAGTTATGTGCTATTGGCCAAGGAGTTTCAGTGCCAGCAGATTCATATTGCGGACACGAACTTACGGGACGGTCTATTGAGCGACTTAGCAGTTCGAGACGCATGGACGGCTGAGTTTCGAAACCAGATTATCCGGTCGGCGATCAACCTAGGTCGCAAGCTGGCGTTCGACGAAACGCATGCTCGGCACGTTGCAACTTTGTCGAGAAAACTCTTCGCGGACTTAGTCGAAGAACATCAGCTCGATCAGCGAATGGAATTGGTTCTCTATCTCGCGGCGTTACTACACGAGGTCGGGACCTTTATCAACGCGAGAAGCCATCACAAGCATGCGATGTATATCATACGCAACAGTGAACTGTTTGGCTTGTCGGTTCGCGATGTGCTTTTAGTTGCTCTCATTGTGCGATACCATCGCCGATCTTCGCCTCAGCCCGACCATGAAGGCTACGCGACATTGGATCGCAACGATCGAGTCGCGGTGGCCAAGCTGGCCGCAATTCTCAGGCTCGCGATCGCGCTGGATGAGTCGCGATCGCAACGCATCAGCAATATTCGATGTCGTCGCGACGGAGATCGTCTCACGATTTCTACGCACGGCATCGAGGACGTGTCGTTGGAGCAGTTAACGGTTCGGCAGTCTGGGGACTTGTTCGAAGAGGTCTTCGGAATGAGCGTCTTTTTACGCAGCGAAGCGGGGTAGACTACAAACTGCCGCTCGCCTAACTACCGTCGGACGGTAGTAGGTTTTTCGGCTGCGATACTTTCTTGCGGTAAGTATCCGATGAAGCAAAGCAAATCTCGAATCTCGGATGGTGTCAGGTTATCCAAAAGTCCGGCGGGCATCGCTGAGATCTTGCTTGGCAAGATTTCGTCAATATCAGCCTTTGCCACCAAAACCTCTTTGTTCTCCTTGGTGCGCACGGTTAGCCCTTGTTTAGTCTGAACGGTAATTCCTGTTAGGATCTGACCGTTTGTGGTCAACACCTTTTTGGAGGCGTACTGATCGCTAATAACATGGGACGGAAAGAGCACGGACTCGAGGAACTCGGATCGAGTAAAGCGCCGGGTAACGCTGGTTAAATCTGGACCGAAGCCGTTACCGAGTGAGTCCATCTTGTGACAGGAACTGCACTGAGCCTTGGCAAAAATCTTTGATCCGTTGGTCAGGTCGCCATAGTGCCCTTGGTCACCAGAAAGAAATTGCTCCAAGAATCCTAACGACCATCGGGGTTGTTCCGTTGCAGTCGCTAGTACTGCGGGCGGCAGATCAGGGAATCGCGATTCATACCACTTTTGCCATGCAGTCATAGGAGACTGCTTCTTTATTTCAGGAGCTTTCATACTTTCGCCAGTCCAATACTCCATCAGTTGAATCGTGGGTTTCGGATCCTGTCCTGCATCAAATAGTTTGCAACCTTGCAGAATCGTTTGCCGGAGGGCTTCCGGGTCTTCCGTGGCGACATCGATTTTGCGGAGGCAATCGCAGACATCGGCGACCGCAAAGGCATCTAGCAGAGAAATAGAGCGAACGAGATAGTCCCAATTGCGTTCGTCCGGGCGTTGAGCAAGTGCCATCGCAATGGTAGCGCGGCGATCCGGGCTTTTGCGCCAACGCTCTCGAAGATGTTCGATCGCCGACTCATCGTGTTGGCCCGAAAGCACAGCGGTTATGCCTGTTTTGAGACGTTTGAAGACGTCCTCTTCCAATCCTCCCTTGTCGATTGCGTTGTCGAGTCGAACAAGAGTTTGGATTTGGTCAGCGGTAAGCTGTTCTGGGGCTTTTAGCAATGCCGTCAGTGCCGCGTTTGGATATTGCTCGCCCATTTCGAGAATGCGAAGCGCCTCCGACTCAGTCAGGACACCTGCCAGCGCTTGCGAGGTTTTCATGACATAGAGTTGATACGAGCTCCCGCTCTTGGCCTTCTGCGCTGATTCCAAAAACTGTAGGACTGTCATGCGCTCAACGGAGGTCCATTCATGCTGAATCAGCGGCAAGTGCATCGAGATCAACATGCGTTCTGGCATGGCGACATCCGACTGCAAAAACTTGACCGCTTGCGGAACGATATCGCAGTTCATGTAAGTTGCAAGCCGAACGAGTTCGCAGTTGATCGCGGAGTTGCCAGCTGGAAATTCTTTCTCAACCAAGGCCTTAAGTGCAGGCATCGACGAGGGTTCAACGGAGTTCAAGTGAAGTGCGATTTGGATAACTCGCAACAAATCGACGAAGTCGGCATCACTTACAAAGCCCTGAGACAATCGCATTAGGTTCTCAATAACTAGCTCAGCGTTCGCGACGCTTGGTTCCGTTGCAATCATGGTTAACCCAGCATTGATTACTAGGCGGGACGAAGAGTCGGCCATAAACGTTTCTCGCCATTGCTCCTGGGGTACGAGAGCCAAAGCACGCCGGGCGGCGAAGCGCTCTTCTCGCGTTGGGCTTTGCAAGTGTGACTTCAACTCGGATGGTTCGCAGACGACACCAAGACGAAGTATGGACTCACATGCGGCGATGCGAACAGAAACGTCCTCATCCCTCAGTAGCTTGCGCAATTGGGCTTGAGCGTCGCTGTCGTCACTATGTAGCGCCAACATGCGAGCGCATTTAACCTGCACTTGTTCGCTTGTACTATTGCTCAACTCAATTAGCATTTCGGTCGTTGGAATTGGACCGAGGAGCTGCATGAGGTCGAGGGCTTGCATTCGATAGCGCGCTGGATTTTCGCTGCTGTAAGCGACACCGGCAATTTGTTCTGCCCATTCGGAACCAAGTTCTTTTTTGAGGACAGCGGCTGCCTGTCGACCGTAGGCCGAATAGATTTGGGGCTGGCGAATGGCTTTGGAAATACCTGTTCCTAAATCGGTCGCTTGCGCAGGAATCTCTCCCACCCATCTAACTCGATAGATACCTCCGTCCGTTCCGCGTCCGCCGGTGCTAAAGTAGAGCCAACCGTCTGGCCCAACTTCGAGATCGGTTACGTTCATCGGAGTTCCAGAAACGAAGTCCTCCATCTTGTTCTTGGATTTGTCCGTCGATTCCACATTCATAGAGAGTATCCTGCCCTCGGACCAGTCGGCCATAAACAGCGAACGATGGTACTTGGCAGGGAATTTATGATGTGCATAAACGGTCATTCCGGTTGGAGATCCTCGCCCCGAAGTCGCCAGAGCTGGAAGTCTGTCGAGATAATATTCTGGCCAGTTCGCCCAACCGCTTCGCCATCCATACTCTCCGCCCTCGGCAATTCGAAACAACCCGGTGGCCCGGTGCCAAATTGCACCGATATCAGCTTCCATGTCGCTGTCGTGAACGTACAAGGAACCGCTTGGATGGAATGCGAGGTCGTAGGCATTGCGCAATCCTCCGGCTACGACTTGGACTTTGTTGGTCGCCAATTCCAATCGCACGACGGTGCCGCCTGGCGCTTTGATTCCTTCTGCGTGCCCACCTGGATCTTCGAAACGTGGTTGCACCAGATCGCCTTCGTACGTTAGTCGATAAGAGCTACCCTCATCGATAGGCGTACTGATTCTAGAATGATTTCCGACGACAACGTAAATGCAACCATCCGGGCCGAAAGCGATTTGGTGTGGACCATGTTCGCCGGGTGTACCCTGGAATTTCAGGAGGATTTCCGACTTCTCCAGTTCACCGTTTCGATCTTCATCGACGAGACGATAGAGTCCAGATCCCTCGGGGCCATCGCCTGTAACATAAACGTCGCCGTTGAGCGGTAGGATACCCTGTATGTTCTTGACGAGCTCGCAGTAGATACGACTTTTTTCGGGCGTGCCATCTTTGTCGGCATCATAAATAAGCACCAATGGCCCTCCCTCCTGCGAAGCAACGATGTGTCCAAACTCGTTGAAAGCCATGGCGACGATTGAGCCAATGGATGCATGATCGATCACTTCGTCGACAACGAATCCAGGCTTTGTAGTAAAGCGATCGGTAGGAGGCGGCCCTTTTTTTGAATCGTAGTCACCAAGTGAAACAACCACTGGCGAGGCTTTGATCTTGGCGGTGTCCGACTTTGCAACCGCCTTGTTGTTCGTATCGATAATGGAAGCAGCACCCCACTTGGAATCGTCAAACCGAAGCAGTTGCCAATTCTGTGAGGCCGTCTTGTTCGATTTCCATTCGACGTCGCTAACTACGATGCGCCACTTGGCATCGGAGGGCTTGAACATGAATCCCACCTTGAGTCCAGAACCATCGATTTGGCGGTTGCTAGCTCGGATGGCAATGATATTCTTGCCGGGTCGAATGGCAGTGGTGACATCGACGCGTTCGACGCTGCGGGCAGCTTTGCTGGTACCAACTCGCCTGCCATTGACAAACACTTCGCAGGATTCACCGGCTTCAAATTCGATGAACGCTTTTTCGATTTCGGGCAAATCCATGACCCGACGAAAGTAAGCGTCTCCAATCCGAGAATCAGTCTGCGGATCGGAATGCCAAATCCATTCGCGTTCGGTTTTGGCAGTTGGCGACGGCGGCACGTTGATTTTAGTTGACTTGGTCTGCGCAACGGCAGGTGACGATGCGTTGAAACACGCGATCGAAAGCAATGGCAAACTTAGCCAGCATGGATGAAAGAACGAACGGAGCCATTTTCGGTTCAAATTTGAATTCTGTTCCATTATCGTTTTCCATCCTTGGAAAATGAGCGTTTCACGCTATTTCGAATACTTCGATCATGCTTGGACTGTTATCGGGAGGTTCCAGGAGCGCATCCCACCGGTAAACTACACCATAAAAGAGAATGCGAGAGTAAATCAATAGCAATGTGTGGTACACCCTGAGGCACGAAGGGCGTGTTAGTCGCTAAATTCTTTTTACCACGCTTCCCACGCCCACCGCTTTCGCTATGGGAAGTTGTGGTTTTTTTGAAGCCGAAGAAAGTACCCATCACACTCCGTGTGATGTTGCCTCAAAAACCAAAGGTTTTTGAACTGGGGAAATCACACGGAGTATGATTGATACTATAAAATCACAGCCTCCGGGCTTAGCAGAAGCCAGCCTGCCGTTTTCCATCTACCCGTCTCTTCATTGCATCGAGTTCGTCTATGAATAACTCAGTCCACTGGTTCACGCTGCTCGCAGTTTCCCTTTCCATGTCGACGAGCTTTGCTCAGGATGCTAGCAAATCGGAACCCAATAGCGTCGCGATTGAATCGGCAGGGTATACGTGGCTGTTCGATGGCAAGAGTCTAGACGGCTGGGAAGGAAATCGCGATTGGTTTCGCATCGAAGAGAGTTGCATCGTCGCAGGAAATATTGCCAAGGCCATTCCGCACAATGAGTTCTTATGCACCAAGGCCAATTACGACAACTTTGAATTGAAGCTTCAGGTTCGATTAAAAGGGCAGGGTGACAACGCCGGCGTTCAGTTTCGATCCATCCGAGTTCCGGAAAAGACGGAGGTCAGCGGTTTTCAATGCGATGTAGGAAACGCATTCAATCGCCCTGTCTGGGGCGCACTGTATGATGAGGCGCGACGCAACAAAATGTTAGCCGAGGGGGACAAAGACAAAGTACCCGGTTGGCTAAAGAAAGACGATTGGAACGAACTGACCGTCAGAGCAGAAGGTGATCGCATTCAGATTTTGCTCAATGGGAACCTGACCGTCGACTACATCGAGAAAGACGATAAGATTGCCAAGACGGGTATCATTGGATTGCAAATCCATTCCGGACCACCCACGGAAGCTTGGTACCGAAACATTCGTATTAAGAAACTTTAGCCGCGAAGTCAGCATGGAAGCTTTGAATAACTGGGATGATTTAAAAAACTGGGGAGCGGAGTGGCAGGATCGCATCGAAAATTGGGTTGTGGTTCAAATGGAATCCGCAGACTCAGGGCACGGCATCGATCATGTGCGACGTGTCGTCAAGAATGCGCAACGGATCGGACTGGCGGAGAATGCGAACCTGCATGTTGTTTTGCCGGCCGCTTGGTTGCATGACTGTGTGGTTGTGGCCAAGAACTCCCCTCAGCGGCGATTGGCGTCTGCAATGGCAGCTCATAGTGCCGAACGATTCCTTGCCGAGATCGGTTATCCAGGCAGTTGGATTCCATCCATTTCGCATTGCATTTTGGCACATAGCTTTTCCGCCAGCGTTGTATGCGAGAGTATCGAGGCGAAAGTAGTTCAGGATTCGGATAGGCTAGAAGCGGTCGGGGCGATCGGTTTAGCCAGATGCCTCATGACCGGTGGCGCGATGGGGCAACGGCTCTACCATCCGACTGAGCCATTTCCACTGGATCGCGTTCCAGTAGATACAGAACAGTCGGTCGATCATTTTTTTGCCAAGTTGCTGGGTCTTCACAGGACAATGCAAACCAATTCTGGGCGCGAGGTCGCGATGGGTAGAACCGACTTTTTAATTGCGTTCTTAAAGCAGCTTGCGGAAGAACTCGGAACAGCACCCGGCGCGCTGGAATCCGCATTGCAACGGGTTAGTGGCTAGTAGTTCGCTTGCGGAGAGTAGAGCAGTTGTCCTCAACTGCTCGGGATTTAGTACCAGCGTATCATCCCACGGATCTCGATTACCTCGGAGGGTGGATGGTCGTTGCGTTGGAGACGCAGGGCGGGAGCAGTTGAGAACAACTGTTCTGCTCTGATTTCAAAGCTTCGCACAAACGGAATCCTCCGCTAGACTATGGGACGATTACTCAAGTTCACAACTCCAATATTCCGGCGATTTTATGTCCGACGCAGAAATTCACCAGCATCTCCAAACAGCCCTCGAATCGTTCAAGGAGCCAGAAAGCGGACGGGCCATCTCGAAAACGGGCCAAGTTGGGGACTGGACGGTCGCGGACGGAGTTGTCGGATGCAAGCTGAGCTTAACGTCGATGGTTCAGCCCATTGCACAAGAAACGGCAGACGCGTTGAGGGATCATTTGCTCGCGCGTGTTGCTGGGGTCAAGGAAGTGAATGTTAGGCTCGACATCACGTATCGGCCTGCGCCTACGATTGGTCAAATAGGGTTAAAAGCAAAGAGCGTCATTGCTGTCGCGGCTGGAAAGGGAGGCGTTGGCAAAAGCACGTTGGCAGCTTCGATTGCAATCGTACTCGGTCGAATGGGAGCCAAGGTCGGTTTGATGGATGCAGACGTTTACGGACCGAGCATCCCGCATTTGTTAGGATTGGACGGACGGCCAGAGATTGTCGATGGAAAAATCCAGCCGATTCGGTCGGGTGAGATGCCTGTCATGTCGATGGGTTTCTTGGTTGGCAAAGACCAGGCGGTGGTATGGCGAGGGCCTATGCTACATGGATCGATCACCCAGTTTTTGAGAGATACTGCCTGGGGTGAACTCGACTACCTCATTATTGATATGCCACCCGGCACGGGCGACGTCGCGCTGACACTGTCCCAGCTGCTTCCGCTGTCCGGAGTTGTAATCGTCTGTACGCCTCAAGAAGTCGCGTTGCTCGACGCAGGCAAGGCCATCTCCATGTTTGAAAAGACCAAGGTTCCGGTTCTCGGCGTCGTCGAAAACATGAGTGGCTTCACGGACCCAGAATCTGGAAAAACCTTCGATATATTTGGGAAAGGGGGGGCTAGGACCAAGGCGGAGGAACTGGGCGTGCCTTTCCTGGGAGAGGTTCCAATTCAAATTGCAATTCGAAGTGAATCGGACGAAGGGCGACTCGCCGATGTGCTTTTGGATCCAAAAATTGCTAAGCCCTTTGAAGATATCTGTCGAGGACTTATTCGCTCGCTTGTTTCGCAGATTGCAAATCGACCGACTATTTCGGCTCAGCTGCCAGTCCTGTAAGGCGAGCGGCAGGCTAAAACAAAGGACGGACCGTTTCGAAGACCCCAGTGACCTCGGGTCACGGGAAATAAAAAAGGCACGCAGGGTTTGCGTGCCTTTTTGTTGAGTGACGTTTCTCAGACTTAGCTTACGGACTTGATAGTCTTTAGCAAGCGAGAAATGATCTTGTATGGATCGGCTTGCGAGTTCGGGCGACGATCTTCCATGTATCCCTTGTAGCCAGCGTTAATAAAGCTGTGGGGAATTCGGATCGAAGCACCGCGGTCGGCTATACCATAACTAAACTTGTCGATCGATTGCGTTTCGTGCAAGCCTGTTAGTCGCAAATGGTTGTCCGGACCGTATGCGGCGATGTGCTCGTCGCGATACTTGTCGAAGGCTGCCATGAGCTTATCGAAGTACTCTTTGCCACCCTTGTCGCGGAGCATGTCCGTCGAGAAGTTGGTGTGCATACCGGACCCGTTCCAATCGCCCTTGATCGGTTTGCAATACAGCTCAACATCGAGTCCGTATTTTTCAGCATGACGGAACAAAAGGTAACGAGAGATCCACATGTCGTCGCAGACCTTCTTCGATCCCTTTGCGAAGATTTGATATTCCCACTGGCCTTTGGCCACTTCGGCATTGATACCTTCGAGATTGATTCCGGCATCGAGACAAATGTCGATGTGCTCCTCAACAACTTGACGAGCGATGTCGCCAACGTTCTTGTAGCCGACGCCTGTGTAGTACGGACCCTGTGGTGCTGGGTAACCATTTTCTGGAAATCCTAGCGGTCGACCGTCTTCATAGAAGAAATACTCTTGTTCGAAGCCGATCCAAAGATCCGCAACATCCTCAACCGAGTTTCTGAAATTGGATGGGTGCGGTTCGCCGTTTGGCAACATGACTTCGCACATTACCAAGAAACCGTTGATCCGAGTGCTATCTGGGTAGAGAGCGACTGGCTTAAGAATACAATCCGAACTCTTGCCTTCGGCCTGTTGGGTAGAGCTACCGTCAAAACCCCAAAGTGCCAAATCAGCAACACTCTTCGGTGCTTTGTCTACAATCTTGGTCTTGCTTCGCAGGTTTGGCTCTGGCAAATAGCCGTCCAACCATACGTACTCGAGCTTAAATTTGTTGTCCTTAGACATTCAGGTACATCTCTCGCATAACTGAGGTACTAATGATATTGTTTTGGTTCGCATTCCCTGCACTCCTGCGCGGGAAACAACACATGCATTCACGCCTGCATGTCCGCCGTCCAACTCGCACCAATCAACCCTCAAGCGTCCTGTCTACCCAAACAATCGGCTCGAAAGTCTCCGGCCCAACGTTGCGATAATCGACTTCGCGTTGGATCGATTCCGGTTTGCCGAATCGATCATGAAATCCGATACACTATCCACACCGTCGGGTGACTGATGTTAAGCTGGTATTGCCTAACCGAGACATACCTTAACCTTCGCATTCAAGCTCAGCAAGCGACCCGCAAAGTTTCTTTAATCCCACTCCTC
>Ga0163144_10026549_pt1 | contig 11252 bp, 9 predicted proteins | sample OliLak19BULKMAT1_FD_123175 | JGI IMG/M metagenome (GOLD analysis project Ga0163144, IMG submission 123175) | Freshwater microbial mat bacterial communities from Lake Vanda, McMurdo Dry Valleys, Antarctica - Oligotrophic Lake LV.19.BULKMAT1 | ecosystem: Environmental > Aquatic > Freshwater > Lake... | reverse complement strand
GCGACAGATACTTTGAAGCTTATTGCATTTCAGCAGAGTTCGAGCAAAAGCGATAAGGAAACAATTGAGGGCATTGGCGAAAAGATAAGCAAGCTGGCCGATGACAAAAAACGACTTGGTGGATTGCAGGCAAGCATCGATAAACAGAGGCAACGTTTGAGAGGTGAGATTGCCAGTGCAAAATCGTTCCAGAGTGAGGTTTCTGGAAAGATTGCCGCTATGAGTGCAAGGCAGACAGAAATTATCAATGCCAGGAGCGGATCTTTTATTTTTAGCCTTGGTTCTGGTGAGTTAGCAGATGAGTATCTATCGTCTATTAAAGGTTTTAGAGAGGCGGCTCCTGGAGGATATTTTGCTGTTTTTTCTTTTGGAGGGTATACGCACAGGAACGGCATGAGTCAGTATGGTGCTCGCGGCAGAGCAGAAAGTGGTCAGACGGTTGAACAGATTTTGAAAGCTTATTATCCAAACGCAAATATAAAGAAGGATTATCCTGTTATGAGTACCATTACCGTTGACGGCCACGGCTCGATGCCTTTTGAGGATCAATATCTTCAAGGAATTTATGAAGTGCCAGGTTCTTGGCACGCTAATATGCTTAAAGCACAGGCAATCGCTGCTCGTACTTATGCTGTTCGGCGTACGAACAACGGTCAGGGTTCAATTTGCGCGACAGAAGCATGTCAGGTTTTCAAAAACTCAAAAAAGGGTGGTTCCTGGGAGCAAGCGGTTAATGATACTAAGGGTTGGGTACTTGTAGATGGTGGTGGAAATTCGGTCTCTACTCAATATGCCTCAACGCATGGAGGTTATAGCAATACTTCCGGCTGGGACACGACGGATGGTGGTGGAGGAAGCAACTTTATCGATAAATCATACGATAAGCTTGGAGGGTCGCCGTGGCTTTATAAATCTTGGTGGAGAGAAGGTTATAGTAATCAGGGGAACACCTGTGGTAGGTCTAACCCATGGCTTTCGCCAACTGAAATGGCCGACATTGTAAATGCGGCAATTGCACTGAGGACAGATGGAATAGAGACTGGTCGCATTACGCCAGTCACGACAACTTGTTGGGGTGGGAACCCGTATAGTATTGATGAACTGCGTAATTTGGTTTCTGGCAAAGGTGGGATATCATCGGCAAATAGTGTTTCGGTGTCACAAGGGAATGGAAGCACTTCTAACGTTACGATTAACGGTATTTCTTTTTCCGGAGAGGATTTTAAAAAGGCTTTTAACTTAAGAGCACCTGGATATCTAGCTATTCCACAAAAGGGTTTTGCCTTCTTTAACATTGAAAAAAAGTAGCGTAATAGTTTTTCTGAAGCAACTTGCGCTTTTTGTAATTTTATTTATTGTTCTTTCTAACTTCCAGCTAGACCAAGATCTTCTTTGGCATATTGCCCTTGGTAACCATATGCTTGCCACTGGTGAGGTAATGAGAGGTGATGTTTTTACCTGGACTATGCCTGGATATGTATGGGGTAATTCTTATGTTTTTTATGAAATTTTTGTTGCTTGGTTCCTGCAGTATGTGGGCTACATTCAAATGGTTTTTTTGTTTGGTTTGGCCGGAGCACTTACTTTTTCTGCACTTGTAAAGAGAATAAGCCTGATACAGGCGATACTTGTTCTTTTGGCCGCTTCTCTTTCTCGCGCAAATTTGGGAGTCAGGCCACACATGTTTTCTTTTATCTTTTTCTCGATGCTTTTGCTCGCACTGGAGAGGAAGCTTTTTGACAGGCCGATTTTTAGCTTAATTGCTTTTGTTGGTTTTGCATTTTGGGCAAATATACACCGTGGTTTTGTATTCGCACTAGTGTTTTTTGGAGCATATTTATTTTTGAGCTGGTTGTCTGGGAAAAAAATTAATAGATGGTCAACTGTTGCATTTTTTTGTGCAATTGTGGGCACTTTTGTGACGCCACATCCCTTGGAAATATGGACAGGAGGGGTGGCTGATGATTTTAAGACGTGGGAGAATTTGTGGTATATCGCAGAGTGGTTCCCGACTGCGCTTTTTTACCCAATTAACATTTTGTTTGCAGGGTCTGGAGTAGTTCTTGCATATATGTTTGCTTTTGGGGGACGCAAAATTAACCCTGTTTGGTTTATGTGTGCCACCCTTACTTTTGCGCTGGCCTTTCTTTTTGTGAACCTTGTTTCTTTTTGGACTGCTATTTTTGTGTTTTTGACAAGTCGATATTTTGAAGTGTCTTCTGTAGTGCTTAAGCGGTATGAGAGTCGGGGCTGGATTTTTATAGGGGTTGTTTCTGCACTTTGTGTTTTTGGTTTGATTTTTAATTTTGCTTTGGGGAAAACTGAAAAATGGAGTTTGGATGCTGGACTTAGTGGGGCTGAATTTCCTACGGCGGCGCTAGACTATATAAAAAAGCAAAAGATTGATGGAAACATTTTCAATGAATACCAATGGGGTGGATATTTGATTTGGCAGGGTGAAGAAAGAGTTTTTATCGATGGTAGGATGGCAGGCTGGAAAAGAGAAGGTGTGAGTATATTGGGTGATTATGTAAAAGTAATGAAGGGTGAATGTGAGGTTTTGGATAAGTACGATGCCCGGATTATTTTGGTAAGGCCGTCGTTTAATATAGAGTGTTTTGGAAGTTACAAGGAGGTTTGGCGAGACGATACTGCCCTTATACTTTTGAAATCGTAGGGTGTTCCGAGTTAGGGTAAACGCGATATACTGAGATTGTGGACGAAAAGAACTTGTATAGTGCCCACCACACTACGAACCCCTTTGCTTCATTTGCTTCTAACCCAAGTGGGGTATCTTTTGACACCCAAGAGAAAGGTGAGAAAATAATCCTTTTGGTTCGACAGCACTTGGTTTCTCAGATCGGTGCCTGGTTGGAAATTTTAGGCCTCTTATTATTGCCTGTGTTTATTGGACCTGCCTTAGTTTTTTTGAGAGTGGGCATTTTTGATTACTTTGGACCGGGACAAGTTTTTTGGCTTGGCGTATTTTGGTATTTATTTTGCTTTGGATTTGCATTTTTTAAATTTTTGCATTGGTATTTTAATGTCTATTTGTTAACCAATGAGAGAATAATTGATTTTGATTACAAAGGTGTTCTGCACATCGAGACGGCCTATGCAAACCTTAATCAGATACAGGATGTTTCCCCAAAAATTATTGGTTTTTTCGGTACGTTTTTTCACTACGGTAATGTTTTTGTACAAACTGCGGGCGAGAAGCAGGAGTTTGAGTTTCATCATGTTGCAAAACCTGACGAAGTTGCTCGCAGAATATTGACCGAAGTACGGTTGGAGGCGAGTGAGGCGCCAGGGGAGATTAAGTAATGCCTGTAGATCGTGGCGTATTTGATGTTTTTGCTTTTATTACACCTCACTTTGGACTGAAGGCCTTTCTGATTCTTTTTTTGGTTTTTTATGCTTTTTTTGCAATTATTTTGTATAGGCAGGTGCAGATTCTGAACAAGAAACTGCCAACACAACTGTCACCACTCTTGAGGTTTTTGGGTATTGTCCATATTGGTGTGTCTGTCGCTATTTTATTTTTGGTGATTGGAGTGTTTTAGATGAACCTAGCTTTTAGGGCAGAAAAAATTAGTGGTGCCACAGACGGAAAGTATTTTAGTGGAGTTTTTGCCAAACACATAACTTTTGGCGATGGCGGAGTGGGCCTTTTCGCATTTTGTGCTTTGGCAAAAGTTGAGAGCGCTGTAGCAGGTACAAACGTAGCCTCTGTGTTGCATGAAGCATTTGTGCGTGATTCTAAAAAAATAGAGAGCAGGCAAGAAGATATACTGACGGAACTTGTTGCTTTGCGTGCAACTGGGGTAAGTCGCTTCGAGCAGATGGGTTTGACTTCTGACTTTGTGATAGTGGTTTTCTATAGAGATGCGGTGTACGTAGCGCGCCATGGAGACAAGGTTCTGGTGAATATTTTTAGGCCACCAAAATCTTTTGAAGTTAAGTTTAGTGAAGGTTCTGGGATTGTTCGGGGTGGAGACTTAGTTTTGGTTTCTACTGCAAAGTTTGTTGAAACCTTTAATTCTGATGTTTTTGCTAGTGACAGGAACCTTGTGTTTGCTGATGCAATTGACGGCTTGGCCACTGATATTTCTGTGCTTGAGGCTCAGAGTGAGGTAGGCGCTATATTTGTTCAAGTGAAAGGAGCCGGTGGCGAGACTATTGTGCAAACTGATAATGAGCCAGAAACATCAACAGCTGAAGTGCAGGCCGAACCAGCTGGAGAGAAAAAGATAAGCTTTTTTGGAAAAATTGCACCTGCCGTGCTTGGGGAGTTTAGGCACCTTAGAACTAGTGATATAAAAGCGATTTTTAGACTGAGGCGAAATTTAGTATTCGTGGCTGTTATTTTGATTTTGGTACTTGTTGGTTCTGGTTATATGTCGCTTAGAGGTGAGTTGGACGGGAAAAAGAAAGCTCAGCTTGATGGTTATATGACTAGCGCAAATTCCAAATATAATGAAGCGGTTGGTATCGTTGATTTGAACCAGGAGCGAGCTAGGGAATTGTTGGTTGAGGCTGGGCGTAGTGTTGATTTGGCACTATCTGTTACGCCGAGTGACGCAAACGCACTTGGACTGAAGCGTCAGATAGAAGAAAAACTTGCACAGACTGCTAACCTTTCGACTGTTAGTTTTAGCACTTTTTATGATGGGGGAGATAAAGTCGGCGCAATCTCCAGAGGTACAGACAGTTTTTTTGTATTTGGCGACGGGGGAATTGCTGAGGTTGACGATGTGGGTAAGGAAATTGATAAGTTGTCTGAGGTTAGCGTAACTAGTGGTTTTGTATACGATAATAATGTCTTTTCGGTTGTAGGTGGTAAGGTTTCTAAAATCTCAAATACTGGCAAAGTTCAAGTGATTGCAGCTGTCTCTGGTTTAGGGGACATGGCAGTGTTTTTGGGTAATGTATATGTGCTTGGTGGTGATCAAATTTATAAGTATGTGCCAATTGCAGATGGTTATGCCAAGAGCGCCCCTTATCTGGAACAAACCAAGAGTTTTGGCTCTGAGAGTCGAATGACAATTGATGGTTCTATTTGGGTAACTGCCGGTTCTGGTATTTTTAAATACACAAGGGGAGCAAATGAGGCTTTTGAAATATCTGGGGTAAATGGTGTTGGAACACTAGGGGAAATTTACACAAACGTGGACATTGATAACTTGTATGTTGTTGATCGGTCGAATTCTGCATTGCTTGTGATTTCAAAAGAAGGAGTAGTTTCCAAAACTTACAACAGTGGTGAATTTGCTAAGGCTACAGACCTCTTTGTTGATGAAGAGAGTGGGAAAATGTATATTGGGTCCGGCACTAAAGTACTGGTTGCCGATTTGTGAAGATACTAAACAAGCGGGCAAAATTCAAATACGCGATTTTAGAAAAGGTAGAGGCTGGCATTGTGCTAGTTGGCTCCGAAGTTAAGTCTATTCGGGCAAGCCGCGCAGATCTTTCCGAGTCTTTTGCAAGGATCAGGGATGGGGAGGTTTTTTTGCTCAACGCATATATTAATCCTTGGATGGGTTCGGAAAAGTATAAGCAGAGCTTTTCTGTGAATAAGCAGAGCTTGCAGTCCTCGGCTGGGCCTGCGGGCTTAAAAGACACTAGGCGCGAGAGAAAATTACTTCTGAGCCGGCGACAGATTTTAAATTGGCAGGGAAAGATTGCTGGGAGCAAACTGACTCTTGTGCCACTTTCTATTTATATAAAGGGTAATTTGGCAAAGGTAGAGCTTGCGCTTGCAAAAAATAAAGCAAAATACGACAAGCGAGAAACTCTCAAGAAAAAAACGATAGATCGCGATATTGACCGCGATGTACGTGGTGCAAAAGAATAAATGTGGAGATGGCGAGTTTTGAGCTCGCGTCCAAGAAGACTAAATAAAAACATCTACAAGCGTAGTCAGTCTATAAAATCTCGCCTAAATTTGTAACCGACTAACAGGAAAAATTTAAGCATAGATCAAAGTTTCGCCCAACTTATCGATCAGGTAAGTAGACTATCGCGGCTAAATTTTTGCCCATTTGGCCTCACCGAGAGAAAACCAAAAAGACATGCTATGCGCTGTTTTTAAGCAGTCGCAAAAGCAAACCCTCGTGCGCCGTTTGTGTTGCCAAAGGCACCACTTACAGCAGCAAAGAGCTGTTGTGCTTTTTTACTTGCACGTAAGTTTAATTCAAAGTTTAACGCACTTTAGAATCGTATTCGGCTTGCAGTTTATAAAAGAGCTATCCTGTCGAAACAATACATCCCCTTGTCGTCATTGCTCGTGCTTTAATTTTTAATTCAAATCAAAAATTAAGCTACACTCGCATTCCTCCACTTCAAAATGCTATGCATTTTGAAAATTATTAATTCTACAAGGAATTGGCTTGAATTCTAACAAAAGTGAGCCTCTTTAGCAAGAAATTGTGTTTTACTATTAACCGAGCACTAATGACAATAAACCTTTTGGATTTTATTTTCCCAAGACGTTGTGTAACGTGTGGTGATTTTGGATCTTATATTTGCGCAAAATGTAGGGACAAAATCGTCTATGTCCAAAATCCAGTTTGTCCGGTCTGTCAAAGGCAGGCTATTGGTGGACGTACTCATCCAGGATGTATGACACGCTATGGTTTAGACGGACTGATCGTTGGTTTTGCCTATAGAGGATCAGTAAAGTTGGCGGTTCGGAAAATTAAGTATAAGTGGGTGTCGGATGTGGCAGAACTTCTGGTTAGTCTTTTTGCTAAAAACTTGTGGAAGTTTAGTATTCCGGCCGAATATATACTTGTGCCAATACCTCTGCATGCAAAACGTAAAAACTGGCGTGGATTTAATCAGGCGGAGTTGATTTGTAAGATACTTTCGAGTCGTTTCGGTGTTGAAGTGAGAAATTTGCTCATAAGGACGTTGGAGACCAAAACTCAAGTAGGTTTAAGCAGGCAAGAGAGAAGAAGCAATATCAAAGGGGCATTTGAGGTTCGGGGTAGTGTGCCGTCTGGGGCGGTTATACTTGTAGACGATGTTTATACGACAGGGGCAACTATGGCCGAGGCATGCAAGACACTCAAAAAAGCAAGCAAAGTCGAGGTTTGGGGTATGGCAATTGCTTTGGGTTAAAAACCCGATAGTCTTTCTATAAGAAAAAACCAGGTAATACCCACACCTAGAAGGACTAAAGTTGAAAGTACTTTATATGAGACTTTTTTTACGGCAGAAATAAGTGGAAAAAGTAAAAAAGGATAAAAGTCTAACGCGTATCTATAACCAACTTGTCTGTATCCGATACCGTAATATGTAAGTATTGGGATCATGGTTAGTAGGATAGTGATTATGGCGATCAATACTGTTTTATTTCTAAACGAGGCAAGTGGAATAAGCAGTAAAATCGGGGAGAGTAATAGAATGCTCATTCCGTAGTAGTCGAAGCGCATGTATGGAAACTTAAGTATATGTGACTCATCTTTTAGGATTGGGTCTGGTCCTTTGATAAACATGTAGTAAAAATTTGCAGGAACGTGCTGGAGAGAGAAAATGCCCTCATTCCTTCTTAGTTCGGCTTCAGGTGGTATTAGTTGATATTTGTATCCGCTTTCAAAAGGACTTCCAAATCGTGAGTAATTGTATATAGCAATGACACAAATTGATAAAGCAATTGGTGTTAGAAAAGCAAATACGTTTTTGAGATTTATTGGCTTTTTAAATAAAAAGTAAAGGAAAAAAATTATGCTAGTAATAAGTGACGCTCTTGTTAAAATTGCGCAGCCAAGTGCCAGTCCTATCAGCAAATATCTTTTTTTCGTCAGGAATTCAAAAATGGCGAGCAATAGTAATGTGGTTGCCACTATTTGTGCGTAATACCAAGAAAAAGCGATTGCCGCCAATGGTGTATAAATGGAGCCAAAAATGAAAAAAAGTGATATGAGCCATGATTGTTTACTTTTGAGGCCTAGCTTTTGGGAGATATTTAAGACGAGAAGAAAATTGATGATCGTGAGTGCAAATTGAAGGTAACCTTGCAACATTTGTAGTTTTAGAAATGTAACAAAAGGGATAAGTATTATGGCTGGAAATGGACCAAGCGGCCAGTAGTATCGATTGGCAAAAAAAGCAAAATCTGCTGTTGACGGTAAATCTATGAGGTCTAAACGACCATGAAGAAGAGTGTTGGCAAGATATACAAATTGTTGCTCTCCGCGGGTTGTAATATTTACAGCTAAAATGAAGATAAATGCGAAACCCAATATCGTGTATTTGAAATACCTCAACATACCAACGTTAATTTAGAGCATGTATATAATAACCTCATGACTAAGTTTTTGATTGTTTCTGTTTTCTGTTTCTCTTTTGCATATTTGTTTTTAAGTATACGCCAATTTTATGGGTTATTAGACGAAGGGTTAATTCTTTACAATGCGAAGCTAATGTTGGCAGGTAAAGTGCTCTATCGTGATTTTTGGACGGTTTACCCGCCAGGCCAATTTTTTCTAACCGTATTACTCTTCAAGATTTTTGAAACTAGTGCATTTGTTGTACGGATTTTCGATTTACTGGTGCGTTCTGGCTTGGTTGCGATGATTTTTTATATTTTATCTGAGAGAGTTTCGAGAAATTTGGCACTTCTGGGTAGTGTAGTCGTACTTATTATTATTAACCCGCAGGATAGTCTCGGTAATAATTTCGCCAATGGGTTGATTATAGTACTGCTACTGAGCTTATTTAGTTTAGTGTCACTGTTTCGATACTATCGATGTGATGGGAAGCGATATTTATTTATTTGTGGTTTTTTGTTGGGATTGGTGGAGACCATGAGGACGGATATGGGTTTTTATGCTTTTTTTGCAGTTTTTTTTGTCTTGGGAACACATTCATTTATTAAAACGAAAAAGTTCGGGAAGGAATTTTTCACTCTCATGGGCGTTTTTCTTTTTGGGGTTGTTATTCCGGTTTCTGTAGAGATATTTTATCTTCTTATGAATGTTTCAATAAATGATTTATTGAATGATTTGGTAATTTACCCTTTGACTATCTACCCTGAGGTGAGGGCACTGCCGCTATTTGCCTTAAACAATCGACCATACGCATTATATAGTTTTATATTTTCACTTTTAATTTTTGTCGTTTGGATGATTGTTTGGGTAAAAAATCTTAAAAATGATGATCGTTTTTGGGAACATTTAACATTGGTCGTCTTGGGGTCTTTTTTTCTAATAAAAGGAATTACGCGAATGGATGAAATCCACGTTATGCCAGCTTTTGTTATAGCTATTATGTTAGGAGTTATTTTGCTGGGCAAATTTAATAAATCTTCATTGAAATACAATTTGTTCTTATACTGTTTTTTAGTGTTTATTGTGCCTATATTAGTTATTAATTTAGAGCTAAAGTATGTAACTGTGAGCCATGCTCCTTACGATTTATGTCAATCACGCTTGAAGTCTGCAGAATGTGTGATTATTGGTAGTGACCAGGAAAAGGCAATAGCTTTCATACAAGAAAGAACGAAAGTGACTGATAAGATATTTGTGGGTAATTTGAGACACGATAAAATCGTGATTAATAATATTATGTTTTACTATTTGGCTGATAGGAATAGTGGGACAAAATACCATGAACTTGTACCTGGTTTGGCGACTAGTATGCCTGTTCAACAGGAGATTGTTGGTGAGTTAAGAAGTAATAATATTAAGTTTGTAGTTCTATTTTCGGGTTTTGAGCACTTACAGGAGGATAACGAGACATCAAGAAGTACAGGTGTACATTTGTTGGACGAATACATAGCGAATAGCTATAGACAAGTTGAAAAATTTGGCGGATACCAAATTTTACAGAAAATATAAGATCCATCTGGCTAATATAGTTAAATTTGTGTGTAGGAAAAAATATTAGTATGGGTAAAGAAAAGAATATTATTGATACTATGATAAATGACCACTTAATTAGATCATAGAGTTAATAACGTTTTTCATTTTTGAGCAACTATTAGCGACTGTTCGCCGAGAAAAAAATGAAAAATTGGCAACATCAAATAAATTTTAACCAAAAAAGGGAATTTAGGATATTTGCTTTTTGTACTATATGGGAGGAATTTGGGTTTGGACTCGAGAATTTTAAAGTTATGCAGTTCGAGTGCTTCCAGCATGCTTCTGCCTGTAAGGGGAAGCTGATGATCCAGAAAGTCCCAATACTTGGCACCTGTGAATCTGATGTTTGGCATTAGAATAATAAATTTCCCGTTTTTTTTAAGAATTTTGTAGATTTCGTTTAAAGTTATTGCCAGTTCATCTTTTGTAGACAGATGTTCAAAAAAATTGCTAACGAAAACCACGTCTGCAGTTGAAGTTAGCCTTATGGGTAGCCTGGTGCTTGAAGCGGTAATGACACGAACGTTTTTCCCTGCGTACTTTTTTGTTTCAGGATTTATGTCTATGGCTACCTTATTTTTTGCATTAATATTGTTTATAAACTCACAATATCCAGCACCTATGTCGTAAATTGTGTCCGAATTTTTTACGTACTTCTGAAAAAAGTCGCGACAGAGAATTCCCCATATTTCATGTCTTTTTTTAATCTCCTTGTTAAATCTAAGTTGATATAGTTTAGTAATTTCGCTTTTCATCGTACGAGATTAAGTAGGCAGGGGTTGATTTACAGGATTATATCAAATACCGGAATCGTTTTAAGAAATCGGTATTGGATTGGCTAGTTTGCATTTTTCTTGTTTAGTTGGTGCGTGTTAATTTACATATTTAGGAATTGTGACTAAGGCTAACTTGAGATAGAATACACAGGCTTGGTGGGTTGCCCGAGTGGCTTAAGGGGATGGTTTGCTAAACCGTTGGCGATTTATCGCCACACAGGTTCGAATCCTGTACCCACCGCACAATTGGAAATTGGGGCTTGTCCTAATTTACAAATGTGGTGAGTAAGGAGCGAATCTTTAGGTTCGTAAATAGTGCAACTGAAAGGCACTATTCTATGCGAAGCATATATCCTGTACCCACCGCACAATTGGAGGGGTCGCATAGTGGACTAGTGCGGTCGTCTTGAAAACGACTGTATCGCAAGATACCGTGGGTTCGAATCCCACCCCCTCCGCATAAGGTCTTCGGTTGCTCCAAGACCCGTCTACTATGCTCGATTAGCTTGGTGTGGCTTGCTAAAAAAGAGCAGAAAACCCTCAGTATCCCAAACATAGCCTGTAATGTAGAAAATCGCCGAAAAGACCCTCAAGGTATTTGCGCTCGGTT
>Ga0163144_10026547_pt1 | contig 11252 bp, 8 predicted proteins | sample OliLak19BULKMAT1_FD_123175 | JGI IMG/M metagenome (GOLD analysis project Ga0163144, IMG submission 123175) | Freshwater microbial mat bacterial communities from Lake Vanda, McMurdo Dry Valleys, Antarctica - Oligotrophic Lake LV.19.BULKMAT1 | ecosystem: Environmental > Aquatic > Freshwater > Lake... | reverse complement strand
TATCGAAGTACCGAAAAACATTGATTTCATACTTAATTCCACCATCACAAAAATGCTTTACGATAACATCGAAATTAAAGATGTATCCGGAAGCATTATCGTACGTGACAGCAAAATAATGATGAACAATTTAAAGATGAGCACCATGGGCGGCACTATGGTAATGAACGGAACATACAGCACCTTAGATCCGAAAGTGCCTGCGGTGGATTTCGATATGAACATCGCTGATTTTGATATTCCGATGACGTTCAAATATTTTAACACTGTTCAGAAGTTGGCCCCCATTGCAAAATTCGCAACCGGGAAATTCTCAACGCAATTAAAATTTACTTCCAAACTTGGTTCTGATATGATGCCTGACATGGGAACAATAAACGGTGATGGAAAATTGCAGACAAAGAGCGTGGTCATTTCCGGATTTGAACCTTTGAACAAACTTGCCGATGCACTGGGAGGAATGGAAAAATTCAAACGCACGGAATTTGCTGACCTGAATATCAGCTATCATATTAAAGACGGAAAAGTATCTACGGATGAATTTCCATTCAAGAGCGGCAGTGTAACAGGAAATTTATTCGGTTCCACAGCGTTAGATCAAACTATTGACTACACCATGAAAATGGAAATCCCTACAGCTGATATGCCTTCGGGAGCCAAAGCTTTTGTGACCAAACAGCTGGGTGCTGTAAATCAACTGGGCACCAATTTTAAGATGCCTGAAAAAGTAAAAATCAGCGCACTATTTGGAGGGACTGCCCTGAAACCTACTGTTAAAACCAGTATGAATGATATGGCCGGAAATATCAAGGAACAGGTGAAAGAGCAGGTGAAAGCAGTGGTGAAAGAAAAGATCAACGAGGTGAAAGAAGATGTAAGCAAGAAAGTAGAAGAGCAAAAGAAAAAAATTCTTGCTGATGCCCAGGCTCAAGCCGATAAAGTAAAAGCTGAATCCAAGAACCTTGCAGCGGAAGCTAAAAAAGCGGGGTATGCACAAGCGGATAATTTAGAAAAGCAAGCCAGCAATCCGATTGCTAAAGCTGCTGCTAAAAAGGCCGCAGAAAAGATGCGGAAAGAATCGGACGATAAAGCGAAAAAGATCGAGTCTGAAGGCGACCAGAAGGCTGATGGTATTATGAAATCAGCGCAGGAACAAGCGGACAAGGTGAAATAGTAAGTGGGCAGTAAGCAATTGGCAGTAGGCAATAACAGCCACCGTATGAATATAAAAAAATATATCCTGCCTCTTTTGCTAACTGCCAACTACCTTTTGCCAACTTTTATTTTTTCTCAGACTGATCCCGCTTCGGAATGTCCCGAGCCGGAAGAGAAAGAAGCAGTAGAGTTTTACAAAAAATCACGGGACAAGAAAAAGTACGATTACGTCAAACGCACTGAATTTTTAGAACGGGCATATGAAATCACCCATGACTATGCTCCTGTTGCCTATGAACTAGGTATGCACTGGCAAAGGCGTGCAGATGAAAAGGATAAACCTTGCGAAAAGTGCGAGGAATATTTTCTTTCCGTGATCAAAAACTGCCCGAAGCTTCATTCCAATCCTTATTTCTACCTGGGCTATTTATATTATAACGAGGCGAAGTATGATTCCGCCATGAAGTACACCAAGATGTTCCTTGACTTTAAAGAAGACGATGTAAAAAAGTATGAGAAAATGCGTTATGAAGGATTTTTAGTAGACGCAAAAAATATTATGAAATTTTCCAAATTCAACAAGGAAATGTATGGCAACCCTGTCCCGTACGATCCGAAATTGGTAGAAGGCATCAGCACTATTAAGGATGAATACCTGCCATTCATTTCACCGGATAATGAAATGGCATTTTTTACCCGAAGAGTAAAAGTACAGTCCATGGATGTGTCCTGGGATGTCAGCAAGGAAAAAGAATTATTTTGTTTTAGTGAACGGGGAACCGATGGAAAATTCCCTGAAGGTCAGCCCATGCCTACTCCCCCTTTCAATACACATTTTAATGAAGGGGGTGCGTCCGTTACGATCGACAACAAGCATCTCTATTATACGGTTGTTGAACAGGACGGCAATTATGATATTTATTACAGCGATTTTGTAAACGGAGAATGGAAACAACCTAAGAGCGTGGGTAATTTGGTCAACAACGCAGAAAGCTGGGATTCACAGCCCTCCATTTCTGCAGATGGGAAGACACTCTATTTTGCCAGCACACGTCCTGGAGGTTTTGGGGGAACAGATATCTGGAAAACTGAAAAAGAAGGCGGAGTTTGGAAGGCGCCTGTAAACCTTGGCCGTAACATTAATACAGAAGGCGATGAAAAATCTCCTTTCCTGCATTGGGACAGCAAAACACTTTACTTCAGCTCGGGAGATAACCAGACAGCATACACCGGCCACATGAACCTGGGAGGCTTTGATATTTTTTACGCCAAGCTGGACAGCACCGGAAAATGGATGAACCCAAAAAATATTGGCTATCCGATCAATACCGAAGGCAATGACGTAGGGTTTTTTGTCAGCAGCGATGGTAAAGACGGATATTTTGCCTCGAACGATAATAATAAGACGAAAGGGAAAAGTGTAGGCGGTTATGACCTGTTTTATTTTGAACTGCCCCAGAATGTACGGCCGGATGAAGTAGCGATCATTAAAGGAAGTGTAAAAAGCGATAATGGCAAACCGGTGGTGGCTGATGTAGAGCTGAAGGACGCTGTTACCAAAAAGGTTACCAAAGCAGTGGTAGATTCCGTAACAGGGGAATATGCAGTTGCTGCCAATGTTCAGAAAAAGCATGACCAGCTTCTCATTGTCAAAAAGGAAGGAAATGCGTTCAGCTCCCAATTGATCCCAGCATCCGCCATAAGCAGATCCGCCTCAGGCCCTGCGGTAACTTCCACATTACCTCCGAATACATCTGCTAACACCACTCCAACAGTTGCCTCAACCACCACCCCTCCTGCAACAGCCTCTGCATCCACAACAAAAAAGACAGACAATCCTTTTTCAAAAAGCCCTGTGATAAAAGTGGACATGCAAAGTGATTCTATAAAAGAAGGAAAAGCTTTTACCTTAAACAACATTTATTTTGACCAGAATCGTGCGGAAATTAAAAATGAATCTAAAATTGTATTGGATGAATTTGCTCAGTACATGAAAGACAATAAAAATATTGTGATAGCAATTCATGGACATACGGATGATGCCGGCCAGCCCAATGACAATCAGAACTTATCCACCGACCGGGCTTTCACGGTATTTGAATATCTCCGGGCAGTTGGTGTAGCTAAGGAACAGATAGCATCGCACAAAGGTTTCGGAGAATCCAAGCCCATTGCCACTAACAACACGGAGGAGAACCGTGCCAAAAACAGGAGAACAGAATTTCTAATTGTGGGAAAATAATTTCATGCTAAACTATATCATCATCGGCCTGACCTGCCTGATCTCCATCCCCGCATTTCAGAACCGGGAATTATTTACCAAACTTCTTTTCAGCCCAACTATTATACGAAGCAATAAGGAATGGTATCGTTTTATCACACATGCGTTTCTTCACGCGGATTTCATTCATCTTGCTATGAACATGTATGTGCTGTATATCTTCGGTAGTATTGTAGAAGATACTCTTATGGTGGCCTGTGGCCCTGTAAAAGGAGAGATTTGTTTTTTCCTACTTTACTTCCTCGGGATCATTGCATCCACTATTCCCTCCTATGAAAAGCACAAAGACGATTATCACTATCATGCCGTAGGGGCTTCGGGAGCGGTATCGGCCATAGTGTTTTCATCCATATTGCTTAATCCCTGGATGGACCTGGCTCTCATGTTCATCCCTATTCCCATTCCAGCTCCTATTTTCGGAATATTATATCTTATTTACTGTTTATACATGGAAAAACGCGGAGGAGATAACATTGCTCATGGTGTGCACTATTGGGGAGCCCTATTTGGCCTGGTATTTACATTGGCCATTCTGCCTCAAAGTTTTTTTAACCTCATAGAAGCCGTGAAAAATATTTTCTAATTATGAAACAGAATAAAGCCATCTTCCTGGACCGTGACGGTGTGATCAATAAAGAAATCGGCTATGTGTACCAAGTAGAAAAATTTATTCTTACTAATGACATTATTCTTTCGCTTAAAAAACTGCAAGAGGCTGGTTTCATATTCATCGTAGTGACCAACCAAAGCGGGATTGCAAAAGAATTATACACCCACGAAGATGTAGCCAGAGTGCATGCACACATGCTTTCTTTGATGAAAGAAAATGGAATTAAAATTTCGGAGATTTATTATTGCCCGCATCATTCGGATGTAGAGCCCTGCACTTGCCGTAAACCCGATTCCGGCATGATAGAAAAAGGCATTGCCCGTTTTAATGTGGATGTTTCAAAATCTTTCATGATCGGAGATAAAGAGCGTGATATTGAAGCTGCAAAAAAAGCAGGCGTAACGCCATTTCATATTGAATCGGACAGCCCCATTATGGGTATTGTGGAGGAAATAATTAGTGGATTAAAAGGTTAGCTAATTGGCTGATTGTCTTTGCCATCTGCCTTTTGCCCTTTTCCATCTTACGTGTTACTCATCATGCCCCTTGGGCTCCTTACCTTTCTTTAACATTTTTTTCAATTCCCTTTGTGATGCCTTAAGCGAATCAGCCACTTGCTTGTCCATTAAACGGTTCAAGTCCGGCTGACCCGCATTCACCCAAGCCGTGTACCAAAAACTTCCTACCGCTAAAATAGAAACCCGCATCCTGCGCTCTACCATTCCGTTCAGCAGCCGGTTATATTCAGCAGCGTATTCTGCCGAATAAACTTTTTTACCTTTTTCAATTACATATTTTTTATCTGTTTCCCATGTATTATTTAAGTCTGATTCAAACTTCAGCACAGAGTCTTTAGCAGCATAACTTTCTTCAACGATCTTCCAGGTAGCTTTATTTACTTTATCAATATAATAAGCCCTTCCAACAAAAAAATTCCACTTATCTGAAAAAAGCTCCGGCAATCGCGATTCCCAGAAACCGTGTATACCTCGCTGGTTGGTTAGCTGGCCGTTATAATTTTCGGTGGCATGCAGAGGCACATGCGCATCAGAAATATAATGGCCTAGGTTAGCAGACAGATACAACACCTTATCTGCATTTTCGGCCTTGAATGCTTCCGTGAGCTTGTACATCATTAGATCTATGTACCAGGGGACAATTCCATATTCATTAAGGGTGTCTTCCGAATATTTTTTTACCGCATCCTTCCAGAAGTGAGGTATGGAATCAAAAATATCTGCATTCTGTAATGAGGTACCATTCAGTCGGCAATAGTGTTCCATATCTATGTAATGACGGACGGCTTCATTGGTATCAGAATACCTTCGCTTATCAGGATCCACCGAATGTGCCGTTAAATAATCAATGTTCTTTTTATAAAAAGAGATCATTTCCGGGGGAAGTGTGAATACCGCGAGTTGATTTATCTTTTTATGCGCGAAAAAACCCCAGGTGAAAGCTGTAGTTGGCAGAAGACAGCAGGCAACAAACAATACAGCCGAAATAAAAAAATATTGCTTACGCATGTTTACAAAGATAATTAATTGAAAAGAGAATGCGGTTTAAAAGCATTGGTTATTTTTGAATCAACCAATTCCTTATTCATGAAATCAATAAAAATTATTGGGCTGCTACTTGCCTTCTGCTCACTGCCAACTGCATACTCCTTCGCTCAGCCCTCCTTCGTTAAAGACAGCCTAGATAAATATATTGAGCGTGAAATGCAACGCTGGAACATTCCCGGATCTGCAGTAGCAATTGTTAAAGACGGCAAAATAGTGGCGTTGAAAGGTTATGGCATCCGGGATGCAGGCAAGTCGGATAAAGTGGATGAAAACACTTTATTTCAAGTTGCCTCCAATTCAAAAGCATTTACCGGAACGGCATTGGCCATTCTGGATCATCAGAAACGTTTATCGTTGGATGATAAGATGACTAAGTGGATGCCTGATTTCAAATTATACGATGAGTTTGCTACGAAGGAAGTAACGATAAAGGACATGCTCTGCCACCGCATAGGGTTTCAAACCTTTCAAAGTGATTTTCTGAACTGGAACTCCAACCTTTCCCGTAAAGAACTTATCATGAACATGCGAAATGTAAAACCGGTTTACAGTTTTCGCGCGCGTTTTGGATATTGCAATGCAGGCTACCTTGCTGCCGGTGAAATAATTCCATTGGCAACTGACACCAGCTGGGATGATTACCTTAAATACCACTTTTTTGTTCCTTTAAAAATGACACGCAGTTCCACCATCTATAAAGCCATTATTGAAGATAAGAATGCTTGTAAGCCTTATACGATCGTGGACGACAAACTATTATTACTGCCTTACGCTAACATAGATAACCTGGGGCCAGCTGCCAGTATTAACTCAAGTGTAAAAGACCTTGCCAACTGGTTAATCATGCAATTAGACAGCGGAAAGTTTGAGGGAAAAACAGTGGTTCCTTTTGAGGCTTTGCAAATGACCCGATCTTCTAATACTATTATTGCCGATATGAATCCGAGATCCGGCTCCAACTTTCAAAATTACGGGCTCGGCTGGTTCCTTGTGGATTATAACGGAAAGAGAGTGATCCGCCATGATGGTGGAGCCGATGGCTTTGTAACCACCACATGTTTTGTACCTCAATTAGGATTGGGTATTGCTGTTTTAACGAATACGGACGCAAATTCTTTTTATTCTGCTCTGCGAACTCAGATCATGGATGCATACATGGCGATACCATACTCCAATCACAGCGAAAGGATCTATAAAAATGCAGCAGCAAATTCAAAGGCCGAGAATGAAGAAATAAATAAATTAAAAAAAACAGTAGCTAAAAAGCCAAAGACTTCTTTGAAAACAGCAGATTACACGGGGAAATACAAAAATGAAGTATACGGAGATATGGAAATTACCTCATCCCCAAACGCTTCTCCTAAGGGAGAAGGGAGCTTGTTGATTCGATTCTCTCATCATCCATTTCTTACCGGAAAATTGGAGCCGTTAGGAGAAAATGAATTTCTGTGCACGTACAGCGTTGCCACATATGGGATCAAAAAAATCACTTTCAATACCTCAGCTTCTGATCCCTCACCCAGAGGAGATGGAAGTAAACAGTCAGTACAAAAGATCAAAAGCGTGTTCATCCGCGTAAATGATTTTGTAGATATGATGGATTATGAATTCGTTAAAGAATAACTACTTTCCAAATAAAATGCAAATAACAAAGCCGTATTTTTTATGCTTAGCTGCTCTCCATATAATGGGATGTGAAAACCAGCAAGCTGAACCACGGATAACTCATGAATTAAAAACAATTTGCAATCCGATTAATATCAGCTATCGTTTCCAGCCCGAAAGTCCTTCAAGAAGAGAAGCTGCAGATCCTACTGTTTTAATTTTCAAAGATGAATATTGGTTATTTGCGTCCAAATCCGGGGGATACTGGCATTCTTCCGATTTAGTTGACTGGGTATTCATAAAAAGCAATGACATACCCACCGAAGAATATGCCCCGACAGCTATTGTAATTAAAGACACCATTTATTTTCTGGCTTCATCTGACAAAAAAAGTACAATTTATAAAAGCGCTGATCCGAGATCCGGAAAATGGAAGATTGCAAAAGACTCATTGCCATTTGTAGTCTGGGATCCCGCCTTTTTTCAGGATGATGATGGGAAATTATACTTGTACTGGGGTTGTTCCAACAAAAACCCTCTTTATGGAATTGAATTAGATTATAAAAATAATTTTAAAACAAAGGGAGAACAGGTTGCATGTCTCAAAGGCAATCCCGACAATAACGGATGGGAAAATCGCGGAGATAATAATACTATCACCAATGAGCAGCCTTGGATCGAAGGTTCCTGGATGAATAAATACAATGGTAAATATTACCTGCAGTATGCCGGGCCAGGAACAGAATATAAATGCTACGCAGATGGCGTATATATCTCCGACCAACCGCTGGGGCCATTCACTTATGCACCCAACAATCCATTTTCTTCAAAACCAGGAGGTTTTATATGTGGAGCAGGCCACGGAAATACGTTCATGGATAAGTATGGAAATTACTGGCACATTGCCACCATGACTATTTCCACGAAACATATTTTTGAAAGAAGGCTGGGGCTTTTTCCAACATTTTTTGATAACGATGGTGTTTTATATACGGATACCCGATTTGGCGACTATCCATTTATAATTCCAGATAAAAAAATAGCAAGCTTTGACGAAATATTCCCAGAATGGATGTTATTGTCTTGCAAGAAAGCATTGGAAGTATCCTCTTCAATTGATTCTCTTCTACCTACTCTTGCAAATGATGAAAACATTCGCACGTATTGGTCGGCTAGATCCGGGGGAGACAATGAATGGATCAGTATTGACCTGGGTGAGGCATACGATGTCCATGCTCTTCAAATTAATTTCGCTGAACACAATACGACTACTTTAGGCAGAGCTGAGAACTTACATTTTCAATACAGCATTGAATATTCCAACGATAAAATTTCCTGGACCGCTTTAGTAGATAAGACAAATAACCAAACAGATGATTCACACGCTTATCTCTCCTTGAAAGAAAAGGTGAATTGCAGGTACATCAAATTAAAAAATAAGCATGTGACAGATGGAAATTTCGCCATCTCTGATCTAAGAGTCTTTGGAAAAGGATCGGGCGAAAAAGCAGAACCGGTTAAAGATCTTGTTGTTATCAGAAATCCGAAAGACAAAAGAAGCGCAGAGTTAAAATGGAACAGATCAAAAAATGCTACCGGCTATACTATCTACTATGGTTATGACAAAAACAAGCTATACCATAGCCAAATGGTTTACCGGGATACAACGCTAACTATTAATAGCCTGAATAAAAATCAAGCTTATTATTTTACAATTGAAGTGTTTAATGAGAATGGTATTACTAAGCCACCTTCGGAACCAATAACTACATTTTAACAAGAGCTCCGTCTCTATAAATCGGGATCACTTTGGTTTGGTTGGGTGTTAGGCAACAACGGACATCCTCCTTTAAATTAAGCGCTGCAAGACGCTCTTTGTGGGAAGAATGAGTTAAAAATTTATTAGGATTCTTTTTTGCCATCTGGTAAAGGTACTTCAGCGCAAGGCAAGCATCTCCTAAATTGAATTTATCAGATCGGTTTGATATCTCATCTGTAACCGCCCCGGCAAAAACAGCATCTTCCAAGTTAAATTTATTTTTCCATCCGGAGCAAAGAAGAAGAATGTTTTTATTCTCATTGATTAGCCAGGAGCAAAGCGATTCAATGTTCAGGAAAGAACCGATCACGACTTTGTAGGCATCTTTTGCTGCTTCGATCGCCTGAGTTCCATTGGTAGTGGTTAGAACAATTGTTTTCCCCTTCACATTATCTCCCATGTACTGAAAAGGGGAATTTCCAAAATCAAACCCTTCCAAAGGCAAACCGTTTCTTTCTGCACCCACTAAAAATCCTTTGTCCTTGTAGGCTTGCGCTTCTTCAACCGTAGCCACGGGTATTATTTTTTCCACCCCGTGTTCAAATGCAGCGCATATTGCTGACGTGGCACGAAGCACATCGATGATCACCACAATGGTATCATCTCCTTTGTAAACAGGGTACAAATAAGGGGAGAAGCAGGCGTCTATTTTCATTTTACTTTTTCAAAAAAGGCACTTTAACAACCTTGGCTTTAAGTGCTTTGTCGCGTATCTTAATATATATTTCTGAATCAGGTTGGGAGAAAGCTGTTTGTACATATCCCATTCCAATTCCCTTGTTCAAAGAAGGTGATTGGGTACCCGATGTAACTTTACCAATGATATTCCCACCGGCATCGGCAATTTCATAATCATGACGAGGTATACCTCGCTCGAGCATTTCAAAACCAACCAGTTTTTTTGATACCCCTTTTTCTTTCTGCTCCTTTAAATTTTTAGAATTGGTAAAATCCTTTGTAAACTTGGTTATCCATCCCAATCCTGCTTCTAAAGGAGAAGTTGCATCATCAATATCATTTCCATAAAGGCAAAATCCCATTTCAAGCCGCAGTGTGTCACGGGCTCCCAATCCAATAGGTTTTATACCGAATTCTTTTCCTGCTTCCATTACAGCTTCCCACATTTTTGCTGCCTCTTTATTCCACACATAGATTTCAAATCCACCTGCACCGGTGTATCCGGTATTGGAGATAATTACATCTTCGCATCCGGCAACTTTCCCTGCATCAAACGAATAATACTCCATTTTTGACAGATCGATCTCCGTTAATTTCTGAAGTGTTTTAATTGCATTGGGGCCTTGCACAGCGAACAAGCTCAGATCATCACTGATGTTCTTCATCTCAACCCCGGATGTATTGTGCTTTTGTATCCAGTTCCAGTCCTTTTCAATATTGGAAGCGTTCACTACCAGGTAATATTCGTTTTTGTCCCATTGATAGACAAGAAGATCATCCACGATGCCTCCTTTGTCGTTAGGCATGCAAGTGTATTGCACCTTTTTATCTGTAAGCTTCGATGCATCGTTAGACGTAACACGCTGGATCAAATCCAAGGCTTTCTCGCCCCTTAATACAAATTCTCCCATGTGGCTTACATCAAATATTCCAACAGAACTTCTTACGGTCAAATGCTCATCATTTAAACCGGAATAGGAAACAGGCATGTTGAAACCCGCAAATGGAACCATTTTCGCACCCAGGTCAATATGTTTTTGTGTGATGGAAGTGTTTTTCATATTTAAATTAATTACTGCAAAAGTAAAATTATTCAAGTAATAGAATTGGAAATATGTACAACAAGCTTTAACCCAAAAAGTTCAATTGAACTTTTTGCCCGTACGGCAGACGATTGAAAATGAAAGATTTACTCGCAACCTTGCAAATAATAAAATCTTTCATTTTCAATGTCTGGTTTAACCCTGACCAACTTGGTGCCTTGCAACAAGTTGGTCAGATATTCATGATAAATCACTCATCTGAACTGCAAAATCCGGGTTTAAGGAAGTAATTCCCTTAAGCAGGCAAGATATTTCTCTTTCTGGGATTCTACTGAGTAGCTTTCCACCACTGTTTGTCTCGCCTCAATCCCAATTCTTTTTCTTAGCTCAGCACTCTCTATCAATTTTGATATTTTTTCCACCCATTCCTCTTCCGTGCTGGCAAGAAATCCATTCAATCCGTCCGATACGATCTCCGTATTTACCCCAACTGGCG
>Ga0163144_10026546_pt1 | contig 11252 bp, 7 predicted proteins | sample OliLak19BULKMAT1_FD_123175 | JGI IMG/M metagenome (GOLD analysis project Ga0163144, IMG submission 123175) | Freshwater microbial mat bacterial communities from Lake Vanda, McMurdo Dry Valleys, Antarctica - Oligotrophic Lake LV.19.BULKMAT1 | ecosystem: Environmental > Aquatic > Freshwater > Lake... | reverse complement strand
ATTTGGCCTCCCTTCTTTTATGGCTTCCTACTTCAAATCACAATCCTTTACTTTTACTAGCCATTGTATAAATGAATCAACTCAGTTTGTTCTAGTTGACAGCCTTGACAACGACTCCATAAAATGGGATTTTGGTGATACCCTCTCTCAGGAAAAAAACTTCTCAAATAAAACCCGCGATGTATCGCATGTTTATTCCCAATATGGTGAGTACACCGTTAAGTTGATTACCTTTTATGATAACAGCAGTGATACCAATACAGAATTGGTTAGATTTGTAAATCCCAAACCTAATTTTACGGCTTCTGATGTTTGCGAAAATGATACGGTGAGATTTTTTGATAAGTCATCTGTCTCAGCGGGAAAATTAGATTTTTATTGGAAATTCGGAGATGGACAAAATACCCACTTGCATTCTCCTTCTCACTTTTACAAAATAAATGGTGTTTCAAAAACTTATAATGTCACATTGGTTGCAACAATGGCAGATGGATGTGCGGACTCCATTACCAAACAGATAACAGTTAATGAAAAGCCCGTATCGGATTTTAATTTCAACATCAATCAAAATAAAGTTGATTTTAAAGCGGTTCAGCAAGGGAATACTGCCTATCAATGGAATTTGGGAAATGGTGACAGTGCATTCACAAAAGACCTAAATTATACCTATTCCAAATCAGGCAATTATAGTGTGTGCCTGAAAGCAATAAACGTGGCGAATTGCTTTTCGCAAACATGCAAAAAAGTTGCAATTACTGTGGGCATACCAAATATTGAAAAAGATTTTGGATTTAAAATTTATCCCAATCCCAACAATGGAATATTTGAAATTGAAATGATCAATTCTTCAAATAATGTTCAGTTTGAAATTTACAATTCCCTTGGTGCTATTGTTATAAAAGAAGACATAACACATTATAATATGGGTAAATATTCCTTTGATCTTGAGTCAGCATCGGGGATTTACCTTGTTAAAATCAAGAGCTTGGATAATCTTTACTTCCAAAAGCTGATTATAAATAACAGGTAAGAAGCTTTAATTAACCCAAATAAATCAAGAGAAGATTCAAATTTTCTTCTTCATTGCAATTCTTATTTTTTTGCAGAATCTATATATTTTCAAGCATCATTCATCCCCATTTTTTTCTTAACCAATGGATTAAAAAGCAATGACAAAGACTGATTTCTGGTAAAATATTTATAGACCCAATTAACAAATACGATGATTCTGTTTTTAAAACCAATTAGTAACAGCAAATGCAATCCCATCCAAACCATCCAAGCAAAAAACCCTTGAAAGCTAATTTTTGGCGATGCCAAATCAACCACAGCCTTGTTTCTGCCAACCGTAGCCATACTTCCTTTGTTGTTGTACTTATAAGGTTTTATGTTTTCATTGGATTCAATATGCTTTAGATTATCTGCCAAATTTGTAGCTTGATCAATGGCGATATTAGCTACTTGCGGCAAACCGTTCGGATAATCTGCTGCGGTCATATAAGCCACATCGCCAATAGCATAAATATTTTTAAAGCCTTCAATCTTATTAAAATCATCGACTAAAATTCTGTTTCCTGGCGCTATTTCGTTTTGGGAAATTCCTGATGGAAAGTTTCCTGAAATGCCAGCAGCCCAAATCACCAAAGATGTTGGAATGGTCTCACCATTAGCCAGAAGCACCTTTTCCCCATCAAATTGTTGAACGATGGTATTCGTTCTTACGAGTACGCCCATTTTTTCGAGATAAGCCTGTGAGACTGTCGAAGAAATGCTGCTCATGTTTCCAAGTACTTTATTTGAACCTTCGAGAAGGTAAATTTTCATTAAACTAATTTCAAGTTCTGGATATTCATTCGGAATTTTTTCATTCTTCATTTCGGCCAAGGCACCGGCAAGCTCCACCCCCGTTGGCCCTGCGCCAACTATCACAAAGGTTAAGAGCTTTTTAATGGCTCCAGGATCTTCTGCAATAGCAGCATCTTCAAGGTTTTGTATGATTCTATTTCGAAGCTGCAATGCCTCTAAAGTAGATTTCATAGGGAAAGCATTGTTTTTAATTTCTTTGTTGCCAAAATAATTGGTATCTGCGCCAGTGGCAATAATCAGATAATCGAAGGCAATGATACCTGTAGAAGTATCAAGGGTGTTATTTTGAGTATCAACAGCAAACAATTCTGAAATCCGAACCGATACATTTTTACTTTTTTGGAAAATATTTCGAAGGGGAAATGAGATATTGCTTGCATCCAAATTAGCAGTGGCCAGTTGATAGAGCAAGGGTTGAAACTGATGGAAGTTATTGCGGTCGAGCAGAGTCACCTTAAATCGCATATCATTGTTTAATTTTCTTGCTAACCTCAGTCCGCCAAAGCCTGCGCCAACAATAACTATATGTTTTGTATTCATTTTAAATTAAATCAATAGTGGTTTTAGAAGTCTTTACATTAAAAGCGAGATAGAAGATAACAACAACTGTAAGAATAGATGTGGCAAAAAATGCAGTTTGCGCTCCAAATGTAAACCAAATAAGTCCAGTAAGTGAACTCGCAATCATAGTACAGATGCTCTGAAATCCTGCAAAGGTGCCTATAGCTGTGGCCGTATCTTTCTTATCGGATATATTGCTGATCCAAGCTTTCGTAATCCCCTCGGTTGATGCAGCATACAATCCATATATAAAAAAAAGAACAAAATACATGGTTATATTGTTGGTTAAGGCCATTCCTGAATAAACAATGGCAAAGAGGCTCAATCCAAAAAGGAGCGTTTTCTTTAACCCAATTTTATCGGCTATCATGCCTAATGGAAAAGCAAAAAGTGCATAAATCAAATTGTAAAAGATATAAGCACCAATAATGTAGGTATCATTCATGTTGGCTTGCTTTAGTTTGAGAAGCAGGAAAATATCTGAACTATTAAATAAGGCAAACAGCAATAAGCCAGTAACCAGTTTTTTGTAGGCTTGCGGACTTGTTTTCCAATAGGTAAAAAAGGAGAAAAGAGATGCTTTTCCTATGGCCTTGGGTTGCTTCGTTTTCTTTTCCTTCAAAAGAAAAGTTGCTAAAACAGACAACACCCCAGGTATAAAGGCAATAATGAATAATTCTAAGTAATGTTTTGGGTTGTAATAAAGGTAGATCAGGGCAATCGCAGGTCCAAGCGCAGCTCCAAATGTATCCATCGCCCTATGAAATCCAAAGACCTTACCCTTTGTTTGAGGCGTAGCCTCGTCAGATAACAGAGCATCACGAGCAGCAGTTCTTAGACCCTTTCCGAGGCGATCTGTGGTTCTTGAGAAAAAAATCCAGAGAGGATTTACAAAAAAAGACATCATGGGTTTAGAAATAGCACTTAGAGCGTATCCCCATTGCACAAAGGGAAGTCGACGGCCAGACAAATCGGAGACTTTTCCAAAATAACCCTTACTAAGTCCAGCAGTAGCTTCAGCTATTCCTTCAAGAATACCGATAAGTAGAACCGAAAAGCCAATTTGCTTTAAATAAACAGGCATAACCGGATAAAGCATTTCACTGGCTATATCAGTAAAAAAACTTACAATTGACAGAATCCAAACTGATTTGGTTATATATTTCAAGCTTGGTTTTTAGTAAAACTTTATTTAACAATTGAAAAGTTTAAATCAACTGTTCAATTCCTCACAAAGATATGTAAAATGTAAGCCACGAAAGCAGTATGTTTTTCCTATAAAGGCCGAAATATTAGGTGATGTCCTAAAAATAATTATACTTTGTGGTAGTGCTTCCAATAGGATTCGCTATTTGAGAAGGCCATATAAAAATGATTCTTGGTTTACTCAGTTTTTACCGCACTATATTACCCATTGCAAAAAAAAACAATTCTCTTTCTCGTTTTATTGGTGGGCACTTTCTATGCAAAAGCTCAATATATTTCAGGCGTTTTAATCGACAATACTAATCATCCTCTCTTAGGAGCTAATATTACTTTACTCACCGTTGATTCTGTATTTTTAACGGGCGGCGTTACTGATGAATCGGGTAATTTTAAAATTGAGAACTCAAAAAAAGGAAAACTTATTTTCAAAATAACATACGTAGGGTACACAACACTTTTTTTATCAAAGGTCGTTTCTGATAATCCACTAAATCTTGGTAAAATAGTGTTAATGGAAGTCAGCTCAGAAATTAAAGAAGTAACAGTAACAGGAATAATGCCAACTGCACAAATTAAGGGAGACACCACAATTTATAATGCAGGTGCTTACAAAACCAATCCTGATGCTACAGCAGAAAATTTAATTGAAAAAATGCCCGGGATAACTTCCGAAAATGGTAAGTTAAAAGTACAAGGTGAAGATGTGAAACAGGTATTGGTAGATGGCAAACCATTTTTTGGTGATGATCCAAACACGGTTTTGAAGAATATACCGGCAGATGTCATAGATAAAATTCAGGTGTTTGATAGAAAAAGCGATCAAAGCCAACAAACAGGCTTTGATGATGGCAATACTTCCAAAACCATTAATATTATTACCAAAACTCAATTTCGTAACGGTACTTTTGGAAAAGTGTATGCAGGATATGGATATGAAGATAAATATAGAGGCGGCTTTAACGTAAATTACTTCAAGAATAAAAGAAGAATAAGCTTTATTGGTAACTCAAATAATATCAATGAACAAAACTTCTCGGCAGAGGATTTGGTTGGTGTAATGAGTTCCTCATCGGGAAATTCTTCACGTGGACAAGGACAAGGTAGCAATTCTCAAAGCGTTGGCAGGCGCGGAGGAGGGTCAGGGGGGGATGCCAATAATTTTCTTGTTGATCAAAAAAACGGTATTTCAAAAACCAATGCTTTGGGAATTAATTATTCCAATAGTTGGAAAAAAGTAGATTTTACTGGGAGTTATTTTTTAAACTATTCTATTAATGATGCTTTAAGTGCTTTGAACCGACAATATGTAACCTCAGAAACCGTTGGACTTATTTATTATGAAAAAGATACCACAAAGAACATTAACACTAATCATAGGATAAATGCGAAATTAGACTGGAAAATTGATTCAAATAATTCACTTAATTTTAGACCTAAAATTTCTTTTCAGAACAATGATGGTAAGAGTAGGAAAATTGGTATAAACAGTTCCCTTGGCAACGATTTGAGCAAGATTATTAATATTTACGAAACCGTTCTTGATGGTTCTAATATTTCTGCTCCTGTTTTTTATAGACACGGCTTTAAAAAGAAGGGCAGAACATTTTCTACGATTTTAACCCCTGGATATAACTCAAATTCAGGAAACAGTAGTTTAAATTATTTCGCTTCTTATACAGATACCCTTTCTTCTGACATTGTTTCTCAAAACGCTAATTTGTCAAAAACCGGTTATGTATTTTCTTCTAACGTATCATTTACGGAACCATTGAGTAAAAAAAGTCAGGCCCTTTTTACTTACAATACCAACTACAACAAATCCGATTCAAGAAAGAAAACCATTAACAATCAATATCAAGAAATGGATACAACCTTATCCAATTCATTTATTACAAAGTATTACTCCCATTCGGTGGGCGCAAGTTACCGCTATCAGATTGATAAGTACAATTTTACGGGTGGCTTGACCTTTCAGGTTGCACATTTAAACAATCAACAAACATTCCCCGTAGCATATACGTTGAGCAAACCATTTTTTAGCGTTCTACCAAGTATCAACTTTCAATATAAATTTACTACCCAAAGAAATTTGCGAATCAATTACTACAGTTCAAACAATGCTCCCTCTGCCGATCAATTGCAGGAAGTAATCAACAATAAAAACCCATTTGCGCTTACCACTGGAAATTCAAATCTAAAACAAGATTGGCAGAATAATATAAATATGAGATATTCTTCAGTGAATACCAAAAAAGCGACTGCCTTTTTTCTGTTCCTTGGTGGAAACCTGACGCAAAATAATATTGTTAATAGCACTTTCATTACTCCAATTGACACCCTGATTGCTCCAAATGTTTTATTAGCGCGTGGTTCTCAAATATCAAAACCTGTCAATTTGAATGGTTTTAACAACCTCCGAATGTTTTCTAATTACTCGTTTCCATACAAAAAAGTAAAAATAAATTTGAACCTGAGTGCTATGAACTCGCATACGCCAGCTATGATAAATGGGAAGACAAATTTCGCAAACAATTCAACCTTAGGTTTCGGGGCATCGATTGCCAGTAATATCAGCCCAAAGATTGATTTCACCCTGTCATCAAGTACGAATTATAATATGGTAACAAATACGTTGCAAACAGATTTAAACAGTACCTATTTTAATCAAAATACAAAGTTTAAAATACAGGCAAATGTTTGGAAAGGACTCGTTATTCAAACGGATTTGAGCCATCAATTAAACAGCGGCCTCTCCGCTAATTTCAATCAAAACTATCTACTTTGGAATGCCGCTATTGCTTATAAATTTTTTAAAGACCAGAGAGCAGACTTGCGATTAAGTATTTATGATATTATGATGCAAAACAACAGTATTGCGCGTAATGTTACTGAAACCTACTATGAAGACGTGCAAACAAATGTTTTACAACGCTATGTTATGCTTACTTTTGCATACAATCTAAAGTTTTTCAAAGAAACTAAAAAAACAGATGTGAAGCCTGGTATAAAGAAATGAGACTTTTAGATGTTAGACGGTTAGATTTTAGACGGTTAGATTTTGGACTTTTAGATGTTAGATAATATCCATTAACAACTAACAATTAACAATTAAAAATTAAAAAAATGAGTTTACATCTCGGCGATATCGCCCCAAATTTCACAGCCCCAACGACAATGGGCATTATTGATTTTCATGAATTTATTGGAAATAATTGGGTTGTCTTTTTTAGTCACCCTGCCGATTTTACACCGGTTTGTACCACAGAACTTGGACGTGCCAGCAACCTTAAACCTGAGTTTGACAAGCGCAATGTTAAATTGATTGCGATATCAGTTGATGATGTTGAAAGTCATTTAAGTTGGATAAGCGACATTAATGAAACTCAAAACGCAAAAATGAACTTTCCTATTATTGGTGATGAAAAAAAAGAAGTTGCCAACCTTTATGGTATGATGCACCCAAATGCTTCGGAAACTTTTACAGTTCGTTCAGTGTTTGTAATTGGCCCAGATAAAAAAGTTAAATTGATGCTAACCTATCCAGCATCAACAGGTAGAAATTTTGATGAGATCTTAAGAGTGATTGACAGTCTTCAACTTACTGCTAATTATAGTGTTGCAACGCCTGCTGATTGGAAGAATGGAGACGATTGTGTTGTAGTGCCAAGCATTGCTACCGCAGATATTCCAGCTAAGTTTCCTAAAGGTTTTAGAGAAATTAAGCCCTATTTGAGGATGACACCTCAGCCGGATAAGTAGTTTGGCGTGATTAGAATGTGGGGTATAAATATTCTCTAGAAAATTCCAAATTTGTTACGTTTACTCTTTGGGATGCAAGAGCAGAATTTGTATTTAAATCCTCTCCACCTTCAACATAATATCACCAACACCGAGTTGATGAATAATTTCCATCCCTTTAACCACATACCCAATAATGGTATATCTGCCATCGAGATGTGGTGCAGGGCAATGGGTTGCGAACCACTGACAACTTTCGGTATTAGCTCCTGCCGAGGCCAAACCTACCGCTCCTGAGGTGTATTTAAGGGATGAGAATTCACTGCGAATCGTGTAATTCAAACTTCCATACCCATCGCCACGAGGACAACCGCCTTGTATTACAAAGTTTGGTACCAATCTATGGAAAAACTTATTGTTATAGTAGCCTTCATCCACCAATTTAAGGATTGCACCAACAGATCCGGGTGCCTCATCTACATTCATTTGTATTATAAACGTACCCTTATTTGTAGTGATTTGTACCTTTTGATCTTTAGGAATTTTTGATACGAAATTCCAGTTAATGGGGTTATTCCATTCAGCCTCAGGCTTTTTGTAGGTGGTTTTATTTAAAAACGCTAATACTTTTTCAATATCTATAAATGCCTCCATATCTCTTGGAAGCTGCAATGTAGACTTGGCTTCATAGAATAAATCGGTGATATTTTGAGGATTGTAGTTGGATTTGAGGGTTAATTGTTTGTCTAAAATGGCATTTGCAATGACACTTAGCACGCCTGGATCAGCATCTTTTATTAACAAACTTGCGGTTTCAATAAAGTCATCCATGAGATTGGCTGGAAAACCTAAAGAATTTGTACATTTAATGAGTGACTCCATGGCGGCAGTTTTAATAGCAGGGTTTGCATCCTGAAGCAAAATATTTTGAATAACGGGATACTGAGAATAATCATTTTCTAGCAATTTGAGTTTCCATATTTTATCATATATGGTGGCAGTCATTGGCATAACCAATTGATTGCTAGGGCATCCCTTTTCAGAGAGTATATTTAAAATAGCCACTGGATAAGTCAGTAAGCTGTATTTTTTACTCAACTTACAATATTTTGCAATTAACTCGCTGTAGGCCAATTGTAATCCTGGAAAACTTTCATTTGTAAGGGTTTCATTCATTTCTTCCACAGACCAAACATACCTAGAGACAAGAATAGCTCTGAGCGCGCTTACCCTCATCAAATAATCGCCTAGTAATGAATATTGTAAAAAAACGGACCTAAGTTTTATGCTATCAGATTTATTCAAGTGAGACTTCCCAAGAGCACTCAGAAGCGGAATCATGATTTCAGAACCCGGAGACGTTTCGAGGATTTGAAACACCGGATTAATCGTTTCTGAACTCAGGGTATAGGGTGTTCGAGAAAGATACCACGCTGCGTAGAAGCGATTCTCTCGATTCTCACCAACGAGCAAGCAGGCCATTCGGTTCGTTAATTTTTTATGACCAACGCCTTTGAGGAGTGCTCGGTAAATACATTCACCGTATCCTAATTGAGTGGTATCAGATATAGAAAGCAAAATATCTACTTTTGATTTTGTTATACATTTACCTAAGGCAACTAAAGCCTGAGGTTTAATTGCTTTATTTTTTTTACTCTGAATTGCTTTAAGCAAAGCATGAATGTAGAAAGAATCACGGCTTTGACCTATAGCTTCAAATGCTGTAGATTTCACATCGCTATTCCCTTTTTTTAACACCTTTAAAATTGACTTTCCCAGAGATGAATCACTCCAACTTTGAAGCCCTTTCAGAGCCAATATTTTTTGAGCATTATTTCCTTTTTGTAAAATACTTAGAGTATAAACGGCATCATTTCTATCTTTTGCTTCCCAAATTTTTTGATTCGCTTTTTCACTGAATAAATTTTGGGCAATTGATGTATTAAGGTTTAAAATAAGAAGTAGAAATACAGAACAAACGAGAGTAACCTTTTTAACCATAGTTTTATTTTTGGGTGGTAACATAAAAATAGAAAGCGATAGGCAAAAATAAAATATTTGGCAACCAAACTGATAGCAGTGGCAGCATAGTTCCGTTGCTTCCATAAGAAACAAACCATTGGATAATAAAGAGATAGGCGAAACTGATAAATAACCCAACGGCTAAGTTTACACCCATTCCTCCTCTTTTTTTAGAACTTGAGACACACACACCTATAAAAGTTAGCAAAAGCAATGAAAATGGGGCAGCATACCTTCTGTACTTTTCAGTGGTATAAAAAAATGATCTTCCGGTTCCACGCATCTTTTCAAGCTCGATATACGTGTCTAATTCTTTCATATTAAAGGATTGTACATCATCATCTCGTCTGAAAAAATCAGTAGGATTAAAAGGAATTAAGGTGTCTTGTGATTCACCCAATCGTAATTTCTCTGTTCCGTCTGAATAGATATTTCGATAACGATAGTTCGACAAACGCCATTTAAGTTTTTTGGGTTCCCATTCTATGCGATCGGCATAAAGTTTCTTTACAATTTTACCATTCTGAATCCATTCAATATTGAGGTTAAAACCGATGCTATCCATTCGGTTGAAACTTCCTAGAGACATTACAACGCCTGGTTCTATTTGACGAATAATGTTCTCCTTGTACTCATCATTTAGATTTCTGATATATTGATTTTCGAAGGTTACCCTTATTTTATCACTTCTTGGAATAACCCATGCATTAAGCACGAACGTAATAGCACCAAAAAAGCTAGCCACAAGAATATAAGGACGTAAAAAACGGTTATAGGTGACTCCAGAAGCCAACATGGCAACAATCTCTGACTTTTCTGCCAACTTTGATGTAAAAAAAATTACGGTTAGAAATACGAAAAATGGACTAAAGAGATTGAGAATAAAAGGAATGAAGTTGAAATAATAACCAATGATAATAGCTCTCAGTGGAGCCTTCTTCTCAACAAAATCATCTAACTTCTCAGAGACATCAAATATTATAATAATCAAGGTAAAGAGGCCCAAGGCAACTACAAAGGTTACCATGAATCTTTTAATTATATACCTGTCGAGCTTTTTTAGCATGTATCCGGTTATTGCCGCAAGGCTTATTTTCTTTGTGTTGTATTGATTTTTTCTTTGAGTTGATTTGTTTGTCGAAAAACTTTAATTATCTATGCGGTCTTTAACAGATTTAAAGGCTGCGTAAAACAATTGACTTAGTTCGGCACACTCTTCAATAAGTGGTTTAACCAAATGTTCGTCCATCAGTTTTTCGTCAGCAATAAATTCTAAGATATAGCTGCATCTTTCGGTTAATTCAGAACAATCACTCAATTTGTTTACAAAATTAGTTGTGGATTGCCCAATCAGTAGACTTCGAGTTTTTGAAGGCAAATCAATGGAAACCGCCAATAATTCATTTCTAAGGTGCAAAGAAACAATATTGTTTTGAGGCAAAAGCAGGGCTAATTTGGTACAGGTTTGGCCTAACACCTTAGTTCGGTTTTTGAGTTCTGCAGGATTCATATGAGCGGCAAAGATAGGCTGATTTATTTCTCTTGCGAAGCAGGAAGTTGAGATAGTTTTTTATTGAAAAGCAGCTCTAATTGAAATATAAAAAAATCAGTCTGAAGAGATGTCGTCATCTTAAATACCCATGATTCGTAATTCATAACTCATAATTCATAACTCATAATTCATAATTCATAACTCATAATTCATAATTCATAACTCAATGTCGTTAAGCTAAGAACAAAAGCGTTGATTTTCCTAAGATTACTACAAAATAATTGAGTCGACCAACCTCAGGGAATTTCACCCAAAGTTCGCCGTCGCTTCGCCGCTGTCGAGTGACATATTGCTATACATCAGGTCT
>Ga0163144_10026545_pt1 | contig 11252 bp, 9 predicted proteins | sample OliLak19BULKMAT1_FD_123175 | JGI IMG/M metagenome (GOLD analysis project Ga0163144, IMG submission 123175) | Freshwater microbial mat bacterial communities from Lake Vanda, McMurdo Dry Valleys, Antarctica - Oligotrophic Lake LV.19.BULKMAT1 | ecosystem: Environmental > Aquatic > Freshwater > Lake... | reverse complement strand
CGCCCGGGTGAGATCCTGCTGGGCACCGACAGTCATACGTGCACCGCTGGCGCGTTTGGGCAGTTTGCCAGTGGTGTGGGCAACACCGACGCTGCGTTCACACTGGGCACGGGCAAGACGTGGTTGAAGGTCCCCCCGACCATGAAGTTCACGTTCCACGGGCAAATTCCCCCCTATCTGACGGCCAAGGACCTGATCCTGGCGGTCATCGGGCAGATCGGTGTGGACGGCGCGACCTACCGCACGATGTACTTCGCGGGAGACGGGGTCGCGAGCCTGACCCTGGAAGACCGCATGACACTGACCAACATGGCCATCGAGGCCGGTGGGAAGAACGGTGTGTGCGACGTCGACGAGAAGACGCTCCAGTACGTCCGCGCCCGCAGCAACCGCCCAAATTGGGAGGTCTTCAGTGACGACAAGGACGCGTCGTACTTCGCGGAGTACGAGTGGGACCTGAGCACCATGGAACCCATGGTCGCCAAGCCCCATAGTCCTGACAACAAGGACACTGCGTACAACTGCCGATCGGTCAAACTGGACCGTGCCTACATCGGCAGCTGCACCGGTGGCAAGATCACCGACATGATCATGGCGGCCAACTTGCTCAAAGGGCACACCGTCAAGATCCCGACGTTTGTCGTCCCCGGCAGCACGGAAGTGCACGCCGACATGCAGCGCTTAAACCTGCGCGGGGTGGAACGCCAGGGCAACGAGAAGAGCATCGAGGACATCCTGGTCGACGCCAACTGCCTGATCGGCCCGAGTGGTTGTGCTGCGTGTCTGGGTGGCCCGAGTGACACGTTCGGCCGGTTGAACCAGGCCGAGGTCTGCATCAGCACGACCAACCGCAACTTCCCCGGCCGCATGGGCAGCACCAAGAGCGCGGTGTATCTGGCAAGCCCGTTGACGGTCGCCGCCAGTGCGCTGACGGGCTTCGTCACCGACCCGCGCGAGTACGTCTCGTCACCCATCGAGACGGGCACGGCCGGCGTGATGTAAGCGAATGACGGACGGTGCCGTGACTCACGTTGTCACTGCACCGTCAATCATGTCTTCATACAACGACGAAGCCGACGAACTCACGTTCGTCGGCTTCGGCTGTTAGCGAAATTGGGGGTGAACGATCAGTCTTCCTTCAACTGACTCACCGGACGCCGACCGGCGAACCCAGCGGCCAGTTCGTGCCAGTACGAGATCTTCTCTTCACCGAGCTTCCAGCAGAGGAAGACATCATGCCCATCGTGCCGGCCGATGAAGTCGATCAGACCGGTCCGATAGTCCTTCAACTCGGCGCCGACATCGCTCAGTTCGTCGACGAGAGCGCTCAGGCGCGTCACCCGGCGTTGGAGCTCGGTCGATGCGGTCGCGTGATCCTTGCCTTCGGGAAGCGTTTCAAGCTGCTCCTGCAGCGCGGTCGCTTCCGAATTGACGCGGACGATGTCGGCAACGATCCGTTTCACCAAGGGCAGCGTGTGATTGGCCTGATCGAGGGTGAATCGACGGGCGGGACGGGATGGCGCCACACTCGGGGGCGTGGCAAACTGCGAACCGGCCATGGCGAGTGCCTTTCTATGGTGGCCGTTTTCACGGGCCACCGATGTCAAATCGATGCAGCCGCGGTGCGTTGGTTTTCGCTACAGAGCGATTATGACACTACGCCGCTAGCTGTCAATTCGTTCGATGCCCAATGATAGGCAAAAGATATGCCGATTTCTGGCGGATGGGAGAGTTGAAGAGGTTGAAACACGGCGGTGCGGAGATACGGACGCGCGAGCGTAGGTCGTAAATTGGATTGGCGTGGAATCGTCGAAGGCAGAATGCTCTGAAAACGCCGGGGAAATGTGGAATATCAGACGAAACCGAAAGCTCAAAAGCAGAACATGGCCAACGGGGTCTCTTTCAAAACCTTTCGCACGACGGGGTGGCCTCCGTGTCTCCGTGCTTCCGTGGTCGTCCCTGCTTTACTCCGCGGTCGTTTCCGGGACAACTTCGATCAACCGTTCGACCACTTTGTCGGGGCTGACCCCCTCGGCGTCGGCGTTGAAGTTGGTGAAGATGCGGTGCCGCAGCACCGGTTTGGCGACCCGTCGCACGTCGTCACAGCCCACGTTCAACCTGCCATCCATCAGCGCGACCGCCTTGGCCCCCAGAACCAGGTACTGTGCCGCTCGTGGACCGGCGCCCCACGTCAGCCAGTCGTTAATGAACGACGGTGTGTGCGGTTCCTTCGGGCGTGTCGCCCGCGTCAAAGCGACGGCGTAGTCAATCACGTGATCGCTTACCGGCAATTTGCGCAAGACACGCTGGATATGCAGGATGTCAGAACCGCTCAGCACCGCCTCGGGAGTCGCTTCGAGGTCCATCGTTGTTGCCCGGACAATCTGCTTCTCCTCGCTGCGCGTCGGGTAGCCGATGTTCACCATGAACATGAACCGGTCCAGCTGCGCCTCGGGCAACGGGTAGGTACCTTCCTGTTCGACCGGGTTCTGCGTCGCAAGCACCATGAAAGGCAGGTCGAGCGCGTAGGTCCGCCCACCGGCCGTCACGTGCTGCTCCTGCATTGCCTGCAAGAGCGCCGCCTGCGTTTTTGGGGGTGTGCGGTTGATCTCGTCGGCCAGCACGATGTTGCTGAAGATCGGGCCTTTCACGAATCGGAAGGCGCGCTTCCCGGTCGACTGGTCCTCTTCAAGGATGTCGGTGCCGGTAATGTCGGCTGGCATCAGGTCGGGCGTGAACTGAATGCGGTTGAACTGCAGGTGCAGCACTTTCGACAGCGTCGAGATCATGAGCGTCTTGGCCAGCCCCGGCACACCGACCAGCAGGCAGTGCCCCCGCGCAAACAGGCTCGCCAGCAGCAGTTCGATGACGGCATCCTGACCGACGATCACCTTGTGCAATTCCCGCAGCAAATGCGACTTCACTGCGGTGAACTTGCCGATAAACTCGTTTTCCTTGCCCAGGGGCAAGGACGATGGCGAACTGGATGGTGTGGCTGCGGTGGACAAGGTGCTCTCCTACGTGCGGGTCTGCAACAGGTTATACCGTTACGACCGTCACAGGTTGAAACGACCTCCGAAAGAGTATCACACAGCGACCCAGCGACCGTCGAAATTCGCAGTACTTTCAAGTCCCTTCTTATCGCCACCACCCACTTTGCCGAAAGAAGCGTTGGAGGGTTCATGAACGGAAAGCATGTCACAGAGATGTCGGACCGCACGCACACTACAGAAAGCACGCCCAGCGACGCCGGGCGTAGTTATCGGCGGTCGAGCCGCACGTTCGCGCATCGGCCCATCGCGATCTACCCCCGCCAACGCGGGGGTCGCACGGGTCGGCAGGTTGCCCGATTGCGCGACTACAGTGCCAGTGGCATCGGGCTCGTCGCCGGTCAAGCCGTGGAGACCGGCTCACACTTTGCCGTTCGCCTCGTGAACCCCGACGGCAGCAAGGTCGCTCTTGTGTTCGAGGTCGTCTACTGTCAGCCCGGCGAAAACGGCACCTTCCAGGTCGGCGCCCGGTTACCCGAACGGCACGTCCCACCCCATGCGCCACGGGAATATGAGACGAGCATCATGGGAAAGACGGTCAGCAACTGGGACCGCGTCCTCGAGATCCGCGCCGAGTCGGAACGGCTTTGGCTGAACATGCGTCCACCGCACAGTGAAAGCGGTTGGGGCATGTACGTCGATCGCAACCAGTTGGAAGCCGCTTTGCTCGGTGAAGCGACCATCGAGAAGAAGGCGGCGTAGCACTCGCAGAGCCCGCAGGTGCATCACGCCAACCGCTCAACACTGACGCTCGGCCCCTGAATGCCGATTGCCAACGACCGCCCTGCGATAGTAGCATTCGCGCCATGACATCAGCCACGCGCGACAAGCTCAAGTCGATCGGTCAGGAGCATGTTCTTCGTTTCTACGACAAGCTCGACAATGCGGTCCAGCAGAAGCTTGACGGGCAATTGGCGGCGCAGGATCTGGACTACATTCAGCAATTGGCCGACACGCAGGTGAAAGTGAAGGCGTCACTCGAACTGCCACTCGAGATCAAACCGGTCTCGGCGTTTCCCCACAAGCCGGACACTTCGCGCCGTGGCCTTTACGCCGACGCCGAACGCCGTGGTCGTGAGCTGCTGCGCGACGGTAAGGTCGCAGCGTTTCTCGTCGCAGGTGGACAAGGGACGCGCCTCGGGTACGACGGACCCAAGGGCGAGTACCCGGTTTCGCCCGTCAAGAACAAGCCGTTGTTCCAGGTCTTCGCTGAACAGTTGCTTTCGCATGGAAAGGAGTACGGCAGGCCCGTGCCCTGGTACGTCATGACCAGTGACACCAACGACGCCGCGACCAAGGCGTTCTTCATCAAACACAACTACTTCGGCCTCGACCCGAAAAACGTCACCTTTTTCGTCCAGGGCATGATGCCTGCGTTCGCGTACGACGGCACCCTCTTACTGGCCGAAAAAGACTCGCTTGCCCTCTCGGCCGACGGGCACGGTGGCAGCCTGCGGGCATTGGCCAAAACCGGCGCGCTGGCGGACATGAAAAAGCGAGGCGTCGAACACCTGTCGTACTTCCAGGTCGACAACCCGCTCGTCCACGTTATCGACCCACTTTTCATCGGTCTGCACGACCTTACGGGCTCGGAGATGAGCTCCAAAGCGATCCCCAAAGCCAACGCCCTCGAAAAGGTCGGCAACTTCGTGATCGGCGACGGTAAGACGCAGGTCATCGAGTACAGCGACCTCCCCGAGTCGCTGGCGATTCAGACAAACCCTGATGGCTCGTTGAAGTTCAACACCGGCTCGATTGGCATCCACGCCCTGCGCGTCAGCTTCGTCGAACATCTGAACGCCGACGGACAATTGAAGCTGCCATGGCATCGAGCCGAAAAAAAGGTGCCGTATGTCGACGCCAAAGGCCAACTGGTGAAGCCCGAAAAGCCCAACGCAGTAAAGCTCGAGCAGTTCGTGTTTGACGCGATCCCGTTTGCGAAGAACGCGATCGTCTACACGACCGAGCGGGCCGAAGAATTCAGCCCGGTAAAGAACGCCGAAGGGGTCGACTCCCCCACTACCTGCCGGCGTGATCAGACTCGCCGGGCCGCACGCTGGCTGAGTGAGTCGGGTGTGGACGTCCCGCAGAAAAACGGTGAGCCCGACGCGACGATTGAGATCTCCCCACTCTACGCAGCCAGCCAGCAGCAACTGGCCAAGCATGATCTGTCAAAGGTAACGATCAAGAGCGGTCAAAGCGTTTACCTGTAGGGGCTGGTCACTGTGCCCGTCCTCTTTCTAAGAATACAAAAAGCCGCAGGGCAGGCACGGAGGCCCGGCCCGACGTGATACGATCAGCAACCCGTGCGAATCCTTTCCGCCATCCTGTCCCTGTTGATCGCCATCGCTGGCTGGCACTACCTGTTTTACTCCGTCGCGGCCATCCGTTTGGCGGGTGTGGAGGACGAACGCCGGAACCGCTTGCGTAACGCGTTGCGTCGGGTCGGTGGGATCGTCATGCTGCTGCTGGCGGGTTGCTTCTTTGCAGGCTTTTGGACGTTTGACTTCAGTGACCTGGAACGCGACAGCGACCGCTTTGCGATGATCTGGGTCGCAGTCGCGCTGCTCATCACCGCGATTATCGTCCTGGCATTGATCGACCTCCACCTCACCGCGAAACTACGGCGGGCCACCAAGTCCATCGACGAGACAACACTATGACCTGTTCGTACCCGTTCCGGCTGCCCTTCCTCGTCCTCACGCTGCTCACCACGCTCGCAGGGTGCCGTGAGGCAGCGCCGTCGTCGGCGCTGCCGATGGTCAACGTGCGCATCGGACAACAGTCATTCCAGTTGGAAGTCGCCAAGACCGAAAGAGACCGGATGAAGGGCCTCATGTATCGCGAGTCGATGCCCACCGACCGCGGCATGATCTTCGTCTTCGATCGTGAAGCCATGCGCAACTTTTGGATGAAGGACACCATGATTCCGCTCGACATCCTCTACCTGAACTCGATCGGTGGCATCGTCTCGATCAAGCACCTCAAACCGCTGGACGAATCGTCAGTCTCCAGCGATTTCCCCGTGAAGTTTGCAATCGAATTGAACGAGGGTGCCGCAGCCAAGGCGGGTGTGAAGGTCGGGTATATCATCGACATTCCCGCTGTGGCGCGAAACACGGATGAGTAACCGTCAGCTTGCGACGACCTCGCGTGAGATCCGGCTATTCGTCACGGCATCCATCTCTAAGCCCGCGAATTCGCCGCGACGAAACGCCTCATTCGCCAGGCCCGCGATCATGGCAGCGTTGTCGGTGCAGTAGGCGCGCTGGGGGAAAAAGACCGGCAACGGGAATCGCGCCATCGCGGCGCGTAGACCGCTGTTGGCGCTGACCCCACCCCCGATGATGACGGACTTTGCGGCTCGTTGCTCCACCGCCCGGCGGATCTTTTCCAGCAGCACGTCCACGCACGCTGCCTGAAATCCCGCGGCGATGTCGGTCGTCTCCTGCTCGTCCGGTGGTGTTGTACGCTGTGGTTTCCCCGGGACACCGCGCACGTGATAGAGCACTGCAGTCTTCAACCCACTGAACGAAAAATCGAGCGACTCGCGACCGAGGCGCGTGCGAGGAAAACGGAACCGTTTGGCATCCCCGTTCGCCGCGAGATCGTCGAGGATCGGACCACCGGGATAGCCCAGGCCAAGCATCGCTGCTACCTTATCATACGCTTCACCGACGGCGTCGTCGATCGTCGATCCGATCATTTTCACGTCGTGCCAATTGTTCAACTGGTAGAGCGCCGTATGTCCGCCACTACAGACCAAACCGATCGCCGGGAACTGCACGTCCACAGGCTGGTCGAGCATGACGCTATACAGATGCGCGTGAACATGGTCGACGCCGATCAGTGGTTTACTGAATGCCCACGCCAGCGTCTTGGCGGCTGTCACACCGATCAACAGCGACCCGATCAGGCCCGGTCGTTGGGAAACCGCGATGGCATCAAGATCCGAAAAGCTACACCCCGCTCCGGTAATGGCGTCGTTGAGAACAGGCAGGATGTTTTCAATATGCGCCCGGCTGGCGATTTCCGGAACGACCCCACGATACCGCGCGTGCAACTCAAACTGCGTCGCGACGACGTTGCTGAGCACGACGGTGCCGTCGCGAACCACGGATGCCGCGGTCTCGTCGCACGTCGATTCGATGCCAAGGACAATTGCCATGATTCATCAAGTCATCCTGAGGTACTCGCAAGGAGTCTTCAATTCCGGAAAGAAGAAGGCCTTCGGAGTACCTCACGATGAAGGTCTACGGAGCAACTACTTCCGCTGATCCCGCAGCACGACTTGGCCCACGAGTGTGTTAACCGCGGTCTCAAGCTGCATGTCGACACCCTGCGTCGCCGCGGTGGTGGGCTGGGTGCTGGCCGTTGCCTTGGTCGTTGGGACAGTGGTCGGCCGGGTGGTGGCACGCGGGAAGAAGTCCGCTTCAGCCAAACCCCGTTCGACGATTTTCTGCGTTTCCTCGTCCAGCTCAACCTTGATCTGCGGTTCGACGCCCCAGTCGGTTGCGTCCTTCTTGCGATGCACGAGCCGGCCACTGGGCAGGTAGTAGTACGCTGTCGTCAGCTTCAACTCCCCACCCCGGTCGTCGAGCGGGATGACTTCCTGCACGCTTCCCTTGCCGTACGTTCGCGCGCCGATCACCGTGGCGCGGTTGTGGTCCTTGAGGCTACCCGCAACCACCTCGGCGGCGCTGGCGCTGTGTTCGTTGACGAGCACGACGAGCGGGAAATCGGGCAGTGTTCCCTCGGCCTCGGCATAGATCGTCTCTTCACCGCGGTTGCGGCCCTTTGTCGAGACGATGACACCCTTGTCGACGAACAGATCGACCATCTGCCTCGCCTGGTCGAGCATGCCGCCGGGATTGAAACGCAGATCGACGATCAACGCCTTGGCGCCGTCTTTCAGCGCCCCTTGCACGGCTTTCTCAAAAATTGGGAACGTGTCGCTCGTGAATTGTGTAACGCGCACGTAGGCGATCTTCGGATCGTTGGTGATGAAGTAGTCCCACGTCTTGTCGGCCTTACGCTTATAGCCTTTGACGGTCGGGACGACGATCTCCTCGCGCGTCATCGTCAGCTCAACCTCTTCGCCGGTCGTACGGCGGACGGTCAGCTTCACGTCCGTGCCCAGTTTGCCGGTGATCTTCTTCGTGACATCCCCTACGCGCAGGTTCTGGACCGACTCGCCGTTCACCTTCAGGATGACGTCACCCGACAGCACACCTGCCTTGAACGCCGGGCTACCCTCGACAGGGCTAACGACCTCGACATCACCGTCATCACGCTGGTTGATGAGGATGCCGACGCCCGTGAAGCTGCCTTCGAGCATGCGATCGAACTGCTCCTGCAACGCCGGGGGCACGTAGATGCTGTACGGGTCGAGCGTCGCAAGCATGCCGTCAATCGCGGCTTGGTGCAGTTTTTCCGAATCGACGGGATCGACGTAGTTGCTCGCGACGTGGCGTTCGACGTCGACCAGCGTGCGCACGAAGGCATAGTCGTCATCCCGCTGGGCAAACGTGCCGGGCAGGTTAAAGGCCAGGGCGCAAATAAACAGGACGGAGACGATCCAGGCAAAGCGTTCACGACTCATGCCCCAATTGTAGCCGCTCGGCCGACCGTTTGCCCCTGCCTAGGCGATGACACGGTTACGGACGAACGCCCGCAGGGCCTCGTTGACGTCCGTTGGCGCCTCCATGGGCGACATGTGACCGGCATTCGGCACGACGTGCAACGTGGCACCGGGAATCTTCATAGAGGTCTTCTTCGCGACTTCCAGGGAGATTATGGCATCGTGCTCACCGACGATCACGAGGGCCGGGATGCGCAGCTTCGCCAGTTCCACGGCTCGGTCAGGCCTATCTCGCATGGCGGCGATGGCGTAGGCGATGGTGTCGGGTGGGCAGGCCTCCATGATCGCTCGCAGTTCGGTCGCGAGCGATCCATCCTTGGCGTGCGAAGGCGCTAGCATCTTGGGCAACATCTGCTCAGCGACTGCGGCGCTGCCCTTTTCCTTGACTAACGCGATCATCTTGTCCCGCGCCGCTTTGCCTTCGGTCGAATCGGGCTCGACCTTGGAATCGATAATGACCAGCCCCGCGAGTGATTCTGCATATTTCGCGACGAACGCCTCAGCGATGTATCCCCCCATCGACAGGCCCGCGAGCACGACCTTCTTGAGTCCAAGTGACGCGATCAGCCGATGCACGTCGTCCGCAAGATCCGTTAACGAGAACGGACCTTCGGCGCGCGGGGATCGACCGAAACCGCGCAGATCCGGCGCGATGACCCGCATGTCTTTGGACAACTCCTCGACTTGCTGCCGCCAGACGCTGCGGTCCAACGGGAAGCCATGAAGGAGGACCAAACCCGCTCCCGTTCCGCGGTCGTCAAATGAAAGGGTTGGCGTGTTCATCGACGCATCGTAACGGACCTCACACGGTTCTGTTCAGGCAGAAAATCGGCTCGAGATTTTTGCCGCGTTCAGACCGCATTCAAATCGCAATTGCCCGAACAGCCTGGAATTTTCATGCGTAACAACCTTACTGAAAGGATTCGGTAACCATAATTTGATCAGCGATTTAGACGATTCGTCCGTCATGACGGACGAAGGGGGAGGGCTCCGATCGGACTCATCGGTATCCGCTGCGTTGATTGCGGAACAGCGAGCCCTACAATCTGCCCCGCGGCGGAGCCCTCCTGTGGGTGGAAACGTCGAACACAGGATGGCCGACTTCAATCCAGATCATCTGCGCCTCACTGACTTCATGGACCTGCCAACCCTGCAGGAGATCCAGGATAGCTTCGCAGCCGTCGCCAGCGTGAGCGCGACCATCACCGACGCCGACGGGAAGGTGATTACATCGCAGACTCCGACCAAGGAATTCTTAAGACGCCAGGGCGCACTCGCCGACGCCGATGAACGCGAGGCGGCCAGCGCCGATGGTCCGCAGCGCGAGGGCGCCGAGTACGTCGCGCCGATCATCGTCAACAACCAGCGACTCGGCACAATCCGCATGAGCCCCAAGGGCACGATCGGCCTGTTGGACGAGGAAAAGACCCGCCAGCTTGGGGAAAAGTTTGGTCTCGACGGCAAGCAGATGAAGTCGTTGATGACGAATCTGACGCGCAGCGCCAAGACGCGACCGGCCGCCATCCAGTTCCTGTTCTTGCTCGCCAATGCGATCGCCCGACTTTGCTACCAGGAATTCCAGCTCCGTCAGCGCATCCACGAACTGACGGCCGTCTACAACGTCACGATGATGCTCGCCGACGCGCGCGACCTGCAGCGCGTGCTCGACCGCACGGCGAAGATTGTCTGCGAGTTGATGGATACGAAAGCGGCGTCCATCCGCCTGATCGATCGCGAGCGGGACGAGCTGGTGATCAAGGCTGTCTACAACCTGTCGGATCAGTACCTCAGCAAGGGTCCGATCCGCATGAGCACCGCCGAGATCGATCGGCTGGCGCTGTCACCTCAGGGCGCTGAATACGTTGCCGACATGACGACCGACCCGCGCGTGCAGTACCCCCAGGAAAGCCGCCGTGAGGGTGTGGTGTCGATGCTGTCGGTCGGCATGCGCTACAAAGGCAAACCGATCGGTGTGCTGCGCGTGTACACAGAGAAAGAGCAGAGCTTCAGCCAATTGAAGATCGACATGCTCAAGGCCGTCGCCGCCCAGGCCGCCGCCGCGATCGAAAACGCACGGCTATTGCAGGAGACGATCGAAGCCGAGGCCCTGGAAAAACAGGTCCAGATGGCCGCCGAAGTGCAGATGCGCATGATTCCCGACAAGCCACCTGAACTGCCCGGCGTGCACCTGTCGTGCGTCTATGTCCCCTGCTTCGAACTCGGTGGTGATTTCTACGACACCATCCCCCTGCCCGACGACAACGTCGGCCTCGTCGTGGCCGACGTCAGTGGCAAAGGCGTCCCCGCATCGCTCATCATGGCCTCTGTCCGCGCGGCGCTGCGGGCGCAGGTCGACAACGTCTACTACCTTTACGAGGTCGTGCGGCGCATCAACCTGATGCTCTATCGTGATACGAAGCCCTCAGAGTTCGTCACGCTCTTCTACGGTGTGCTCGACGCGCGGGCCAAACGGCTGACCTACTGCAACGCCGGTCACCCACCCGCGCTCGTCCTGCGAAATGGTGAGATCATCGAGCTGGCCGGTGAGAACATGGTGCTCG
>Ga0163144_10026542_pt1 | contig 11253 bp, 10 predicted proteins | sample OliLak19BULKMAT1_FD_123175 | JGI IMG/M metagenome (GOLD analysis project Ga0163144, IMG submission 123175) | Freshwater microbial mat bacterial communities from Lake Vanda, McMurdo Dry Valleys, Antarctica - Oligotrophic Lake LV.19.BULKMAT1 | ecosystem: Environmental > Aquatic > Freshwater >... | reverse complement strand
TATAGCTCTTTAATCCTCCCCTATCTTATCACAACCTAACCAACTCGCCATTCCTAGCTACTAAGGCGATCATAACAGAACTAGATAGGATCATAGGAATGTTTGTGTACTATGACTTTTTCCTTACCTGCTGTTTGTCTTTGCAGACATTCATCAGATATTTACTTTTAGCTCTTCCAATCTTTCAAAGAACGTTTGCCAAAAGCTCATTCGCTTCTGACATAGACACTCCAGACATTGCGTCTGTGAGGGGGTAACAAATATACTATTACCTAAGTTGCTACCTAGAATTAATTTACAGTTGCCTGTATTTTTTTTCTGGGTTCCGACTCTGTTTTTGAATCGGGGTGCAAATATAAGACCAAACTTTTAACTTTTAAACAAATGCAGAATATATGTGGTGAATATTTTCTGTATTGTTCTACTGTCTCGCTGGGCAGCCCAAATATGAAACCCTCTTCTGGGCAGGTGTTTCTTAAACGGGATGCAAAGGTGCGGACAAAACCTGACAATTCCAAATCGTGTAGACAAGTATTGTGTCTTTACACAGACCCGGTTGGGGCCAAATACTAGACACTGCTCTAGCCATCAGTAGGGTTATCTACATTAAAAAAAAAGGGCTGGTCTTTAAAAATCCTGTATTTACTCCTGCTCTCTTCTCATCAGAGTTGTAATCTGTGCCCTACCTATAAAACACCAGATGCTGGCCTTTTGCTTGCTAAAACTCTATTTTAATTGTGTGCAGGCCGTTTTAGTAGTTAGGTCTATGTCTTACGCCTAGTTTTGTTAAAGTTTTATACCCATGCCAAATAGCCCACATACCCCCGTTTTAGAAATGGTAGACCTCAAGGGCCAGCATGCTAGGTTAAAGCCTGAGCTTGAGCAGGCGCTAGAACAGGTAATGGCTGAGGGTAGGTACATAAATGGGCCTCATGTGGGCTTGTTTGCCCAAGAGCTATCTGCCTACTTGGGTGCAGAGGCCGTGGTGCCCTGCGGCAATGGTACAGACGCCCTACAACTAACTTTTATGGCCCTGGGCCTAAAGCCCGGCGATGAGGTTCTAGTGCCGGCCTTTTCCTATGTGGCAGCAGCAGAGGCTCTGGCGCTTTTAAAACTCACCCCTGTTTTTTATGATGTAGACCCGCATTTCTTTGCTTTTAATGCTGGCAGTGTTTCTTTAAAAGTGGGGCCAAAAACCAAAGCACTATTAGTAGTACACTTGTTTGGGCAGGCGGCAGGCTTGCAAGAGGCGGCAGAATTTGCACGCAACTACAACCTACTACTTATAGAGGATGTAGCCCAAGCTATTGGGGCTAAGGCTTTAGTAGATGGGGCTTGGCATTCTGCTGGGCTGGTGGGCGTAGCAGCTACAACTTCTTTTTTTCCCAGCAAAAACTTGGGCTGCCTAGGCGACGGAGGGGCCGTTTATACAAAAGATGCACAGCTGGCTAAGCGTGTTAAAAGCCTTGCAAACCACGGACAAACCACAAAATATGTGTACGATGAAATAGGGTGTAACTCTAGACTAGATACCCTGCAGGCAGCTTGGCTAAGCGTAAAGCTGCGGCATTTACCTGCTTTTACTGCGGCAAGGCAGCAAGCTGCGGCTTGGTATACGCAGGGGCTGCACGCCATACCGCAGGTGATAACGCCAGCGGTATCTGCAAACTGCACCCACGTGTACCACCAATACACCATTAAGGTACCGCCCTCTAGCCGGGCCAAACTGCGCAACTATTTAGATGAGGCAGGTATTTGTAGTATGGTATACTACCCTTGCCCATTGCATACCCAGCCTGCTTTTAAATACCTTGGGAATAAATTAGGAGATTTTCCCGTATCTGAGACCCTAAGCGGCACTGTGCTTTCTTTGCCTATGCACACAGAGCTTACCCAAACTGAGGTAGCGTTTATATGCGCCGCAATTGCCCGCTTTTTTTCAATTAAAAGTAAATAGAAAGCTGGTGCTAAACAGCAAAACGGAAACAACGCTCTATTACTAACCTATAGCGCCAAGTAAGAAAATTAGCGGAACACCAGTGGCGCAGGTCTAGCAATTCTTCTTTTACAAGCAACCGTATTGCCTTACGGAGCTCTTTCTCAAATAATGTCAAATCAAAACTGACTTTGTGCAAGACCTCTTTAGCGTAGGTGAGCATAGACTTTTTTATGGCCATGGTAAATTTTAGTGGTAAACGTGGTGTGTGATAACAAGCTTTAAAGCAGGTTTTGGGCAGGTAGTGGTAAGCCTCCCAACTGTAGATATTAACGCAAGAACAGTGCCAGATCTTGTATGAAATGTTATCAAATTTATATTGTTTTTGCATAAGGTTCGCTTATAAGAAATGTGCGGGTAAGCTGTCATCTGCATTGTGCAAACAGAGCTTTAAGCCTGTTTTGGGTGCAGCTTTGCAAATGCACCAAACGAGAATAGCCAAAAAACTCTCTAAAGGCAAACTACTATTGGTTTGGATGGCGGCATGGTTGCTGCCTGGCCTTGTTTGGGCTCAGAATCCTGGCATTAGCACAAGCAAGCCTTTGCTGGGGCCGGGCCAGTCATTTACAGTAACGCTTACCTCTGGCGAGGATATTTCTTCTCCACCCACTTTTCCTGAAATTGCCGGCATGCCCAAACAAGGCACCAGTACCAGCAGCAGCACAACTATCATAAACGGCCAGATAAGCTCTACATACTCTATAACCCAGCGATACCTTGCCCGGGCCGAGGGCACCTATATGCTGGCGCCGTTTGCAATACAGGTAGCTAAAAAAGCATTTAAGTACGCCGGCACTAAAATAATTGTTAAAAAAGGGGCCGGAGAAGATGCCGAAACCGCAAACGGGTATGACCCTTTTGAAGAGTTTTTTGGGTCTCGGCGCGCCGCTGCCTATAAGTCTGTTAAAGAAGATGCCTTTTTGGGCCTAGATACCGATAAAGATCAGGTATATGTAGGTGAGGCCTTAACCCTTACCCTTAGCCTGTATGTGGCCGATGAAAACCGGGCCGACATGGATTTTTATGACCTTAATGGGCAGTTATCAGACTTAACCAAGCGCATACGGCCTGCCAATTGCTGGGAAGAAAATTTTGGCATAACAGACATAGAACCTACCACTGTAACCATAAACGGTAAGCGCTATACAGAATACCGCATATGGCAATCGGCTTTTTACCCGCTTACAGAAAAGGACATTGTATTGCCTAAGGTGGGCCTTAAAATGGTTAAGTACGAAATGGCCACCGACCCATTTTTTGGTGGGCTAGACAGAAAACAGACCTACACCCAATTTTATACCAAGCCCTTAAGCATACCCGTGAGGGCTGTGCCCCCCAGCCCCTATGGCCGTGAGCTACCCGTGGGTGACTATAAACTAGAAGAGCATATTAGCCGCCCAAAGGTGCGCACGGGTGAGTCGGTGAGCTATCAGTTTATTATTAAGGGAGAGGGTAATATCTCGGCCATAAACTTTAAAAACCCCGTACATATCTCTCAGATGGATATTTACCCGCCTGCCATTACCCAAAACATAGTGCGGCAAAACGGACGGGTTTCAGGCTCAAAATCGTACATGTTTTTACTACAACCCACAGAAGCCGGAACATACCCCTTGGGCAAAAACGGGTTTGTATTCCCCTTCTTTAACCCCAAAAAACAACAGTATGATTCGCTCATAAGCCGCATAGCTGTAATTAGCACTGGCCTGAGCGTAGAGCGTAAAACCACTAGCGATGAATCTGATTATCTATCTAATACTTTATTGTATTTAGATGAAAGCGAAGGCCTAAAAGTATTGGGCAACATGGTTGTGCTGTTGCTAGCAGCAGCCATGGGGGTGGGTCTCATCTGGCGCGGTAAGAAAAACCGCTAAGGCAGAAACAACTGCGGCATACCTTTGCTAGCCATGTACAAGGCCTTAACTTTAGAGCGTTTGCAAGCACTGGTAGCGGCAGGAGAAAACCAGACGGTAGAGTTTAAGCGCAAAGTGGCTAACCCCACTAAAATAGCCAGAGAAGCAGTAGCTTTTGCCAATGCAACCGGAGGGGTATTGTTAATTGGTATAGAAGACAATCTCACCATCTATGGCTTAACAGAGCCCGATGGGGACGAATTTTTACTAGACAGAGCCTTGGCCACGGCTTGTAGCCCAGAAATACCGCATTATAGATACCGGGTAGATATATCTGACACGGCTGCTGTGCTGGTGTATGCCATAGACGAGGGGCAACAAAAACCCTATACCCTGCAAGAAGACGGCACTAAAACGATTTACGTGCGCGTAGAAGACAGGGCCATACAGGCCAGTAAAGAACTGCGCCAAGTGCTGCAAGCCAGTAGTAAAAACCGTAAATACCGCTACGAGTTTGGCACAAAAGAATCTAAAATGATGGAGGTAATAGACCAGCAGGGCTATATAACCCTGCCACAGTTTGCTAAACTTGTGCAAATACCAGAAAGGCAGGCAAGCCGCACCCTAGTATTGTTGGTATTGGGCGGCTTGCTAGAGCTAAAACCCAGTATTGGTGGAGACCGTTACCTGCGCAAAACACCCCTAGATGTAAGCCCCTAAAACCAAGCACTATAAATTACGTACTAAAAACTAGGCTCTAAAAAACTAAGGATTATAAAATAAGTACCAAACACTACGCACTAAAGGGCACGCCCACTTTTGCCCCCAAGGCTTGCAAATCTTGCACTACCTTATTTATAAGCGGCACCCCAGCCAGAGCCCTTTCTTGCTGGGCGGCATGTTCTGGCTGGCCGGGTATAAGCACAGGCACGGCAGGGTCTATGGGTAACGTAGCCATAAAAGCCTCTATCCAAGCATCCATAGCTTGTAAAAAATCTTCTTTAGGCCTAAAGGCATCTATCCGTATTGCCCCAAAAAAATGGCCTAGTCCCCTGCCCGGCTGGTCTGGCAAGACTGGCAAAAAAGCAACAAAAGGCGGCGCCCAAGGCCCAAAGCTGGCCCCGCTTAGTACCCCAGATAATATATCGGCAACGGCGCCCAAGGCATAGCCTTTGTGGCTGCCGGTCTGCGGTGCAGAGCCTATGGGTAGCAAGGCCCCCCCGTTTGCCAGCTCATTTGGGTTTTGGCTAGAGGTTCCGTCTGCGTTTTGGATCCAGCCCAGCGGAGCCTGTTCTCCTTTACGTTGCAATATCTCTAGCTTGCCGTTTGCGGCGGTGGTGGTGGCCATATCTGCCACAAAAGGAGGGTATGCGCCCGCCGGCACCGCAAATGCCAGCGGATTTGTGCCCAACATGCGGCTCTTGCCATGGGTGGGTGCCACTAGTGGGCTGGCATTTGTGGTGGCAAAACCTATCATACCCTGGGCAGCAGCCATAAGGGCATAGCGGCCAGCAATCCCAAAATGGTTGCTGTTTTGGACGGCCACCCAGCCGGTGCCCACCTGTTTTGCTTTTTCTATGGCTTTCTCCATGGCTAGCTGCCCGGCCACAAGGCCCAGCCCAGCATCTGCATCCATGGTAGCGGTGCCTGGCGTCTCATAAATAAATTTGTAGTCTGCCCCACCCCGCAGGCGCCCAGCCTCATATAGTTTATAATATCCAGATAACCGAGCTACCCCGTGGCTATCTATGCCCCGGGCATCTGCAGCTACAAGATTTTGGGCCGCCATGGCAGCATGGGTGGGGGGGCACTCCATAGCCAGAAATACTTTTTCTGCAAACCGGGTCAGGATTTCAAGTGAATATTTCTTTTGTTCAACCATTATAAAAAGCGTAGCCCACTTGTTTGTACAAGCTGCAAATAAAGGTGTTTTTTTGCGCAGTGCACGTAATAACCTAGTTAAGTACTCTAGAGTGCTTAAAAGTAAAATATGAGCCTTGCTGGCTCGTACAATTCTGCACACGCAGTATCTTCACAGCAAACAGGTACTCTAAATGAGCATCATAGATGCAGCCACCACTTTTCTGATGCTCCGTAGGATAGATCGCATTAATGCCGTTCTAGAAAATCCTATTAAGGCCCAAGAAGAGCAGTTAGCTAAATTATTGCCGGCACTAGCGCGCACAGAGTATGGCCGCGCCCATGGGCTGGCGCAGGCCAAAACCTATAACGATTTGCGCACTAATCTGCCCATACGCCCCTATGAGGAGTTTATGCCCTACATACAGCGGGCAATGCGTGGTGAGCGCGATATTTTATGGCCCGGCCGCACACGCCTTTTCTCTAAAAGTAGCGGCACAACAGATGGCAGAAGCAAGTTCATACCCGTAACAGAAGAGAGCCTGAGCAACAACCATTACATGGGGGGTAAAGACATGATTACCCTGTACTTGCACAACCGGCCAGATAGGCCTGTTTTAGATGGAAAAAACCTGGCCGTTGGCGGAAGCCTAGAGCGCAACACATTGCAGCCTGATAGTTATATAGGTGATGTATCTGCCCTTATTATGAACAACCTGCCGCTCTGGGCCCAGCGCATGCGCAGCCCCAAGCTAGAGACGGCCATATTACCCAATTGGGAAGAAAAACTAGAGCGTATAGCAAAAGAGGCCAGTAGTGAAGATATTACCACCCTGTCTGGTGTGCCCACTTGGATGCTGCTCTTGCTGGAAAAAGTATTAGAAATTAACAACGCCACAGACCTGCGCCAAGTATGGCCTAACCTAGATGGGTTTATACATGGGGCAGTTTCTTTTGCCCCTTACAGGCATGTGTTTAGCAAATTTGTGCAAGGTGCCCCCCTGCATACAATGGAGGTATACAACGCAAGTGAAGGGTACTTTGCCCAGCAAGACCAAGCCAGCGGCCCAGAGGGCGAGATGGCGCTCATGCCAGACTACGGCATATTTTATGAGTTTATTCCCACAAGTAGTTACCGCTGCGGAGGCGAAGATGCCATTCCCCTTGCAGAGGTGGTAACCGGCGTGGATTATGCAATGGTAATTACTACAAACGGCGGGCTGTGGCGTTACTTAATAGGCGATACTGTACGCTTTACCAGCACGGCACCCTACCGGCTCATTATAAGTGGCCGCACAAAACATTTTATAAATGCCTTTGGCGAGGAAGTAGTTGTAGAAAACGCAGAACAAGCCATTGCCTTTGCCAGCCAAGCCCTAGGGGTTGCAGTGCGCAATTATACGGTGGCCCCTGTTTTTATGGGGGGTAATAGCCAGGCCTGCCATGAGTGGTTGGTAGAGTTTGAATCTACCCCACCCACCAGCCCAGATACTTTTATAGAGCTAATTGATAAAAAACTGCGCGAGGTAAACTCAGATTACGATGCCAAGCGTGCTGGCAATCTTGCCCTTAAGCTGCCAGAGCTGCACATTGTACCAACGGGCACTTTTTATGCTTGGCTAGAGAGCAGAGGCAAGTTAGGTGGGCAAAACAAAGTACCCCGCTTATCTAACTCTCGCGAGTATGTAGAGCAGATTCTAGCTTTTACTAGCCAGAATGCCTAAGCCTAAGCTCTTGCACTAGCCCCCATACCTTTGTGGTATGTTGCCCATATCTGAGCTTTTATACACAATACCCTTATTGCAATCGGCAGGCGCCATGGATAGGGTGCCCACGGGCATTACCCAAGATAGCCGCCGGGTGCAAGCTGGTAATATTTTTGTAGCCGTGCCTGGCACACTAGCAGATGGCCACGCATATATAGAAAAAGCCCTAGAGCTTGGTGCTGGTACAATAGTGTGTGAGCGCTTGCCCACCAATGCAGACGAATACGAAGCCACGTACGTAGTTGTAAAAGATGCCGCAGAAACCCTTGGGCTACTTGCCTCTGCCTTTTACGGGCACCCCAGCCGCAAGCTTATAGTAGTGGGGGTTACAGGTACCAACGGTAAAACCACCATTGCCACGCTACTCTATCAGCTTTTTTCTGGGTTAGGGTATTTCTGTGGCTTAATTTCTACTGTAGAAAACCGCATAGGCCAAGAGGTAATAACAGCTACCCACACCACGCCAGACCCCGTGGCCTTACAAAAACTGCTGGCCACCATGGTGCAGCAAAAGGTTACACACGCCTTTATGGAGGTAAGCAGCCACAGCGTGGTACAGCGCCGTATAGCTGGCTGCGATTTTAACGGCGCTATTTTTAGCAACATAAGCCATGATCACCTAGACTTTCATAAAACTATGGCCAACTACATTAAGGCCAAAAAACAGTTTTTTGATGAATTAACCCCCAAAGCTTTTGCCATAACCAACAAAGACGACAAGCGAGGCATGGTTATGGTGCAAAACACAGCCGCCAGCATCAAAACCTATGCCCTAGAGGCCCCAGCAGACTACAAAGCCCGCTTTCTCTCTGCTAGTGTACAAGGCAACGAGCTTGAAGTTGATAACCGCCAAGTATGGCTTGCCATGCCAGGCCGGTTTAATGCCTACAATGCCTTGGCTGTGTATGCCACTGCCCTAGAGCTAGGCGAGCAGCCCGACCAAGTACTGGAGATTCTCTCTGCCCTGCGCGGGGCACCCGGCCGCTTTGAGACCATCACAGGCCCCACCGGTATTACCGCCATAGTAGATTATGCCCACACACCAGATGCGCTGCAAAATGTGCTGGAAACGATCAGGAACCTGCGGCAAGGCAATGAACGCATCTTTACAGTAGTAGGTGCCGGGGGCGACCGTGACACCACAAAACGCCCAGAAATGGGGGCCATTGCAGCCAAACTCTCTGATAAAGTATTTCTAACTGCAGACAACCCCCGCTCAGAAGACCCAGAAGCAATTATAGAGCAAATGGCCCAAGGTGTGGCTATTAGTAACCGCAAAAAGATAATTAGAGAGCAAGACCGCCGCCTAGCTATAGAAAAAGCCCTGCATATGGCAGCCGCCGGAGATATTGTGCTTATTGCCGGTAAAGGCCATGAAACCTACCAAGAAATTGCCGGTGTTAAACACCCCTTTGATGACCGCGTAGAGGTAAGGCGGGTGCTAGGTATTGGATAAGGTTATTCTTGTTTTAATAAATCTACTACTAAACCCTTTACCGCTGCCAGGTTTTGCAGCGTTGCAAAACCTTCTTGTTTGTAGCGCACTATGCCTTCCTTATCAAGAACTAAAAAAAAGGCGTCCGTTTTTTGCGTAGACCCCAGCGCTTTGAAATAAGGCTTTTGATCTCCATAATAGCATACTACGTGGCTGTGTTTTGCCTTGGGAATGCCGCTTCGCATGCCATTATTGGCCATAAACCTGACAAAGGAATTATGAGATGGCATTAGGGGTATCTCGTAATACTCAAGGCCTGGTGTAGTGCTTAGCAGCTTACCAGTACCCTCTAAGGGTGTAGTCCAAGAGTCTATTTTGCTTTGTGAGCTCTGTATAAAGGCTATAGAAAGCAGGGCCACCTTCCCCTTTGTTACTTTAGGAAACTCTACCTCATCTCCGTTAAGGGCTTTGCCTTTTAAAATAGGAAATTTTTTACCAACCAAATCTTGGGTTGTGTGAGCTGCCGGCCCAGAGCGTTTTGCAACCGCACCGATACCAGTGATAATTAATGCGCCTGCTGCAAGCAAACAACTGATTGCCAGATATTTCATACGTGTATTTTTTAAGTATTACATAAAGTGTTAACTGTAACACTGTATACAGGTTTTAAGTTGGATGGTTGCCCGCCGCTAAAGTGCATATGTAGCCGCTTTTTGTACCGTATCTTGCAGGCGCTTGGCAGAGGGCCACTCTCTTTCCATCTCTGCCCTATTTTATGAGCTTAATAGAAAACATCTTTGCCCGGCAAATTTTTGACAGCCGCGGCAACCCAACTGTAGAAGTAGACGTAGTTACCACTAGCGGCGCTTTTGGCCGTGCAGCAGTGCCCTCTGGGGCCAGCACCGGCACCCACGAGGCCGTAGAGCTGCGCGATAATATTAAAGAAGATTATATGGGCAAAGGTGTTCTGCGCGCTGTGGAGAATGTAAACACCGCCATTGCCGATGAGCTAGAAGGTATTTCTGTCTTTGAGCAAGGCCTAGTAGACAAGATCATGATTGATCTTGATGGCACAGAAAATAAAGGTAAACTAGGTGCAAACGCCATACTAGGTGTATCGCTAGCCATAGCTAAAGCCGCCGCAGAAGAAGCTGGCCTGCCTCTATACCGCTACCTAGGTGGTGTGGGTGCCCGCACCCTGCCCGTGCCAATGATGAACATCATTAATGGCGGCAGCCATGCAGATAATAGCATAGATTTTCAAGAATTTATGATCATGCCCATAGGTGCAGAAAGCTTCTCTCATGCTCTTAAAATGGGTAGCGAGGTTTTTCATCACCTTAAAAATGTGTTGAAGAAAAAAGGCTTCTCTACCAATGTTGGCGATGAGGGCGGCTTTGCCCCAAACCTGCGTAGTAACGTAGAAGCCATAGAAGTAATCTTGCAAGCTATAGAGGCGGCCGGCTACAAAGCAGGCGATGAAATTTGCTTGGCAATGGATGCTGCTGCATCTGAGTTTTACAATGCAGAAACAGGCCTGTACCATTTTAAAAAATCTACCGGAGATAAGCTTAATAGCGCAGATATGGCCGCCTTCTGGACAGATTGGGCATCTAAATACCCAATCATTTCTATTGAAGACGGCATGGCAGAAGATGACTGGAAAGGCTGGAAAACACACACAGACCAGCTAGGCAAAAAAATACAGCTTGTGGGCGATGACCTGTTTGTAACCAACACCAAGTTCTTGAAAAAAGGCATAGACATGGGTGTGGCAAACGCCATATTAGTGAAGGTAAACCAAATAGGCACCCTGTCTGAAACCATTGCTGCCGTAGATATGGCCCATAAATCTGGCTACAAAACTATTATGAGCCACCGCAGCGGCGAGACTGAAGACTCTACCATTGCAGACCTTGCCGTTGCCCTTAACACGGGTCAGATAAAAACGGGCTCTGCCAGCCGTAGCGACCGCATGGCCAAGTACAATCAGCTGCTGCGCATAGAGGAAGACCTAGACGAGGTGGCTTACTTCCCCGGCAAAAAGTTTTAAACTCTGCAACAGTGTATATGTAAAGCGCACCCCACAAGGTGCGCTTTTTTTGTGTGTGGCCCTGAGCTTGTGCGCTAAACCTTATTAGCCTCAAGTATTACTAGCTTAAGAGTTGGTAGCCCAAGAGTTAGTAGCCTAGGCCACAAAAGCCTAAGACATCCTCCTAAGACATCCTAATGAGTGTAAACTTAGTATTTAGCAGTAGGTGGCGCAGGGGGCACAAGCAGGGCATTCCCGTTAAGAGCCTGCATATAAAGAGCTTTCTAATCAAGATCATTCCCGTCAAGATC
>Ga0163144_10026541_pt1 | contig 11253 bp, 9 predicted proteins | sample OliLak19BULKMAT1_FD_123175 | JGI IMG/M metagenome (GOLD analysis project Ga0163144, IMG submission 123175) | Freshwater microbial mat bacterial communities from Lake Vanda, McMurdo Dry Valleys, Antarctica - Oligotrophic Lake LV.19.BULKMAT1 | ecosystem: Environmental > Aquatic > Freshwater > Lake... | reverse complement strand
GGCAACAATATCTTTGTGGATATTGGCATAATCAACGCAGCGAAGCGTAGCCGGAAGTAACGCTTCTCCTTTCTCGGTCGCAGGTTCAAGGGGCATCTCATACGCAGTTTCAAATGTGCGGATTGTTTTTTTCATGATGGAAGAATCCGGTCCGATGGCTTCCATAAAAGCAGCATCAGTACGCCATGCATTTGCCTTTGTGGCATATGCTGCTGTGTCACAGAAGTTGCTTTGTTGCGAGATGCCGAGTGTATGAAGTTCATTCTCGAACGATGCACCCTCGACATGCTTCATCATAATGCTCCTTCTCTTTTCCAGAAGAGACCTCACGGTTTCTTGTGATGCAAATTCTTTGATGCGCACACCGCTTACACCAGATGCGGGATTCATTATTTCACGCGTTACATATACCAACGCTGCATCATCATCTGGCCTGACCGTTGCCAGTCTTGCGGAGGAATCGCCTTCGTAGGAAATGTCAGGACTCATTGTTTTGCAAAGGCCGCAGGTTAGCTGTCACAGATAAAAGATCAACCGATCGTGTGAAGGGTTGATCTTTTGTGGCTTCTTAAAGCGTGAAAGTCGATTATCGTAATTCGTATGTGATCGTAACATTTGAGACAATGTCCTGCTCTCCCGCTGGGATTTCCATAGACTGCTCCTTCACCCCGTCCGCACCAGCGTCGAAGTTGGCGCGCCCCATGATGGGCATCGGTGGAGCGTAGGCGCCGTCCTCGCTGAATGCGACCATGCGTCCGAGCGACATACCCAAATTTTTCGCCAGAACCTCTGCCTTGGCTTTCGCTTTCTTGATCGCGATTTCGCGCGCCTGCGCCTTCACTGCATCCGGATTGTCGACGGAGAAATTGATACCGCCGGCTTGGTTTGCTCCTGCAGCTGTGGCGGCGGTCAGAACATCGCCGACTTTATCCAAATCACGGACTTTGACCCGCAACGTCTGTGATGCCTGAAAACCGCGCGGGATCTGGCCTGAAGTCGTGTAGTCATATTCGGGCGAGAGGTAGAAGCTCTCGGTTGCGATGTCCTTCTCTTCGATACCGAGTGCTTTTACGGCGGCGATGATATTCGTCATATTCTTCTTGATGTTATCCGTCGCTGCCTTGGCCGTTTGTTGACGTCCGGTCGTGATCCCAAAGCTCATGGAGGCGATGTCCGGAGGAGTGGAGACTTTTCCTTCCGCAGCAACCGAAATGACCGGAGGATTATTGATCGGACCTCGTACTTCAACCTGTTTGCCTGCCATGTAGAATAATCCGCCGATGATGACGGAAACGATAAGCGCCCAGACGGGGGGGCGGACGATGACGGTGGAGTCAGCCATACGAGAGTGAGGGAAGGAGAAAAAACGTTTCGTACGTACTATAACGGCTGAAACATGCAAAAGTTACGCATGTGTATCAATCAAGCGCTATTTTCTCCGTTACGCCGTACTTTGCATAACCCTCCTTTTCGAGTCTGTGAGCCAGTTCTGCCCCGCCACTTTCGACTAGTTTGCCGCGAATCATGACATGAACTTTGTCTGGGACGATGTATTCAAGAAGCCGTGCGTAGTGCGTCACAATGATGGCTGAGAAGTCCGGTCCGCGCATGCTGCTCACTCCTTCGGCGACGATTTTTAGCGCATCAACATCTAGGCCTGAGTCAGTCTCGTCGAGCAATGCCAATGTCGGCTTGAGAATTTTCATCTGGAGAACTTCGGCCTTCTTCTTCTCGCCACCACTGAAGCCTTTGTTCACCGCGCGATCGGCGAATGCAGGGTCCATCTTGAGTCCTGCCATCGTTTCCGCGAGTAGTTTTTGAAATTTTACCGGTGACACTTTTCGATGGTCTTTGTCGCGTGCTGACATTTGCGCTTCATACGCAGCGAGTAAGAAGCTTCGTAGTGGTACACCTGCAATTTCTTTCGGATACTGAAACGCGAGGAACATCCCTGCTCTGGCTCGCTCATCTGCTTCCATCGATAGTAAGTCTTTCCCTCCAAAGGCAGCTGATCCGCCATCGACGGAATATGCCGGATGACCCATGAGGACGGACACCAGTGTGGATTTGCCTGAGCCGTTGGGGCCCATAATTGCGTGAACTTCACCTTTTTGTACTGTGAGGTCTAGTCCTTGAACAATCTTTTTTCCGCTGACAGAAGCCATGAGGCCCTGAACAGACAGGAGTGGCGTTGATACAGCTTTCTTCATCATGCAGGGTTTTGGGATGTGTCTATACTAACGGCCATGTTTCGGTTCTGGAATCAGATCATTGGGCCACTTCTCAACATCCTTCAGCCGAAGGAGGTTTTGCAGGTTGGCGGGGGCTCCGGAAAAACGGCTCGTGGTCTTGCGGAATACGCCAGAAAAGCTGGTGCCAACTATACGATTATCGATCCTTTACCGCTCTTCGATCTTGCTGCATTCCGTAGAAGATGGAGTGATATTCTGACATTTCATCGTGCGTGGAGTCGTGATGCGCTGCCCCTCTGTGCTCCTCCAGATTTTGCCATCATCGATGGTGATCACAACTGGCACACCGTGTTTCAGGAACTTCTGATGATTGAAACGCTCGCGAAAAAGTCTGGGAAGTTTCCGGTCATTCTTCTCCATGATGTCGGGTGGCCATATGGTCGCAGAGACGCTTACCTGCTTCCGGGCATGATTCCTGAAGAATCTCGTCAGTCATTTACGGATGGAGGCGTGATGCCGGGCACTGATCGGCTGCTTCAAGATGGTGGATTCAACGAACGTATTTTTCATGCTGTGAAGAGTGGTGGCCCCAAAAATGGCGTACTCACTGCTCTTGAGGATTTTTTGAAACAGACAGACCAAAAATTGAGCGTGACATTGGTGGAGGGCTTCTACGGGCTGGCCATTGTTGTGCCGACTGAACGAATAGAGCTCAACTCCGAACTTCGGACGCTGCTTTCAGCATTCATGCTTACATCTGAAGCAAAGACGCACCAGGCAAAACTGGAGGAGTCTCGTGTTCTTGATCTCACTACTTCCAAGGACTTGCTTTTCAATCTACAGACGCTACGTTCGCAGCGAGATTGGTACAAAAAGATGATGGACAATTTGTCGCATCAGATACACAAAAAAGATAGTGAAATTGGGCGTCACGAAAAAACATTGAGTTGGCGCATCACGATGCCGCTGCGTCGTGCTGGAACTCTGCTGAACTCAGTCGGCAAAAAAAATCTCTTCGCTACGGTAAAACAGTTCTGGGTGGCGTTCGGTGAGCCTCTTCCTGGTTTCGTACGCTTCGTTCGACATCAACTTCTTGGCACTGCCTTCCCTGTAGCGCCCAGCCCCGAAATGATACAAAGAATGCAGGCCAATGATATCCAAAATTCATATGGCGGAGCAGCACCTGCGAGCGTCATCGTCACAGCGAGGAACAATGGACCATTTCTTCGCGAATGCCTGGAGTCCATTCTTGCGCAGACGGTGAAGCCGCTGGAAATTTTGTACTGTGATGATGGGTCTGATGACGATAGTGTTGCGATCGCATCATCTATGCGCGGCGTGCGAGTTCTTGCGCTCAAGCATCAGGGTGTCATTGTTGCTCGGAACGCGGCAGTTGCGGCTACAACTGGAGATCTCATACTTCACATTGATGGCGATGATTCGATTCCGCCTGATTATTTGGCGTTGCAGCTGCAAGCGCTAGCATCGTCAAACGGTGCCGCATTCGCATACGGAGGATCTGAGATGTACGGCCTGACAACAGGCTCCTTTTTCCATGAGTGGGATATCAAACGTTTGTGGACGAGAAACTTTGTCAACACATCGTCGCTGATGCGTCGATCAGCATTCGAAGCTGCTGGTGGCTGGCGTGACGTGGCCGGAACTTTGTGGGATTGGGATTTGTGGCTGCGCATGTCACGCATTGGCCATGGCGTATCGTCTCGTGCGTTTCTGCAATATCGCCGCCATGAGCGTAGCTGGAGCCAAATTCAGCGACAGCTTGGTTTCGACGATATTGGGCTCCTCTTCGGTCGTATTCGCAGGGCAGTTGCACAGACATCCATCTGCGCGATCGTGAGCGGCCGTTTGCCAGAGCTGACGGATACGTGGATTGATGCACTGGTTGCGAGCATCAAAGCATCTGAGTCTGCGGTGGAGCCACCGGAGTTTGTGGTTCTTGATAACAGTACGAATGGCATGGAGAGCAGAATCAGAAAAGCGCTGGAACGACATCCTGGAGTTTTCCGTTCCATCCTTATTGTTCCGTATCCGGTGAGATTTTCCTGGAAGAGTGAAATGGAACGGAGACACATGGTGTCCAAATTTCTTGCGACTGCCTATAACCGCATTCTTGGTATGGCTGACGGTGAAATTGTGTGGTTCCTTGAAGATGACATCATTGTTCCTGAGCACGCGTACGAGACGCTACTACGCGATCTTACCGATGGCGAAGCTCCTCCAGCTGCGGTGAGTGGTTTGTATCGCGCTCGTCATATGGATCAGCTCGTAGCGCACAGACTCCCCCATGATTTCCCTGTTCCAGTGAAAGACCAGCACATCGCTCCGTTGGATATCGACCTCGGCGGCACCGGCTGCATGATGGCGTTCCGTCCGTTCATTACTCAGCCTTTCACGAGCCACTGGAGAGGCAGATCGCCGGCTCATGATTGGGCTTGGTGCGACGCTATCCGTGCTGATGGCCATCGCATCGTTTTGGACCCGCGCGTTCGTTGCAAGCACTACCAGACGTTAACGGAGCATGTTTAAACTGACTCGGTCTCAAAGAGTTCAGGACTCAGTGTTGATGACGAGCGAATCTTACGGCGTTGGCCGCTGATGAGTCCTTTGTCGAAAAACAATATACGACCACACGTTCGCATGAGAGCAGGGTAGTCGTGACTGACAAGAATGACGGTTTTTTTCTTCGCCTTCAGGCCCTCCAAATATTTGATGCACTTGATTTGGAAATCAGCGTCACCGACGGCGAGAATTTCATCGAACAGATAAATATCTGCATCCATCTGGGCAGATGCCGCAAAGCCAAGTCGTAGCCGCATCCCCGTGCTATAGCATTTCATAGGCAGATCTGCGTGTTCACCGATATCTGCAAACTCAAGCACGCGCTTCGTCAGGTCTTCGATCTCATGATGTTGCATGCCGGAGAGCAGTCCGTTTAAACGGATATTTTCCCGTGCCTGACGTTCAGGATGAAACCCGATGCCAAGCTCGAAGAACGATGACATTGATCCATTGATGCGGATGGAGCCGCTATCAGATTTTAAAATTCCTGCGACCATTTTGAGAAAGGTTGTTTTTCCTGATCCATTTGGACCATGGAGGCCTACCCATTCACCAGCGTTAATCTTCAGCGATGCTGGGCGCAGCGCATCAATACGCACCGACTTCGAGCGGTTGCGCCAAAACATGAGCTCGTCTTGAAGGCGCATGGTGGGGATAGTGTGCTGGTGGTACACCTTGGAAATGTTCGTACATTCGATGATCGGTTTCTGAGCCATTAGTATTCTTGCGGGAAGTAGTGCTGTCGGCGCTGGAAGACAACGAAGCCGAACAGAAAAATCGTGGCACAGACCAGCGTCATGCCGAGCGCGTGTTCCAGAGTAGGGGAGCCGGATATTGCGTCGTACAGAACGGCGCGGCGCGCATCATGAATGATGATGGAGAGCGGTTGGATTTGAATAAAAAGAGCGATGATCGATGTCACTGACTCTTGCCCAAGCAAAGCTCTTGCTGCGTGCGTCAGAGAGCCTCCTTTGAGGACGTACGGATACATCACTGGTGTAAGCCAGAAGAGAATTTGGATGGCGACGCCCCACATGTGCGGTACATCGCGATACTTGAGGCTGTATGAAGAAAGCAGCATGCCGACACCGAGTGCAACAAGTGTCATTTGCAGTGCGGTCAGGATGAGATAGACGACTGATGCGTTCATACTGACTCCGAAGATGAGCGCGGCAACAAAGAAGATGAAAAGATGCGTCAAAAATATGACGAAGTTCGTCCATCCCACCGCAAGAATGAGAAACACGCGTGGGAACACCATGCGTTGAATGATGGATGCTTTATCGTGGAGCATTCCCATGCAGCTCATTGTTGTGATGGAGAAGTGCTCCCAGATGATGATGCCGAGAAATAAATAGAACGCGTAATTGCTAATGGATTGGCTTACGTACGGCCCAAAAATATGGAGGATCACCACGAAACGAACGAGTGGGCTCAAAAGAGACCACGCGTATCCGAGCATGGAGCCGCGATACTTCAGTACAAAATCTGACCATCCGATTGTGGAGATGACGGCGAAGGAATGTGAGAGCGTGAATCGCCGTGGAGCCATGCGGACATCGTAACACAGCGCTTGTCGGCAGAGCTCGAAATCAGTACGCTCCGCGGGCATGCCGACCGTGACTTTCATCTATCCGGACGGGCAGATCAAGAAAGTGGAGACTGAGGGCGGTAAGACGCTTCTCTCCATCGCGCTTGATCATAACGTCCCCATGGAACACGCGTGTGGAGGCAATGGCTTCTGCACGACCTGCATGTGCGCCGTGAAAGAGGGTATGCCAAATCTCTCCCCCCGCAATGACCGTGAAGAAAACATGGGAGTCGTTGATGACCCGAACCGTCTCAGTTGTCAGTCTGAAGTGAACGGCGATGTCATCGTTCAGATTCTCGACACCTGATTACTCCTTGGACGAGAGTGCGGAGATTTTCTGCTTCACTCCTTCGTTGTAGGGCTCAATTTTATTGATGCGACGATAAACCTCTTCAGCCTTCGAATTTTCACTCATCTGTACGTAGCACTCGGCAAGAAGGTGTAAAAGTTCGATGTCGCGTGACAGACGAGCAATGGCTTTTTCTAGAAGTGGTGCTGCCTCTTTAAATCTACGGGCGGCAATGCATGCACGTCCCAGAGCTGCGGAGCGCTCAGGTGTTTGCGGGTCACGGTTCAGTGCTTCTTGATACGCAAAGCATGCATCGACGTACTTGCCCTGCATGTAGTACGCGAGTCCAAGATTAGCGAAGAACGACACGTCATCACGCTTGCGGACGAGTTCTTTATACAGTGCTTCAGCTTTCGCTTCGCGGTTTGTGGTGAGGTAGAGCTTTGCAAGTTCAGCTTGGGTATCCGTTGAATCCGGATTGATAGTCAGTGCTTGGATCAAAATATGCTCAGCCTCGGCATGGTTCTGCAATGCGATCTCTTTCTCAGCCGAGCGCATGAGCGATCTGACCTTCTGGAGTTCGATAGCGGATGTTCGCGGGTTCCTGCGCGGACGATCTACCGTGCGTTCCTCAACAAGGGTTGCACCCCGATTTTCCGCGGACTGAAAACGCAATTTCATAGACCTCACCAAACGGCGCACCGAACGGTTACGGAGGAGGACTCTGCCAGCCACAAGGGCGACAATACCGAAGAAGGCCGCTAGGAAGACAACCAGGTAGGGCATGCGAGGTCTGATCCTATCACGCGGTCTCTTGTACCGCTAGGGCGAAGCGCTCAAGAATCAAAGCCTTGTGAGCGTTAGTCGTGAGCTCGCGAGCAAGCTTGGAATACGCACGGACAAGCTCCGCACGTTTGCGTGCATCCGGATATTCTTTGAGTGTCAGGCCGAGGTGCATCAGTACATCATCGATAGCCTGTTTTTTCTCCGTTGCTTTTATGAGCCAGCTCATCCGATCTTTCAACGATGTCGTCTGCCAAAATTGCTTCGCCTGTGAATGCAGCTGCTTACTGGCGCGAAGGAGGTCTGGGTCTTCGAGTAGGCGACGTAGTGTTCCCGGTGCGCCTTGTGCAATATGAAGAGCGAAGCCCGCATCTTCGTCATCGCGTCCATCGAGGAGTGTGATCATTTCCTCTTTTTTGAGCGGTGCGAATCGAAGGGTGCGTGTGCGTGAGATGATCGTGGGGAGTAGCGTCGTCGGACTGTCCGTCGTCAAAATAAAAATGACTCTGGACGGTGGTTCTTCCAAAATTTTCAAAAATGATGTGGCAGCGGTTGGCTGCATTCTCTCGATGCCGCGGATTATGCAACACATGTACGGGCTTTCGCCCGTGGCTTGCAGGCGCTCTGCAATTGCACGCAGGTCATCAATACCGATGGCATCCGTCCGTGCAGGCGTGTCTTTACTTCTGTGTTGTTGTGGCACATTGGAGGTCTGGCCGATGACGTTCCAGTCTTCACTTACTTCTTCGATCCACAGATCGTCCAAGCACAAAAAATCTGGATTGATGAATTTTTCCATCTGCTGACGCACTGGCATAGCCTGTTCCGGCGGCAGATGGTCTACGAGTAGACGCCACGCAAACCAGCGTGCCACGGTTGTCTTGCCAATGCCTTCGGGACCCGAGAACAGGTAGGCGTGGGCAATGTTACCGCTTGCGATATCGTTCAGGAGGTCGCCTTGTTGTTTACCGTGACCTGCGATGTTGTCGGGAATGCGGGGCATGGGAAACAATCCTAAACCCGGCTCTCTCTTGGGTACAGCGGATCACAAGGATTAATCCTCTTTACCGTGGCACTTCTTGTATTTCTTGCCACTACCGCAGGGACAGGGGTCATTTCGACCGATATCACTGGAGACCGCTGGCATCTGCTTCTTTGGAGCGGCTTGTTTCGGTGCTGCTGCGCCGAGCGTCTGGAGCGCACCCTCAATTTCTGCAGCATTGGTCTGTAAATTCTCAGGGCCTGTGTCCATCATGACTTGTGGAGCGGCGAACTGCGCGAAGTCGATCTGGAGAAGTGTGCGGACAGTTGTTGCCGCAATGGTCGCAAGAAGTTTCTGGAACATTCGGAAACCCTGATCCTGGTATTCAATCAAAGGATCGCGCTGTGCGTAGCCGGAGAAAGCAACCTGCTCTCTCAGGTGTGCCATCGCGTCGATGTGGTCCATCCAGTGACTGTCGATGGATTGGAGCACGACGATCTGCTCAGCCTTCTCAGAATTCTCGGTTCCGTAGTGTTTCACTTTCTGTACGTAGAACGAGAGCATCATGTCTTCGACGAGTTTCCTGACTTCCTCAGGCTCGGTCATGGTTTTAAGGTCATCGTCACCGATTGCACGACCGAGGTCTGGGTGTAGGCCAGACAGTGTCTCGCGCAATTTTTTAATGTCCCACATTTCTGGATCTTCACCGACGATATTTTCCGTACAGAGAACATCAACTTCTCGCTTGATCATCGTCATCACTTCATCATGGAGAGATTCTGTATCCGCTACGACACTCTGTCCCGCGATCTTCAGAAGTAATTTCTGACGACGCTTGTACATGATGTCGCGGTGTTTGTTCATGACGTCGTCGTACTGCACGACGTGGCGACGAATATCAAAGTTTCGGCCTTCTACTTTTTTCTGCGCACCCTCAATACTGCGCGACACCATGCCGTTTTCAAGCGGCATATCTTCCGGCACGTTGAGTCTCTGCATCATCGACTTCAGCCTGTCGCCACCGAACAGGCGCATGAGTTCGTCCTCCATCGATACGAAAAATTGGCTCTCACCAGGGTCGCCCTGACGCCCGGCGCGACCACGGAGCTGATTATCGATACGGCGTGCTTCGTGGCGCTCGGTTCCGAGGATGGAGAGTCCTCCGGTTTCTTTCACATTCTCACCGAGCTTGATGTCCGTTCCGCGTCCAGCCATGTTGGTAGCGATGGTGACCGAACCACGCTGACCTGCACTTGCGACGATCTCCGCTTCTTTTTCATGATGCTTGGCGTTGAGCACTGTGTGCGGGATTTTCATTTCCTCAAGGAGGGTGCTCATCGCCTCAGACTTTTCGATGGATGTCGTACCAATGAGAACCGGCTGGCCCTTGGCGTGCTTCTCTTTTGCGATCTTGGCGACAGCCGTAAATTTGGCCTTCGTTGTCGCGTATACGGCGTCTGGCCTATCAATGCGAGAGAGAATGCGGTTCGTTGGGATCTGATGCACAGAGAGCCTGTAAATCGACTGAAATTCCTCCTCCTCTGTTTTTGCGGTTCCGGTCATACCCGCAAGTTTTTCGAAAATGCGGAAGTAGTTCTGGAACGTGATGGTTGCGAGCGTTTTTGATTCACGCTGCACAGGTACGCCTTCTTTCGCCTCGATGGCTTGGTGGAGGCCGTGGCTATAGCGGCGTCCCGGCATGAGACGACCGGTGAATTCATCGACGATGATGATCTCGCCGTCTTTGGAAACATAGTCCACGTCGCGCTGATAGATGGCGTAGGCGCGCAGTGCCTGTTCGATGTGGTGCACTTCCTCAAATCCTTTCTCTGTGTAGATATTCTCAACGCCAAGAAGTCCTTCCATCTTTTTGATACCAGCCTCTGTGAGAGTGGCTGCACGCTGCTTTTCATCCCGCACGAAGTCAGAGTGCTCCTGAAGGTTCTTCACATATTTTGCGTACAAGTCGTACTTCAACGTGGACTCTTCTGCAGGCTGACTGATGATGAGAGGTGTGCGTGCTTCATCGATAAGAATGGAGTCCACCTCGTCCACGATGGCGTAATGAAGACCACGCTGCACCTGGCGCACGAGTGACGGCGCCATGTTGTCACGCAGATAATCGAAACCGAATTCGTTGTTCGTGCCGTACGTCACATCTGCGCTGTATGCCTCTTTCCTCTGTTCGTGGTTGAGTCCGTGCACGATGACACCGACGGTCAGTCCGAGAGCTTTGTAGAGCGTTCCCATCCACTCGGAGTCGCGTTTTGCGAGGTAGTCGTTCACCGTGACGACGTGTACACCTTTTCCAGTAATAGCATTCAGATACACCGGAAGCGTACACACGAGAGTTTTTCCTTCACCGGTTTTCATTTCAGCAATGGCGCCGCGGTGAAGCACAACACCTCCGATGATCTGCACGTCAAACGGAACCATGTCCCATTTCTGAGTACTGACTCCGAGCATTACCTCTGTACCGACCAGAAGCTCACAAGCGCGAATGGCGATTGCGAAAGCTTCGGCAAGCATTTGATCAAGCGTTTCACCTTTCTGGTATCTATCACGAAATTCCTGCGTCTTTTTTGGCAGATCTTCCAGAGTCATTGCCTGTACGGCTGCTGACTTCTGAATCGCGCGGACTTGGTCCACGATGGGTGCGATCTTCTTGAGCTCTTTCTTGCTCGGATCACCTAAAAGCTTGTTGAGTGTATCAATGACTGATGGCATGGGTGGAGAGTATACCAGAAGAGCAGGCAAAACACTGCTCTTGCATTTTACACCTCGCCACTCTTTTCGGTGTTCTTTTGCAGACGTTCATGCAGCAGTGCTTCACGTT